>SWCD01004586.1_pt1 | contig 15414 bp, 11 predicted proteins | sample 4693011 | NCBI WGS metagenome assembly SWCD01 (sample SAMN10267278, study PRJNA491770) | bioreactor metagenome | isolation source: DHS bioreactor inoculated with marine | place: Japan: Omine Ridge, Nankai Trough | reverse complement strand
GCCGGCCATATAATTCAGGTATTAAGTCATGGCTTTATGATTGGGGACAGATTGTTGCGTGCGGCACAAGTCGGCGTTTCTTCAAGCCGCTAGAGGAGCTATCATGATCCAGGGCCTTCGTTCTATGCCGGTTTTAACGGTTAAAGAGATAGAGAAATCTGTAGAATTCTTTACGGCGGGCTTAGGGTTTGTATTGGCCGGGTGCTGGAAAGACGGCGAAGGGAAACCCAGCTTTGCTATCGTTGTTATGAATAATATAACGGTTGGCCTGCAACGCGGCACGCCCAAGAAAGAAAGCGCCCTGTGGGCAGCTTATTTTTATGTTCAGGATATTGATGCATTTGCCACACAAATAGAATCAAATGGAATAAGGCCTAAACGCCAAGTTACGGATCAATTTTATGGATGTCGGGACTTGGAAGTAGAAGATTACGACCGGAATGTTTTGTGTTTTGGGCAAGATAGGAGACCAGGGGAGGCTGGCCCAGGGTTATAATTCTAAGAGCATATAGTGCAAAACTATACTCTAGGCCCTGATTCCTTCATTAACTTGCGTTATTTTAATCATACTCCCCAATTTGCCCCTAAAACAGTTAGAGAACGCTGGCCCACACCAGCTGCATCGAAGCCGACTTTCATAAGGTTCTCGACAAACACCAAAGTTAGATTAAGAATAAGAGCCTGCATCCAAATTGGGTTAAGGTGGGCGGACAGTTATATTTTATTGTAATGGGAGTATTTACCTTTAGCGTTCATTGATATGTAATGAACTTAATGTTATTGCGAAATCTACAATACTGACAGGATTTGGCCCCTTGCATGTAGAACAACCAATGTCTGAACAAGCCGCATGGCGTAAAGAATTTCAAATTGGAAAAACTCATTTTACAAACCTTGAATTTGAAAATTGCATTAGGGTTTTCAAAAGCCTGCTAGGTACAACAAGCTTTAAAATTCCTGAGCGTGCCGCTGTTTCTATACATCGTAGATTATCCGATGCCTATCTATCTTTGGGTAAACTTAATGAAGCTCTATCACACTCAATTATAGCAATTGCACTTAGTAAAACGCCATTGGAGCGTGACTATATAAGAAAAGCAAGGATTTATGAATTTTTATCAGAATACAAAAAGTCCCGAAAAACGTTAATCGAATATGGCAACTATTTCCAGAATGCCCATGTAAAGCCACATGCCGCTGATAATATAATTGTTGTTGCATTACCTAAGAGTGGCAGCACATCTATAACCAATGCCATGGCAGTACAGTCAAAAAAACAATATCTAGAATTCCCAAATCGTCAGGGCAGAGGGCTCTTCTCAAACTCAATTCCAGTTTACAATTGTTACCGGCAAATTCAGGGCTGCGGGATTATAATGCACAGCCACTTATCGCCCAAGCAAGAATATGTTGATTTTCTAGCAACAGTACCGAATTTACATATAGTGTTGCACTTAAGAGATCCACGAGAAGCACTTATTTCCGTATTGGATATGGTTCATCGCCAAAATACATACCAAATAATTGCTCGGAAACAAAATTTGCTTCACTTAAGCATTGATGCACAACTGGACTGGATGATAGATAGGTATCTTCCATTTCAGGTGCGGTGGATTTCAAGCTGGTTAAAGATTGTAAGCGAAAGACCGATACTAAATATTGCTGTTAGCAGCTTCAACGACTTGAAAAAAAGGGGGCAAAATGCTGTTGCACTGGAGCAACTTGAGAAATTGGCTATATATGCCGACCCCGCAGGCCAAGAAAACAGCAAGCGATGGAGATATAATCAAAGACTACTCAAAGGCACTTGGGCTGATCTGACAAACAACAGACAGAAAAATAAAGCAATGCAGATTATGGAAGGTAACTTTCTCCGCCTTGGGCATTAGCCATCACATAGAGATTTCAGGTAATGGCCCAAACCTGCTGTTGTTGAACGCAACCTGCACCGCATCTCAATAGCGGACACCCCACTGTATCGCGAACACCAAGGCGTCAGGAGGCCGAGGAAAATCTGTCGGTCAACAGAATCGATTTGAAGTGCGGACAAATGGGTAAAACAGCCATTGTCGTACCCACCTTTCAGCACAATCGGGGCTACCCTTGGCCGCATACGGCCAAGACCTGAAATGTATTCTACACCAGCAGCACATCGGTTACATCGAAGTCGGCTTTCAGGAAGTTTTCAACGAACAGAACATCGCCGCCGCCAAAGTTAATTCGCAGGCCACCGGTAACATCTGTTGCAAGTGTTGCCACTTCGGTTGTGAAGTCGGTAAAGCCAAAGGCGGTCAGGTCCATTGTATCAAGGCCGTTCTCAAAGTCCTTGATCCGGTCGAAACCACCGCTTCCAGATGCAGCATCAGCGAAGATAAATACATCGGCCTGTGTATCACCAACACCGCCACCAAAGCCACCAGACAGCACATCATTGCCAGCACCGCCGGTCAGTGTATCAGCACCACCTTCACCAAAGAGGAAGTCGTTGCCAGCACCACCGTCCAGAAGAATGTCACCGCCACCGCCACCACGCAGGTCATCTGCGCCAGCACCACCAAACAGGATGTCAAAACCGATATTGCCTTTGACGACGTCATTACCGCCTTCACCGTAGATGGTGTCAGCGTCACGGCCGCCGTAAAGGAAGTCACCGTCATTACCACCGAACAACTGGTCCAGGCCGTTCAAGCCAATTAGAATATCTACTCCAGCACCACCGTACATAATGTCGTCACCAACATCGCCCCGCATGGTGTCATTACCATCACCGCCGAAGAATTGGTCGTTACCGCCTTTACCTTTTATGATGTCGTTGCCTTCACCGCCGATAAAGATGTTGTCGCCCGCGTCTCCGATGAGGCGGTCATTGTAGTCAGAGCCGATCAGGTTTTCGATGCTTATCAGGGTATCGACACCGTCACCGGTCTGACGGCCGGTGTACTGAAGGTAAACATTCACATCGTTCAGTGAGTTCAAAAAACTCGCGGTGTCATTGTCAGCACCGCCATCGAGCGTGTCGTTGCCAAGGCCACCGTACAGAATGTCTGCATCGGCACCGCCAAACAAGACATCATTGGCTGACCCACCACTCAAGATATCGTTGCCAAGGCCACCATTCAAGGTGTCGTTGCCAAGGCCACCGCTTAGCGTGTCGAGACCGTTACCGCCAAATAAGGTATCGTTGCCACTCTTGCCAAGCAATATGTCATTTCCGGCGAGACCAGTAAGCGTGTCATTGCCACCACCACCATTAAACTGGTTGTTAAAACCATCACCCGACAGACTGTCGTCGCCCGTATTTGATCCAAGAACCTCTTCAATTCCAGTGATTGCGTGCGTAAACCCAACGCCGCTCCAGGTACCCGATGCGGTTCCAGCCGTCAGATCAACGGATACACCGTCAACAACGCCGCTGCGGTCATAACGCAAAACGTCATTGCCCGCGCCACCATCAAGAGAATCGCTGCCGGCTTTTAGAATAAATCGTTCGCTTGAACCGCTTCCAACAATTGTATCCGAGGAATCTGATCCCCTGATTTCAAGCTGGCCACTTGTTCCTGTTACAATAATTGTATCTGCTGACCCATCCCCGTCGTCGGAGACGGCACCTGTTGAAAGGTTAACGTCTATTCCGCTTGCGGCCTGACTATAATCAACACGAACCTGGCCGCCGTTTAAAGTGATATTAAATGTGTCAGCGCCCCCATTGCCCCTGGCTTGCATCCAGGTGTTACCCGATTGTGTGATATTGAATATGTCGTTAAAGCCAGTACCGTATATGCCCAAACCACCCTCTACCCACCCGGATAGTAACGGGTTAAGTACATTAAGTATTGTGTCTGTGCCGTTCGCGCCTTTATTGACCCCGGCCGTGTCTATGCCACCATCTACTGAAACGGTAATCCCAGCATCAAGATTGGCGTAGTTTATAATTTGAAAGCCATTTATGGCATCGAAAAAATCGATCGTGTCGTTTCCTATTGAACCGTTGATAATATCAAACCCGGCATTTCCGGCATCGTTATCGCCAGCGTTAAGAAAATCATTGCCAGAACCACCATCAAGCTGATCATTCCCGCCACCACCATACAAAGTATCGTCGCCACCTGGCGCACTGATATCCGCGGTGGTTGTGTCAGGATTGAAATTAAATGGAATTACAGCGCCAGGGGCAAAAGCGCCTGTCGTGACTTGGCTCTGTCCGGTGGTCGTTGCACCGTTAAAGGTGCTAGCAGGGTCATTAAAGTCATTAAAGTTAGCGACTGTAGTTATGAGCGGCAATGCGTCACCGCCAAGTACCGTAATAAATTCTGTTTCGGTTCCACCGACATTAAAGCCTGCATTGAATAATACAGTCGATTTACCAGTACCGTTATCATCCCAATTTAAAAAAAAGATTTCCGTCCACAGCGCATCATCAATTGAAAGCCCGCCCGGCGCAAAAACGGCAAAATCGCCGTCAGGAACTGTTACATCGAATAAAGTTGGGTCCCCTGGATTATCGTATGTATAGCTAAATCCCGGCGACGAATCCGCGGCGGCTATAATATATTCAACTGTTGAGTCAAAGCTGTCCGCATCATCATTTACATCAAATGTAAGGCTGAAACTTGGAATGTTGTATTGTGTTGCGGGTAAATCAGCGCCGCCAAGCAAGACATCGTTACCAGCCCCACCGTAAAGCGTATCGTCATCAACCGCGCCATTGATAGTGTCGTTGCCCAATCCGCCAAGAATGCTGTCGGGAAAACCACCGCCATTAATCACATCATCCTCGGTAGATACAGCTCCAACAGGCGGGCCATAAGGAATAATTGCACCCTCCACAAAGGCCCCGGCCGTGATTTGCCCTTCGGATGTGATAGAGGCATCAAAAAGCTGGAATTCGGCCAGATTAGTAAAAGTAAAAGGATCACCGCCTAAAACCATCACATATTCTGTCTCTACGCCGCCAATATCAAAGATAAAGAGCAATATATCTGTCGTGTTACCCGCACCCCACTCTAATGAAATTGCCTCTGCGCCAATTGCAGAGCTTAGTGGAATATTACTGCCACCAACAGTGGCGTGATAATCAGGACTAGAAATGGCTATATCGGTAAAGCCGGGTGTAAGGTAAGTATATGACAACCCAGCAGCACCATCCGGCGCCACAATGGTAAAATCAGTATTTGGCGTAAAGCTCGTAGCGGTATCCGCAGTAAATACTATGCTAAAGCCAGGTATTGTATAAGTTGTCATAATAAATTTCCCCAAGGATACCCAATAAACCATAACTATTGGGGAGAATTATTGGACTTACAAGCGAAACTTTATCAACGATCTGTTTCTATATAGGATTAAATCCATAAATTAATTGATGCACTTTACCACATTAAACACAATACCATCATCTCGATTTAGCAAAATAAATAAGCTGAAATTAAATTGGCGCAGGGCTATGTATTGACTTTACCCCCTAATAGCTTTTCTTTACTTGATAATACAATAATTTTTGTCCGAGGTACAACTTAGTGAAAGCACTTATTCTAGGTGGCGATGGTTTTTGTGGGTGGCCAACCTCTTTACACATGGCCGCAAATGGCTATGAAGTCCTAATTGTCGATAATATGTCACGGCGGCTTATTGCCGAAAAATTATCTGCACCATCATTAACTCCGATCCGCTCGATCAAGCGCCGTATCGAAGCCGCACAAGAAATTGGAAATGTCCGTTTTACCTATTGTGACATTGCCGGGGACCCAGGGAAATTCAAAGAAATCTTAGCCGACTTCAAAGCCGACGTTATTGTGCATTTTGCCGAACAGCGCGCGGCCCCATATTCAATGTTGGGTGACGCCGAACGCAAATATACTGTAAGTAATAATGTTTGCGGAACCAACAACTTGTTTTCCTCACTAGTTGAGCTGAACCAACGCCCAAATATCATACATTTAGGCACTATGGGGGTATATGGTTACAATGATGACTTTGGTGAAATCCCCGAGGGGTATCTGGACATTACTGTTCGTGAAACCCAAAAAGATGTAATGATCCAGTATCCAACAGATCCCGGTTCGATCTATCACATGACGAAATGCCTGGACCACACCATGATGCAATTTTATGCTAAGAATTGGGGGTTTAAGATCACAGATTTGCATCAGGGCATTGTTTGGGGAACGGACACAGACATTACTGCAACCAATGAAAACCTAATTAACCGGTTTGATTATGACGGTGAATATGGCACGGTTATGAATCGCCTGATTACACAGGCACAAGTAGGGCATCCGATGACTGTGTACGGAACCGGAGGACAATCACGGGCCTTTATCCACATTCAGGACACTGCCCGCTGTGTCTATCTGGCCTCAATCAACCCGCCGGAAGCCGGCGCACCTGTGCGAGTATTCAATCAAGTTGCTGAAGTGCACACCATACGCGACCTTGCGAAAATGCTACAAGAACAGACAGGCGCTGAGGCTGCTTATCAGGACAACCCACGCAAAGAAGCGATTGAAAACAATCTAAAAGTCAGCAATCAAGGTTTGTGCTCGCTTGGATTTGAGCCGATTACACTGGCAGAAAATCTGACAGAGGAAATCAAACGCACAGTCAACAAATATAAGAACCGGCTGGACCTAACTATAATCCCATCAAAGGCACGCTGGTAGGATGCGCATTCTTTTAACCGGTGGGCTGGGCTTTATAGGCCAGAACTTGGCGATTCATCTGCGTCGCATGGGGAAGGATATCGAACTGATTGCACTGGACTGGTTTGAAGGTGCGAGCGAGGCTGAAAAGGCAGTGTTCGATGAGGTGCACATCAGCTGTTTTGCCGATGACAAGGTCATGGAGCAGTATCTTGCGTCTGACGTGGTTGTACATCTAGCAGCCTACACAACAGTGCAGGAATCTATTGTTGATCCACTACGCAGCTTTGATAATAATGTCGTGAAAACCCATAAGCTACTGGAGTTCCTAAGGATTAATTCGCCAAATACAAAGGTGGTCTTTGCCTCAACTGGCGGCGCAATCATAGGCGAATATGAAGGCGCTATAAACGAACAAATCGCTGCCAACCCGCTTTCACCCTATGGCGCAAACAAGCTAGCGGTCGAGGGGCTGCTTTCGGCATATCAAGGTTCTTTTGGGCTTAATTCTGCCAGCATGCGGTTTTCCAATGTCTATGGGCCGGGCTCACAACGCAAAAGCAGCGTAATTTCCACATTCTGTAAAATGTACATACAAGATGGAAGTTTGCAGATTAACGGAGATGGGTTACAAACGCGTGACTACATCTATGTTGACGATATTTCCGACGCTATAATTAGGGTGATTCAGCAAGACGGCCAGGGCATCTTTCAGTTGGGCACAGGGGTTGGCACTTCGATTCTTGAAATTAAAGATATATTTCTGTCACTTGCCCCCACCCGCAAGATTGAATTAAAATATGTTAAAGGCCTATCTGGTGAAGTGCGTCATAACAAAGCGGATATAAGTCGAATAAGTAATGAGCTGGGCTTCAAGCCAGTTTTTTCGTTGGAACGCGGTATCCGAGAAACCATAGACTGGTTTCAGAACAAAAAGCTTTAATTTAATATAGAAAGTAAAAGTATGCCCCAAGCGCCACGTACAATGACCCTTTTGGGGCTTAAATTCCTAGGCGCACTTGCTGCAAAAAAAACTGACGGTGTGTATCTGGAAATTGGACCCTTATTCGGTTCTTCAACCAACGTAATCAATAAAAATCGTATTGGTGATGCTCCTATCCACACGATTGATACGTTTGAGCCCGCTCCGTGGGTCCGTAAGCGTCTGGGTATTGATCTAAGCCGTGAGCTTTTTGACAAATTTACCAGTGACATTGACAACCTAGTTGTGCACGAAGGCTATGCCCCTAATGTTGTCAAGGACACTTGGAAAGAAGATATAGGATTCTATTTTGACGACGCCACACACGGTGACCCTGGCTGGACTGACAATTATGAATTCTTCAGCCAGTTCTTCAATAGTCAAACCATTATCTGCGGCGATGACTTTGCCAGTGGCTGGCCAGATATTGTGCGCAATGTTTATGCTCATACTGAAGAATGGGGCGTTAAGTTGTATGTCATGGGTCGAGTCTGGGCAATGGCACATAATGGTGAGGAACGTATCGTCGCTGCCGTTGAAAACGTATGTCCGTTACTAAAAGGGGTCAATATTACAACTCGTCACGGCGATGATGAACGCACTAATCTGGCGGCCTGTTGGTCATGGGGTCTGCACCAGAAAACCCCAATGAGCAGTTTTCGCATCCAGACCGAGGGTCAACTTAGTGGCCAGGTAATAACCTTTACAAACGAAAGAATTAAAGACAGCGTTGAGATAAATCAGGGTGAAGTAATTCTTAAGGATGCAAATCAAATATACTTTAGCCTTAACAAGAAGGTGGCTGTACAATTTTGCCTGATGAACGCGGCAGGAAAGACCCATAACACCAAGGCCTATAAATCCGGTCAGATGATCGAAATCCCTGATGGAATGCGCGTCACTGCCTTACGCCTTTCAGATATATGAAAGTTCTATACGTTACAGCGAATGTTTTGGGAGACGCCGGTGCAAATGCAGCTGAAATTTTCCCAAGGCAAGCGATTTTAATGCCTAGCATCGAACGTGTGTTTGTTGCTGACTACGGGAAAAATCGCAGTTACATACGGGATAATCAATTCTGTGACTTCTTGCGCTTGCGCAGGCCCAGCTTTGGGCGACGAACTTATGTTGCCATACGCAACGGATTGCGGATAGCTAAGAAGAGCATTGATGAAGGTATTGATGTAATCCACGTCTTTTATCGCCAGAAGAACATAGCACTTATAGTATTTCTTCGCATTGGGTTATTTTTTATGCGTGGAAAACCCACCATTATCGTCGATCATCGATCAGTCAATCTGTCACGTGGGCGGCGTGCATTTGTCAAAAAAACTGCTAATTTTATCATGCAAATTTTTACCCACCATCTGGCAGGCAACCCATGGGCGGTTGAAACCAACCACTTTTATGTGTTCAAGCCCAAACACATTATTGATCTGGGTTATGACAGCTTACCAGCAGGCAACGCCACTGAAGAGGAGTCTGGCAAACCGGTCAGCATCTGGTTCATCGGCTCTCTAAAACCAAAAAACCGTAAATCCGAATTCCTGATCAAGGTGTTTTCACGGTTAACGGAAAAAACAGGCGCCAGCGATCAATTCCATATTCGCGTGGCCGGCCCTGCGAATTCCGTTCAAAAACAAGCGCTGCGCACCAATCCGAACACTACCTATTATGGTAACCTGCCTCGTGCTAAGCTTTATGAACTACTGCGGGCCCATCCAGGCGTTGGCATAGCATTTATGAACCTTGAGTTTCACTCCTATGCTCCATCGCTGAAATTTTGTGAATACGCAATTATGCGCTACAGTATTGTCGCAAGTGATACATTGGGACTGCGCATACAGGCCGAACGAATGAATTTGGACGGCATCACCTTCGCTGCCGAAGATGTCGAAGAATGGACGGATAAGCTGATTACTGCTGTGCTAGGTTGGAATGGGCTTGTGCCCACATGGGTGGATGCACCATTATGGTCTTATGCAAGTATCTTCCAAAGACAGGTAATTAGCCTCTATGAAAAAATTCAGAGATAATCCCGTCAGTCATTTTATTGCCATCAATTACCACGGCTTTCACAATGCCAATGTCGCGCTTGACTGTCTGAATTCTGTATTACTGTCAACCAAAGGTATGTCAGGTCATATAAAGATAATATTCTTCAATCACTCTGGCCGCCCCGCTCCGACAGAATTGGCGAGAAGCCTTTCCAAATTAAACGTTACACAGATGGAGCTCCCCAATAACTCAAATGGTGAGAATTTGAATAGACAAATTGCGCAGGCAAAGGGGTTTAACTTTTTTTACCGTGTAGATGCGGATGATCTTGTGTCACAAGGCCGGTTTAAATGGCAGGCAGATCTGCTTTCTCAATCCAATTGTGATATCTGTGGCGGCGGATTGATCTATCATAATATTAAAACCGGAAAAGAATTTCAGGTAATACCTGCCACGCAGCCCAAGACCGTGTCCTATCTATTTAATCAGTATTTTATGCACCCGACGCTTGCATTCAAACTAGAGTCATTCGCCTTTAACAATCTGCACTACGGCATACGGCGTCTTGAAGATAAGGATCTGGCCCTTTCTGCTTACAAGGCTGGACTAACTATAATCAATGATCAACGTATATATGGTACATACAATCTGAACCCGAATGCACGCAACGACAACATTTTTGCCCATCGCAATCATGAACTTAACATTGCTTTCATTCATGCGACGCATAGTTTTTGGGCACTGCCGCTGGCATATGCTCTGTTTGCCGCCTCACTATTAATTAGCTACAACAATTTACGAAAAATACGAGAGATCCTAACGCCTGCAAGCACACATGTCTCCACATCTAGTTCAGAATCCTCTTGTGAAAATGTAAAAGCAGAAAAAGTCCGGCAACCAATGCCGTAAACGCGATGCCGTACACGTACAGTGGTGAGATAAAATCACCATTGTACGTTGGGTAAAACCCTTTACGCATTTCGGCTGTAATATGAACCAGCGGGTTATACCATAGGTACTTTTGATAACTCGCAGGAACGTCCTCATACACGTAAAGTACGGCAGATAAAATGAAAAGGGGCTTATTTAATATCCCCCAGAGCCGCTCCCATACTGGAAAAATAGACCATAAAAAGCAGTTTATACTGCCGATGCCCAAGCCTAGCATGGCGGCCATAAGCATTGATTTTACCACATGATTATAATTGTGTATGGTGTGAGTATTGAATGCCAGCTCAATGCTGGAAACCAGTATATAAAAAACCACAATATGAGTCATCAGATTCAATAAAAAACGGGCCAGTATAGCATCAATGAAGGTAACGGCCGGATAGGTTAGTAAGGGGCGTGAAAATATTACAGAAGACCCAACCTTGCGACTAACGTCCATATACATGAAATAGGGCAAATAACCGGTTGCATAAAAAATCGGGAAATTTGATCCAAGGCTGGGTGAATGAAATGCTAGAGAAAAGACAAAGCTAAGCAGCGCAATTCCCAATACAGGCTCCAACACAACCCAAAGATAGCCGCCAACCGACTTCCCATAGGTCGTAGCCATTTCCCGTAAGATCAGGGCTGATATAGAGCGAAACGTGGCAAAGCGACGTTTGCCTTGAGGGGCATGGGGTAAACTCATTGATGTTCCAATGGATGGCCCCGATGAGGCGCTAGAATAAACTATTGGAATTATGTATATCGCAAGGGCATAAAACATGCAATTACTGTAAGTAAAAGATAGGGTAGCGCCACGTGATACAAAAAGAAACAAGACCCACCCTGCCTGCCGCGCAGGCGCCCACAAATGAGACGGTCAGCTCACCAAGACCACCGGCACGTACCGCACGTGTGCGCTTGCGCCATAGTCTTCTGCTGCTTAGCTTTATCTTACTGGTTCTATTGCCGGCTGCGGCTGTCTATTGGTATCTGGAATACCGCGCCGCTGACCAATATGCCTCGACTTTAGGGTTCACTGTCCGTCAGGCGGAAAACCCATCTACCAGCCTTGATTTGGTAGGTGGCATCACAAGTCTTGGCAGAAGCAACACAACAAATACCGACATCCTATTTGAATACATCCAGAGCCAGCAACTTATCGGTGCAATCGACGCAGATCTGGATCTAGCCGCCATGTATTCAAAGCCCGATAATGACCCAATTTTTGCCTACAATTCAGGCGGTACAATTGAGGATCTTGTTAAATACTGGGGTCGCATGGTGAGTATTTATTACGATAATAAGACTGGCCTGATTGAACTGCGGGTTCTGGCATTCGACCCCGATGATGCACATACAATTGCTCAAGAGATTGTTCGGCAGGGATCATTGATGATTAATCAATTAAACAATGCGGCACAGGAAGATGCTACCAAATACGCACGCGATGAACTGGACAAATCCCTTATTCGCCTCAAAATAGCACGCAGGGCGCTAACAGAGTTTCGGACTGTCAACCAGATTGTTGATCCAAATACAGATTTGCAAGGGCAAATGGGAGTGTTGAATTCGTTACAACAACAATTTGCGGACACTATGGTTGAATTGGATATGCTTTCGGGTGTAACGCTTGCCAGTGATCCACGAATTGAACACGCTCAGCGCAAAATCATCGTGATCAAAGAGCGCATCGGCGAAGAGCGGCGCAAACTTGTCATCTCAGACGGGTCTGGCAATGCGTTTTCATCCCTTATCGGTAAATTCGAAGCTCTGCGTGTTGATCTGCAATTCGCTGAGCAATCTTATATCAGCGCACTTACAACGTTTGATAATGCCGTAGCCGAAGCCCGACGAAAAAGTACCTATCTGGCCGCCTATGTCAAACCTACATTGGCACAAAGATCAGAGTACCCGGATCGTATAATAATATTAAGCATTACTACCCTCTTTTTGTTTCTTATATGGGCAATCATGACTTTGGTGGTCTACAGTGTTCGCGACAGGCGCTAGTGAGGGACGCAATGATTGAGCTTCGTAATCTATGTAAAACCTTCCATCTGAAAGGTACACATAAATCTGTAGCGGATCACATCTCAGCACTTTTTCCTGAAGGTAAAAGTGTGGCTATTCTGGGCCGTAACGGAGCAGGTAAATCTTCATTACTACGCATGATTTCGGGATCATTGGGCTCGGATTCTGGTGAGGTAATTCGCCATGGTTCGGTTTCATGGCCGGTTGGCTTTGGCGGCGGGTTTCACCGCGAACTAAGTGCAGCACAAAACGTGCGATTCATAGGGCGTATATACGGTGTTGAAACAAATGAGCTGTTAGATTTTGTTGAAGATTTTGCCCAACTGGGGGAGCATTTTTACCTACCAATTAAAACCTATTCGTCAGGGATGACATCACGACTCTCTTTCGGTGTGTCGATGGGTATTCATTTTGATACGTACTTGGTCGACGAAGTTACTGCGGTCGGGGATGTGATTTTCAAAGCCAAATGCAATGAAGTTTTCTCAGACCGTTTAAAGAATAGCGGGGCTTTGATTGTGTCGCACTCTCGCAATCTAGTTCAACGTATGTGTGAAAGCGGTGCAGTGCTTGAGAATGGCAAGTTGACATATTTTGAAGACATCAAAGAAGCAATTGCTGAGCATGAGAAAAATATGTTTGGGAGTTTTGTTGATTAATCAGATATCTGACATGGGCGTATTTTGTTGAAAACTCGATCTTTTAGAAGATCAAATAATTTCTGGTTGATACAGCCGTGTCTTTATATTTGGCTAGGGGTTTGGCCAAAACCAACAGTGATAATTAGTTATGTGTTATGTTGCTTCATACAGCTGCTCTCATCGCGATATCTAAATTAAATCGGGTTTGCAGAAAATGAAATTAATATTAACCAGCTTTCAACAGAATAGGCCCCAAGACACAGCAGGCATTGTAACAGCACAGGGCCTGCCAAGCTTGGATGCTTTCATTGATCGCTCCGCCTCTCATTTTGGGAACATAAAGAAAAACACCAGTTTAAATGTGGAGATGTATTGGCCTTCATATCATTGATCTTTTCTATTGTTACCTAAACTCGCATCCTCTTGGTGTCAGCAGACATTAATTGCGCTTTACTAATAGTCAACTACATTTGCCATTCGGTAGGCTTTCATCTGTGTCGTTTAGCCTTTTGGTTTTTTAGGAAATAAAGGATGGATAAACTGGCCGAATAACGCCATCAGAGTGAAATCAAGGATTGCGAAAGCTGGGGGAAATTTTGGGTGTAGGCCATTATCGTTTTGCTGAACCCAAATGCACTAATAGAGCATACCTTCCCCCTGCTTTTAGAAACATAAGGGAAAGCTTGATTTTAAATTGGCCTCACACCAGCAGCACATCCGTTGCATCGAAGTTTGCGAACAGAAAGTTTTCGATGAAGACCACATCACCACTACCAAAATCTATGCGCAGGCCAGAGGGTCGGTCAGTGGCAAAATTTTGTACGTCGGCAAAACTTGTGAACCCATAGGACGACAGATCAAGCTGGTCGATCCCGTTTTCCCAGTTGCGTACAACGTCAAAGTCATCACCAGCGTTGAACACAAACACGTCCGTCCCGCTGCCGCCGATCAGTTTATCGGCTCCATCGCCACCCATCAGCCAGCCGATCGATCCGCCTTCGCTATAGAGATAGTCATCCCCCGCCCCGCCATAAAGTGTATCATTGCCACCACCACCTAAAAGAACATCATTGCCACCACCGCCAAAGAGCGTATCAGCGCCGATGTTGCCGAGCATACGGTCGTCCCCAGCATCACCGTAAATTGTATCGTTACCGGAGTTGCCATACAAAAAGTCGTTGCCAAGGCCGCCGTCGATAAAGTCATCCCCTGCCTGCCCTTGTGCCACATCCACACCGTCACCGCCGAATAGCGTCTCGTTTCCAACGCCGCCAACCAACCGGTCATCACCAGTGTCCCCATACATGATGTCATCGCCGCCCTTGGATTTCAGGATGTCATTGCCGGCACCACCTCTAAGAAGATTAGTCCCAAAGTCACCAATGAGGCGGTCATTGAAACCAGAGCCGGTCAAGTTCTCTATATTAATCAACTGGTCGATCCCGGACGCACCCCGCGATTCGCCCAAAGTCAGGTAAACATCAACAGCACCAGATGCGCCGGTATATAGCGCAGTGTCAATACCAGTTCCACCGTCAAGAATGTCGTCGCCAAGGCCGCCAGAAATTGTGTCGTTGCCGCCGACACCATTCAAAGTGTCGTTGTCATTGCTACCTGTAATAATGTCATCACCCGCGCCGCCGGTTTGCACGTTACTACCGGTGCCACCGGTTAAGAAATCGGACAATGCGGCAGTTATAGCTGCGGCCCCGTTGCTGACTGCTCCATATGTGTTTATCAGCGCGCCTGTAATTGTTGCCACATCGTAAGTTGTGCCGGCGATTGATAGTGTTTCGATGTTTTCCAGTGTATCAATTTGACCGCTGCTATTTTGCAAGCGCAAATTTGTGCCTGTGTAAGTCGCATAATCGTATAGTATATTGTATGCGGATGCGCCGCTCTCAAGAAGTGCCGTGTCATTTCCCGTACCACCATTCAACCGATCGCTTCCTGATCCACCGGATAGGGTATCATTCCCGGCTCCGCCAAATAATGTATCGGCACCATTGCCAGATGATAAAACATTGTTTGCACTGTTGCCTGTAATGGTATCGTTACCGCTGCCAGTTATGACATTTTCAATGATGGTTCCACGCGCAATGCCGAGATTGCCAATACGTCCATTGGTGTCCGAATATGTTTCCGGGGTAAGATCAATGCGTTGATTTGAACCGCTAGAGCTGAAATCAAA
>SWCD01007972.1_pt1 | contig 15422 bp, 11 predicted proteins | sample 4693011 | NCBI WGS metagenome assembly SWCD01 (sample SAMN10267278, study PRJNA491770) | bioreactor metagenome | isolation source: DHS bioreactor inoculated with marine | place: Japan: Omine Ridge, Nankai Trough | reverse complement strand
CACAACAACAACTGTGGTTGCCCAAGAAGGGCTTTGGAATAAATTAGAAGAAAGTCGCAAAAAACCACTTAAACAAGTGGCCATGGTCGGATTAGATAATTTATTTCTGATCGCTTTAAGGCTTATCACTCCTGAACAGGCTGCTAAAAGGATTTCCAAAAGAATTGGCATGAAAGCCCGTGCCATTCGATGCCCCTACGCTGAAATTGCAATGGATGCCGATAAAGCAGAGCAGCTAGAACTATTAATCAAAGACTTTGAATCCAGATAAATGTCATTTAAAGATTTACTTGAAAAAGATGCGCATATTTCTAAACGCCTCAGGGTAGCAGAAAAACCTGGCAGCTTAAGAAATATCTCAGCATTTTTTGCACATTCCGGGGATTCGTGGTTTTGGTTATTGGCATTGCCAATAGTATGGTATTTTGGAAACTCCTATTGGAAATACCGATCAACAATCCTATTCATTGCTATCTTTTTTACTGCAATTATCGTCCTCATTTTAAAATTTTCAATTCGCCGCAGTCGCCCCGAAGGCGATTGGGGTCAGATCTATCGCAAAACAGACCCCCATTCATTCCCCTCCGGTCACGCGGCGAGGGCAATGCTAATCGGGGTAGTCGCCCTTGGATTGGGACCCATTTGGTTTGGCGTACTATTAATTATTTGGGGCCCGCTGGTCGGTTTAGCCAGAATTGCAATGGGTGTTCATTTTCTCTCTGATGTTCTTGCCGGGTGGTTCATCGGAATATTGATGGGCTTGCTATCTCTTCAGTTCTTACCACAATATTTTTAGAGTGCTTTAGATTTACCTCTAAAATTATCCTTTTGGACGCCCTTCATAGTATTATTTAAAAAGATCACCATTTCTTTATTATTTGATTTCTCCCAATATCTCAAACTTTTTTCAAAATACTTTTTGGATTCATCTAAATTATTACCTGATAATTCTATTGCCCCAAAAACCAATTCGACCCAGGCATTATGGAATTTAGCGGATATATATTCCCAATTTTCAGGAATTACTTTTGAAAATGTATTTATTGCCCTAGGCAAATCCCCCATTTGGTAGAACATAAAACCTTTGGATATTTTAATTTTCATGAGATCAACATCAAATTCATTAGTATTAAAATAATTTTCAGCTTCATTAAATCGTTTTAAAGCACTTTTATAATTTTTCCTTTCAAGATCAATCAAAGCCAGGTTATTCTGAACTCTCATGAAATCTGTTTGATCTTTTGTTTTTCTAAATATTTTTTTGGCCTTTTGAAAATAATCCCAGGCTTTATCCAAATCAGATTCAACCAAATAGGTCATCCCTAGAATATTATTGACAAATCCAATTCTTGAATGTTGGTCATTCTCTGCTTTAGTCAACCTCAATAGATTCTCACCAAACAGTTTTGCTTTATTAAAATCCCCATGCCCCCAATAGCTTTGACATAAGCCGATCAATGATTCGTAAATCATTTCTCGATTGCTAATTTCCAACCCGATTAGATTTGCCTCACGAAACTTGCCGATCGATGCATGAAAATTATTTGATTGATATTCTAATTTCCCCTGAAATATTAATAAAAATCCCAGATTGTCTTTGCTAATAAAGTTTTTTTGATTCACAAAGCCATGAAGAATATTCAGCCATTCACCAAAATCCCCTCTCATTTCTATCAAAGGTAAGGATTTACACATTAGAGCAAGTGCTTTATTTATCGTCTCCGTGTATCTGCATCCATACCTCACAGCTTGTCGAAGATTAGCCTGATCAAGTATTGGCACATCCAATTTCTTATTGATCCAATAATTTAAATTTAAATCGACAGAATTCAAGAATTCGGATTTTGGATCAAATTCTGAAGGTTTCGTCATTCAAAATATCGTTTTCCAAAAAGGCATGAGTTAATCGATGGATTCCATATCTCCGATCTTCCAAACCTCCCCGCCATTCAAGCAGAGAACGATTAAACAAGGATTGAATAGATTTTGTAGTCTCCGTTTTACCTAAACCGCTTTGACTGACCATATTTTCAAAAGTAAACCCATAATCACTAGACTGGATCATCCCTAGCAAGACTTTTTTTGAAAGATCATCCAATGCTACCCAAGACAAAAGATAGATATGCGAATATAAACTCTTGATATCTTCAAGTTTAGTTTTTTTAAAATCATCTAACAGTATCGATAAAGGCAGCGCTTCTAATAGGCCGACAAACAATTTTAATGCAAGGGGATTCCCCCCAATAACTGAATAAATATTGTCCAAATGTTCAATAATTTCTTGTTTATGCTTACCCAGCCCAATTTTTTCAGTTTGATGAACAAGAATTTTTTTTGCGTCTTCCATATCAAGCTCACTGACCCTATAGTTAAAAGATTCATCATTTTTGGAAGGATGCCGTCGACTTGTAAGTAAAAATTTACTTATTCCGCTCAGCTTGGACATTTTTTTTACTACCCTATCAATATTTGTTTCTGAACCAAAATTATCTAAAACAACTAGATATTTATTGGTTTTCAACGCTAACGCTACTAATTCTTCATTCGTTTGTGATTCCATCTTTATTAAATATAGCTCATGGCATAATATATTAACTAAACCATCAATATCAGATGAATTCTCAATATGATTCTCATTTCTAATCCAGATAAAATTGTCAAAGGAATAGCTATTCAATATCTTTCTGGCAACTGCATCTGCGAGGCTAGTTTTCCCAATCCCCCCTAATCCAGAAATTACACAAACAGAGGGACCACCGTTCTCCAGGAATGAATCTGAAATTAATTTTATGGGATCTTCAAATCCAAATAATTTTGAAGAAATTCTAGGAGGCAAATTATTTGACAAATAAGTAGCCCTGGCCTCTCTGATACTTTTCTCCTCATGCATAAGATTTTCAGCTATTCGGCCAATCCCACTTCGTTGAATGCGGTTAATTTGATCAGTGCTGAAATTCAATTCATGGGCAACAGAAATAATGGTCTTATCCTTTTTGAAACGCAGTTTTAGTATTTCCGCCTCATCAGGATAGTTTCGAGATATTTCCTCAAGGCCACTTTCTAACAATTCTTTAACCGTTCCATATCCCCGTGATTCCATAAACTCATAAAGGATTTCATCCGTGTTTAATTCAATATTCTTCCACGATCTTAATCCTTGGTGGATACTTTTCTTAAGCTGTTCAATTCTAGTTTTCAAGTCTTCTTAACCCCATTCTGGCAAATCCATAATATTAGGTTAGTGGGTGTTCATTTAACAATACCATAAACATTTTATAAATAAAAAAAGCTAGGAGATATTTCTATGCTCTCCTAGCTTTATAAAATTTACACAATTTCTCCCTAAGGAAGATCAGTAAACGAGCTTAAGACTTTCATATAATTTGCTCGTTCAAATGCTGAAGGGTCAGAAACACTTTGCATACTCATGCTCCCTTGCATCTGTTGAATGGACTCATAATCTTTTTCTTCCATCCAAACCTTTATCGATTCTAAAATCTCGGTAGCGCGACCATATCCTTTTCGCAATAATTCCGAGGCAATCATCGTGACGTTTGCTCCCGCCATCATAGCTTTCAAAACATCCTCACCAGATTGAACACCAGAGGTAAGTGCAAGGTCTAGGTCAACTCTGCCATATAGGATTGAAACCCATCTCAAAGGCAGTAGCATCTCCTGATTATTACTTAGGGTTAATTTAGGAACAACCTCTAGTTCATCCAGATCAAGGTCGGGTTGATAGAATCGATTGAATAAGACCAATCCCTGTGCACCAGCATCCGCTAAATTCTTTGCAAAATTAGTCAAGGATGAAAAGAATGGACTTAGCTTTATTGCAACAGGTATCTCAACAGCCCGACAAATATTCCGAACAAGTTCCAAATATGTATTTTCTAAGGCTATGCCGGTTTGATCAGCTTCTGTGGGCAAATAATACAAATTTAATTCTAGAGCATCCGCCCCCATTGCTTCAATGCGTTCAGCATACTCAATCCATTTTCCGCTGGACGATCCATTTAGACTGGCAATAATTGGAATATTCACGGCCTTCTTAATCTCTCTCAGTTTTTCCAAATAAGAATCAGCACTAAGTGTATATCTGCCACTATCTGGAAAATAGGATAGCGCTTCTGCAAACGAATCAGTCCCATACTCCAAATGATGATCTAAAGCCAAACTTTCATGGGTGATTTGCTCTTCAAATAAAGAATGCATCACTAAGGCACCCACTCCTGCTTTTTCCAATTCAACCACAGCTTCTACTTTTTCAGAAAAAGGCGAGGCGGAAACAACGAGGGGATTTTTTAATTTCAAACCCAAATAATTTGTCTCAAGAGTATTCATTGGATTTCCTTTTGATAATTTATTGTCAAATATATGGCACTCAAGTTTTTCAAAATAAATCTAGGATAAAAACATGGGACGAGAAAACTTATCCTCGTCCCATAATATTTACTTAGGCTTCTTCTTTGCCATCATCGTATTGCATCGCAGCCATTTGCTTATAGAAATTCCATCGTTTCTCATTATCTTCGATCGCCTTATCCATCAGGTCTTCCGCTCGATCTGGATATGATTTAAGCAACATTTTGTACCGATTCTCATTATAAGCAAATTCTTCGAATTTTACTTTCGGATCTTTGGAGTCCAATTTTAGCGGGTTCTTACCCTCTTCCGCAATCTCAGGGTTATAGCGCAAAAGTGGCCAACCGCCAGATTCTACGATCAATTTCTGCTGGGTTAATCCTTTTTGCATATCAATGCCATGCGCAATACACTGGCTATACGCAATAATTAGAGACGGTCCATCATAAGCTTCAGCTTCGATGATAGCTTTTAGCGTCTGCGTATCATTTGCACCCATCGCAATTTTGGCAACATATACGTTTCCGTAAGACATTGCCATTAGGGCAAGATCCTTTTTAGGTGACTCTTTACCCTTTGCAGCAAATTTAGCAGATGCCGCTCGTGGTGTTGCCTTAGACGATTGACCACCCGTATTTGAATAAACTTCAGTATCCATCACTAAGATATTCACATTTCGCCCAGAAGCCATCACATGGTCTAATCCGCCATAACCAATATCATAGGCCCATCCGTCACCACCAACGATCCACATACTCCTCTTGACGAGTACATCTGCCAGGCTAAGTAGATCGACCGACTTGGGATCCTTGTTTCCAGCTAATTTCTTTTTTAGTTCTTCAACATTTTTTCGTTGCGCTTGAATGCCTGCATCAGTTGATTGATCAACAGATAATATTTTCTCTGCCAATTCAGAACCAATTTTATCTGATAATTCTTTGACAAGCTCAATGGAAAATTCTTCTTGCTTATCCATTGATAATCTCATCCCTAATCCAAATTCAGCATTATCTTCAAATAGTGAATTTGACCAGGCAGGTCCGCGACCATCGGCATTCTTAGACCAGGGAGTAGTCGGCAAGTTTCCACCATAGATTGAGGAGCATCCAGTCGCATTTGCCACTACCATTCTGTCACCAAATAACTGGGTGATCAATTTCAAATATGGTGTTTCTCCACACCCGGCACAAGCACCGGAGAATTCGAACATCGGAAGCAAGAATTGCGAATCTTTTACTCTGCTTACATCCAATTCTGCTCGATCCACCTCAGGAAGTCCTAAGAAGAAATCCCAATTCTCAGATTCTTGCTCTCGAAGCGGAAGTTGGGGAGCCATATTAATCGCTTTTCGACCAACTTGAGTTTTATCTTTCGCAGGACATACTTCCACACAAAGTTGACATCCCGTACAATCTTCCGGAGAAACCTGGAGAAGGTATTTCTTTCCTTTAAAATTCTTCCATGTTTTCACATCTTTTGATTTGAATGTCGATGGCGCACCTTTTAGCAATACTTCATCAACAACTTTCTGCCGAATAACTGCATGGGGGCAAACCATCACGCATTTTCCACACTCCGCACATATATCCGCTTCCCAAACAGGTATTTCTAAAGCGATATTTCGTTTTTCATATTGAGTTGTGCCGGTGGGATAAGTACCATCTATAGGCATTGCACTCACTGGCAAGCTGTCTCCACGGCGTCCAATGATCGTACCCAAAACATCCTTCACAAATTTAGGAGAATCGGCAGGAACTGGGGGGATTACATCAAAGTCGCTTGAAACTGAAACAGGAACTTTTACTTCATGCAAATATTCCAAGGCCATGTCCACAGCCTGATAATTTCTATTGACTATTTCTTCCCCGCGTTTTCCATAAGTCTTCTTAATCGCATTTTTGATCGCAGCGATTGCCTCGTCTTTAGGTAATACGCCGCTAATGCCGAAGAAACAGGCTTGCAAAACTGTGTTTACCCTTCTACCCATCCCTGCTTTTTCGGCAACTGCATAACCATCAACCACATAGAATTTTAGTTTTTTATCAATGATTGTTTGTTGCACAGTTTTTGGTAATTCATCCCAGACATCATCTGGACCATATGGGCTGTTCAATAAAAATGTCGCCCCCTCATCCGCCAATTTGAACATATCCACGCGTTCTAAGAAATTGAATTGATGACAGGCTAAAAAGGTTGCTTTTTGAATTTCATAGGTAGATCTGATCGGATTAGGTCCAAATCTTAAGTGAGATACAGTGACCGCTCCGGCCTTCTTTGAATCATATACAAAATGGCCTTGCGCAAAATTATCAGTATCTTCGCCGATTATTTTTATTGAATTTTTATTCGCCCCCACGGTGCCATCTGAACCCAGTCCATAGAATACCGCTCGAACTGTTTCCTCATCTTCAATCACAAAGTCTTTATCATATTCTAGACTTGTATGAGTAACATCATCATTGATCCCAATGGTGAAATGATTTTTAGGTTGATCTTTGGCTAATTCATCAAATATAGCCTTCACCATCGCTGGCGTAAATTCCTTTGAAGATAACCCATATCGTCCCCCAATAATTCTTGGCATCTTTTCAAAAGGAGCATCACCAGAACTCATTGCTTCATTCAATGCAGTAACAACATCTACATACATCGGCTCGCCCGTGCTGCCTGGCTCTTTTGTGCGATCTAACACTGCGATTGCAGTAACCGATTTAGGAAGCGCATCAATAAAATGTTCAATAGAAAATGGGCGATATAACCTTACCTTCAATAAACCGACTTTTTCCCCATCTTGGTTTAGACGGTTAAGGGTTTCATGAGCAGTTTCCGTCCCAGAACCCATCATAATAATTACACGTTCTGCATCTTCCGGACCTTCATATTGGAATAATTCATATTTTCTTCCAACAATTTCAGCAAACTTATCCATCGCTTCTTGCACAATACCAGGAGCATTAATATAAAAAGGATTGACTGTTTCTCTGGCCTGAAAGAAAACATCAGGATTTTGAGCAGTTCCTCTAAGCACCGGGCGATCTGGTGAAAGCCCACGCATTCGATGTTCCCGAACCATTTCATCATCGATCATTTCCCGCATATCATCTTCAGTTAATTGTTCAACTTTCGCCACTTCATGAGACGTTCTAAACCCATCGAAGAAATGTATAAAAGGAATTCTTGATTTCAAAGTTGCCGCTTGAGCAATCAATGCCATGTCCATTGCTTCTTGCACAGAGTTAGAAGATAATAAGCCAAACCCGGTTGCCCGAGTGGCCATTACATCACTATGGTCCCCAAAAATTGAAAGTGCTTGAGCTGCAATAGAACGTGCAGCCACATGAAAAACGGTGGAGGTTAATTCTCCAGCAATTTTATACATATTGGGGATCATTAAGAGCAATCCCTGGGAAGCCGTAAATGTCGTTGTTAAAGCACCCGCTTGTAATGCTCCATGCACAGCCCCTGCAGCCCCACCTTCACTTTGCATTTCAATAACCAGGGGTGTGGTTCCCCAAATATTTGGTTTCCCCTCCGCCCCCCATTGATCAGCCCACTCACCAATTGGCGATGAGGGAGTAATTGGGTAAATTGCGATGACTTCATTTAATTTAAAAGCAACCGAAGCAACCGCCTGGTTGCCATCCACAGTGATTTTTTCTCGATTCATATTGCGCTCCGTAATTTGGACTAAAAAGATAAAATTTACAATTTCCTACCCAAATAAGTATAATCGGAGCGAATATCTATTCGTAGGGACATCCATACCCTCAAAAATAGTGCAGATGTCCCCTTCGAAACCGGTTGCAGAACTATTAAAAATACAGACCAATCAATTCTCAAGAAATAGACATTTAGTAAAAATTTCTTATAATAGCAAATTTAAACCAAAAGATTTCCAGCCAAAATGAATAGCTAGAAATCTTTAAGTATATTACTTCACCTAATTTCGTACGCACCTCACATAATTTTCAATTCTTATCGCATCCCCCTGCGGCCCATGACCAAAAGGATAATCGCCTGCATCTCCAATTTTAGGATCACTCCTTTGTGTCCCTGCGCCATGAATATCTATCCAAGCATTCCTCATATAACCCAAACCTTCACCGAAGGCAATATACGAAGCAGATGTACCACCAATCCTATAATTTACATGCGAGGTACTACTCCAAAAATATGGATAATCTATAACACCTTTCTCGTTCAAAATACTGCCAATCAAAAATATCGGGTCGATGGCTGCCGAATTTGTATAGGATGGTGATCTTGTGTAATCTAAAATACTTTGCAATTCTTTTATATCTGGTAATCGCCAATCCTCATATCCGCCAAGGTCTAGATCCACACAATAATTCAGAGAACTTTCCCAATTCACCCCAATTTCACTATCACCTTGCTGCCAGGTCAATCCGGTAGCCAAATCAGAGATCGTTCCATCATAATTATCTACAAAATCATTCTTGCCGTAGTTCTCATTTCCCCGAACATAGAGCACATAAAATGTTTTTGCTTCTGTTTTCCCAGGCATTGCCCCGATCCCATATCCTTTTATTCGTCCATCCGCAAAATTGACCCCAAACATTAATTGGTTATTGGTATTCTCACCAACATATAAGTTAGAAGACGCAAATTGGGAATCAATCAAACGATCCCCTTCACTGCTTTTTCCATATTGAATAATAAAATAATCATTATCGATAAATGGAATTAAACCAGAACATTGTTCGATAGAGTCACAGCCACTAGGGTCAATTCCTGACATATTGATCAGGGAATACAATTCTTTGATCGTTGGAAGCCGCCAATCCGTGTAACCCGCAAGGTTGAAATCTTTTATTTTTTCTAATGATTCTGAGTAATTCATCTTTTCACCTGGGTCCTGTTGCCACATCAATCCGGTCACCATGTCGCTAACAGTGCCATCCCCATTATCCTGATACTGAAAAGAATTCTTTTCATAATTACCATCCTGTCCAAAAAAAACTGAATTCATTTCTGGGCAGGAAATCTCATTAGAATTATCGTAACATTTCACTTGACCAGTACTCACAATTGGGTAGGTAATTAAAGTTTCCACAAAACTATAATCTTCATTATCGGATTCGGCATTACTTATATTTGAATTCGTATTGGAGACAGATTGATCGGTTTCCAATAATTGAGCATTTGTATTTAATAGATTCGGATCATTCTCAAGATTAGTGGAGTTTCCACAAGCAGATAACAAAATGGTCAATAAAACAAAGAAGATATATCTATTTTGGTTGCAACGAATAATTTTTTTCATTTTTAAAATCTCCTAATAATGAATAAATTAAAACATTAATTTCATTTTTTAGATTATTCAGAAGTTTAGAAATTGTAAAAAAGATGTAAAAAAAACTAGGCCATTGATAGACCTAGTTCCTAAATATAAATCATTAAAATGTGTATATTATTTAACTTCAGTATGAATATTAAATTTTGGTGGGCTCTCAAACTGCTTCTTCACCAAACATTGCTCAGCAGATTTAACCAGGGCAGCATGGTATTTTGAAGGAAAAGATTCTGGTACCTGAATTTCAAGTTCCACTTCCGTCGCCAAACCCGTCATTCTGCTTCTAATTACTCTTTGAACTATTTTGACACCTTCCACAGGAAGACCTCGTTGTTTACAAAATCCCAAAACAAAGATTCCTGCACAGGTCCCCATCGACGCCAAAAACACTGCGTAGGGAGTTGGTGCAGTGCCAGCTCCGCCACCTGGAGAGGGCTGGTCTGTGGGTACTTCATACGGTCCAAAATGGGCATCCACCCTTGCGCCACCAGGAAAATCGATTACTAATTCCATTTTTAATCTCCTAAAAATTAAATTTAGAAGTATTGCTCGCTCTTAAGCCAACCAGATTATACTAAATTTCACAAGAATAATATCAAGTTTCTCCAATTCTTATAAAACTCTTAAAAACTATGCTTTCCCATTTTTAGAATTAGAAATTGGAAAAATTCCCCGATTCTTATTGAATTTTCTATTTACCTTAATGGATATACTATCCTAATATTAAAAGAATTATTAGTATCAAATGTGGTATAAAAATAAATACAAATACTATTCTGCGTATGGGATCAAATATGTCATTAAGAGAGCATCTAACCAAATTAGAAAACAATGGAAACTTGCTAAGAATTAAGAGTTCCATTTCAAAGGAATTTGTAATTGCGGGGGTACTTAAAGAATTAGAACCGAAACCAATTATTTTTGACAATGTAATCGAATCAGGTTTTAAAGTTATGGGCAATCTCTTTTGCTCAAAAGATTCATTTGCGGATTATTTTGGGATTTCTACACAAGAAATTATCCCCCTCTTAACTCGCTCGATCGCAAACAGGAGCAAATACGATATTGTCTCCAATGCCCCCTGCCAGGAAGTTGTGATAATGGATCCTGATCTTGATCAACTCCCTATATTGATGCATTTCGATAAGGATGGGGGCAACTACATCAGTGCCGGCGTCTTCATTACTTCTCATCCGGAATATGGTCAGAATGCAGATTACCATCGCAGTATGCAATTCAGCAAAAAAGAAATGGCTGTGAGAATTGTAAAAGGTCGTCATTTTGATACCTTTTTAAGAGACCTCGGGCAAGTAGATGTCGCAATTTGCTTAGGGAATGCCCCTAATGTGTTGGCCGCGGCCGCGACATCAGTTGAAATTGGTGTCGACGAGCTAGAAATTGCCAATGCAATGGAACCCCTCAATGCAGTAAAAGCAAAAACTATTGATGTGCGCATTCCCGCCGAAACAGAAATTGTGATCGAAGGAACTGTTTATCTGGACAAAGTCCATGCTGAAGGACCCTTTGTCGATCTAACTGGTACATATGACATCGTTCGCGAAGAACCGGTTTTTGTAGTCAAAGCCATTACCCACCGTAAAGATGCTATTTGGCAAGCACTGTTGCCTGGAGCCTTAGAACACAAGTTATTAATGGGCATGCCCCGCGAACCCACAATATACCGCCGGGTAAATGAAGTCGTAAATTGCTTAGATGTACACATAAACCCAGGTGGATGCTCTTGGCTACACGCAATTGTCCAAATCGATAAGCAATCCGAAGAGGATCCCAAAAAAGCCATTCAAGCAGCATTCGATGGTCATGGTTCTTGTAAACATGTCTATATCGTCGATTCAGATATCAACATTTATAATCCTTTGGATATTGAATGGGCCATGGCAACTCGTTTCCAGGGGGATAAGGATATGTTTATATTTGACAAAGCTCCCGGGTCAAGCCTTGATCCTAGCGCAGAATTAGGGTCAAAAAACACAACCCGTGTCGGTTTTGATCTCACCAAGCCGCTAAGAGAAAATAATCACTACAATAAAGCAGAATTTCCTACAGTCGATTTAGAAAAATATCTGGGGGATATAGAATGAAGCTCAATGCTGAAGAACATAAAATGCTCGATGGAAACGAAGGACCAGCCACACAAAAAGCAATGCAAATCCTTTCAACTTTGGGTAAAATATATGGCGCTAAGGAATTAATTCCCGTCAGTTCTGTACAAATTGCAGGGGTAAGCTATGACAATTTAGGGGAAGCAGGATTAAAATTCTTAGATGAAATGGCAAAGGGTGGAGGAAAAACCAGGACTTTGACCACTTTAAATCCTGCTGGAATGGATATCGAAAATTGGGAAAACTTGGGGATCAGTTCGGAATTTGCCAAAAATCAAAACCGCGTCCTTGAAGCTTTTTCTTCAATGGGCGTGATCACCACCTGCTCCTGCACACCTTATTTGGTCGGGAACAATCCTGATTATGGAGACACTTTAGCATGGTCTGAAAGCAGCGCGGTCTGCTATGCCAATTCAGTCATTGGCGCTCGAACCAATCGGGAAGGGGGTCCGAGCGCATTGGCCGCCGCCCTAACCGGAAAAACTCCCGCATATGGATTTCATTTAGAAGAAAATCGCAAACCTCATATACATATCCACGTAAACACCCCCATCAATGGGACATATCAATTCGGAGCACTTGCCTTCGTAATCTCCGAAAAATTAAATTCCAATACAAAAAATATCCCTTATATCTCAGGAATTCCTTCTGCAAGTTTAGAGGAGTTAAAATCCTTTTGCGCCAGCATTGCGACCTATGCCGGATTAGCTCTTTTTCACATGGAAGGAATTACACCCGAAGCAAATCTGTATAAACAACCCACCGAGACAGTCGATATCTCCGCAGACCAAATAGAAAAAGCAAAATTAAAAATGAGTAGCTCGGTTGCCTATGAGGAAATAGATTTTGTGAGTTTAGGATGCCCTCACCTCACCATTAAAGAGATTGCCAGAATTGCAAAATTATTGAAGGGCAAAAAAGTGACCAAGGAATTTTGGATCACTACAGGCCGCCCAATCAAAAAAACAGCCGATACCTTGGGGTATACAGATATTATTGAAGAAAGTGGCGCAAAGTTTGCTACCGATACCTGCTGCGTGGTCGCCCCCATCAAAGGACGGTTTAACACCCTGATTACAGATAGTGCCAAAGCCTGTTACTATGGATCCACCAAAAATAATTTCAAGACAATTCTCCGCTCCTTCGATGAAGTAGTCAAGGCGGCAATAAAATGAGAATATCAGGACGCTCCATATTTCCAGGAAAGGTAAAAGGCCAAGTCTTGGCAAGTAAAATGAAAATTTCTTTTTTTGGTGGTGTGGATCCAGATACAGGTATCATCGTTGAAAAAGGGCATGATCTTGAAGGGCAATCCATCGCAGGGAAAATCCTTGCGTTTCCAACTGGAAAGGGTTCCACAGTTGGCTCATACACCTTATATCGATTAAAATACAATAACCTCGCCCCACTTGGCATTATCAACCTCGAATGCGAAACGATCACCGCTGTGGGATGCATCATCTCCGAAATACCTTGCGTGGATCAAATTGACATTGATACCCTTAATTCAGGTACATTAATCTCTCTGAATGGGGATACAGGAATTGTAGAATTATTATGAGTTCAAAGCACAAGAACATCATCGTCGGCATTTCCGGAGCCAGTGGTGCAATATATGGCATTCGCCTATTAGAAATATTAAGTAAAATCCCTGAAGTTATCACACATTTAGTCATTTCTGATGCCGGAAAAATTACAATTTCAACCGAAACAGAATATGAAATTTCCGAAATCGAAGATTTAGCCAACCATGTATATCCTCTTAATAAAATCAGTTCTACGATCGCCTCAGGATCTTTTAAGACCGATGGCATGATCGTAATTCCCTGCTCTATGAAAACCCTGTCCTCCATAGCCCAATCCCGAAATGACAACTTATTAACCAGGGCAGCCGATGTAACATTGAATGAAAGGCGTCGACTAGGTTTAGCTCCCAGGGAAGCCCCCATGCACCTAGGGCACTTAAGATTACTGGTTCAGGTATCAGAAATTGGAGCGGTAATTATGCCCCCCATGCCAGCCTTTTATACCCACCCCATAACCATAGACAATATTATCGATCATACCGTTCAAAGATGTCTTGATCTTTTAGATATCTCCCCCAACGAGGACATTTCCCCTAGATGGGAAGGAAAATAGCTGATTATATACATTTTCAAAGCCTCATATTCTCCGAATTTAGACAATTATTGCACATTTCAAACCTATACGATTTATCCATTTGCTGATAAACTTATCCGGCTATTAACAGGCTCCGACCTAAGCGTCGGGGTTTTTTTGTGAATTATTGAGGAATTATGTTAAAAAGTAGAGAAAATATCCGGAACATCGCCATCATTGCGCATGTCGATCACGGTAAAACAACCCTTGTGGATGGTTTATTACGCCAAGCACAGGTTTTTAGAGATAACCAGCAGGTAGCAGAGCGCGTCCTTGATTCAAATGACTTAGAACGAGAACGGGGCATTACAATTCTTGCAAAAAATACCGCAATTCAGATCAAAAATCCTGATACCGGTCAAATGGTGAAGATCAATATTGTAGATACTCCTGGGCATGCTGATTTTGGTGGCGAAGTAGAGCGCGTCTTAAACATGGTCGATGGCGTTTTATTGCTTGTTGATGCAGCCGAAGGTCCAAGACCTCAAACTCGTTTTGTGCTCAAAAAAGCTTTGGAAATGGGACACAGAACGATCGTAGTGATCAATAAAGTAGATAGAAAAGATGCCGATCCAGAACGAGTATTAAACGAAACCTTCGACTTATTTATTGAGCTTGGAGCTAACGATGAACAGGCAGATTTCACCGTGGTCTATGCCATTGCAACAACTCAACGAGCAGGACTAACACCAGAGGTAGAAGCCGATTTACAACCTCTATTCCAAACAATACTTAAAGAAATTCCCGCCCCAATGGTGGACACTGAAGAATCTCTCCAAATGCTAGTCACCACATTGGCTTACGATAATTATCGGGGTTTAATTGCCGTCGGTCGTATTTTTTCTGGAACAATGAAAGTCGGTCAAGCAGTGGCTAAAGTCAATTCAGGTGGTGAAATCACAACAGAAGTAATTCGCTATCTATATCTACAAGATGGTTTAAATAGAGTAGAAGTTGAGGAAGCCCAAGCAGGCGATATTGTCGCTGTCGCAGGCATTGATACAATTTCGATCGGCGAAACCTTGACCGATCCTGAAAACCCTGTAGCCCTCCCCTCGATCTCAGTCGAAGAACCCACCGTACAGATGGCTTTTGGTGTAAACACATCCCCCTTCACCGGAAAAGAAGGCCGCTGGGCCACTTCAAGGAAAATTCGCGAGCGATTATTCAACGAACTAAAAAGCAATGAGTATCTTCGGGTTCAAGATACTGAATCCGCAGATACATTTATAGTTTCTGGCCGTGGCGAATTGCATTTGGCAATTTTGATCGAGACTATGCGTCGAGAAGGATATGAATTTCAAGTTTCTCGCCCAGTTGTCATTTTTAAAACTGGTGCCGATGGCAAGAAAGAAGAACCCTTCGAAGAAGTACATATCGAAACGCCCAAAGATACCGTTGGCCCAATTGTAGAAATGCTTGGCAAACGTCGTGGCGAAATGACCGATATGAGCGAATCC
>SWCD01023481.1_pt1 | contig 15427 bp, 14 predicted proteins | sample 4693011 | NCBI WGS metagenome assembly SWCD01 (sample SAMN10267278, study PRJNA491770) | bioreactor metagenome | isolation source: DHS bioreactor inoculated with marine | place: Japan: Omine Ridge, Nankai Trough | reverse complement strand
TTTTTTTATCGACTCGACCATCGACAGGATGAGGCGGCTGGATAACTGCTGGCCGGCTTCCCAGCGATTAAAATCATCAGCTTCGTGCGCCATGCAAAAAGCCAGTTCTTCATCGTCACGTTCGAAATGTAATTTCACCGGTGCCGAATAACCTTGCAGGATAGATAACACCGGTTTTTCTTCAACACCCTCAAATTCGAATCGCTGCTGCTGTTCAACAAAATTCAACACCATCGATTCATCGTCTGCTGGCGGCCGATCCGTCATCTGCAACACGATCGGCTTTGCATCTTTATCCATCAGGCTGATTTTCACCGGTATATGGAAAGGCTGTTTTTCATCCTGACCGGGTGTGGCCGGCGTTTTCTGTGACAGCACGAGAATATATTTTTTTGAGTCTGCATCAAAATGTTCACTGACAGAGATCCCGGGGGTGCCCGCCTGCTTGTACCAGCGTCTGAACTGCTTGAGATCGACCTGGCTGACCTCTTCCATGGCGCCGACAAATTCCTCGGTTGTTACCGCCTGGCCATCAAAGTGCTCAAAATATAAATCCATACCCTGACGGAATTTTTCTTTGCCTAACAGAGTATGAATCATGCGGATGACTTCCGCGCCTTTGTTGTACACGGTGACCGTGTAAAAATTATTTATCTCCTGATATGAATCCGGCTGAATCGGATGCGCCATCGGCCCGGCATCTTCTGCAAACTGTGCAGTGCGCAAAACATTCACATCATCGATACGTTTCGGTGCAGCCGCATTCATATCAGCCGTAAATTGCTGATCTCGAAAAACGGTCAGGCCTTCTTTCAGCGTTAACTGAAACCAGTCGCGACAGGTGATGCGATTGCCACTCCAGTTGTGAAAATATTCATGGCCGATGACGGCTTCTATACCGATAAAATCAGTGTCAGTCGCGGTTTCCTGTTTAGCGAGAACATACTTTGAATTAAAAACATTTAAGCCTTTATTTTCCATTGCTCCCATGTTGAAATCATCGACCGCCACGATGTTATACACATCCAGGTCGTACTCGCGACCATAAGTGTCCTCATCCCACTGCATGGATTTTTTAAGCGAAACCATGGCATGATTGCATTGATCAATATTATGATGCTGAACATAGATACGACATAACACGTCACGGCCACTTTTTGTCGTGTAGTGATCTTCGATAAAACCCAGATCACCCGCAACCAGTGCAAACAGATAACAGGGCTTTTTGAACGGGTCGCGCCATTTGGCCCAATGTCGCCCATCATCCAGTTCCCCCGAACCTTCCGGGTTACCATTTGATAGCAGCACAGGGCATTTTTCCTTATCCGCAATAATCGTGGTAGTGAACAGCGCCATCACGTCTGGTCGATCCAGAAAATAAGTGATTTTTCGAAAGCCTTCCGCTTCACATTGCGTGCAGTAATTACCGCTGGATTTATATAAACCTTCCAGTGAAAAATTTTCCTGCGGCTTAATAAACGTTTCTATCTCAAGTGAACAACTGTCAGGCACAGCCGGTATCGTCAGGCTGGTATCAGTAACTTCATAGGCGCTTTTGTCGAGCGTAGCGTCATCAATTTTTACCTCGCCCAACTCGAGACATTCCCCCATCAAAACGAGGGGGGCACCTTCCTCTGAAGTGTTTCTCGTTAACTGTAACACTGAATGAACCCGTGTCTGTTCATCGTGAAGCTCAAACGTGAGCTCAACATGATCGATCAGAAAATCAGGTTTTTTATATTCTTTAAGGTAGATTGTTTTCGACTGTTGTTCGAGGTCTTTCATTGAGATATAAAACACAAAATTAAAAGACAGAAGAATACCACAAAGAAAAGCACGCCCATTGGAAGATCGAATTTTAAATTATTTCTCTGTGAAATTTTTGAAGTTCAACATAAACAAGATATTCAGCTGTTTATCCACGAGCGTCATCCTGCGTGTAAAGAAAGCCGTACAGCTTTTATCAAAACGCGCTCATTTTTACGGCATTTTGTCTGGAATTCTTTACATATTAATATTTAATTAAATGCTAATATTTAACCACCTAATTGATAATTATCGGTTTTATAATACAGGCATGATTATTGCTTTGTACTCAAGCATGCATTTCGTCGCAATGACGAACAGATGAACTATAAACACATAAACAATGGAAGGATAAAATGGTTTTTCGACCACTTGCACTAGCTGTGACTACGCTAATCTTATCAATCAGCGCCAACGCCGCAATCATTACGCACGGTAATTTAATTACCGACAATACCACTGATTTTATAACGGATATTTCGACAGATCGCCAGTATTTGCGGTTCGATACATTTGACCTGTCATATGCTGATACATTAGCCGCAGTCGACGTCGGCGGCATATATGAAGGATGGTCTATTGCCGACAGCACAATTGCCGATGACTTCTTTCGTGCGGCGCTAACTCCTACTGCTAATGCCTGTGATGGTGCTGTTGCATTCGGCACAAGTTGCGGCTTTATGAGTTCATGGAATAATGGAGATTTTGGTGACTCCTTCGACGCGATAGAAGACTACTTCTGGTACATCTCGACGTATGAAACTCCGTATAGAAACGCTTTTGATCTAGGTATTGCACACATAGATCTTGACGGTAGAATCCGAGAAAAAGATGACTGGCGATCATTCACAAGCGCTGATTCATTTAACGTGGCAAACGGCAACTCTATCAATGCATTATTATTTCGCGATGCGATGGTCGTTCCTGTGCCTGCGGCCGTCTGGCTCTTTGGCTCCGGCCTGCTGGGTTTGACCTTCGTAGCAAGGCGTAAAAAACAGGTTTAACGCAACCCGGAGCTGGTGTGGAATCATGTTACGCCAGGAATGGCAATCGCTCTTTACAACCAGCCAGATACTAAAACAGCCTCAAAAAATGAGGCTGTTTTAGTATCTGGTCGGGATAGCAGGATTTGAACCTGCGACCACTACACCCCCAGTGTAGTGCGCTACCAAACTGCGCTATATCCCGAAGGATGCATAGGTTACACGAAAGCTTTTTGATTCGAAACAGCCCTGTCGATATATTCGCGTTAAATTACAATACATACTGATTAAAAGCACTCAGGCAAGAAAAAGGCCAGCATTAAAACCGGCCTTCTGGAATATTTTATTTTGCTGTTACTTGAGTATGGCAAGTAAACCTTCAAGCTCATCACGCATCTGACGGATAATCTGCTGGCTTTGTGAATTATCGTCTGCCACATCTTCGCCAGTCAGCTTTTGTCTGGCACCACCGATGGTGTAACCCTGATCATATAACAAACTGCGAATCTGGCGGATCAAAATAACATCATGACGCTGGTAATAGCGTCGATTACCGCGGCGTTTCACTGGTTTTAACTGTGAAAACTCCTGCTCCCAGTAACGCAGAACGTGGGACTTAACCCCACATAACTCGCTAACTTCTCCGATGGTGAAATAGCGTTTTCCTGGTATTACGGGTAATTCGTTATTATTGCTGGCTTCCAGCATAGGCTTCTACTCTTTGCTTCAGTTTCTGTCCGGGTCTGAAGGTCACGACGCGACGTGCTGAGATAGGAATTTCTTCCCCTGTTTTTGGATTACGACCAGGTCGCTCAGTTTTGTTTCTTAAAACAAAGTTTCCAAATCCAGAAAGTTTCACGTGATTTGCGTCGCCTAACGCGGCGCGAACCTCTTCAAAAAACAGTTCGACCAGCTCTTTGGCCTCGCGCTTGTTCAAGCCCAATTCTTCGTACAAACTTTCTGCCATATCGGCTTTCGTCAATGCCATACCTACTCCCGAAGTGTAGCAGCAAATTGTTGATTTAGTGTAGATACGATATTTTCGATTTCAGCATCTACTTCGTTGTCGGTAAGAGTGCGGGAAAACTCCTGTAAAATCAAGCCGAAAGCGACACTTTTTGTGCCTTCGCCCACACCTTTGCCCTGATATATATCAAATAATTGCGTTTCTTTCACCAAATTAGAAGAGGTCTCGTTAATTGCCGACAAAATATCCGATACCGGTATTGCCTCATCAACCAGAATTGCCAGATCACGCCGCACTTCTGGAAAACGCGATAATGATGCAAACGCAGGAATGCTGTTTTTAGCGATGGCTGACTGTTTTATCTCGAAAACGAACACACGCGGATCGATATCAAGTGCTTTTTGAACCTGTGGATGCAAAGCTCCCAACCAACCGACGATCTCGCCGTCCTGTTTGATGCAGGCGCTCTGACCGGGATGTAACGCCGGATGCTCCGCCGCTTCGAAAACACAGCCCGCTGCCGAATGTGCCAACAAGGCTTCAACATCGGCCTTGATATCAAAAAAGTCGATTTTCTGCGGCTGCTCGGCCCATTGCTCGTGATGAATATCACCACAGATGACACCGGCAAACATGGGCTCCTGGTCTATCGTATCAACATCTATCGCTTTGGAATCAGAGTTTTGCGGCCGGAAGCACAAGCCTGTCTCAAACAGTCGCACCCGGCTTTGCTGGCGGTTCACATTATGTTTCAGGGCGTTGAGCAATCCTACCCACATGGTAGTGCGCATTACCGACATCTCAGACGATAACGGATTTGCCAGCGCGATAGTTTTCGCTCCTGGGTCTAAAATTTTCTGCCATCCAGGATCGACGAAACTGTAACTGATAGCCTCAAAATATCCTCGGCTCACCAGGCACTTTTTAAGATCATTCAGCGAATTCTCGGCTTCCGGTTGTGCCTGAATCACCGCATGATAACTTGGACTGGTACGTGGAATGTTGTTGTAGCCATAGATACGCACCACCTCTTCCAGCAGATCGGCTTCAATCGCTATATCAAAGCGAAAACTCGGCGCTTTCACCAGCCAGCCATCAGGATATACTTTGACTTCCATGCCCAGACGCTGGAAAATTTCTGTGACCTCGTCTTCAGCCAGCTCGATACCGAGCACGCGTTTGATCTGATTTGAACGTAGATGGATAGGCAGCGATTCTTCCGGATGTGCCGCTGTTTTGCATTCAAGCACAGGACCGACTTCACCGCCGCAGATTTTGCGGATCAGCTCGGTTGCACGCTCGATAGCGTGAACCTGCAGCTGGGTGTCGACACCACGTTCAAAACGATGGGATGAATCGGTGTGCAAACCGTAACCACGTGCCTTGCCGGCAATTACTTCCGGTCTGAAAAAGGCACTTTCCAGGAAGATATCAACCGTAGAATCGCCCACCGCGGAATCTTCCCCGCCCATCACGCCAGCAAGCGCCAGAACTTTGGTGCTATCTGCGATAACCAGCGAGTTTTCCTGAAGATCAATACTTTTACCATCGAGTAACGTGACTTTTTCACCTTCTTTGGAAAAACGAACATTTATTTTTCCGTCCACTTTATTCAGGTCAAAAGCATGCATCGGCTGGCCCAGCTGCAACATCACATAGTTGGTAATGTCCACCACCGGGCTCAAACTGCGAATACCACTGCGACGCAGACGTTCGACCATCCACAACGGTGTTTGCGCTTTGACATTAACGCCTTTGATAACCCGACCGGCATAATAGGTACAGGCTTCGTCGGCTTCTATCTCAACGGGAAATTCATCGGTGATGGTCTGCTTATACGGCGCCCACTGCTGCTCAGCGATCGCACAGTTGTTGAGCACACCCACTTCCCGCGCGATGCCTTCGATGCTCAAACAATCGCCGCGATTCGGAGTCAGATCCAGTTCGATGATGTTGTCATCCAGCTTCATATATTCGCGTATGTCTTGCCCCAGCGGTGCATCTGCCGGCAGTTCCATCAGACCGTCTGCACTATCCGCCAGACCCAGCTCTTTTTCGGAACACAGCATGCCGAAGGACTCGACTCCGCGGAGTTTCGCAGGTTTGATTTTAAAGTCTCCCGGTAATACCGCACCGATTTTTGCCATTGGGACTACCAGCCCCGGTCTGACATTGCTGGCTCCGCAAACGATCTGCCGTGTTTCATTGCCATCGGTCACCTGACAGACGTTTAACTTGTCAGCATCGGGGTGTTTTTCCAGAGATTCAACACGGGCGACCACCACTTCGGTAAAATCACCGGCGGCCGGTTCAACGCTGTCAACTTCCAGGCCTGCCATGGTCAGCTGATCACACATTTCCTGCGTCGAGATCGAAGGGTTTACCAGGGTTCTTAACCACTGTTCGCTAAATTTCATTGTTACAACTCCTTACGCGAACTGCTGCAAAAATTTGAGATCATTTTCAAAGAACAGGCGCAAATCGTTGACGCCGTAACGCAACATCGCCAGCCGTTCCACACCCATGCCGAAGGCATAACCGGTGTATTTTTCGGTATCGATGCCAGCGGACTCGAACACTTTAGGGTGCACGATGCCACAACCCAGCACCTCCAGCCAGCCGGTGTGACCACACACGCGGCAACCTTCGCCCTTACACATCACACACTGGATATCGACTTCGGATGACGGTTCGGTGAACGGAAAATAAGAAGGGCGAAAACGTGTCTGCAGATTTTCATCTTCAAAAAACTGTTTCAGGAAATCTGCCAGCGTACCCATCAGATCGGCAAAGCTGACATTTTCATCAACCAGCAGACCTTCTACCTGGTGAAACATCGGCGTGTGCGTCAGGTCGGAATCACAACGATAGACACGGCCCGGCGCGATGATACGCAGCGGCGGTTTATTGGTTTCCATGTGCCGCACCTGTACCGGTGAAGTATGCGTGCGCAGCAGCGTATTGGCGTCAAAGTAAAAGGTATCGTGCATGGCACGCGCCGGATGATGCGACGGGATATTTAATGCTTCAAAGTTGTGAAAATCATCTTCGATTTCAGGCCCCTGCTCGACGGTAAAACCTAAACGAGAGAACAGGCTTTCGATACGCGCCATGGTGCGGGTGACAGGATGCAGGCCGCCAGCTGTCTGACCACGACCAGGTAAGGTAACGTCGATTTTTTCACTGGCCAGGCGGGCATTCAGCTTTTCGGCTTCCAGTGTCTGCTTGCGCTGCTCCAGTGCCTGCTGCACTTCACGCTTGGCATTGTTGATGTCCTGTCCGGCGGCCTTTCTTTCTTCGGCTGGCAGCTTACCCAGAGTTTTCAACAACGAGGTCAGCTCACCTTTTTTACCCAGATAATCAACCCGAACCTGGTCTAAAACGCCCAGGTTGTCAGCCGCATTTATTGTTGCAAGTGCATCTGCGGTTAACTTTTGTAAATCCACTTTTTACTCCCGTATAGAAGTGTTGTTTTTATTTAAGCATTCATATTTTCACAGCAGTATTTAATCCACTGAGAAAAAGCAATTTTGCCGCGGAAGACGCAAAGAACGCGAAAAAACATTTTTTAGTTTAAAAACTTTTGCGCTTTTTGCGTCTTTCGCGGCAAGAAATCTTTTTTAATTCACAATAAAAAAGGGGAAGCGCGCTCCCCCTTTTTTACTGATTAAGCATATTCAGGCACAGCGGCCTGAATGACACTCGCGATAATTAAGCAGCGAGTGCTTCTTTGGCTTTATCAGCTATTTTTGTAAAGGTAGCCATATCATGCACAGCCAGGTCAGCCAGAACCTTACGATCAATAGCAACATCAGCTTTACTCAGACCATTGATCAAACGGCTATATGAGATACCGCACTCAGCTGCTGCCGCATTGATGCGCACGATCCATAATGAACGGAAAGTACGTTTTTTAACGCGACGGTCACGATAGGCATATTGACCGGCTTTGATAACAGCCTGGTGTGCTACACGATAGACACGACTGCGCGCGCCGTAATAACCTTTTGCTTTGGCTAAAACTTTCTTGTGTTTAGCTCTGGCTTGTACGCCTCTTTTTACTCTTGGCATTGTTCTATTTCTCTGTTTGTTCTAAAAATTACGATCTAAAAATCAGACGTACGGCAACATGCGTTTGATCATCTTCTTGTCATTTTCATGCACCTGAGCGTCATCACGTAAATGACGTTTACGTTTGGTGCTCTTCTTGGTCAAAATATGACGACGATGTGATTTACCACGTTTAAATCCGCCGGAACCGTTCTTGCGAAAACGCTTTGCAGCTCCGCGGTTTGTTTTCATCTTAGGCATATGCCTTCTCCAAAACTTAAAAATTCGTTGTAAGTTATATGTTTTAAGTTGTATTTCTTAAAACCTGAAACCTACAACTTATTACTATCTATTTGTTGGTCTTTTTGGGACCCAGTACCATAACCATCTGCCGTCCTTCCATTCCCGGCATCTGTTCCACGTTAGCGATTTCTTCCAGATCCGCCACCACACGTTGCAGTAATTCCATACCCAGTTCCTGATGCGCAAATTCACGACCTCTAAAACGCATGGTCACTTTGGTCTTGTCACCATTTTCGAGAAACTTGGTCAGCTTGCCCAGCTTGGTGTTGTAGTCACCTACCTCAGTGCGTGGCCGGAACTTGATCTCTTTCACCTGGGTGCGACGTTGTTTCTTCTTCGCGCCCTGTTTCTTCTTGCTGTTTTCGAACTTGTATTTGCCGAAATCCATGATCCGGCAAACAGGTGGTTCTGCATTCGGAGAAACCTCAACTAAATCCAACGAAACGCTTTTTGCTTTTGCTAGCGCTTCCTCACTTGTCAGAATGCCGAGTTGCTCACCTTCGTGGTCAATAACCCTTACTTGCGGATAAGTGATCTCGCTATTTACGCGCGTCTTTTTTGGTGAAGCGATAGTTTTATTCCTCTAAAACAGCATGACCGCGGCGCGCGATCTCCAGTGAAAACCGGTTTACCAGATCATCGACTGACATGGTTCCGAGGTCTTCACCGCTTCGCGTGCGAACGGCCACTGTATTTGTTTCAAGCTCCCGGTCACCGATAATCAGCATGTAGGGAACTCGCTGTAAAATGTGCTCGCGAATTTTATATCCAACCTTCTCATTTCTCAAGTCCAATTCGACCTTAAATCCTTGCGAAACAAGTCTTTTTTGCACTTTTTTGGCAAATTCGGCCTGTTTGTCGGTAATATTGAGCACCACGGCCTGAACCGGCGCCAGCCAGAGCGGAAATTTCGCCTCGTGTTCTTCGATCAAAATACCCACAAATCGTTCGATCGAACCCAGAATGGCACGGTGCAACATTACCGGCGTGTGCTTGCTGTCGTCAGCGGCAATATATTGCGCATCCAGTCGGCCGGGCATGGAAAAATCGACCTGCATGGTGCCGCACTGCCATTCGCGCCCGAGACAGTCGCGCAGTACAAATTCGATCTTCGGTCCGTAAAAAGCGCCTTCACCCGGCTGCAGTTTCCAGTCCAGTTTTTTGTTGTCCAGTGCCACTTCCAGCGCCTGTTCAGCCTTGTCCCAGGCGGCATCGTCACCCACACGCTGTTCCGGGCGAGTCGATAACGCGACTTTGATGTCGGAGAAACCGAAGTCTTCGTACACTTCATAGACCAGATCGATGAACGCCGAGACCTCATCCTGCAACTGGTCTTCGGTGCAGAAGATATGCGCATCGTCCTGCACAAAGTTTCGTACCCGCATCAGACCGTGCAGCGTACCGGAGGGTTCATTGCGATGACAGGAGCCGAACTCGGCCAGGCGTAGCGGCAGATCGCGGTAACTCTTCAAGCCCTGATTAAACACCTGAATGTGACAGGGACAGTTCATCGGTTTGATGGCATAGTCGCGGTTTTCAGAATGCGTGGTAAACATCATGTCACCGAACTTATCCCAGTGACCCGATTTTTCCCACAGGCTACGATCGACGATCGATGGCGTATGGATCTCCTGATAATCATGCTGACGCAATTTCTCACGAATGTAATCCTGCACCGTCAGATAGATCGACCAGCCTTTATCGTGCCAGAACACCATGCCCGGTGCTTCTTCCTGCATGTGGAAAAAATCCAGTTTTTTCGCCAGCTTACGATGATCGCGTTTTTCGGCTTCTTCGAGCCGGTGCAGATAAGCATTTAACTGCTTTTTGTCCGGCCACGCGGTACCGTACACGCGTGTCAGCATCTCGTTGTCCGAATCACCACGCCAGTAGGCACCGGCAACTTTCATCAATTTGAAACCTTTACCCAGCTTGCCGGTGCTCGGCATATGCGGACCACGGCAGACATCGAACCAGTCGCCCTGGCGGTAGATAGACACTTCTTCGTCTTCCGGGATGATGTCCTTGATGATCTCGACCTTGTAGTCTTCGCCGATTTCGGCAAAAGTTTTTATCGCTTCATCACGGCCGATTACTTCCCGTACGATCGGCAGATCACGCTTGACGATCTCACGCATGCGATCTTCGATGGTTTTCAGGTCTTCGTCGGTAAACGGTTTGTCACGCGCGAAGTCGTAATAAAAGCCGTTTTCGATGGCCGGGCCGATAGTAACCTGCGTGCCCGGGAACAGCTCCTGCACCGCCTGTGCCATGATGTGCGCGGCGTCGTGGCGCATCAGCTCCAGCGCTTCTTCATTTTTTGAAGTGATGATGGCAACCTCGGCATCATCATTGATGACATAAGACGCATCAACCAGCTCACCGTTAACGCGACCCGCCAGCGTGGCCTTTGCCAGACCGGGGCCAATATCGCTGGCGACATCCATCACCGTCAGCGGGGCATCAAAAGAACGCTGGGTTCCATCAGGTAAAGTAACAACAGGGAAATTCTGTGGCATGTTTTCTCCAGTGGCGATCACTACGTAAGACCGCTTGTTTTTTAAAAAAAGTTAGCAGTTAGCAGTCATCAGTTCGCAGAAAAAGCTTTTTACTGCCTACTGCAAACTGATAACTGCCAACTTTGTATTCTGGTAGGCACGAGTGGATTCGAACCACCGACCTCTTCCATGTCAAGGAAGCGCTCTAACCAACTGAGCTACGCGCCTGAAGAGGGCGGAATCATACGTGGAAGCGGTTGATGTTGCAAGACTTTAGCTTGACAACTATTTTCACCAGGCAACAATGAAAACTTAAAATCTAACCATGTGCTGCCCTGTAAATGCTATAAAGAGGGTTAAGTTTCATTCAGGATTCCAGCAAACAATAAATGATGAAAAACAGCCGATTTCAAAGCCTCGCTGCCCGCCTCAGCCTGTGGATAGTCTCCCTGGGCACGCTGATCTTCATTGCTGTATTAAGCACAAACTATTTTCTATCCCGACATCTGCTCGAAAATTACATCGAACAACTGGCAAAAAAAACCGTGCTGTCGACCGTTCAAAAAGTCGATACGGTGCTACATAGTGTTTCAACAAGCGCCGATTCATTAGCCGCTGTCGTCACCATTCCGGAGATCAGTAAAAAACACATCAAACAGATGGCGAAAGCTTTTGTCGAAAACAATGCTGAAATATTTGGCATGGCTGTCGCCCTGGAAAGCGACGCAATAACTGAGTCAGCCGATGGGTTCGCGCCCTATTTTTACAAAAAAAATGGCGGCATCACTTACACCGACCTGTCCAGTGATCTCTATAATTACAAAAACCGGCGTTGGTACAGCGACACAAAAAAAGCCAACACCGCCATCTGGTCCGAACCCTATGTTGACGATGGTGGCGGCAACGTTCACATGGTCACCTACTCCGCGCCTATCTATTTTGAAGACAATAAAACATTTGCCGGTGTCGCCACCGCAGACATCAAGCTCAGCTGGCTCGATAACATCATCCAGAAATCAAAAATTGGCAAATCCGGTTTTGGTTTCATCGTATCCAGAAAAGATATCATTATCGCTCACCCGGACAGGTCGTTACACATGAAACCCCTGAGTGAGACCGGTGTAACAGAAGAAAACTGGCAGAAATATCTCTCCAGCAAAGCATCTTCTGCAGCGATGTATTTTTCCACACCCTGCCGTTACCAGGGCGGTCGTTGCTGGGTCGCAATAAAAACCCTGAAAGGCAGTGGCTGGAAAATCATTATCGTGTTGCCGGAACAGGAGCTCATCGCCGACATCAACGCCCTCACCCTGAAGATTTCAGCCATCGCTGTCGCCGGCCTGATCCTGTTGTTTTTTGTGGTCGTTTTTATCACCCGCGCATTGACCAGCCCACTCGGCAAACTGGCAACGGCAACCAGGGATATCGGTGCCGGCAAGCTTGATAAGGCGCTGCCAGAACCAGTGCGAAACGACGAGATCGGCTTATTGACCAGCGCCTTCAACGCCATGCGCACCGCGCTGAAACAGTACATCAGGGATTTACAGGAATCGACCGCACGCCACCAGAGACTCGAAAGCGAAATCCAGATCGCCAAAGACATCCAGATGTCGATGATTCCCGGCGCGGGAAATATCTCACTGAAACAGGCCGGCTTTCAATTATTCGCCTTATTGCGGCCTGCACGCTCGGTCGGCGGTGACCTTTATTATTACCAGCAAACAGATAATAAACTGCACTTTATTATCGGCGATGTTTCTGACAAAGGTGTGCCAGCGGCATTATTCATGGCAAAAACAGTTACCCTGTATACGCGCGCTTTAAAAGAAAAACTTTCGCCGGGCCAGACCTTCACCATGATGAATGACGTGCTCACAGAAAATAACGACGCCTGCATGTTTGTTACGGCGCTGTGTGGAGTGATCGACTTAACAACAGGCAGTGCTGTCATGACAAACGCCGGCCACATGAACCCCATCATAAAAGAAACCGGAGAAACAAAGGAACACCCAGTACACGGCGCGACCGCACTTGGCCTGATGACCGACGTGGATTACCCTGATATCGAATTCCAGCTCAATCACAACAGCTCGATATTCATGTACACCGATGGTATATCCGAAGCACATGATGACCACCAGGCGCAATATTCCGATGAAAAATTAATTGCCCTTATTAAAACCACAAACATCGGCAACAGCGATGAAGCCGGTGACATAATAATTAATGACGTCGACAAGTTTGCCGGCGATAACGAACAGTTTGATGATATAACATTGCTCATCATTCATTATGAATAAACCACAGACCAGCAAACTGAACATCATGCTCAAACATAAAGCTGACGATTACAAAAAGCTGCATGATTTCCTGTCTGAGCATATTGAAACAGATAACATACCCGTTGAAGCACAACATGATCTACGCCTGGTCAGCGAAGAGATATTCACCAACATCACCAACCACGCTGGCATCGATCCACCGAACAACGCCATAACCGTCGAGCTCAAGCATGAGGCTCACGCCATAACCATCACTTTTACAGACAATGGCAAAGCCTTTAACCCCATGTGCAACCATGAAAACTGCATGCACGACAACGACCACAGCGAAGGTGGCATGGGTATCCATCTGATTAAATCATTGACAGATACTCAGGAATACAAAAGAATCGATCAACAGAATGTATTTACCGTAACAAAACACTATAATCACTAAAAAATGCCATCAAAACCGGAGTAAAGCCATGTCATTAGAAATCGTTATCACTGCCGAAGAGAATCACGGCAAACGAATTTCAATCGCGGGAAGCCTGGACAGCAACACCGCTCAGCAACTACAACAGAGTGTTGACGCCGAAATAGATGATTCAGTCGCCACAGTTATCCTGGATTTTAAAGACCTGAATTTTTTAAGCAGTGCCGGTTTAAGAGTTATTTTCAAAACCAAAAAAACCATGGATAGCAGTGGCGGAAAATTTTTACTGGTAAACCTGCAACCACAGATCAAAAAAGTTTTCGAGATCATCAAGGCACTGGACGGCATGAATGTCTTTAAAGATCAGGATGAGATGGATGAATACCTGACTGCGATGCAGAATAAAGTTATCGACGGGGAATAAAGATTGGCAGAAAAATCTTAAAAAAACATTTTTCAACGCATTAAAAAAACGCCTCGAATTATCGAGGCGTTTTTGCTTTTAACTGCCAACTGCCAACTTTCTTTTCAATCATCCGCATTTCTTATGTCGTCAAACACAGAGTAAACATCACTCTCCCAACGCCTGAACAACATTTTATCTGCCTCATCCGATATCATCTCTGCATAGATCAGCGGATTGGCCGTGACCAGTACCGTTTCATCATTCTCGGCAAAAATAGAAATCTGTGGTGGCATATATGCCGCAAGCACCGGATATTTATCGACCAGATACCGTATCTCCTTCGGCTTACCGACAAACACTACCCGGTACTTGTCTGTTTTATAACCCATGCCCGTCAGGCCGATATCGATCCGCTGCACGCGCGTCACCTCATAACCATGATCTCTTATCGACGTTTGCAAAGTCAGCATTGCCTCAGGAAAATTTTGCTGCGTGCGCACCATCAATAAATCGGCAGCCATAGTTGCCACAGAAAAACACAGTAAGACAAAAACCATCAAATATTGCATTAGAATTCTCATAAGGTGGCATCCTCTAACAGCGTGTTATATACCTCATACATTTCATCACAGTATTCATCAAGCTCATGGTTGTTGAATAATTTGCTCAGACGTTTGGGGTTGATCGTGCTTATCTGCACCTTGCCATTTCGTTCCACTACGGTCACACGGCAAGGAAGAAACATACCGACGCGAGGATCTATCGACAGCGCCTGAAACAGGAAGCCAAAATTGCAAAAATGCAGCACCACCTGTTTTTTATTTTCCTTACCTTTTTCGACAAGACCGTGTTCGAGATAATCGACACGTATCAATGTAAAATTCTGATCGGTAACTGCCTGCTTCAAGTTTTCGACGGTCTCATCGATGCCGTAAGGTGACTCTATGGTTATCACCGGCGAATCACCGGCGCTTTCATGCAGGTTATGCTTTAATTCAGCAGCGGTTTTTTCAAATGACCTGATATAAGAAACGACATCAGTGATATCCTTTTCAGACAAACCCGCGGCCAGCATCGATGCCATCGGTGTACCTTCACGTCCATAACTGATCGTGTTGTGAATCATGGTGTCACTGGCTGAGGCCAGGAAACCTGAATTATTTAAAGCCGGTGCAATAATCGGTAGATCGCGTTTTCTGGAAAACGTTACACCTGTACCTTTGCCGCCGCTTCCGTTTTCGCCATGGCATTGCGTGCAACGCTTGGTAAATATTTCCTTACCACGTTTACGGTCACCTTTTATGGTCGCGGTATTTTCTGCCAGCACGGGTTTATCTGCCCAGCCTCTTACATGTTTTACGATAGCATTTACCTGTGCATCACTCAGACTATCAAACGCTGGCATGATGCGGCCCGGCCTACCGTGCCGTATCGTTTTTTCAAGGTACTCGTTTGAGACACTGTTGATAAAGGCGGGTAACGCTATCGGCACACCCACGCCGCCATTACCATCGTTACCATGACAGGAAGAACAATGCCTGGCAAACAGTTCATCACCATGCGGCGCGCTATAAGCATTCATACTGAATGCAAAAATAAAAAGAAATAATAAATGTTTCATAAAAATATTTTTATACCAGTAAAGATTCGGGGCAATATTAACCGGGCGGCCATGTCATGGTTCGCCCTGCCAGCAGGTGCATGTGTATGTGAAAAA
>SWCD01020088.1_pt1 | contig 15427 bp, 13 predicted proteins | sample 4693011 | NCBI WGS metagenome assembly SWCD01 (sample SAMN10267278, study PRJNA491770) | bioreactor metagenome | isolation source: DHS bioreactor inoculated with marine | place: Japan: Omine Ridge, Nankai Trough | reverse complement strand
GTCCTGGCTCATCTGCGTGCCCCTCGGGGTGATGAAGGCGATCAAGCACCGCACCAGCTTCGACACGGTCAGCTCGGTGGTGGTGTTCCTCGGCTACTCCATCCCGGGCTTCGTGCTCTGCCTGATCCTGCTCTCCACCGTGGCGGTGAACGTGGACTGGCTGCCGCTCGGCGGCTACAAACCGCCGAACATCGAGGAACTCGGCTGGCTCGATTCGGTGATCGGCCGGATTCGCCACATGATCATCCCGGTGGCCGGGTACATGATCGGCGGGTTCGCCACCATGACCATCCTGATGAAGAACTCGCTTCTGGAGAACCTCGGACAGGACTACGTCCGCACGGCCTTCGCCAAGGGTCTCAAGGAGAGGCGGGTGATCTTCGTCCATGCCCTCCGGAACTCCCTGATCCCGGTGACCGCCGGGATCGGGCACGCCCTGGGACTCCTCTTCGCGGGGTCCTTCCTCATCGAGAAGACGTGCAACATCGACGGCATGGGCTATCTCGGGTTCCAGGCCATCGGCCAACGGGACTACCCGATCATCCTCGGCCTGCTGGTGTTCCTGGTGCTCATCCGCCTCTTCGGGAACATCATCTCCGACATCATCTGGGCCCTCATCGATCCGCGGATCAGGTTCGGATCATGATCGTCAAACTGCTCCTCACGCTCCTGATCGTCACCGCCGGGTGGCTCCTCGCGCACCGGGTCTTGCCGTTCCTCTTCGTCCGGATCGGGCGGCTTCTCGGCTTCTCGATGAAGCTGAACCCCCTGACCGAGCGCCGGATCCGGCGCTTCAAGGCGATCAAGCGCGGTTACTGGTGCTTCATCATCGTGACCACCGCGTTCACGCTGTCGCTCTTCCTCGAACTCCTCATGAACCACAAGGCCCTGATGATCCGGAACGAGGACCGGATGATGTTCCCCGCCGTGGCGGAATGGCTGAACGGCTTCCTGCCTTTCGGCAGGCTGAACGACACCGCCCGGGCGAGGGACTTCGGGCTCCTCGGGGACGGTGAGGTCCCATACCGGAAGCTGGCCCGCTGGGTCGGCGATCCGGAGGAGCTGGAGCGCGATGCCGCAAGAATCGAGGAGGGCATCCGCAAGGACGAGAAACGGTTCCGCGGGAACCTGACCAGGATCTTCACGCAACGGGGGGAGAGCTACGACCCCAACTCCCCGCTTCCGGACTTCAAACTCGACGAGTACGAGCGAAAGCAGAAGGAGGCGGCCGCCCTCCGCGCCCTTCGACCGAAGATCTCCTCCGGAGACGTGGGGATTCTCATGCCGCTCCACCCGTTTTCACCCCGCGAGCAGCTCCTCTCCTTCGAAGGCACGCACCCGCTGCCGGCCTTCGGAAAGGGCGTGCCGATCCTGGGGACCGACTTCGAGGGGAAGGAGATCCTCTCGCAGCTCTGCTACGGCTTCAGGGTGAGCTTCTCCTTCGCCATCCTGGTGGCGGTGATCGGCTTCACCATCGGAATCGCGGTCGGCGCGATCATGGGTTACTTCGGCGGCTGGGTGGACATCTTCATCCAGCGCTTCATCGAAGTGTGGTCTTCCATCCCCTTCCTCTTCACCATGATGATCATCGCCAGTGTCAGCGAGGCGGGCTTCGTGACCCTGGTGGTCATGCTGGTGGTGCTCAGATCCTGGCTCGGCATCACCTACACCATCCGGGGGGAGTTCTACCGCGAGAAGGCCCGGGACTACGTGCAGGCGGCCCGCGCCATCGGGGTGCGCAGTGGCAAGATCATGGCGCGCCACATCTTCCCCAACGCGCTGGTGCCGGTGGTCACGTTCATGCCCTTCGCCGTGGTGGCCTACATCTTCTCGCTGGTGTCCCTCGACTTCCTGGGCTTCGGCCTGCCGCCGGAGGTCCCCTCCTGGGGCCGGCTTCTGAAGGTCGGATCGGAGAACATCGCCAACCACCCGGAACTGATCTACTTCCCCATCCTCGCCGTGGCCGTCACGCTCTTCTGCGTGGTGATGGTCGGTGAGGCCGTGCGGGAGGCGTTCGACCCCAAGACCTACTCGAGGCTCCGATGACCGCGACCACCGAACCGCTGCTCGAGATCAAGGGACTCAAGACCTACTTCCACACCGAGACCGGCGAGGTCCGCGCGGTGGACGGCGTGAATCTCACGCTCAATGCCGGGGAGACCCTGGGGATCGTCGGGGAATCCGGTTCCGGAAAGTCGGTCACCGCCTACTCCATCCTCAGGCTGATCCCGGAAGGCCTCGGGAAGATCGTCGAGGGCTCGATCCTGTGGCGCGGGGACGAGGGCGTGGTGGACCTGGCGAAGATCCCGATCGAAGAGATGCCCGGCTTCCGCGGCGACGACGTGGCCATGATCTTCCAGGAGCCGATGACCAGCCTGAACCCGGTCTTCAAGTGCGGGTGGCAGGTGGCGGAGTCGATCCGGTTCCACACCGACGCGGGCAAGGAGGAGGCCTGGAAGAAGGCCACGAAACTCCTCGACGAGGTCGGCATTCCCATGCCGGAGAAGCGGATGAACCAGTATCCGCACGAGCTCTCCGGCGGGATGAAGCAGCGCGTGATGATCGCCATGGCGCTGGCCTGCAATCCGAAGCTCCTGATCTGCGACGAGCCCACCACCGCGCTCGACGTGACGATCCAGAAGCAGATCCTCGAACTCATCCAGCGTCTGCAGGACGAGCGCGGCATGGCCGTGCTGTTCATCACCCACGACCTCGGCGTGATCGCCGAGATCACCGACCAGGTGGCGGTGATGTGCCCCGGAGAGACGCTTCGCACGCTGTACAAGGGCACCGAGTTGGAGAACTCCCCGGACTACGAGCGCGGCGGCCACATCGTCGAGTTCGGATCTGTCCGGGAGATCTTCAACAACCCGCAACACCCCTACACCAAGGGGCTCATCCGCTGCCGCCCCACGCTGGACGCCTGCTCGGAACGTCTGCCCACCATCGACGACTTCATCCGCGCGGAGAAGGGCGGCATCACCCTCGACGCCACCGATCCGGAGCTCGACCTCGACTACCCGGGAAAGGCGACGAAGCGGCGAGAGGACGTGTTGGGCTTCGGCGAGCCGCTCCTGACGATCGAGAACCTGAAGGTGTGGTTCCCGATCCGCACCGGCGTCTTCCAACGCATCGGCGGCTACGTCAAGGCGGTGGACGGCGTGGACCTCACCGTGAATCGGGGCGAGACCCTGGGGCTGGTGGGCGAATCCGGGTGCGGGAAGACGACCCTCGGCCGTGCGCTGCTTCGGCTGGAGGAGCCCCGCGAGGGCTCGAAGGTGGTCTACGACGGCCGGGACATCACCGCCATGTCGCAGACCGAGCTCCGCGGCATGCGCCGCAAGATGCAGATCATCTTCCAGGACCCCTACTCGTCTTTGAACCCCCGTCTGTCCGTGGCCGAGGCGATCACCGAACCGATGAAGGTGCACCGGCTCTACAGAAACGGCCGCGAACAGCGCGACCGCGCCGCCCACCTCCTGGAACAGGTCGGTCTCACCACGGCGCAACTCGACCGCTACCCCCACGAGTTCTCCGGCGGCCAGCGCCAGCGCATCTGCATCGCCCGGACCCTCGCCGTGGAGCCCGAGTTCATCGTCTGCGACGAGTCGGTCTCGGCCCTCGACGTCAGCATCCAGGCCGGCGTCCTGAATCTCCTCCTCGACCTGCAGGACCAGATGGGCCTGACCTACATCTTCATCAGCCACGACCTCTCGGTGGTGAAGTACATGTCCGACGAGGTGGCGGTGATGTGCTCCGACCGCGTGATGCAGGACCTCTATGAGGGCGACGAGCGTGACAAGCTCGTGGCTCGCGACCGCGGCGGGCACATCGTGGAGCGGAAGACCCCGGAGGAGCTTTACGCGCAGGCGGAGCATCCGTATACGCGGAAGCTGATCAAGGCCATCCCCACCGGGATCGTGGACTGATCCGACCTCTGGTCCGGACGCAGAAGAAGGCGCAGGCCGGGAAGTAGGGCGGCGCAGCAAGGACCCGCGCGCCCGGCAGAAAACAACACCGGGAGTCCTTTTTCTCCCCGAAAGGGACTCCCGGGGCCTTCTCACCTCTTGCCCGGATCTGCGCCGAATCGTACGCTGTCCCCATGCTCGCCATGGCCTACATCTTCGGCACCTACCCCCTGGCCAAGGCCGTCATGGCCATCCTCCTCCTCTCCTTCTTCGCGCTGGTGCTCTGGTACACGGCGCGGGCCCGGAAGGGCGATGAGCTCTACATCCGCCCCATCGCCGGCCTGGCGGCCATGGAGGAAGCGATCGGGCGTGCCACGGAGATGGGGCGGCCGGTGCTCTACGTCCCCGGCATCGCGGACATGGACGACATCCAGACCATCGCCTCGGTGACGATTCTCAGCAACGTGGCGAAGACCGCGGCGCAGTATGAAACACGCACCATCGTGCCCTGCTGCATGCCCCTCGTGTTCCCGGTGGCCGAGGAGACGGTGAAGAACGCCTACGCCGACGCCGGGCGACCGGAGGCCTTCGATCGGGACGACGTGCGGTTCCTGTCGCAGGACCAGTTCGCCTACACCGCCGGCGTCACCGGGATCATGCTCCGCGAGCGCCCGGCGGCGAACGTGTTCATGGGGGCGTTCTGGGCGGAATCCCTGATCCTGGCCGAGACGGGCTTCCTCGCCGGCGCCATCCAGGTGGCCGGCACCGCCAACGTCTCTCAGCTGCCGTTCTTCGTCGCCGCCTGCGACTACACACTGATCGGCGAGGAACTCTACGCCGCCAGCGCCTACCTCTCGAGGGAGCCGCAGCTGCTGGGCTCCCTGAAGGCCTCCGATGTGGCCAAGATGGCGCTCGGGGCGCTGATCCTCCTGGGCACGCTGATCGTCAACGTCGAGCCGCTGAACGGGCTCTTTGAGAGCATGTTCGGCCTCGAGGGCGTACGAGATCTGTTCCGGTTCACGGCCGGCGGATAGACCCGACTTCCCTTCTCCCGCTCCTTCCGTATACTGAGCGGTCTACCCGGGCAGGGAGGGCAGGATGTCACTTCTCAGTATCGTCACGATCTTCGGCAGCTACCCGTTGGCCAAGGCGGTGATGCTCGTGCTGCTGGTCGTTTTCTTCGCCTTCGTTCTCTACTACACGCAACTGGCGAAGAAGGGCCGGAAACTCTACATCCGCCCCATCGCCGGCCTCTCGGCCATGAACGAGGCGGTCGGGCGGGCTACGGAGATGGGCCGGCCGGTGCTGTACGTCCCCGGCATCGCGGACATGGACGACATCCAGACCATCGCCGCGGTGGTGATCCTCTCGGAGGTGGCGAAGCTGGCCGCGTCCTACGACACGAGGACGATCGTCCCCACGAGAATGCCCATCGTCTTCCCCGTGGCCGAGGAGACCGTGCGCAACGCCTACGCCGACGCCGGCCGGCCGGACGCCTTCAACAAGGACGACGTCCGGTTCCTCTCCGACGACCAGTTTGCCTTCACTGCGGGCGTCACGGGGATCATGCTCCGGGAGAAGCCGGCCACGAACATCTACATGGGCGCGTTCTGGGCGGAGTCGCTCATTCTCGCGGAGACCGGCTTCCTGGCCGGGGCCATCCAGATCGCGGGGACGGCGAACGTCTCCCAGCTGCCCTTCTTCGTGGCCGCCTGCGACTACACTCTGATCGGCGAGGAGCTCTACGCCGCCAGCGCCTACCTGTCCAGGGAGCCGCAGCTCCTGGGCTCCCTCAAGGGCTCCGACGCGGCCAAGATCCTGTGGGGCGCCCTCATCCTGCTGGGCGTCGTCTTCACCAACTTCGAAGGCCTGGACAAGGGACTCGAGTCCGTCCTCGGCATCCGCTTCGCGGACCTGTTCGTCTTCAACTAGGAGAGAAGGATGCGACGAACCGTACCGCTCCTGATCACGTTCATCGCCGGTGTCGCCATGATCACGAGCTTCTTCGTGAATGAAGACTCGACCATGGGCGAGGCGGCCTCGCGGGTGAAAGAATGGGGCATCATCATCTCCGCCTTCGCGGTGGTGCTGGGGACCGGGAACATCATCCGCATCACCCTCCACAAAGCGAAGCGGGGCGAGGATCGGGCCTTCAAGATCGTCCTCCTGGTCTGCCTGTTCGTGACGATGCTGCTCGGCCTCTTCTTCGGCATCGACAAGAACATCCGGGCGACCTTCCTGAACGGCGGGCTGTTCGAGGGCGACTACAACCCCTTCTACTGGATCTACTTCAACCTCCAGCTGCCGCTCGGCGCGACGATGTTCTCGCTCCTCGTCTTCTACATCACCTCCGCGGCCTACCGGGCCTTCCGCGTCCGGTCGCTCGAAGCGGGCATCCTGCTGGCTACGGCGGTGATCGTGATGCTCGGACAGGTGCCCATCTCCAGCGCCCTCGGCGTGGACAAGGTGATGGCCTGGATCATGGTGGTGCCGAACGTGGCGGCCAAACGCGCGATCTTCATGGGGGCGGCGATGGGCATCGCCTCCATGTCGCTCAAACTGATCCTCGGCATCGAGCGATCCTACCTGGGAGGAGACTGAGCCATGGCCCTGAATCTCTCCACCCTCGACCGGCGCTGGCTCTACCTCCTGATGGCCGTGGTTCTGGTCGTGCCGTTCGTCGCCCGCATCGTCTTCCCGATCATCCCCTCGAGCTCCGCGCGAGCAATCCACGCCGCCATCGAGGCTGTGCCGGAGGGGGGCGTCGTGCTCGTCAGCGCCGACTACGACCCCGGTTCGGAGGCGGAGCTCTACCCCATGAACCTGGCGATCTTCGAGCAGCTCGGGAAGCGGAACATCCGGGTGGTCATCACCCAGCTCTGGCCCCAGGCCGGGCCGCTGGTCAAGGAGTGCCTGGAGAAGGCCTATCTCACGCACGGGAAGGTGGAGGGGGTGGACTTCGTGAACCTCGGCTACAAGCCGGGCGGAGCCATGGTCATCTCCAAGTGCAACGAGTCCATCCGGGCCGCGTTCCCGGAGGACGTCAACGGCACCCCCGTGGGCGACCTGAAAGCAATGGAGGGCGTCACGAGCTCGAAGGACATCGACCTGTTCGTGATCCTCTCCGCCGGCACGCCGGGGATCCGGGAGTGGCTCGAGCAGTGCCAGTCCAAGATCGGCAAGCCCATGGCCAGCGGCATGACCGCGGTCTCCGCCCCGGACTTCTTCCAGTACGAGAACTCCGGGCAGCTGGTCGGCCTGCTCGGCGGACTGCGCGGCGCGGCGGACTATGAAAAGCTGGTCGGCAAGCCCGGCCGGGGCGTCCTGGGCATGGGGCCGCAGTCCTTCGGCCACCTCCTGATCATTCTCTTCATCGTGCTCGGTAACGTGGGTTACCTCCTCGGCCGCCGCAAGGCACGGAGGGCTTCGTGATGCTCGGACTGGTCTGGTACGAACACGTGGGGATCTGGATCGCGGCCCTGCTGACGCTCGCGATCTTCTCGTTCCTCTACAAGGACAACCCGGTCTACAAGCTCGCGGAGCACATCTTCGTGGGGGTGGCTGCCGGCTACACCGTGGCCTACTCCTTCTGGAGCGCTTTCGTGCCCAACCTCTACACGCCCCTGGAGACGCTCTTCACGGGCGGCGAGATCAAGGAAGGGGAACTGCTCTGGACCTGGCTCCTCCTGATCCCGGCGCTCCTCGGCGTGCTCTTCTTCGCCCGGTTCCACCCCAAGTACGGGTGGCTCAGCCGCTGGTCCATCGCCTTCCTCGTCGGCGCCTACGCCGGCCTGAGCATGACGGGTAAGTTCCAGACCGACCTGATCCTCCAGCCCGTCGCCACCTTCGTGAACCTGAACCCCAACAAGGGCGGCTGGAATGACGTCTTCCTCTACAACCTCCCGATCCTCCTCGGCGTGCTGGCCTGCCTGACCTACTTCTTCTTCAGCAAGCCCCACGCGGGCTTCATCGGCGTCACCGCGCGAACCGGCATCTTCTTCCTGATGGCCGCCTTCGGTGCGTCCTTCGGGTACACGGTGATGGCGCGGATCTCGCTGTTCATCGGGCGGCTGCAGTTTCTGTTCTGGGACTTCATCAACCAGTACACGGGGTGGTTTCCGCCGCCGACCTAACCTGACGAGACCCGTTCAACGGCCATTCAACGCCCCCCGTGGGATTGCGCCTCGGGCTGGCTGAAGACGTCCATCAACCACTCAACGCTCCCCTTGGGATTGCGGGTTCGGGCGCCCCCCTGATTCCGTTTTCCTTCCCCCCCAAAAAAAGCGGCGCCGACGGCGCGGCGCCCTCCAGGGCACAAGCTGACCCAATCAATTTTCGGAGCGTAGGGCTCCGTCCCGACCAGATTTCAGGCAGAAAAACAGAATGGGGGTGGCGATCGGACGCAAACCGTCGATCGAACGCTCTCAGCCCGACTCACCCCAGCTTGACAGCCAACGCCGCCTGCACCGAAGCCGGCACAAACCTCGCCACATCCCCCCCCGACAACACCACCTCCCTGATCAAACTCGAGGAGAGGTACGACCACTTCTCATCAGGCATGACGAAGACGGTATCGATATCCGGGGCCAAAGCGCGGTTGGTCAGCGCCATCTGGTGCTCGGTGACGAAGTCGGTGGTGGTGCGGATGCCGCGCAGGATGATATCGAAGCCGGCGTTCTTCACGTAGTCCACGGTCAGGCCGCCGGCACAATCGACGGAGACGTTCGGAAGATGCCCGGTCTCCGCGCGGATCAGTTCCACACGCTCTTCGGCGGTGAAGAGCGGGGTCTTGCCGGGGTTTTCGGCCACCAGCACAATGATCTCGTCGAACAGGCGGCTGCCGCGCTCGATCAGGTCGAGGTGCCCGTTGGTGACCGGGTCGAAAGTGCCGGGGTAGACGGCCTTCGGCATGGGATTCATCTCCCCCCTATCTCAGGCTGTAGATGGAGAGCGGCTCGTCGCTCTCACGCTGGCGCAGCGCCTCGTAAAGGACCCGGGGCTCGAAGGAGAACCGGACGGAGAAGTCGTTGCGGTTGAAGTCGTTCTCGATGGTCACTTCGAACATGAAGTCGTGCATGAGCTTGCGCACGCTCAAGCCGGAGATCAGGGCGCCGTCGTTCCTGAAGTCGGTCTGCTGGAGGAACCGAATGTCCCAGCCGTCCGTCACCCGGATCTCGGCCCAGGCGGAGAGTACCGAGGAGTCGCCGGCAATGGCGCGGTGCCCCAGGAAGAAGGCCAGGTCGGGGCGCGCCTCGTAGCGGATGCCCTCGGAGTAGGTCTCGAACTTGTCCGTCTCGAAGTCGTACCAGGCCGACGCGGTCAGCACGAGGTCATCCCGGAGCAGCACCCGCAAGTCGCCCGTCAACGGCCCGAAGCCCTTCCGGTCGATGCTCCGCCAGGTCTCTTCTCCCGTGAGCAGGAGGGACGAGAGGCCTTGCCCCCACTCCTCCCGGGCTCCAAACGGGGAAGGACGCGCGGCGTACTCCTCGGGGAAGAAGATGGTGCGGAGTTCGAGGTCGATCCAATCCACCACCTTCCCGTCCCGCTTGGTCTGCAGCCGGTTCCGCCAGCGGAAGTCGAACGCCTGGATCTCGTCCAGGAAGTCGAGGGGATCCTGCACCACGAGGTCGTCGCTGCCGGTGGTGACCTTGAAGCGGTCCACCCAGGCCAGGCTCAGGTCGATCACGTGGTTCAGGCCGGTGAGGTCGAACGACTCCGAGGTCACGTCCGGGTAGAGCCGCCTAAAGTCGGTCGCCGCGCGGATCGAGGTGAAGGAGTCCATGCGGTCTTCCTGCTGACCGTCTCGATACGCCGAGGTGCCGCCGCCGAGTTCCGGACGGATGCGGACCGGGCCGACGGAGAAGGGCATCGTGGCCGAGGCTCGCGCGAAGTACCGGTCCGTCATCTGCCCGCGGTCCGGCAGGTCCTCGTCGTACTGGCGGTACACGCGCGCCGCGCCGGCCTCTCCTGAGAGCAGAAGATCCGCTCCCGACCCGACGATGTCCGTCATCGCGGGCAGCGTGAACAGACCGTAGTCCACGCGCGGCAGGTACTCGGTAATGGTCTCGAAGTTGTTGATCCTCCACCTGGAGGTGAGCGTCGCGGCGTGCTCCGCCCCGGCCAGAGACAGGTAGCCCATCGTCTCCTGGGCCTTCTCCTCGAGCGCCTCCTGGTCGAAGTACTCCACCAGGAAGTCCCGATCCGAGATGTAGGCGACCTCGGCGATGCCGAGCAGTTCGCCGCCGAGGAAGTCCCGGTCGAGCACGTGGCGATGCATGAGTCGGGCGCGGCCGCGATCCCGACGCGGCACCTCGGTATCGGTGGACTTGTCCCTATTCGCGGAGTCCCGCTGGTGGAAGCCCTCGATACGCCCCCGGGCATCCGGCTGGCCGTACTCGATGCCCGCGCCGATCCCGGGCCCCCGCCGGTGCCGGTAGACCGGGTTGACCCACCACTCCCCGATCGGCTCCGCCTCCGGATCCTTGCCCAGGCGGAAGGCGCCGCCGAGCATTACGTCCACGTAGAAACCGTAGGCCGAACTCACCCCGACATCGATCCCTTTCAGGGGCTCGGCCCCGTAGCCGGTGCCCGCGGACAGCCAGGGGAGCCAGAGGACCGGAGCGTCCATCGTTCGCAGCACGTTCCCCTCGGAGGAGGCGCTGTACTGCCCGTCCTTGCCCGTCAGGACGATCCGATCCACGCTGAACTCGTAGTGCGGCTCGCCGAAGTCACAGGTGGTGAAACGTGCCGGGCCGGCCTCCACGCGCTCCTCTCCGAGTCGGCGGATGCGGTCCGCCCGGATGATGATCGGCACCTTCAGCGCCCCGTCCTTCGACTCGTAGCGGTAGATGGCCTCGCCGTTGATGAGGACGGCGTGGTTCTTCTTGAAGTCGTAGTAGATCCGTTCGGCACGGACCTGCTCGCGATCCCTCCTCAGGGTGGCGTTGCCCTCCGCGTAGATCTCGTGGATGACGGTCCCCAAGGCCCCCTCTGGCGTCGGCCTCTCCGTTCCGTCGCCCCTCAGAAGTGAGCCCCGAAGCGCCCGCCAGCCGTCCGGATCCACCCACAGAACCACCCCGCCGTCCGGCACCTTCAGTTCGAAATCGCCGCGGGCGAGGTGGATGCGCCCCGACATCGCCACCATGCCCGGCGTCGTGTCGAGGTACTCCTTGTAGTAGTCCGCGGCGAAGACGAAGTCCTCCACCGCCACGGGTTCTTCCCCGGCCCAGGCGGCCAGGGCCAGAAACAGCAGAAGCGAGGTCGTACCGAAGATGCGCGCCTTCATCAGCCCTCTCGAATAGATCCCGAAGAGAGAATGCGCACTTCGCGCCGGTTTCGCAAAGGGAAAGAGCGAGCCCGAGCCTGTTTCCGCTCGTCTTCATTCCTGGTGCAACTGCTCCCCCTGATCGCCCTGTGCTTCGCCGCCGGGATCGCGCTCCCGATCCCGGTCCCCGTCGCCGTGGTGGTGGCGCTTCTTTCCTTTCCGAAGAGGGCCGCCCGGCTTCGAGCCCCCCTGTTCGCTCTCCTCCTCGGCACCTTGGTCGGCCGACCCGCGGTGCCCTCCGAACTCGAGCGGGCAGCCCCCGATCCGGTTTCACTGGTCCGTCTGGTGGGCACCGTGACGGACGGCCCGGATCTGCCGCTCGGCGGGCGCACCCGTTTGACCCTCGAGGTCGAGGCCATCGGTGAGGCGCCCCTTGACGGCACCGTCATGGTCACCTTCCCCGCGGGCGCCGCGCTGCCGCCCCCCGGCAGCCGGATCGCCGCCATCGGCCGCCTGGCGCGCCCGCGGCAGGCCATGAACCCGGGAGAGCGGGACGTCCGGGCGATCCTTCGGGGCCGGGGCATCACCCACGTGCTCAGCGCGCCCTCGCCCTTCGCGATCGAGATCCTCGCTCCACCGCCCTGGTGGCACCCCGGCGCGGCGATTCACGGCCTGAGGCATCGGGCGGAGAGGGCGCTGCGCCGGATTCGCGACCATCGGACACGGGGCCTGGTCACGGCGCTCCTGCTCGGTCGCCGGGACGGCCTCGATCCGGACCTCACGAACCGCTTCGTCGAGACCGGCACCGCCCACTTTCTCGCGATCTCGGGACTGCACGTCGGTCTCGTGGCGGGCGCCCTGTGGATCCTGCTCTCCCCCCTGCCGCTCTCCCGTCGCATCACCGCTCCGGCGGTGGCGATCCTGGTGCTTTCCTACGCCGCGTTGACCGGAGCGCGGCCGCCCATTCTCCGCGCCTCCGTGGTGGCCCTCCTGGCGGCCGTCGGGGTCGTCCTGCGCCGGCCGGTGCGCCCCTTCCACCTGCTGTCCTTCGCCCTCCTGGCGGTGCTCTGGGGCACTCCACGCACACTCTCCGGCCCCGGGCTCCAGCTCTCCTTCGGCGCGGTCCTCGCCATCCTCCTCCTCTCCCGGAAGTTCGAGGAGGGGCTCTTCTGGCGCGCCATCCTGCTCTCGCGCTTCTCGGTGCCGAGGGAGCAGTTCATCCTGATCCGCCTCTGGCGCCACTACCTTCGGAAGTCCGTTCCGGTGGCGCTGGCCGCCTGGCTCGGGACGGCGCCCCTGATTCTCCATCACTTCGGCACCGTCTCCACGGTCACCGTGCTCGCAAACCTCCTCGTGCTACCTCTGGTGGCCCTCCTGATCCCCGCGGGGGCTGCTCGCCGGGCTGACGGGGTTTGCTGCCCCCGCGACGGCCCTGACCGACCTTCTCGCTACGATTACGGGCGCGCTGGCGGCGATGCCGGGGGCGTTCGTGACGCTGCCCGCGCCGCCGGTGGTTCTGACGGTGGCTTTCTACGCGGCTCTGGGCGTGGCCGCCCGGCGCGAGACCCTCGGCCGGGGGGCGGTGGTGGTGCTCGTCTCGCTCCTCGGCCTGCTGGCCGTTTCCGGGGTCGTTCTTCGGGAGCCTCCCCCGGAGCCCCGCTTGACCGTGCTGGCGGTGGGCCACGGCCTGGCCACCGTGCTGGAGACCCCGGAGGGCGGGATCCTGGCCTACGACGCGGGTTCCGCCCGGCCGAGGATCTTCGAGCAGGTCATCCTGCCGTTTCTGCGATCCCGGCGGATCAGCCGGCTCGATGCGCTGATCATCTCCCACCACGACAGCGACCACGAGAACGGCGCGGGGGCGTTTCGGCGGCGGATGCCGATCGGGGAGTTTCATCTGCCGCGGTCTCTTGTGGCTGGTGACCGTTTTGATCTTCCGGGCGCCGGGATCGAGGTGCTCTGGCCTCCCCCGGATTGCTCTCTTCCCGACAACGACGCCTCTACCGTCCTTCGCATAAGTGCGGGCGGCCTCACGGTTCTCTTCACCGGCGATATCGAGGAGGAGGCGGTGACGGGGCTGCTTTCTTCCGGAGTGGATCTTCGCGCCGATGTGCTGGTGCTCCCCCACCACGGCCGGCCGAATCTCGGCGGTGCGGAGTTGGTGCGGGCGGTCCGGCCGAAGATCCTGGTGTCGAGCGATGCCCCGGGCGAGCCGCTCGATCCGGCGTTTCATGCAGCGATCCGCACCGGGGAGTGCGGGGCGATCACGGTGCTGCCCGGGGGACGGGTGCGGATTTTCAGATCCCCGAGAGATGCCGATGAAGCGACCGGGGGTCGGGATCCTCGGTGATCGCGCGGCGGGGGGCGGTGAAGGGGACCGGCTGCTCCGGCCAGGCGGCGCCCGGTAGCGGGAGGGTTCCCGCCACCCGGTACCGAAGCACCTCCCGCAGCGACTCGGCCACGTGTGGGTGTTGGCCGGCGAGTTCCTGCCAGTCCTCGCGGCAGTCGGGGCTGCGATCGGAGCCGAAGAGCCAACCTGGCCCCCTTACGCGTTTCCCGGTGAAGCCATGAAGATCTCCACCGCCGGGATGGAAAGGCCCTGGGCCCCGAGCATCAGCTGGACGTAGACCCCGGGCGCGAGGTGATCCTTGACGATGGCCTCTCTGGCGGCCGGGTCCTTGACCTCGAAGAGCGGGGAAATGGAGCTGCCCTTCTCGAAGAGGACCTGGTCACCGACGATCAGCGGCCGCTCGAAGCGGATGGCCGGACCGAACTCGGTGATCACCCCGGCCAGATAGTCGATGGCGGCCCGCGAGGCACGGGCCCGGGCCTCCTCGAGGGTGGCCGGGTCGACCTCCTCGCCGGCGGCCCGCTTCATGAGGAGCTCCAGCACGGCGTCGTTGGTGGTCTCCTTGGCCTCCGCAATCCGCTGGCTGGGGGCGGTGATCTTCACCGTCTCGCCGTCCGCCAGGCCGACCTTGAGGATCGCGGAGTTGTAGGAGGTCCTGCTCATCCAGGAGGGGAGCTCACCCTTTCGGAATCCATCGAGGATCCGGGTGGCGATCTCGTCGGGGACCGAGGGCTCGGTCTTCGGTGCGGGCTGTCCGTTGTCTTCGCTCATGGCATCTCCTGCCGGCATCCCCAGAGGTTGAGCCCGAGGAGAGGCCGGAGATGCCGCCCCACCTCCCCCCGGGTGAGATCCCGACAACTCCCACTCGGGAGACCGCCGGGGAACTCACTCCGAACTTCGGGGACTTCCGGTGAGGGAGACGGTCAGAGGACGCGGGACACCCAAGGGCTGGACAGGCTCACTCCGGCGGGTAGACTCAGGGCATGGGGATGAAATCGAAGAAGAAGCTGCTGATTGGCTGCAGCGTGCTCCTGCTGCTGGGGGCGATCCTGACCGCGGTTTGGGTGGGCTGTGACTGGCCGCCGCCGCGGTTGATCCTGAAGTATGGGTTTCCGCCGGCGGGGGGACCGACGGGGAGGCGGCTGACGATACACGGGCTAAGCTTCACAGAAATCGCCCCGGGTTACGGCAAGGTTGGGTCGACATGGGGTCAGCAGTCACACGGGTCGATGACGATTGCAGTTCACAGGCTGCGGGCCCTTCTAGGCATGGAACGGGAGCCTTTCGGATGGCGCGCCGGATCAAGACATCAACCGTTCTGGATGGAGCAGCGAACGAGCTTCTGGTTTCAGGAGAGCATGCTACCTGAAGAGTACTTCGCTCGCTGTCGAGAGGAGCTGGGGGAAGCACTGGTGTCGTGCCGGGGGGCCGACCTCATAGTGCATCCCGCGCTGTTCAGTACATGGCTCAGCGGGCGATCCGGAAGTCAGCTTCGTCTTCCATCCACCGAAGAATGGGAATACACCGCTTGGTCAGGCCTCTGGCGAAGCGTCACCGAACACACCCAGTACAACTCGCAGGTCCCCCCAGCCCAATGGACTGGAGTTGTCTGGAACGCTCGATGGATATCTCCAGTCATCTTGGCAGAAGCAGCGCAGTGGGCGAGCTTCACACCGGGGTGTTCGGAACTCACTGGGCAAGCACCATATGAATACAACGTCAAGGCGCGGGAGTTGCCGAGATTCAGGCTCGTCCTGGTCCTGCCACAGGCCACCCCCCATAAGTAGGCAGTGATGCATGACGAGATCTCCAGGGAAGCCAGCCCGCCAAAGGGAGCAGTTGCTCTCCGCTGTCATGTTCCTGTACTACTGACCTTGAGAATCTCCGCGTAGCGCGCAGTTTTTA
>SWCD01006315.1_pt1 | contig 15449 bp, 14 predicted proteins | sample 4693011 | NCBI WGS metagenome assembly SWCD01 (sample SAMN10267278, study PRJNA491770) | bioreactor metagenome | isolation source: DHS bioreactor inoculated with marine | place: Japan: Omine Ridge, Nankai Trough | reverse complement strand
CCGCGGAACCGGCGTCACCTCCCCCACCCCCAGCGCCGGCTCGGTGGCCACCGCTTTCCGCGTCGCCCGACTCAGGAACAACAACGCGAACCCGGTCGCCTGCAGCGGCGATTCCGAGCCCACCCACGAGCCGTCATCCCGCACGGTCTTCGCGAGGTGCTTCACCCCCTCGTCGAACCAGTCCCGCTCCCCGAGCTTCGTCGTCCCGGTCACGGCCATGGCGCGCTCCAGGGACCACAGCCAGTAGTGACGCCAGAAAGAGTCGGTGATCTCCTTTCGCGGACGTCCCTGCCCCCCGCCCAGGCGGAAGTTGGCTTCCGGGTTCCGGTCGAGGGCGAGGTGGGTCTCGAGCCACGAAAGGGCGGCGGCCTCCTTCGGCTCGAGCTTGCCGTGGAGGTCCTCGACCTTGCGCCGGGTGATCGCGGCGCGGGATACGAGAAGTGAGGTCAGCCCCGTGGCGACCATGGTGCCGTAGGACTTGCTGCGCTCTTTCTCGGAGTATCCCCACCCGCCGTCCTCGTTCTGGGTGGTCAAAAAGTACGCCAGGGCCTTGCCGAACACCCCGCGCTCGACCTTGACTCCCGCCTGCCGGGCATACCACAGGGCCAGAAGGGCGAACTGGGTGTTCGAGTTGTCGCCTCCGGCACTCCCGCCGCGGAGCTTGTAGGTCCACTGGCCGTTCTCGCACTGCCCGCGGGCAAGCATGTCCGCCATCCGGGTGATCTGCTTCACGTGCATCTCCCGGTCGAGCGTGAAGAGCGCCATGATCGTGAGCGACGCGCTGTAGCAGTCCGGGCGGACGTGGTTTCGAAGCAGCCACTTCAGTCCGCGATCGAGCGCCGGATCTTCGCGGGGAAGCCCGGAATGCGCCAGGACGTAGAGGCAGAACGCGGTCGTGCCGGCGTCCCGCTTCCAGGAGCCGTCCGAGGCCTGCTCCGACTTGACCGACGCGACGCCGGACTCGATCAGCTTCGCCACCACCGCCGCCCGGGTCTCCTCCGGGGTGGGTGGCTCAGGCGCGGGCGCGGGCTCCTCCGCCCGGGACAGGGAGAGAGCCGCGAAGACGAGGAAGACCGAGCATGTGCGGACGGAGAGCCTCACTGCCCTTCCTAACGTCGAAACGGGGAACCTCGCACCGGGGAATTCACCGCCGAGCCTCAAAGCAGCTCCGGCGGCTTCTGGGTCGAACCCGGCCGGGCGTCCTCGATCTTCAGGATCGGCTTCTCCCGCCGGGGCTCCCGATAGGCGGTCAGCCGACCAAAGGGAACGCTCTCGACCGTGGCCGGTAGCCCGAACTCCTCGGTCAGGCCGGCGGCCACACGCTCCACCGCCCCCGCCGGGGCGGCGTACTCCTCGAGGGTGACCTCCATCCGATCCTCGCGCAGCACGATGCGCCAATCCCCGAACAGCCCGTGCTTGAAAATCGCGTTCTCGAAGTGGCGGACGTTTCGATTCTCGCCGTCGATCCGGACCGTCAGCTCATACCGCCCGTGCGGCACCACCGAGCGCTTGAACCCCGCCGGGCAATCGGAACGCGTCACCGTCACCAGGTCGTCGAGGAGGTAGCGCACCATGGGGGAGGAGAGCTTCAGGAGGTTGGTGAAGACGAAGCGACCGGTGCCCTCGGTGCCGATCCGCTTGAGATCGTCGTCGAAGATCTCCACGTGGTACGCCGGGAGGATGTGCTTCTCCCCGCAGGGGCACGGCAGGGAGAAGAACCCCTCCACGCAGGCGTAGGTGTCCACCGCCTCGATCCCGAAGTGCTCCGCGATCCGCGCTGATCGCTCCTCGGCGCAGAGTTCCGCGGTGGACATCAGGACCCGGAGCCGCTCCTTCACCAGAGGCGCTTCGGCCGGGTGGTCCTCTTCGACGATCCGCATCCACCCGAGGAAATCGATCGGCGCGGCGGCCACGACCGAGGGCATGAGTCTCGACATCCCCCGGGCGATGCGCGGCGGCGTCGCCAGGGTGGATCGGCTGCCGGTGTTCGCCACCAGGAAACCGCTGTTCGCGAGGAGGTCGCCGAACGACATCCCGGCCACCGTGAACCCGAACGCCAGGCCGTTCAGCGCGGTCCGGTTCTCGCGGCGGACTTCCTGAAGAAACGGGTACCAGGGGGACATTCGCGTCAGGAGGGTCGCCGCGTGAAATTCCCGCCGGGTGTAGAAGCTCGGGGTGGGGCTGCCGGTGGAGCCGGTGGTTTCGCCGTAGTACCGGACCCGCTTCGCGAGCTTTTTGGACAACAGGTCGTAGGGAGAGCGATCCTTCACGATCTGCTTCGTGAGGAGCGGCAGGGACTCGAAGTCCGCGGTGTCGTGGCCGTCGTAGAACTCGGCGTAGAAGGCCGTCTGGGCCCGGGCGTAGGCCGCCACCTTCGAAGGATGCGGGGCCTTGAGTTTGAGGAGCGCCCGGAGGATCCGGCCCTCAAGCGTCATGGGACAGCCCGACGGGACGGCCAAGCTCCGCCTCCTTTCCCTTGCCGAAGCCGAACACCCAGCGGCGGGCGTCGGTGGGACAGATCTTCACGCAGCGCCCGCAGCGGACGCAGTTCGACTGCACGAGGAAGTGCGGGTCCGACAGGTCGATCTGCATCGGGCAGTCGCCCCGGCACTTCCCGCAGTCGTTGCACGGATCGGGGTCGTGGATCACGCGGACCATCGTCAGGCGGTGAAAGAGCCCCAGAAACGCGCCCATCGGGCAGACGTACTTGCAGAACACGCGCCCCGAGATCTTCCGCGCCAGCCAGACGAACGCGAACAGCACCGAGGCGTGGAAAAGCACGATCAGGAGGCCGTCGAGGTGGCCCGGGGTGAAGACCGCGGCGAACTCCCCGGCGCCGGTGGTGGCGTAGTACGGCAGGAGCCCGAACACGGAACCCGAAATGCACAAGGTGGAGCAGAACGGCAGCCAGGTCGAGCCCCCGGCGGCCCCCATCATCAGCGGCACCACGAAGATCAGCGCGAGCACGCCGAACTTCAACCAGGACCAGGCCCGCGCCGGGCGCCAGGTCTTCTTCGAGATCCGGTCGAAGATGTCCGAGATCAGGCCGAACGGACACAACCATCCGCAGATCCAGCGGCCCAGCGCGAGCCCGGTGATCAGCAGCACGGCGAGGGGCAGGAGCGGAAAGCGAAGGTCGACGAGCGACGCCTGGAGGGCGCCGATCGGGCAGCCGCCGGAGGCCATTTCGCAGGCCTGGCAGTTGAGGAAGGGGAAGATCCCGTAGGTGCAGCGCCGGACGGGAGCGGCCCCGGAAACCCGCAGCAGACCGAAGCGCGCGACCACGAACGCGCCCCAGGCGGTCAGCCAGCGGCTGATGCCGAGCTTCACGTCCTCGGAGCGCCAGGCGCGGAGGAAGAGGAAGATGGCGAAGATCGAAAGGAGCGCCACAATCGGCGTGGCGTGGATCCCTTCCCCGAAACGGTAGACCTTCACCGCGGCGGAGTCCGGGGTACCCGGCGTGAGGTAGTGCACGAACGACTGATCGGAAGGGGCGTCGAAGTTGCCGTAGGTGTTCAGGCTCTCGAGCCACGGAAGGTCCGTGACCAGGGCAACGAAAAGCAGCGCGCCGAGGAGCGTGAGGACCAGACCGGTTCGGACGGGCCCTCTCACTCCCCGCTCTCCGACACGCGCGTGGGGTGCAGGTGCCCCGATTTGAGGAGGGCGTCCACGAGGACGAGGGCGAACATCGCCTCCGCGACGACCGCCACCCGGGGGGCGAAGTTCAGGTCGAAGCGCCCGAGTCCGCTCACGCGCGCCGGTTCACCGGTGGCAAGGTTCACGGAGTCCTGCTCCGTCGGGATGCTCGGGGTCGGCTTGACGGCGAGCGTGGCCACGATCGGCACACCCGTGCTGATGCCCCCCAGGGTCCCGCCGGCGCGATTCGTCAGGGGCCGCACCCGACCCTCCGACACCGTCAGGGGATCGTTCGACTGAAGGCCCGTCAAACGGGCGTGTTCCCATCCCGCACCGAACTCCACGGCCTTCACGCCTCCGATCGACAGAAGGGCCGAGCCCAACCGGGCGGTGAGCTTGCCGAACACCGGGTCGCCGACGCCCGCGGGGAGACCGTCCGCCGTCACCTGAACCTTCCCGCCGGTGGAATTTCCGGTGCGGCCGACCCGGAGCACTTCCTCCCGGGCCCGCGTGAGATCCTCATCGGTATCGATCCGGACCCCGCCGAGTTCCAGCACGGTGGAGGTGACGGTCACACCGACCGTTCGGACGAGCGCCCGGGCCACGGCTCCCGCCGCGACGCGGGCGATGCACTCCCGCCCGGAGGCCCGGCCCCCACCGCGGGGATCGACGTGGCCGTAGCGCTCGTGCCAGGTCAGATCGGCGTGTCCGGGCCGCGGAGTGCCGGCGCGGGCCTGGTACTCCGCCGAGCAGACGTCCTCGTTGCGGATGAGAATCAGGATCGGGGTGCCGAGGGTCCGCCCCTCGTAGATGCCGGAGAGGATCTCGGGGTCGTTCGGTTCCTCCCGCGCGGTCCCGATCACTCGATCGGGAACGTCCCGGGCGAGGTCGGGAGCCAGGGTGCTCACGTCGAGGGGAAGGCCGGCGGGACAGCCGTCGATCACCGCCCCCACAGCGGGTCCGTGCGCCTCTCCGAAGGTCGTAACCCGAAATCGGTCGCCGAAGGTGTTGCTCATCAGAGATCCCGTGAATGGTATCCCTCTGCCCCGAAGGGCAGCAGTTCCCGCACCGTCATCGGACGGTCGGCTGCGGCGGCAGGGCCGCGTCCTCCTCGCGCTTTACGGCGCGGGCACCAGGCGCGCTCGGGCTCACGACGAACTCGGGATCCGAGCCCTCAATCCTATCCGACCGCGGAGCAGGCGACCAACTGATAGGGGCCGTTCGGTTCCCCAATGACCCTTCGCCCCCTTGAAAACCCGGCCCCCCCCGGGCCGGGTTTTCACAAGAGATCCGTGCAGTTCATTGGATCGGCGGGCTAAGATCTGTCGCGTCGGTCAGATCGAACCTCCACCGGCAGGAGACAATCCCATGCAGTTGACAAGAGGGTGTGAATACGCGATCCGCGGTCTGGTCTTCCTCTCCATGCAGGAAGAGCCGGAGCCGGTGTTGCTCGCCGACATCGCCAAGTCGATCGGCGCACCGACCAACTACCTGAGCAACATCTTCCAGATTCTGTCGAAGCTCGGTCTGGTCACATCCCACCGCGGAGCGAAGCGGGGTTACACCCTGGCCCGGGATCCGGCCGAGATCAATCTCCGCGAAGTGGTCGAGGGGATGGAGGGGCCGATTTCCCTCTCGAGTTGCACGATGGACCGCGGATTCTGCGACCACGAGGACGCCTGCACCATGTTCTCCCTGTGGGACGAGTTGCAGACCATGATCACGACGCGGCTGGAGCAGGCCACGCTGGCCACGCTGAACGGTTCCTGCTTCCTTCACTCCGTTGAGTAGAGGGGCTTTTTGAGCACCTTCCAGTCGGCGAGCCCTCCCGGGTAGATGAAGACCGCAATCTTCCTCTGCCCCTCAAGACGGCCGGCCACGTCGTAGAGCAGCGCTTCCCCGGGATTTCCTTCGAGATAGAGAGTGACCGCTTTGGCCTCGGGGAAGGCGGCGCGCACCGCCCTTTCGCAGACCGTCGGATCAGCCAGGATCTCCGCGGCCGGGACGTTGATGGCACCCTCGATGTGCTCTCTCTCGAACGCTTCCCGGGGTCTGAGATCCACCGGCACCGCGCCCCCGCCGGCCTTCCTCTCGACTTCATCCCCTCCCGGGATGACGGTGTAGAAACCGAGCCAGGTCCAGGAGTCCATCCCATTGACGAGCTTCTGAACGCTGGTGAAACCGTGCGTGGCGGCCGCCCAGGCCGCGCCGCTGGATGCTCACCCGCTCCGGCCGGAATAAAAGACGATTCGTTTGCCCTTGGGGATCGGTGAACCGTCGGGGAGCGTCAGGGCTTCGAGGTCCATCTTGCCGGTCAGGGGATTCAGGAACCTGCGCGTGAGCGGATCGATGGGGTCGCCGGCATAGGACACGCAGATCGCGCCGGGAATCGAGCGGACCGCGAATTCCGTCGGCATCCGGGCATCCACGACCACGAAGCCGTCGAGGCTCCCGTCGGCAACCAGGTCCGCGTGAAGTTCCTTCTTGAAGACCTTGATGTCGATGTCCGAGACCTGCTTCGAAGGATCCGTCACCTCGGGTTCGCCGTTGCAGGCGAGGAAGAGGAAGATCGCCGCCAGTGCGATGGTCGTTTTCGTCAAGCGTCACCTCGTGGTTCGGTGCTCGTCGCCAGGAGCAGATGATACCCCACAGGATCGGGTGGTATGAAAGGCAAGCCATCGATACCGGAATGGAGGGCGCCGCGCCGTCGGCGCCGCTTTTCGGAATCAGGGAAAGGCAAACGGATCGAGGGGGGCGCGCCAACCCGCAGGCCCAAGGGGGAGGCTTAAGGGTCAGTGGACGGCGTTCAACGACCCAGGCGATAGACCACCACATCCCCCTGCGGCCCCGGCAGGGTCAGCGGCGTCAGGTCCGGCATCTCATCCTTCACGAACGTCCCCAGGTGCATCGCCATGGTCCGGGCACGCTCCAGGATGTTGTCCGGCGGCTGGCCGAACCACTCGAGATCGACCGTCCCGGTCTCCGCCTCGATCGAAAACAGACCCTTCACCTCGCCACCGACGAGGATCGCCGGGAAGGAGGGACCGACGCCGAGTTTCTCGATCGCCTCGCGGCGGCCGAAGCGCCCGGTGCGGCCCTCGTGGCTCGTGAGCCAGGGATCTCCGAAGGGCACCAGGGCCACCGGGTCCGGCATCCGGCTCTCGAACTCGATCATGTCCTTGACCCCCGCCGGAGGCATGTAGAGGGGGTAAGGGAACTCGTCGATCCGAAGGGTCGTGAGGTTCGGGCGGTGGAACTCGAAGGCCTGCGCCGCGTGCTCACGGTCGGCGCCGCAAAACCAGCCGAAGTCGGCGCGGGTGGCGGGACCGTGCACCCGGAAGTACCAGGCGCAGAGGATTCTCAGCGCCTCCCCCGCATCGAGGGTCTCGACCTCGAGGTCCGGGAAGAGCACGCTGGTCCTGACGAAGACCTGCGGCCCGGCGTCGAGCGGCCCGGTGAGATCCGTCCGCGCCACCCGGCCGGCCTGGCGCAGGAGCGAAAGTGCCGCCGGCAGGACGCCCGGCTTGGCGAAGAGGAAGCCGGTCTGGCCGCCGGTCTTCCTGAGGCGCTCGCGGAGATCGCCGATCGGCAGACCCTCATCGCCGAGCACGTCCTCCACCGCGTCGAAGAGCACCTCCCGGTTCAGCCCCGCCACCTGGGCCTTGGCCAGGCTCTCCTCGGCCAGTCTTCGCTCTTCCGCCACGGGACTCTTGAGGAACGCGGGGGCGAGAGCGCGGGGCAGCACCAGGGAGTAGCCTCGACTGGTGGCCAGTTCCACGAAGTTGCCCTCGGTGAAGACCTCGTGGTCCAGGTCGGCCCGGCAAAAACCCTCCACGCGTGCCGCGAGGCCGAGGTAGGCGGACTCGCGAGACGGGAGGAACCCGCATCCCTCGATCGCCCGGGCCAGGCTGCCGACGCGCGGCCACAGACCGTGCCGCTCGAGACGAAACGCGTTGACCCTCTCCCCCGTGACCTTGAGTTCGCTCATCAATACCTCGAGTCCGCCTTCAGGGCGCATTCATTCGATCCGGAGAACAGGAACGGATCGGCGGCCGGGGCGCTTCGGGAAAGGCCGCGTGGAGGATGATAGTCAAGCGCACAAATCACGGCAACCGGAGGGTGAGATTAGTTCTTGGGAGGCCACTTTTCGGCCCTTAAGATCGGCCCTTTCCCGAGCGCAAAGTCGCGCTCGTTCCCCAGCCTCAGGGAGCGGAGGTAGCATGCCCACAGACGTGTTCTGCATCCTCAAGCCGGACGGAAAGGTGGCGAAGGACGACCTTCCCGACCTCACCGACGACGAGCTCCGGGAGATGTACCGCCTGATGGTGCTGACCAGGGCGTTCGACGACCGCGGAATGAACCTGCAGCGGCAGGGGCGGATCGGATTCTACCTGCCGAGCCGCGGCGAGGAGGGGCTCCAGGTGGGCTGCGCCTCCGCCCTCACTCCGGAGGACTGGTCGTTCCCCTCCTACCGCATGCCGGGCTTCGCGCTGACTCGCGGCGCCGACCCCGCGCTGATGCTGGACCAGATTTTCGGCAACAGCAAGGACATCTGCCAGGGCCGGCAGATGCCCGTCCACTACTCGCTTCGGGACCAGAACTTCGTCTCCATCTCGAGCCCCATCGGCACGCACATTCCCCAGGCCGTAGGCGCCGCGATGGCCATGAAGTACCGGAAGGAAAAGAACGTCGCGATCACCTTCTTCGGCGACGGCGGGACCTCCTCCGACGGCTTCCACGTCGGGCTCAACTTCGGCGCGGTCTACGAGGCGCCGGTGATCTTCTTCTGCAACAACAACCAGTGGGCCATCTCCGTACCGTTCCACAAGCAGACGAAATCCGAGTCGGTGGCCATCAAGGCCAAGGCCTACGGCATGCCCGGCATCCGGGTGGACGGCAACGACGTCCTCGCCGTGTACCACGCGGTGAAGGAGGCGGTGGACCGCGCCCGGGAGGGCGGCGGCCCCACCCTGATCGAGGCGCTGACCTTCCGCATGGGCCCCCACTCCTCCTCCGACGACCCCACGCGCTACCGTCCGGAGGATCTCGTCAAGGACTGGGGGAAGAAAGACCCGATCGCCCGCTTCCGGGCTTTTCTGGGCTCCCGGGACCTCTGGGATCCGGAGTTCGAGAAGCAGGTGACCGAAGAGACCACCGATTCCCTCGCCAAAGCCGCCAAGGAGGCCGAGAAGCACGGGCCGCCCGCGGTGGAGACGATGTTCGAGGGGGTGTACGCCGAGATGCCGAAGGAACTCGCGATGCAGAGGGACAGCCTCGTGGGTCTGGCGAAGAGCGGTCAACTGACCGGGAAGGACGAGGGGTACTTCCCCCTCTAGGACACGGGAGCTGATCGATGGCCGCCACGAACACGATACTGGGAGCGGTGAACAACGCGCTCGAGACCGCCCTCGGCAAGGACGACCGGGTGGTGATCCTGGGAGAGGACGTCGGCAAGACCGGCGGCGTCTTCCGGGCCACGGACGGGTTGCAGGCGAAGTTCGGCGAGGAGCGGGTCTTCGACACGCCGCTCGCCGAGGGGGGAATCATCGGCACCGCGATCGGCATGGCCCTCTACGGCCTGCGCCCGATCCCGGAGATCCAGTTCCTCGACTTCATCTATCCCGCGTTCGACCAGGTGGTGAGCGAGGCGGCGAAATTCCGCTACCGCTCCGGCGGCGAGTACACCTGCCCGCTCGTGATCCGCGCCCCCTGCGGCGGCGGCATCAAGGGCGGCCACTACCACTCGCAGTCCTCGGAGGCCTACTTCGCGCACACTCCGGGGCTCAAGGTCGTGATGCCGACGACCCCCTACGACACCAAGGGCCTGCTCCTCGCCTCCATCGAGGATGAAGACCCGGTGCTCTTCCTCGAGCCGAAGCGCATCTATCACAAGAAGTTCAAGGAAGAGGTGCCGGACGGCTGGTACACGGTGCCGCTCGGCAAGGCCCGCCTGCACCGCGAAGGGACCGACGTCTCCATCATCAGCTGGGGCGCCATGGCCCACGTGGCCATCGAGGCGGCGCAGAAGGCGGAGGAGAAGGGCATCTTGGCGGAGGTTCTCGACCTGCGATCGATCTCCCCCCTCGATGTGGATGCGGTTCTTCAGACCGTGAAGAAGACCGGCCGCGTGGTGGTGGCCTACGAGGCGCCCCGCACCGGCGGCTTCGGCGCGGAGATCTCGGCCATCATCGCGGAGCGGGCGATCGAGTACCTGGAGGCGCCGATCGCGCGCGTCGCCGGTTTCGACACGCCGTTCCCTTACACCCTGGAACACGTCTACCTGCCCGACGCCGGGCGGATCCTGAACGCCGTCGATCACGTGATGACTTTCTAGTTCTCCTTACCGCCTGGAGAGAGAGATGAGCTACGAGTTCAAGTTGCCGGACATCGGGGAAGGTCTCGTCGAAGGCGAGATCGTAAAGTGGCTCGTCGCCGTCGGTGACACCCTGGTCGAGGACCAGCCGATGGTCGAGGTCATGACGGACAAGGCCACGGTGGAGCTTCCCTCCCCCGCCGCCGGCACGGTGAGCGACATCCGCGCCGAGGAGGGCGAGGTGGTGCCCGTCGGCACCGTGATCATCGTCATCGACGACGGCGGCGCCGCCCCGGCGGCGGAGGCGGCAGCGAAGGCGACGGCGGCGAAGGAACCGGCCGCCCCGGCCCCCGAGCCCGCCGCGGAGGCCGCAGAGGCACCAGAGCCCGCCGCCGAGCCCGTCGCCAAGCCTGCCCCGGCCCCAGAGCCCGCCGCCGAGCCCGCCGCCGCCTCCGCAAAGGCCTCCGGTGGCCGCGTGCTGGCCACGCCCGCCACGCGGAAGTACGCCCGCGAGCACGACGTCGACATCTCCACGGTCTCCGGCACCGGCCCCCGCGCCCGCGTGCTGAAAGCCGACATCGACGCGCACCAGAAGGGCGGCTCCGCCCCGGCCGCACCGGCCGCGAAAGCCCACGTGCCCGTCGCCGCCCTCGAGCACGACCAGGTCATCCCGGTGCGCGGCCTGCGCCGCCTGATCAGCCAGACCATGGCCCGCAGCAAGCGCACCGCCGCCCACTTCACGATCGTGGAGGAGGCGCACGTGGATGAGCTGATCCGCCTGCGCGACGTTCTGAACGCCGACCTCATGGAGGGCGAGACGAAACACAGCTACCTGCCCTTCGTGATGAAGGCGCTGGTGGTGGCCCTCCGGGAGTTCCCCTACCTGAACGCCTCCTACGACGACGAGAAGCAGGAAATCACCCTGAAAGCCCGCATCAACCTCGGCATCGCCGTGGACACCGATGCCGGCCTGAGCGTTCCGGTGGTGAGAAACGTCCCAGGGAAGACCTTCCCCGAGCTTTCGAGCGAGATCGTCGGCCTCGCCGAACGCGCCCGGGCCGGGAAGTCCACGCCGGACGACATCGGCGACGGCACCTTCACCATCACCTCCACCGGGAAGATGGGCGGGCTGCTCGCCACGCCGGTCATCAACCACCCGGAGGTGGCGATCCTCGGCGTGCACGCCATCAAGCGAAAGCCGGTGGTGCGCGGCGACGAGATCGTCATCGGCAACGTGATGAACGTCTCGTTGAGCCTGGACCACCGCGTGGTGGACGGCATGACCGGCGCTCGGTTCCTGAACCGCGTGATCTCTCTGCTCGAGGAACCGGGTCGGCTGCTCGCCCGCCTGGCGTAACCGGGGGAACCGATGACGCTCGATGACAGCCGCCTCCCCGAGATGTCGGAAGCCGAGCTGCTCCGGCTCCTCGAGGGCATGGTGCGGATCCGGGTCACCGACACCCGCCTCCTGAACATGCAGCGCCAGGGGCGGATCGGTTTCTACGGCACCGCCACCGGCGAGGAGGCTTCGGTCATCGGCTCTTTCGCGGGGGTCCGCGACACCGACTGGGTGCTGCCCGCGCTCAGGCAGGGCGGCGGCCTGATCCATCGCGGCTTCCCGCTTTCGCTCCACGTGGCGCAGTGCATCGGAAACTCGATGGATGTTCTCAAGGGGCGGCAGATGCCGGTGCACGCGGCGTCCCGGAAGTACAACGTCGTGTCCTGGTCAAGCGTCATCGGCACCCAGTTGACGCACGCGGTGGGCGCGGCCATGGCCGCGAAGAAAAAGGGCGACGACACCATCGTGCTGGCGTTCCTCGGCGACGGCGCGACGTCCTCCGCGGAGTTCCACGTGGCGTTGAACTTCGCCGCGGTGTACGCCGCGCCGGTGGTTTTCCTCTGCCAGAACAACCAGTGGGCGATCTCCGTCCCGGTCCGGAGGCAGACGGTATCCGCGGGGATCGCCGAGAAGGCGGTGGCCTACGGCATGCCCGGCGAGCGCGTGGACGGCAACGACGTGCTGGTGGTGATGGGCGCCGTCAGGGAGGCCGCCGAGCGCGCCCGGAATGGCGGCGGCCCGACGCTCGTCGAGTGCCTGACCTATCGCCAGATGGGCCACTCCTCCTCCGACGACCCGACGCGGTACCGGGAGGACGAAGAGGTCGAGGAGTGGGCGAAGAAGGACCCCATCGACCGCTTCGCCGCCTACTTGATCCAGAAAAAGCTCCTGACGCCGGCCGATATGCCGGCCATGGAAGCCCGCATCGGAAAAGAGGTCGCCGAAGCGATCCGCGAAGCGGAGGCGGCCCCGCCGCTCACCGCCGAGGACGTCTTCACCGATGTTTACGCCGACGTGCCGTGGAACCTGGCCGAGCAGGCGGAGGCCGTCAAGGGCCGCACCGCCGGCGACCGGGACTGGGATGGAGCGTTCCCGCTCTAGCGGGATTTGTCAGGCTGTAGCTCGAGATTCAGGGAGTGACCATGAAGAAGCCCGATGTTCTCGTAATCGGCGCCGGCCCCGGCGGGTACGTCGCCGCCATCCGCGCCGCCCAGCTCGGGAAGAGCGTCGTCGTTGTCGAGAAGGGCGAACTCGGCGGGGTCTGCCTGAATGTCGGCTGCATCCCTTCCAAGGCGATCATCACGGTGGCCGGACTCATGGAGCGCATCGGCAAGGCCGATCGCTACGGAATCATGGTCGGCGACGCCACAATCGACATGGAGAAGCTCGTCGCCTTCAAGGCCGGCGTGGTCTCCCGGCTGACCGGCGGCATCGGCGTGCTCTTCAAGAACCACGGCATCGAGCACGTGGTCGGCACCGCGAAGTTCACCGGCCCGAAGACGGTCGAGGTCGAGACGGCCGACGGAGCGGTGAGCTTCGAGCCGGCCGCCACGATCATCGCCACCGGCTCCCGCCCCATCGAGATCCCGGGGTTCGCCTTCGACGGCGAGCACGTCATCTCCTCCACCGAAGCCCTCTCCCTTCCCGCACTGCCGAAGCGCATGGTGGTCATCGGCGGCGGCTACATCGGCCTGGAGCTCGGCATCGCCTACCGCATGCTCGGCACCGAGGTCACGGTGGTGGAAGTGCTCGACACGATCCTCCCGGGGACCGACCCCGAGCTCTCGAAGGTGGTCCAGCGCAGCATGAAGAAGCGCAAGATCAAGACCCACTTGAAGACCAGGGCGCTCGGTTTCAAGAAGGGCGACGACGGCCTGACAGTCGAGGTCGAGGGGCCGAAGGGCAAGGCGGAGATCGCCGCGGACCGCATCCTCCTCACCGTCGGCCGACGTCCGAACGTGGAGGGGATCGGCCTTGACGCCGCGGGCATCACCCTCGACGACTTCGGCTTCATCCCGATCGACATGCACTGTCGCACGGGGGTCGAGGGCGTCTACGCCATCGGCGACGTGGCCGGGCAGCCCATGCTCGCCCACAAGGCCAGCAAGGAGGGCATCGTGGCCGCCGAGTTCATCGCCGGTCTGAAGAGCGCCTGCGACTGGGCGGCGGTGCCGGCGGTGATCTTCACCGACCCGGAAGTGGCCTCAGTGGGCCTGACCGAGGCGCAGGCCGCGGAAAAGGGCATCGAGACCGTCACCGGCAAGTTCCCCTTCGCCGCCAACGGTCGCGCCCTGACGCTCGACCACGCCGAGGGGTTCACCCAGATCGTGGCGGAGAAGGAGACCGGCACCGTGATCGGCGTCCACATCGTGGGCCCGGAAGCCGCGGAGTTGATCTCCGAGGGCGCGCTGGCCGTGGAGATGGGCGCCTCCCTCGAGGACGTGGCCCTGACCATCCACCCTCACCCGACCCTGCCCGAGTCGATGATGGAGGCCGCCGAGGCCGCCCTCGGCCACGCGGTGCACATCTACCAGGGAAAGTGAGCCCAGGAGCCCACGATGAGAATCACCGTCGCCCACAGCCCCGACTCCGACGACGCCTTCATGTTCTACGCCCTCGGCGAGAACAAGATCGCCACCGGCGCCTACGAGTTCGATCACGTCCTGAAGGACATCGAGACCCTGAACCGGGAGGCCACGGACGGGATCTACGAGGTGACCGCCCTCTCGATCCACGCCTACGCCTACCTCTCGGACCGTTACGCCCTCTTGAACCAGGGCGCGTCCATGGGTGAGGGCTACGGCCCCCGGATCGTGGCCACGCGTGAGAACGCCGGCATCTCGCTCGCCGGCCGCCGCGTCGGCACGCCCGGCGAGTGGACTTCCGCGCACCTGGCGCTTAGGCTCTTCGCCCCGGAGGCGATCCCGGTGCCGATGGACTTCGACGCCGTCTTCGCCGCCGTGAAAAGCGGAGAGGTCGACGCCGGCGTGGTCATCCACGAAGGTCAGCTCACCTACCGGGACGAGGGTTTCTCCCTGATCCGCGACCTCGGCGAATGGTGGAAGGAAGAGACCGGCCTGCCCCTGCCGCTCGGCGGCAACGGCGTGCGCCGCGACCTCGGCGAGACCGCCATGGTCGACGTGGCCCGCCTGATGAAGGAGTCGATCGCCTACGCTCTCGATCACCGCGAGGAGGCGCTCGACTACGCGATGGCCTACGGGCGCGGCTTGAGCCGGGAGAAGGCCGACGAATTCGTGGGCATGTACGTGAACCAGCGGACGCTGGACTACGGGGAGGATGGCCGGCGCGCGGTCCGCCTGTTCCTCGCCCGGGCCCACGCGGCGGGACTCATTCCCGAGCCGGCCGACCCGGAGTTTCTAGGCAAGTAGGCAACAATCGAAATAGCATCCGGTCTTCATCGCCGGGAGAGCATTCAGGAGAGCCTGATCATGGCTGACGTTGACGACAAGGTCCCGGAGAACGTGCCGGGTAAATTCTTCGTGGACAGCACCTGCATCGACTGTGACGCCTGCCGCGAGATGGCGCCGAGCAACTTCGTCCGCAGCGAGGAAGAAGGTTACTCCTACGTAGCGAAGCAGCCGGAGTCCCCGGAAGAGGAAGAGCAGTGCCGCGACGCGATGGAAGGCTGCCCGGTCGAAGCGATCGGGGATGACGCGGAGTAGACGCCCCCCTCCCCAGAGCACCCGACCACCAAAACGCGCCCCCCTCGGGATTGCGCGTCCGGCCGCGACCCCAAGCCGTTGAGACGCGCTCATCTTGCCCTTCAACGCCCCCCTTGGAATTGCGGGTTGGCGCACCCCCCTGGATCTGTTCTCCCTCCCCCCTGAATCCAACCAGGCGCCCCTCAGGCGAACAGCGAAGCGCCTTCGCCGGCCGCGTCGCTTCGGGCGACAGCGTGTTGGGGCAGGGAGAGCGGCACGAAAGGAAAACAACTCAGGGGGGCGTCCGATCCCGCAATCCCAAGGGGCACGCTGAGAGATCATCGAACGAGGCCGACACGACGGTCGGCCCCCCAAAAAGGACTCCCGGTGTTGTTTTTCCGCCCTCAGGCGAACAGCGAAGCGCCTTCGCCCGCCGCGTCGCTTCGGGCGCCAGCGTGTCGGGGTAGGGAGAGCGGCACGAAAGGAAAACAACTCAGGG
>SWCD01003649.1_pt1 | contig 15452 bp, 13 predicted proteins | sample 4693011 | NCBI WGS metagenome assembly SWCD01 (sample SAMN10267278, study PRJNA491770) | bioreactor metagenome | isolation source: DHS bioreactor inoculated with marine | place: Japan: Omine Ridge, Nankai Trough | reverse complement strand
GATTGGCCGATCCTCAATCTTTTGGTCAACGCCATTGGCGGGGCCACCTGGGTCTCCTTCCATCATGGTGGCGGGGTCGGCATCGGCTACAGCCAGCACGCCGGTCAAGTGATCGTCGCCGACGGCACCCCCGAAGCATCAATTCGCCTGGAACGCGTCCTCACAATGGACCCCGGCATGGGCATCGTTCGTCACGCCGATGCAGGCTATGATATCGCCATTGAACATGCCAAGAAGCACGGGGTTAAAATCCCGATGTTAAAATAGAAAATAGTGTTGGGTCTTCACTATGAGTGTCTATTTGAGTGGGGGTAACCTTGCTCCCATAAATTAGTAAAGGGGTAACTAAATGAGGAAATTTGTTTTTCTTGTAATATTAGTCTCGTTTTTTTCTGGTTGCCAATTTCAAAAAAAGAACGAACTTCTCTCTGGCACTTATGAATCCTATGGGGATACAAATTGCTTGTTGAAAATAATTTTCGAAAATGAAGAGTCTGTCGAATTTGAAGTTTTTTGTAACCAGATCAATCCCCCATATAACTCAGGAACTCTAATGGGGACTGTAAATATATTCGAAAACCGAGCTGATTTTGAAGCAACAGATATAAATGATTTATGCCTATTACATTTTGAGTTTGTTAATAGCAAGGTGAGAATTTCTCAGTCTGGATCGGATATCGATTGTGGTTTTGGATTTGGTGTGTATGCTGCAGGAGAATATAATTTAATTAATTCTGAAGTACCAATTCTTGGTTGCATGCGTCCGGATAATCCATGTAAACTAACCACATTCAAATAATTTCGGGGATTTATTTATATCACTCAAATATATCGCGATTGTATTCGTTTAAATTCAGTCCGATGCATATCTTCAAACCCAATTTCCCCCCGCTTCCTGGTAAAATTCCCAACTATGAAATACAAACATATCATCTGGGATTGGAATGGCACCTTATTGGATGATGCCTGGCTTTGTGTGGAGATCATCAACCAACAATTAGCCGCTCAAAACCTGCCTGAAATTAGCATGCAAGTCTATGCAGACATTTTTCGTTTCCCAGTGAAAGAGTATTATGTCGCGGCTGGCTTCGATTTTAATAAAGTTCCCTTTGAAACCCTCAGCGATAAATTCATCGAGCATTATGAAGTTCGGAAATTTGAATGTCCAGTTCGAGAAAATGGCATTTCCACGCTAAAAAAGATTGGTCAAACAGGCATTCCCCAATCGATCATCTCCGCCAGTAGTCAATCCTCGCTCCATCAGATCGTCAAACATTATGGGCTTTTTGATCAATTTATCTCTGTACGCGGTTTAGATAACCATCACGCGTATGGAAAATTGGATATCGGCCGGCAGTGGATGAAAGAATTAGCCCTCCCCCCCGAGGAAATATTAATGGTCGGGGACACCTTACACGACCACCAATTAGCAAAAGATCTAGGGATCGATTGTGTCCTGATCTACAGTGGGCATCAAAGTGTCGAACGCCTAAAAGCAAGCCAAGTGAAAATATTGAACTCGCTCGATGAGTTAACGGCCCTATGATCAAAACACCCAGAATCCGCGTGCAAGTTTTCATATTTACCCTGATCCGAATAGTGATAAACACCGCTTTTCGCATGGTCTACCCCTTCCTCCCCCACATTAGTCGCGGGCTCAATATTTCTCTCACCCAGGCTGCTAGAGCCTTGTCCATCCGATCAATCGCCGGCGTCTTCGGGCCAGTTTTGGCCTCCGTCGCCGACAGTCGCGGACGGAAATCGGGCATGCTCCTCGGTTTATTTCTATTAACTTCTGGCATGGCAGTAGTCATCCTTTGGCCGACCTATTTAGGGCTGATTATTTCCCTGGTCTTAGCCACATTAGGAAAGTTCGCCCATGATCCTGCTATGCAGGCTTACCTTGGAGATCGGGTTCCCTATGAACGCCGTGGAGCTGTCATCGCCATCACCGAAATGGGTTGGTCAGGATCCTACTTTTTAGGTGTCCCCCTCGTTGGCTTCATGATCGCCCGAGCAGGCTGGCTCGCCCCCTTCCCCTTATTAGCAATTCTTGGATTAATTTCTTTCATCGTAATCTACCTCATGCTGCCGAAAGACCCCGCAGTCAAAAAAGACAAACCGAGCATGTTCCAGAATTTTGGCAGTGTTTTCAGTAGCGGAGCCGCCATTGCTGGACTAACCATGACCTTTTTTCTTAGCCTTTCTAACGAAGTGGTCAATCTGGTTTTCGGTGTATGGCTAGAAGATTCATTTCAACTTCAAGTTGCCGCCATTGGTTTGGCATCCGTCGTCATTGGTATCTCCGAATTTGGTGGCGAAAGCCTGGTCAGTCTCGTATCGGACCGGCTCGGCAAAAAACGAGCCATCGCCATCGGTCTGATCTGCAACAGCCTCGCTGGCATTGCCCTCCCATTCATTGCTAAATCTCAAACATCCGCCTTATTCGGTTTATTCCTCTTTTATTTCTTTTTCGAATTTACCTTTGTCAGCAGCATGCCTCTCATGACTGAGGTTCTACCAAAGGCTCGGGCTACGCTGATGGCCGTAAACATCGCCACCACGTCCTTAGGCCGCGCAATTGCCGCCTGGGTCACACCTGCATTATTCGCTTTTGGATTCACAGCAAATGCCTACGTTTCAGCAGGAATTAATATTTTTGCCTTAATTGCACTACAATATGTGCACATCTCCAAAGAATCAAAGCCCCCATCAATTTAAGTTTTTTTATTTCAAAATTCTACGCGAAGGGTTATACATGAAAAAAACATCCCGAAAAATCATCTTTTTTATCATAATATTACTGCTCACAAGCTTTGCCTGCCAATCAGTCGCCAATACGCCTACATCCACGCCAACTGTGCCAGCAAACACCGATACCCCCGAGCCAACCCCCACTATAGAAATTATTCCCACCGCCACCCAAAATAGCCAGAGAACGATCCAACTAGACAGCGTTTTGGTTAATGAACAAATGTCGGTCTTTGAGGAACTTTGGCAGGTGGTCAATGATGAATATTTATACGAAGATTTTAACGGGGTTGATTGGGACCAAGCGTATTTAGACACGAATGCCACCATACAAGCAGGGTTGAGCAATGTCGAATTTTATGAATTAATGTATCAACTTATCGTCGGTTTGGGGGATCAACATTCGGTATTTCTTACACCGGAGGATGTCGCCGCCGAGGAAGCAGACTTTTTAGGAGAATCTGATTATGGGGGTATTGGCGTTTGGGTCAGTATCATCCCCGAGCGTGAAAAGGCCGTCGTCTTATTAACATTTAAAGACGGGCCTGCAGAAAAAGCTGGCATCAAATCCCATGACAGCATCCTCTTCGTCGAGGGACTTGCCGTGCTGACCGATCAAGATTTCCTATCCGACAAGATTGTCGGTACGCCCGGCACTTCGGTGACGATCACCGTACAAACCCCCGGGGAAGACCCCCGAGATATTACCCTCATTCGAGAAAAAATTGTGTCTAGCTATCCTGTTCCCTTTGAAACGATCCACAGCCCAGATCAGCTCAAAATTGGATATCTTTTTATTCCCACTTTTTCTGAGAATGCCATTGACAGCCAGGTAGGTGATGCCCTAATAGCAATGGGAGAACTGGACGGATTGATCATTGACAACCGCTTTAATGGCGGTGGCTTTGATAATGTCCTCCGCAACACCTTAAGCTATTTTACTGAAGGCATAGTCGGTTATTTTAGTAACCGCACATCCAAGAAAGCATTAAACATAAGTCCAAATGAAATATTTAACTCTCAAGAAATGCCTCTCGTCGTTTTGGTAGGAGAAGGCACAGTAAGTTTCGGAGAGATTTTTACCGGCGTACTCCAAGATCAAGGAAGAGCCTATATCATTGGGGAAACATCTGATGGAAATGTCGAAACCCTATGGGGCTATGACTTTGAAGATGGCTCAAGAGCCTGGATCGCGCATGATATCTTCAAACCAGTTAACCACCCCGAAATGGATTGGGAGAAAAATGGCATCATTCCAGATCTTGCCGTCGATAGTGAATGGGATATCATCACCTTAATAACCGACCCCGTCATCATAGCCGCCCTAGATTATTTTGATTCGATTGAGTAATTTTCATGCAAAGCTCAGAAGGTCGAATAATTTCAATAACATACCTTAGAATATTCGGACTAAAAGAGAGATAAAAATGATTACGCTTATCGTTGGCGCAAGTGGAGCAACCGGCCAGTTGCTCACTAAAGACCTTCTGGATCGCGGACATATTCTCAAAGTGATCGTGCGTTCCCCTGAAAAATTACCCGCCATCCTCCGAGATCATCATAACCTGACGGTGATTACTGCCAACATCCTCGATCTAAGCGATGCTGACCTAGCACATCATGTGAAGGAATGCGATGCAGTCGCATCCTGCCTAGGGCATAACCTAAATTTTAAGGGCATCTATGGCCAACCGCGGAAACTCGTTACAGATGCAGTGCGCCGATTATCAGTTGCCATCAAGGCAAATCAACCTAATCAGCCAATCAAATTCCTGCTTATGAATACCGCCGGGAACAGCAATCCCGATCTCAATGAACCAATTTCCTTTACCCAAAAACTTATCATCAGCATCATGCGTTTTTTATTACCGCCCCAATCAGATAATGAGCAAGCCGCAGAATACCTCAGGACTAAAATTGGTACAGAAGATAAACAGATCGAGTGGGTAGCAATTCGTCCAGATAGTTTGACCAATGAGGATGTCATCAGTGCCTATGACGTATATCCATCCCCCATCCGTAGCGCAATCTTTGATCCTGGACAAACCAGCCGCATCAACGTGGCTCACTTTATGTCTGATCTAATCACCAAAGAAGAAACCTGGCAGACGTGGAAAGGGCAAATGCCTGTCATATATAACAAGACTTAAATTCAAATCCCTAAATTTTTCATTCTCTACGAAAAAAATTTTTCTTTTCAGGAAACCATATTAATCGTTTCCATATTTCCCCATTCTTCCTCCTAAAAATAAACCCAAGACTCACCATATCTTTTATTTCAAAACTCTTGCATCCATTCGCAATCCAAGACTTCGTGCATTCTCCTCCTTAGCAATCGTCACCCGATCTTTATTATCAATTTTACATTTGGGGTATCCGAAAGGCAGTGGAATAATAAACATTCCTAAACAAAAAACAATTCCCCACATCCCCTCTTTAGCATCAGCAACTCCTCTCTTAAACTTTACTTTCTTGCCAATAATGAACTTGCCCTATTGGATATGAAAACATCATTATTATCCCTTACAAGCTTCATTCGGGGGTTTGGGGGCTGAAAGCCCACAATGGGGGTGAAGGGGGCTAGCCCTCCTTCGATAAAGAAAAACCTTAAATATTCATTTCCATTCGACAGTAGACATAAAAAAAGGTTAGCCATAATTTCAAACCAATCACCCCCTCGTTATCCTGAAGAAGGATAATAAGGATTCAATATAAAACCCTGCAATTCCCCATTCTCCAAGGAATATTTTTTATTCCAGAATAGTTTCACCATTCCAATACCCTTGCTTAAATAGAACATCCGTGCTAGAATAGAGTATAATTAATTCGGGGACAGAATTCACATGAAACTAATTAAAAAAAACGCTCTGCTCATCTCCATTATTCTCAATCTTTCTCCCAACAAAACGAATATGGTAAACTTTAATATCTGTGAAAAAAAACATAATCATTGCTTAAAATCGAGGGCATTCCTATGCTATCCCCAATAGAAAAGATCATTTTCATCATTGCTGCAATTGCCACTGTATACGCTGCCCTGGTAGCGATTAAACGTATCACAGCCATCATCGCACGCGGCCAAGGTCAACCAGACTGGTCATTAGCGCCCAAACGAATCGGAGAAGCCATCGTCAAGTTTGTCGCCTTCCCCACCATGTGGCGCACGCGTTTCATTGCCAGCCTTTTTCATGCATTTGTCGCTTGGGGTTTTTCCTTTTACCTCCTTGTAAACATTGGCGATGTCCTACAGGCTTTTATCCCCGATTATCATTTCTTTGGAACCGGAAGCATCGGTAACTATTACCGCCTATTAGCCGACATTCTCAGCGTGGGCGTATTGGTCGGCATGGTCTTTTTGATGTTCCGCCGGTTCGTAATAAAAGACCCCCGTCTCAAAACTCGTGAATCCACCCTATTACATCCCAAGGCAAGCGCCGGCAAACAACGCGATTCCTTGATCGTCGGTCTCTTCATTCTCCTTCACGTCGGCTTCCGATTTATTGGAGAGTCATTCAAAGTCACCATCCACCCAGACAGTTGGCAGCCCTTCGCCACATTTCTCAGCAATGCATGGAGTAGCTGGAGTGAAAATGCCTTGGTCTTTGGTGAACATCTCGCTTTTTGGATCGCATTGGGCGGCATCATGGCCTTCATTCCATACTTCGCCATTTCAAAACATATCCACTTATTTTTCGCTCCCCTGAACTTTTTATTAAAACCAGAACGTTTAGCTCCCGGCGCGCTTGACAAATTAGATTTTGAAGATGAAAGCATTGAACAATTCGGCGCGACAAACCTAGAAGACCTCGCATGGCATTCTGTGATGGATGCCTATTCCTGTATCATGTGCAACCGCTGCCAAGATGCCTGCCCCGCATACACCACCGGCAAGGTGCTCTCCCCGGCGGCATTAGAGATCAATAAACGCTATTTCATTAATCAAGAAGCCAAAGCCCTGGCCGCAGGCGAAGCCAGTTCCCAATCCCTCCTCGATTTTGCGATCACCGAAGAAGCCGTTTTTGCATGCACCGCATGTGGTGCATGCACCGACATTTGCCCCGTGGGCAATGACCCCATGAGAGACATCCTCGACATCCGCCGAGCTTTGGTGTTGATGGATAGCAAATTCCCAGAACAATGGCAAGCGGCTTTCCGAGGTATGGAACGATCTGTCAATCCGTGGAATATTCCTCCAACCGAACGCATGAAATGGGCAGAGGGAATCAAGGTGCCCACCATCGAAGAAAATGCCGAACCCGACATATTATGGTGGGTCGGCTGTGCACCAGCCACCGATGTGCGAGCGCAAAAAACTGCTCAATCTTTCGCAAAAATACTCAATAAAGCCGGGGTAAATTACTCCGTTTTAGGCAAAAATGAACAATGCACCGGGGATTCTGCGAGACGAGCCGGAAACGAATACCTGTATTTTGAACTTGCCTCCGCAAATGTGGAACTGCTCAACGAAGTAGCCCCCAAGAAAATTGTAGCCCCCTGCCCTCATTGTTTGCATACATTGAAAAATGAGTATCCAGATTTTGGCGGCAATTATGAGGTAATTCACCACTCTGAATTGATCAACGAACTGCTCGCCGAAGGCAAGATCGAAATGGAAGAAGCAGAGGAAGCGATCACGTTCCATGACCCATGTTATTTAGGTCGCCAAAACGATATTCTCATCGATCCACGTCAGGTTCTGGAATCAAGCGGTGCAAATTTGATCGAGATGGATAAATCAGGGAAACAATCCTTCTGCTGTGGTGCAGGTGGTGCCCAAATGTGGAAAGAAGAAGAAGACGGAGAAATTGCAGTTTCATTGGATCGCTACAAACAAGCGCAGGCAACTGGTGCCAATACCATTGCAGTGGGTTGCCCCTTCTGCTTAACCATGATGACTGATGCAAACAAAGACGAAGGGGAAGAAATGGAAGTGAAGGATATTGCTGAGGTGGTTGCTGAAAGAATGAAATGATAGAGTTTTATTTGAATAGGAGCAGCATGGTCTGTTCCTATTTTTATTTCTGATAAAATAAATGCGATAAGTAGACAATTTTAGTGCGATTTTGGAGGATTGATGGCAACCCAGGTTATTATGCCCGAAATGGGGGAAGGTGTAACCGAAGCGACCATTATTCGGTGGTTAAAAAATGAAGGGGATGCTATCGAAAAATATGAGGGGCTGGTAGAGATCAACACCGACAAGGTTGACTCCGAAGTACCCAGTCCAATTTCAGGGGTTGTGCTCAAGATCATGCAAGCGCCGGATAGCTTGATCGAAGTTAATCAAGTTTTAGCTTGGATCGGGAAAAAGGGAGAGGATATCCCAGATGAGCCAGAATCCGCACCAGTTGCAAAACCGGTTCAGTCCAAACCTGAACCTAAAAAAGAAATCCCAACTTCAGTTCTGCAAAAATTAAATATAACTAGCCCACCATCGAACGGCAGTTGGTTGAAGGGTGTGGTTTCGCCATTGGCCGCAAAACTTGCTGCTGAACACGGCATCCAACCCAGCCAAGTTGTGGGCACGGGAAACGGCGGGCAAATTACTCAAAAAGATATTCAACAATTTATTTCTACTGGGGGGGCAAACGCTGCAAAGACATCTTTTAAATCAATGCCCGTAAAACAAAATGCGTTCATATCTCCTATTGTGGCTAAATTGGCGACAGAAAATAATATTAATTTATTAGGAGTCGCAGGCACAGGAAAAGATGGACGTATCACAAAAAATGACATCAACCGGGTGATCGAAGCCGGCGGTGTAGACACGATGACCGCCAATTCTGCAATCCAACCTGATGTCTTACCAGAAGGCACCTATGGTGGTTTGGTGGCGGGGACGGTGATGAAACTCAATCCTGTTCGCCGATCCATCGCCAAACATATGGTGGAAAGCCTAAAAACCTCTCCGCATGTGTCAACGTTCATGGATATTGATATGAGCAAAGTGGCAGAGGATCGAAATAAAAATAAGTCCGCATATGCAAATCAGAACGTTCATTTGACATTCACAGCTTATTTTATCTCTGCAATTGCGCAAGCCCTTAAAACTTATCCGATCGTCAATTCATCTTGGTCAGAAGAAGGGGTCAAACTTCATAAGGATATTAATATCGGTATGGCAGTCTCCTTAGATGCAGAAGGATTGATCGTGCCGGTACTTAAAAATGTTGGGGAAATGTCCTTGCTGGGGATTGCCCGAGCGATCAATGATCTTTCTACCCGGGCAAGGGGAAAATCTTTAAAACCCGATGAGGTGCGAGGGGGAACATTTACGATCACAAACCATGGCACTAGTGGATCAATTTTTGCAAATCCGATCCTTAATCAGCCACAATGCGGTATTTTAGGGACGGGAAAAATTGAGAAACGAGCAGTTGTTATCGATGATGCGATTGCGATCAGACCCATAGTGACAGTTGGATTGACATTTGATCACCGCATTTTAGATGGTGCGGTTGGGGATTATTTCTTGGGAAGCATTAAGAAGAAGTTAGAAACATGGTAGCATGTTAAAGTTTAAATATAATTGGAATAACAGACCGCCGTTGGTCTTTTAATACTGGAAAAAGTAAAGAGGTTATTGATGAAAGAATATGATGTAGTTATTGTTGGTGCTGGCCCGGGCGGGTATGTTGCTGCAATTAAAGCTGCCCAATTGGGTTTGACTGTAGGGATCGTAGAAAAAGAATTTTTAGGTGGCGTATGTTTGAATATTGGATGTGTGCCTTCCAAAAGCTTATTAAAAAATGCAGAGGTGGCTCATACTTTGCGAGAAAGAGGCAAAGAATTTGGGTTTTCATTTGATAATCTCAAATTAGATTATGGCGTTGCGCTTAAACGAAGCCGCCAGGTTTCAAATCGGTTGACCAAGGGCGTGGCATTCTTGATGAAGAAAAACAAAATTGATGTCCACGAAGGCTTTGCAAAACTTACTGGAAAAAACACCGTTCAGGTGACAGCCGAAGATGGAAGCACAACGGATTTATCTGCAAAAAACATTATTGTTGCTACAGGTGCCCATCCATTCCTGATCCCGGGTATTGAGATGGACGGAAAATCTGTTGTTACTTATCGAGAAGCGATATTACAAGAGAGTTTGCCAAGTTCGGTGGTGATCATTGGTGCTGGTGCGATCGGCGTTGAATTCGCCACGATCTGGCATTCCTATGGTGTACCGGTCACATTGGTTGAAATGCTGGATCGCATCGTCCCCAATGAGGATGAGGAAGTCAGCAAGGAATTGGCAAAGGCCTTTAAAAAGTCTGGAATCAATATGATGACCAGTTCAAAAGTTGTGGGGGTTAAAAAGAACAAAAAAGGATTGACTATCAAGATTGAGACTGCGGATGGTGAGGAAACGGTGGAAGCCGGGCAAGTTCTCATGGCTGCTAGTTTCTTGCCGAACACAAAGGACATTGGTCTTGAAGAAGCCGGCGTGAAGTTAGATGCGCGCGGTTTTATTGAGATCGATGATCGGATGGCGACCAATGTAGACGGGATCTGGGCAATTGGTGATGTGACCGGAAAATTGATGTTGGCTCATGTGGGAATGGCGATGGCGATCGTTTGTGCGGAGCATATTGCGGGTGAAGAAACGGTCACTTTAAATTATACGAATATGCCGAAAGCCACGTACTGCCAGCCCCAAATCGCATCCTTTGGATTAACAGAGACCCAAGCAAAAGAAGCCGGGCATGAGGTAAAAATTGGGAAATTCAATTTCCAGGCCAATGGTAAGGCTCTCGGGCTTGGTGATTATGTGGGATGGGTTAAATTAGTGACCGATGCAAAGTATGGCGAGATCCTTGGTGCGCATATGATCGGCCCAGAGGTTACAGAATTATTGCCTGAATTGACTTTGGCGCAATTGATGGAATTAACCCCGGCAGAGATCGCTCGCAATGTCCATGCTCACCCCACCTTGAGTGAGGTATTGGTAGAAGTTGCAGAAGGTGCTTTAGGGCATGCTATTCATGCATAAATAAAATATTTGGTTGGAAAGCTGAGATTAAAAGCAAAGACCCTTTTGGTAATGAATCCAAAAGGGTCTTTTTTATTTGAGGGGAATAGGTCTATAAACTTGCCTGAGATTTTAACTGTTTCCGGTCTTTGATCCGTATTTTTGTGCGGGTAATCTCAATGACATCGTTTTCGGCAAAACGATGTAAATGCCGGCATACTACTTCCCTAGTTGTGCCGATATGGGATGCCATATCGTCTAAGGTTAGTTCGCGTGCTACGAATTCATCTTCAGCATCCCCAAAGGTTTCCAATAATAGGGCAGATAATCGGCCAGTGACCGGCAGGAAGGCAAGCTCATCGACAATATTTCCTGCTAATTGCATACGGGAGATCATTGTTTGAGAAAGTTTCCAGGCCAATGCCCCATTTGATTTTAAGATGGGGACAAGATTTTCTCTGGACCAAAGGTAAATGTCAGACTCTTTATAGGCCCGAAGCATGACTGGCATTTTATTTTCTCGGATAAAAAATGATAGCCCCCAAAAGATGTCGTTTTTAGATAAAGATGTTGTGATAAAGCTTCGCCCTTCGGGGGATTCTTTAATTGCATTAATTTGACCTTTTTTTACCAGGAATAGAAATGGCCAATCATCCCCTTGATAGGATATTATTTCCTGGGCTTGATAATTCTTTTTTATGGAAATATTTGCTATTTCAGCTATGGTTTTCTGATCTATATTTTCAAATAAAGGAATTTCAGCAAGTAAGGATTCTATAGCATTCACCGCATTCTCCTTGGTTTTTCAATGCATTGTTGCCTTTAGGCAAAGGATGTAAATCTTCAATGTGATACATTTCACATATAAGCAAATTATACGCTATTGAGGAGATTAAAATGAAAAATAATTATAAACTGGGTGCATTTTTAGCCATCATCGGAATCATTGCCGGATTATTGTCCTTGTATCTTATTGCAGATACCTATAATTCGGTGATCCATACTCATTTCAATGCTGGTGATTGGGAAGAAAGCAATACCGTTCGGATCGTTTATGCGGTGTTGGGATGGCTGGGGACCGCCGCCGGGGCAATTAGTGTTGCGGTTTTATGGGGATTTTTGAAAAAACAATCCTGGGCATGGTTTTGGGGAACGGTTTCAGCAACAATCCTCCTATTAGCTGGTTTTTTCCCAATGATCCCTGCGGCAGATAGCGGATTGCCAGTTCCTACAATCTCAGTGTTCATATTGGCGGCTGTGATGTGGTTTGGGATGTTATTGATCGGCGGGGTGAACAAAAAAATCATTTGGTTAACCTTTGCTGCAGGGATCGCGTATGTGCTGACCTTTATTGATGGTGTGGCCCCAATATCAAAATTCCAGACCACGTTCCAATCTGTGGATACGTTTGTTGAAAATTCGAATACTTTTTGGAATGGGCTATATATAATTTCTCAACAGATTAATTGGTGGGGTGCTACTGCATGGGCGATATTTATTTTTGCTGCAATCAGGCAAAAATCTTGGGCTTTGCCAGTTGGTCTTTTTGCAGGCGCAATGTCAATGATCGGCGGTTATCCGATGGGCATTCATAACGTTGCTGAAGTAAACCGTTTTTCAATGTTTTTGCCAGCCCCCATATTAAGCACAATTTTGGTGATCATCTTATGTTTGCCAAATACACAAAAATTGTTGACAAAAGAAGAAGCTCCAAAAATATAGTTATTTGTTAAATAATAAAACCCCTCGATGATAAATTGTCTGAGGGGCTTTATTATTTAACCCTTATATTCAAGGCTGTTCTTTTAGAAATCGGTAGATCCAATAATTTTAATGAATAGTTGTGCGAATATTATTAGAAACTCTAATAGGAAAAATTCTTAATGGTTTTGCATTTTGAGTTTAAGTGGATATTGGTAATATTAGAATAATTAACTTTAACTACCTAGAATTCGTTCGAGGAAACCCATAATTCCGCCACCATCTACTATTTTGGCATTGGGGAATAATGAAGCCAATTCACTCTCTTTGGCATCGTCGACCCCTACAATTTCAATATTAATTGAATTCCCGCTTTTGGTTTTTATTTTTAAAATATTGAAAAAAGAATTTTTCTCACTATTGCGACTGCGATTGATATAAACGCTGGAGATATCTGGGTTTGGAAATTGTATTGCCGAATCCCCCGATTCTATAATGATTCTCGAATTTGTGATGCATACCGTTCTAAAGCTGGTATGTGTGCTGTCCAATGGGTTTCGTTCAGATTTAACTGAAAGATTGCTATTACTGGCCTTCCGTGAAGGACCAAAGATGATTTTCTCATCCTCATTTAGTTGAATCAAATGTAGTTCACGCATTCAATTATTTTACCTCATGTTATCTGATTCATCATATCTATAAAGACATCTACCATCCTCTCTAAATTGATCTCTTCTTTAGTAATGCGGAAGGATTCATTTCCCATTTCTCTTAATCGTGCGGGGTTTGATAAGGCATCTGCTAAGGTGTTCGTGAGGGTAGCCAAATCGTTTGGAGGGACTAGCCATCCATTTTCTGGCCGCACTAGGTCATCTTGGGTACCATCGCCTTGTGCGACGATGACGGGCAAGCCATTTGCCATTGCTTGCTGTATCGCCAAGCCGCCGGTTCCGGGCAAAACGAATAGATCGGCCTGATCGTAATATTCGGATAATTCATTTCCGTGTTTAGCACCTACAAAATTTGCAGATGGAAAATCTTTAGCGGCTTGTGCGATTGATTCTGCTTTTGCTGGTCCATCTCCGACAATTATCAGGCGGGGGGGAACTTTTTGCGCGGCGCAAGCTTTGAAAAGCAGATCTAGTCGTTTGCGGGATTGCAAGCGCCCTACAAATAATAAGGAGGGCTGCGCATTAAAATCGGCAGACTTGTCGGGTAAAGAACCCACTGGAGCAGGCGTAGAAGCATTATGGGCTACAAAGATCTTGTTTTTGGGGAAACCCATCGATCGGTATTCGTCCGCCCCGCGTTGACTATAGCTGACAATTGCATCCAATTGAGTATATAAATTATGACGTCTCGATCTTCTAAAACTGGTTAGAAAACCATTAATTGGTGGCGCGCCTAAACCCCAACCAGAAACCTTTTTCCCATGTTCATGCATCCAGCTGATCGCTGAGGAGGTACTGATGTTTCGGGGGTTTGCTTCTACGATCATGACATCAGGCTGAATGTCTTCGAGCATGTCGATAAAACCGTTTTGCCGGCAAAGATAAAATTTTCCCCGAAAAAAATGTTGATTGTTTGCTTTTACCAGGTTGCCATTCTTTAGGGAGGAAGCTGTATTGACCGCTTCTTCTTCACGCGGTTCTCCAACGAACAAAGTTAAGCCATTTGGGCAACGTTCAGCGATGGCTTCAAATAGCGGGGCGCGGTAAGAGGGTAATACGCGTTGTTGAATGACTACTTTTCCGGAATAGAGCTTCATAAGGAAATTTTTCCTTCTAAACGAAACCTTGAAGAATTACGATCTAATTGCTTCAAGATAATTATCGAGCATATTTTCTAAACCCAAAGATTCTTCTGCCCAATTTCTTGCCGCGGCACGATATTTTTCTTGGTGATTAAATATTTCCATCGCGGCTTCAGCTAAATTTGAAATATCGGGCGTGTTTTTTTTCCAAGGATCTCCCTCAAAGGGCACGATCTTGCCGGCATCTTTTTGAACTAATTCAGATAGGGAACCAGTGTCAAAGGCCAAAACAGGTAAACCGCAGGCCAAAGCCTCGATAACAGAATTTGGGCAGGCAGCGTTGAGCTCCGCAGAGAATAATAAATGGGCCGACCGGTTAAATTCTGGGATCTTTTCAGCTTTTATAAATCCAGCCCAGATAATCTTGACGTTTGAATTTTTTGCCCAGTATGTCTTTTCAGATTCAGGTACGCGCCCTGCTATATGCGCCTCTACATCAAGGCCATGTTTTTTTGTTAATTCTTCGATCAACCTGACTACGGTTTCTAATCCGTATTCATGGCCATCACCAAACCCCCCTTCAACTAAGGCGATCTTGTATGGGGATGATTGGCGATCATGGGGGCCATCGGGGGTGTAACGGGTGAGGTCGACCCCATTATGTACAACGGCATGAGGCACTTTGGCTGGCCCATATACTCTTTCCCAATTTTTTAGTACAAATTCACTTTGATAGATGATCTTGTTGACCACCCGATCTCTTAAATGGGAGATGATTCGGTTGCCGTATTCTGATTTAAGATAATGCCGGAGACCGGTCTTGGAACGTTTATGCACCCAATTGATCCCATCTAATCTTTGAATGATAGGAATGTTTTTTTCAATCATGGGTTTTAATTTTCCTGGGGAGCGCAAACCGCCACTGACCAAAATTACATCATAGGGATGATCTTCAAGATCGTAGGTGACTTCGATTCCCCTTTCAGCCATTCCTTTTTTGAATTTAGCTTGAAAGCTGGCGGGGCCACCTTGTACTAGGAATTTGGGGAAAACGCAGATCCGGGATATTTCTTTTTTCATAAAAAATCAACCTTCAAATCTTTGACCTCGACCCAAGAAGCGGGATTCGCTGTGGTGCCGAAATTAATTTTACCATTTGAGTAAAAGCCAGCAAATTGATTGTCAATCCAGATCACCAGACCCAGGGGGCCATTTGGTTGATAATCACTCTCTAAAATCATGCTTCCATTAACCGATAGGGTGACCTTTTCATTCTCAATTTGG
>SWCD01023293.1_pt2 | contig 15453 bp, 12 predicted proteins | sample 4693011 | NCBI WGS metagenome assembly SWCD01 (sample SAMN10267278, study PRJNA491770) | bioreactor metagenome | isolation source: DHS bioreactor inoculated with marine | place: Japan: Omine Ridge, Nankai Trough | reverse complement strand
TCTTTGATTGAAAAAAATCTGGTTCAGTTCGCGCTGAAAGACATTCAACGCAAACTTGACCAGAAAAAAGAAAACATCTCTTCCCACTTTGTCCTTGTAACCCGCGATCGTCGGCAGCTCCGTGTGGAAACCCTTCCCATCCTTGACGAGGATAAACGTTTCGCCGGATTTGTTCTCATCTTTTCCGATATCACCCACCACCTGGAACATGCCGGACGGTTGAACCAGAATTTAAAAAATATGGCCAATTCCCTTCGCTCTTCCATCGCAGCCATCCGATCAACCGTTGATTTAATGATTCGTTTTCCCGAAATGGGCGTCGATGAAAATAAAAAATTCCTTGGTATCATCTCCACTGAAACACAGTCATTAAGCCGACTGATGAGAACCGAACTGACGGGCACCAGCAACTATACCAAATCCCGTTGGCCGCTTTCTCCGATCCTGGCAACCGATTTTATTTCAACCCTTAAAGACGAGACCATGGCCATTGCCGGCATTAAGGTCGAAGTGGCCGAATGTGATGCCCGCTGCATGATCAGGGTGGACAACTTTTCACTGGTGCTGGCCATGGAATTTATTATTGAATGCCTGAAAAAGGAGTGCCGTGCGATCTGCGATCGTATCCGCTTGACCGCGCCGGGAAATCTGGTACAGGTGGATCTGATCTGGCAGGGAAAACCGGTAAAAATTGAAACCCTGCGCCAATGGAATGAGCTTCCTTTGGCTGGTGCCAGGGGCGGCTATCCGTTAACCTTAAAAGAAGTGCTGGCACATCACCACGCAGAAATCTGGCCGCATACCGAAGACCCGGGCGGGACAGAAACCGGCCTCCGCCTGTTTATCCCGATGGTTCAATCTGAAGCGCTGTCGCAAGATATCCGAAAAGTCACGCTGCTGCCAAAAGGCCGGCCGGAATTTTACGACTTCGATTTGTTCAATCAAGCCGGTCAAACCCCGGAAATTGAAAACCGGATGCTGGGTGAACTGACATATACCGTGTTTGACACGGAAACCACCGGGCTGGATCCGCGAGGGGGTGATGAAATTATATCCATCGGCGCCATCCGGGTGGTAAACGGCAGGTTATTGCGAACGGAAACAATCCATCAACTGGTCGACCCCCAGCGGCCTGTACCCGCCGAATCTTTCAAATATCACGGTATCGATGATGAGATGCTCCAGGGAAAGCCGTCAATCGGAAAAGCACTCTCTTTTTTTCACCGGTTTGCCCAAAAGACCGTCCTGGTGGCCCACAATGCCGCCTTTGACATGCTGATGCTGCAAATGAAGGAAAAAGCAACAGGGATTGTTTTTGTCAACCCGGTACTCGACACGATGCACCTGTCAGCCTTTCTCCACGCCTCCCACAATGACCACTCTCTCGACACCATTGCCCAGCGACTTGGCGTCGTCCTGACCAAGCGACACGATGCCCTGGGAGATGCCATTGCCACCGGGGAGGTATTCCTCAAAATGATTCCGCTCCTCAATGAAAAAGGGGTTTTTACGCTGAAAGACGCCCTGGTGGCTTCCCAGCGAACTTACTATGCCAAACTCAAATATTAAACGGGCCGGCTGCGGATAACGTTCGAGGAAGGCATCGTTAACTTACTTTAAATGGTGAATTGAGCCCCCGTGATTATAAAAAAACTTTTTGTAGATGCCCATATCGCCTCCCACCCTGAAACCGAACGAATTTGTCAACGGCTCGGCCTGCCCGCCGAACACGTGGATGACCCGGCCTCACTTTACCAATGGATCAACAGTGCTGCGGATCCGGTCAAGCGCGGGAAGCAGGTGCTCTATCTGACCCGTAACAAAGGCGGATTTTTAAAACCGTGTCCGGGTACCCGCGAATACACCTGCTGTGATTACCAGATCCTGCACGTCGCCTCTTTTTGCACCATGGATTGTTCCTATTGTATTCTTCAAAGTTACTTCCATCCACCCCTGCTTCAATTTTTTGTCAATCGTGAAGATCTTGACCGGGAACTCACCGATTTTTTTAATAAACATATCATCAGTCGGGTGGGAACCGGAGAATTTACAGACAGCCTTATATGGGAGCGGTGGACCGACCTGACCGGCTACCTGGTTTCCCGTTTTTCCGCCCAGGACAAGGCGGTGCTGGAATTGAAGACCAAAACGGTGAACATCGAAGGCCTCAGGGCCTTAGACCACCAACGAAAAACGATTTTGTCCTGGTCCTTGAACACACCGGCCGTCATGAAAGGCGAGGAACGACGCACAGCCACACTGGATGCACGGTTGAACGCGGCGGCACAGTGCCAGAAATGGGGGTATCCACTGGCCTTCCACTTCGATCCCATGGTGATTTACGAGGGCTGTGAAAACGATTACCGGAAAGTGGTAGAACTGCTGTTCGAGCATATCCGGCCGGAAAATATCGTCTGGATCAGCCTGGGGACGTTCCGTTTCATGCCGTCCCTCAAGCCCATGGTCGCGCGACGGTTTCCCGGCTCAAAGATTGTCTACGGTGAATTTATCACCGGTCTGGACAATAAAATGCGCTATTTCAAACCGTTGCGCATCGCCCTATACCGGCAGATGGTGGACTGGATCCGGGAAAAAGCACCCGATGTAACCGTTTATTTCTGTATGGAAGACAATGATGTATGGCAGGAAACCATGGGATTTGTCCCCCCACCGGACGGTGGGCTGGGGCGTATGCTGGACCAAAGTGCCGTTAAGGTGTGCGATTTGACGCCATGAATTTTGTTACCGGCCGGGTAAAAAAAAACCTCCGATACGGCCTTGGCTTAATCGCCATCGTCCTTGCAGCCTCTTCGGTCTCCAGCCATGCGGGCGGCTGGGTGAGGGCCAGGTGGGTGGCCGACGGGGACACGATCGTTTTGCAGGACGGCCGTCATGTGCGCTATATCGGCATTGATACCCCGGAGATCGATCACAAAAACCATCGGGCAGCCCCCATGGGGGCTGCGGCCCTGTCGATGAACCGTCAACTGGTTGAAGGGTGGCGGCTCCGGATATTTCATGACCGGGAGCGAAAAGACCGGTACGGCAGGACGTTGGCCTATGTGTATCGAAGCGACGGGCTTTTCGTGAATGCCGAATTGCTCAAACACGGTTTCGCATATGCCCTGTACCGGTTTCCCAACACCAGTAAAGCAATAATCCTGCTTGCTGCTCAGCGTGAGGCCATGGAAAAACGACTGGGCATCTGGCGGTTGGTGGATAAAACGGAAACTCCGCCGCATGCTTATTTGGGAAACCGGCGCTCAAGGCGGTTTCATGCCCATGATTGTCCAATGGGAAAAAAGACAGCAGAAAAAAATCGGGTATGGCTGAACAACCAGTGGACAGCATTTATGGCCGGCTATGCACCGGCTAAAGCATGCATTGAATTTCCCGCGGGGGAATAAAGCATACCGGACTTAACGGCTGGTTATCTATTAAACAAACAAAAAGGGAAGGCCGAAGCCCTCCCTTTTCGAATCGCAGGTCTTAATTTAAACCCGGTTGGTCAATCTTCCTGTTCAGCCTTGATCTGTTCAATCACTTTGCTGGCAATCTGGGCCGGCACCTCGTCGTATCGCAAGAATTCCATGGCGTACATGCCGCGACCGCCGGTCATGGATCGCAGGTCCGGCGCATAGGTCTGAAATTCAGCCAGCGGCACTTCCGCATTGATTACCTGATTTTTACCGGCGGAATCCATGCCGAGGACCCGTCCCCGCCGGCTGTTCATATCGCCCATAATATCGCCCATGTATTCGTCAGGCGTGGTCACGGTGACCTTCATGATGGGTTCCAGCAGCACCGGTTTGGCCTCTTCACAGGCCTTTTTGTAGGCCAGGGAGCCGGCGACCTTGAAGGCCATTTCCGAAGAGTCCACAGCATGGTAGCTGCCGAAATCCACGGTGGCGCGGAAATCCACACAAGGCGCACCGATCAGTGTTCCTTTCTGGCAGGCCTCCACGATGCCTTTTTCAACGGCCGGAATGTAGTTTTTGGGAATCACGCCACCAACGATGGCATCCACAAATTCAAAACCGGAACCGCGGGGAAGGGGCTCCATGACAATCCAGCAGTCGCCGTACTGGCCGTGCCCCCCGGACTGTTTCTTGTGTTTGCCCTGGACGCGGACTTTTTTCTTGATGGTTTCCCGGTATGGGATTTTTGGTGTTTTGAGCAGGACTTCCACATTGAATTTTCGTTTGAGCTTTTCGATGGTGCTCTCGATGTGGACCTGGCCCAGGCCGGAAAGCAGGATCTCCTTGGTTTCCGCATTGCGCTCCAGTTTTAATGCCGTATCCTCTTCCAGGAGTTTGGTCAGAGAAATGTATATTTTATCTTCATCCCCGGTGGCCTTGGATTCCAGGGCAAATGAGATCAATGTCGGCATGGGCTGGGCACAGGTGTAGCGGATCTTGTTGCCGTCATCACACAGCGTGTCACCGGTTTTTGTTTCCTTGAGCTTGGCCACGGCCACGATGGATCCGGGTCCGGCTTCCGTCGCCGGTTTCTGCTCTTTGCCTGCTATGGTGAGCAACTGGTTGAATCGTTCCTTGCTTTCCTTGGTCGAATTGTAAAAATTGCCGTCGCTGCCGAGTTTTCCGGAAACCACTTTAAAAATTGTCAATCGGCCGGCATAGGGATCGGCCACGGTCTTGACAACAAAAGCTGAAAAGGGGGCATCCGGGTCTGCGGCCCGCTCAATGACCTCGTCATTGGCTGGGTTGACGCCCTGCTTGGGTGGATTCTCCAACGGTGAGGGCAGGCAGGTGACCATAAAATCCATGAGCAGGTCCACACCGATATTACCGGTGGCGGAGCCGCATAGCACCGGTGCAAAGGTGCGTGAAAGGATACCTTTTTTCAACGTATCCCGCAGTTCCTGGTTGGTGATGGTCTCGCCTTCAAGATAACGTTCGATGAGCGCATCGTCAGCCTCGGCAACGTTCTCGATGAGGGTTTCCCGCTCGGTTTCCACGGTATCCTGCATGTCGGCCGGGATGTCTATCTGGGTGGCATTGCCACTGTCGTCATAGCGGTAGGCTTTCAAGCCGACCAGATCCACGATTCCGTTAAAATCGTCTTCCGCGCCGATGGGAAGCTGAAGAATAATCGGCTTGGGGGACAGACACTGCGCCGCATCCTCGACGGTACGGGTAAAATCGGCACGCTCCCGGTCGAGCTTGTTGATGAAGATTGCACAGGGCAGTTCGTATTCAGTCGCAAAATCGGTAACCTGTTCGGTTTGAACCTTGACGCCATCAACGGCATCCACGAGAATAAGGGCGGTATCGGCGGCCTGCATGCACAGCTTGGCATCGGAGATGAAGTTCTGGTCGCCCGGGGTATCGATCAGGCTGATGGTATGTTTCTTCCAGGGCAGTTGAAAAAAACCACTGGAAAGACTGGCCTGCCGCTTGAGCTCTTCCGGTTCGAAATCCATCACCGTGTTGCCGTCTTCCACGCGTCCGACGCGGGTGGTCATGCCGGCCTTGTTAATCATAATTTCGGCAAGGGAGGTTTTTCCCGACCCCCCATGGGCAACCAGTGCAACATTTCTTAAGGTTTCATTCATTTGGCCCACTCAAGCTCCTCTCTCCATTGAATTTTCTGCATGGTTGGCAGATTTTAGTTTAAGCGCACATTATTAGATCGGAGGCCAAAAAAAATCAAGTTCAAAAACTGGATTAGCGGGCCTTTAAAAAAATAAAACAGCTGCGAATGAGGATGGATTGGCGATGATCTTCAAGGTGCCCCCCGCAACTTCTGGCGCCCCACCGCAAACAGGCCATCGGTCAGGCAGGACGGTTTGATTCTTTTTCTTCCGAAACCATTAACGCATCATCCGACTGTCGCAGCAGGATGATGAACTCCCGGTTTCCCTTGGGACCGAGGACAGGGGAGGGGATCACCGGGCCGCAGAACAGGGACTGACGGACGAAAAAATCGCTGAGGGCGTCGATTATTTCAGCGTGAAGGGCAGGGTCCCTTACCACCCCCCCCTTGCCGACCCTGCCCTTTCCGGCTTCAAACTGGGGCTTGATCAGGGCCAGGATAACACCGCCCGGTTTCAGGAACTGCCGTATCGCTGGAACAACGATTTTAAGGGAGATAAACGAGGTGTCGATCGTGATCAGATCAACGGGGTCGGTGATGATTGCCGGATCCATTTTTCGGACGTTGGTCCGTTCGATGACAACCACCCGGTCGTCCTGCCTCAACGACCAGGCCAACTGGCCGTATCCCACATCAACCGCAAATACCTTGACCGCACCATGTTGCAGCAGGCAGTCGGTAAAGCCGCCGGTCGACGCCCCGACATCGAGGCAGACCATGCCGGTGCAATCGATGCGATTGGCGGACAATGCCGCTTCCAGTTTCAACCCGCCACGGCTCACATAAGGGATGTCATCACCCTTGAGCTTTTTACGGATGGCCGGTGGAAACTGGGCACCGGGCTTATCGCAGGGAAAATGGTCAACCAGGACCCGACCGGCCATGATCAGTGCTTTGGCCCGCTCCCTGCTCTGGCAGAGTTTTTTTTCGACGAGCAGTGAATCGATGCGTTTTTTGATGGCCATTGATTCTTTCCCGGCAGGCTAACCGACCCTTGACGCCTTGAATCCCTCACGCCGTGAATCCTTCATCTCAAGGGCGATCTTGATGATGGCCGCCGCATCCACCTGATATTTGCCGCGCAGCAGATCCTGCGGGCCGTGTTCCACAAATTGATCATTGATCCCCAATCGTTTGACCGCGGTGCCACTGATTTCATGGTCGTTGAGCAATTCGAGAACCGCACTGCCGAAACCGCCTTGAACCGTATTTTCCTCAACGGTGATGATATGCCGGATATGACGGGCCTGGGCGAGGATCAGTTCCCGGTCCAGCGGTTTGATAAATCGTGCGTTGACAACCGTGGCATGAATATCGTGATTTTCCGCCAATAAGGCAGCGGCGCATACCGCTTCGGCGACCATGCTGCCGACGGCAAGGATCAACAGGTCGTCACCATGAGCCAACAGCTCCGCCTGGCCGATGGGAATAGGGGTCAAGGTGGCGTCCAGATCCACGCCGGTGCCGCGGCCCCGGGGGTATCGAAGGGCAATGGGGCCGTCGTGAACCATGGCGGTGGCCAGCATGTGGCGCAGTTCATTTTCATCTTTGGGGGCCATGACCACCATGTTGGGTATGGTTCTCAGAAACGAGATGTCAAACAGGCCGTGATGCGTGGGACCGTCTTCACCGACGATTCCGCCGCGGTCGAGGGCAAACACCACCGGCAGTTTTTCGATGCAGACATCATGGATGATCTGGTCGTAGGCGCGCTGAAGAAACGTGGAATAGATGGCCACCACCGGACGGAAGCCTTCGGTGGCCATGCCGGCGGCAAATGTAACACCGTGCTGTTCGGCGATACCGACATCGAAAAAACGGTCCGGATAGGCCTTGGAAAAGGGGACCAGTCCGGTCCCTTCCGGCATGGCGGCAGTAACGGCGATGACCTTGTCGTTTTTTTCGGCCAACGTCACCATGGTCTGCCCGAAAACCTCAGTGTAGGTGGGCACGTTGGTCGCTTTCTTTCGACAGATCCCCGTATCGACATCAAAAGAACCGACGCCGTGGAAATAGACGGGATTCTGCTCCGCCTGACGGTATCCCTTGCCTTTTTTGGTAATCACGTGCAGAAGGACAGGCTCGTCCATTTTCTTTATATTGTTCAGTATATCAATCAAATGCGTCAGATTGTGCCCGTCGATGGGACCGAAATACTCGAAGTTGAACGCCTCGAAGAGCATTCCCGGTGTGACGAAGGTTTTAAATGATTCTTCACTGCGTTTGGCCAGCTGGTACATATTTTCGCCGATCCGGGGCAGGGATTTGAGGAATTCACCGAACTCCTTGCGCATCACCTGAAGCCTTGACGCTGAAAACGTCCGACTGAGCAGAGAGGAGAGGGCGCCCACATTTTGGGAGATAGACATGTCATTGTCGTTCAAGATGACGATCAGATCCTTGTCCTTGTGCGTGTCTCCCGTCTGGTTCAGCCCTTCGTAGGCCAGGCCGGCAGTCAGCGACCCGTCTCCAATAACCGCCACCACCTTTGATGGATCTTTTTTCAGGCGCTTCGCACAGGCAATGCCGAGTCCTGCGGAGATGGACGTGCTGCTGTGTCCGGTGGTAAAAGCGTCGTATGGGCTTTCACTGCATTTGGTAAAGCCGGAAAGGCCGCCATGGCGGCGCAGGGTAGGGAATTGATCACGACGACCGGTCAGAAGTTTGTGGGCGTACGTCTGATGACCCACGTCCCAGACAATTTTATCCGTCGGCGTGTCAAAAACATAGTGAAGGGCAATACCCAATTCGACAGCGCCGAGGCTGGAAGCCAGGTGCCCGCCGGAGGTGGAAACGACATCCACAATGGTATTGCGGATTTCTTTAGCCAGCGCGGGCAGTTCTGAACGACTCAGCTTCTTCAGATCCTTGGGCGAGTCTATTTTTTTTAACAGATTTGAGGGTTGCTGCAAAGTTCCGGCTCCCTGAGGTTATCGTTTACGTTCAATGACATAGCGCGCGATGGCGCGAAGGGAATCAGCCTTGTTATCAAAAGCGTCAAGGGCCTTCAAGGCATTGTTGACCAGTTGACCGGCAAGCGTTTCGGCGCCGGCAAGACCCATCAGTGACGGGTAGGTGTTTTTACCGCGGCGCTGGTCGGTGCCGACGGCCTTGCCCAATCGTTGCGGATCTCCTTTAACATTGAGAATGTCATCGGCGACCTGAAAAGCCAGGCCGATATTTTGGGCATAAACATTTAAGGCATCCTGATGGCTCGGCGATGCCCCCGATACGAGTGCACCAGAGCCCACAGCAATTTCAATTAATTTTCCTGTTTTCAGGCGGTGGAGTGATTCCAGTTCACGTTCTGAAATGATCGTCCCCTCGTAGGCCATATCCTGCATCTGTCCTTCAATCATTCCCTTGAAGCCGGCTGCCGAAGCAACCTGGGCGATGGCAAGCGTCCAGCGACAGTGATCGGACCGGCTCTGGCTGCCGGCTGTTGCCAGGATCTCGAAGGCCAGTGTCAAAAGGGCATCGCCCGCAAGAATCGCTGTTGCCTCATCGAACTGGACGTGACAGGTGGGCTTACCGCGTCTTATTTCATCATCGTCCATGGCCGGCAGGTCGTCATGAATCAATGAATACGTATGGATCAATTCCAGGGCACAGGCGAGGGGAAGGACGTCCTCCCGGCTTCCGGCCACCGTTTCTGCGGCGGCAATACACAGCACGGGCCGCAACCGTTTACCCCCGGCCATAACGGAATAGGCCATGGCCCTTGAAAGCCGTGTAGGAGGCGAAGATCCGGCAAGATGGGACTGCAGTCTTTCATCCACCCGGCTGCGCACCTCGTCCAGGTATGATTTCAGATTGAACGCAGCGCGATTCACTTAGGCTTCCGTGTCAAACGGTTTCTCAACCGGTTGCCCCGTTTCATCCGCCATTAATAGCGTTACCCGTTGTTCGGCTTCATCGAGCGTCTCCGAACAATACCGGGACAGCTTAATGCCGGATTCGAATTTTTCCAGCGCTTTCTCCAATGGCAGATCGCCGGATTCAAGGGCCTTGACTATTTTTTCCAGATCTTTAATCGATTTTTCGAAGCTCGGTTTTGCCTTGGGTGCCATAGATGTTATTTATCCTTTAGCGCAATGATGAATTTTGAATATAAGCATTATTAAAAATCACAAAAAGTCCGGTTTCATTCAACCGCTGCTGTTTTTTCGTTCACCGTGACCCTTAACTTTCCGCTCCCCAGAAGGATTTCAAGGGGTTGATCGATTTTCACCTGTTTGGCGCTGCGAACGATGGATTGCGCGGGATGCGTCCGGGTGATGCTGTATCCACGCTGTAAAATGGCCATGGGGTTGAGCGCATCCAGCATGGATTCGTTTTTGACAGCAGTCGCCCGCCGGGCTGAAATCATCTGATTCATACGGTTGCACAGGCGATGGCGGCATTGGTTGACATGCTCGGTCATCAGGGCCGTGGTCGTGGACGGCGACAAGTTGATCAACATATGATGGCCATAGGCAAGTTGCTCTTTTTTGCGCGCAACGATGTCCACAACCGTGGCGGCAAGGCGCATGGAAAAGTCATCAAGCCGTATGCGCATATCCTGCAGCCGGCGTTGTGGATGAACGATTCTACTGGCCAACCCGGTTACTTGATTATTTAATATTTTCAGGCATAAATTGATTGTTCTATAAAGTTTATAATTAGCTTCGTCAAGTCGTTGTTTGAGGTCATTTTTTGATGGAACAACGATTTCAGCCGCTGCGGAAGGGGTCGGTGCGCGAAGGTCGGCGACGAAATCGGCGATGGTAAAATCCGTTTCATGGCCAATGGCCGAAACAACCGGGATGCGGGATGCAAATATGGCGCGGGCAACATGCTCATCGTTAAATGCACAAAGATCTTCGATGGAGCCACCGCCGCGAGCCAGAACGATGACATCGGTTTTTCCAATGGAATTCAGCATGCGAATGGCCTGAACGATCTCACCGGGTGAGCGATCACCTTGGACGCTGACCGGCACCACCTCCAGGGTCATGTTGGAAAAGCGGCGCTGCGCCACTTTGATGAAATCACGAATGGCAGCTCCGGTCGGTGAGGTCACGATGCTGATTTTTTGGGGTAGTACAGGCAGCAGCATTTTATATCGGGGGCTGAACAACCCCTCGTCCGAAAGCTTTTGTTTCAACTTTTCAAAGGCAATCTGAAGGCCGCCAATACCCTTGGGTTCCAGGTATTCAAAGATGACCTGGTAGGATCCCCTGGGTTCGTATACGCTGATGCGACCCAGGCCGATAATTGACAACCCGTCTTCAGGTGTAAATTTGAGGGTGGCGGCCTGCGTGCGAAACATCACGGCGCTGATTTGTGAGTTCGAATCTTTTAAAGTGAAATAACAATGCCCTGATGAAGGAGTTCTGAAATTTGATATCTCTCCGGATATCCATAAGAAAGGAAACGAACCTTCAAGTAAAGTTTTAATTTTTTTGTTCAGCTCGGTGATTTCGTAAACGTGGCGTGGTGAAGGCTTAGCGATGGTACCGTTTGAAATTGCCATAGAGGTTTTCTGCAGTGGTGTCTCAGATGGAATTGCGCATTAACGTCCGATAAGATATATTATGTCAAATCGTAAACTAAACAGCGTTGATAGTTTTAGGTTCTGACGATTACCCTTTTTTTCGACCGTATTTTTTTATCACATCTCGAACGGCCGGTACGACGAACAGATTCTCATGTGGCAATTGTGCAAGCGACTGCGCCATCACCACCATCTTTTTATGCAGGGTTATCTTTTTATCGATGATGCAGTGCATCTCCCCCTTGATGATACAAAATCCGCTTTTCACCGGTATCCCGCTGGCACGGAAGCTCTGCTCGGAAACCGTAACACCGAGTTTTTCCGATAGATCTTTCAACTCCTGATAGAGCTGTTCAGGTTTCATGGCAGCCACGATCCACCCATCGGTGGGATTTCACGATAGAACGGATCATCGAGGACAAGATGATGGACGTTTCAACCTTCAGCCGTTGGCCTGTAAATCGAAAACCGACGATCCGTTCATACCAGCTTTAGTCTTGAAAATAAAGCAACCTGTGTTATATTCCAGCTATGTTCGGAATTATCCGAAAATAGTTAAAATCATTCAGATACGGAGGTTTTCAATGCAGTCGATTCCAATGGAAAGAACCCAGGCACAAGTCCAGGTGAATGCCTTTGTGCGGAGCGTATATAACTGGATGGCAATCGGTCTGGCGCTGACCGGTTCGGTGGCATGGTTTGTGGCGCATAACGAACCCGTGCTCCGTTTTGTATACCAGGCGCGCTGGATCTTTTTTATCGGTGAATTGGCCCTGGTTTTCATGCTTGCCAGCCGCGTGCACAAAATGAAGGCCTCGACCGCCACGGGCATGTTCATGTTTTACGCCGCCCTGAATGGCGCGACCATGGCGTTCATTTTCCTGGCCTATACCATGTCCTCCATCGCCTCTACGTTTTTTATCTGCGCCGGAACCTTTGCTGTCTGCAGTGTGTTTGGCTGGGTGACCAAACGCGACCTCACCGGACTCGGCAACTTCCTGTTCATGGGGTTGATCGGTATCATCATTGCGTCCGTGGTCAATATTTTCCTGAAAAGCCCGGCAATGCAAATGATCATTAGTTATATCGGCGTGCTGGTTTTTACCGGATTGACCGCTTATGACACCCAGAAGCTAAAAACCATGGCCGTTTCCCAACCGGCCGGCCTGGATGCTGCAGTCGTCAGAAAAGGTTCCATTATCGGGGCCTTGACCCTATACCTGGACTTCATCCTGATGTTCCAGTACATGCTGATGATTTTCGGCGGCAGCCGCGATTAATAAAAAAACCCCCTGGATCATTTTTCTTTTGATCCAGGGGGTTTCGTTTACTTGATGTTAAGTGTTTGTTTGGTATCGCGGGCGTGTAAGGACGCTAGCTCAATCTTCTTGCCACCACGCCTGCAATCTGCCGGCACAAAGCGTCGGTCTGCTCGACGGTAGGTCCCTCCACCATCACGCGGCATTGGGGTTGGGTGCCCGAATAGCGCACCAGCACACGTCCCTGGTCACCCAGAATTTTCTCCACGTTTTCAATTGCTTGCACAACCTCATCGATCGTATCGATCCGCGGCTTCGATTGGACATCCACATTGATCAGGCACTGCGGAAACACGGTCATGACCGTTGCCAGATCGGACAGTGCCCTGCCCGAGGATCGCATGGCTTCCACCAGTTTCAGGGCAGCCAGCATACCGTCGCCGGTTGTATGGTGGTTTAAAAAGATCATGTGCCCGGAGTCTTCACCACCTAAAATCGCATCTGCGGCCACCATCTCCTGCATGACGTAGCGGTCGCCCACCTTGGCCTGGATATGATTGATGCCCATCTTTTTCATTGCCGCCCCAAAGCCCAGGTTGCTCATTACCGTGGTGACGACCACCGGATTGACCAACTGCCCTTTTTCTTTCATATCTTTGGCACAGATCGCCATGACCTGATCTCCGGAAAGCACCGTCCCCTTTTCATCCACGGCAATCAGGCGGTCGGCATCCCCATCAAAGGCCAGCCCCAGGTCGGCCCCTTCCGCCAGGACTGTTTCAGCTAACTCTTCCGGGTGCTGGGATCCGCAGGCCGCGTTGATATTGATTCCGTCAGGCGTGCAGAATATAGTTTTCACCGTTGCACCGAGGTTTTGAAAAAACATGGGGGCGATTTCACTGGCAGCGCCATTGGATCCGTCGATTACGAGCTTCAAACCGGACAATGACGTCCCGGAGGAAAGGCAATGGTTGAGAAACTGTTGATAGCATCCCCCGGGATTTTCGACGTGGCGGATCGTACCGACCTGTCGGATCGCTTCGCTTTTTTTATATAGCGACGCATCATCGTTAATCAGCTGCTCAATGCCGTTTTCGGCCTCGTCGGACAGCTTGTATCCGTCATGTTTAAACAACTTGATACCATTATCGTAAAATGGATTATGTGAGGCGGAAATCACGATGCCTGCATCAAACCCCTGGGCTGAGGTCAGGTATGCCACCCCCGGTGTGGGAATGACACCGGCCAGATAAACATCCTTTCCCATGGAACAGATACCGGCCGCCACTGCACTGGCGAGCATGTTCCCGGAGATGCGGGGGTCCTGGCCGATGATAATACGGTTTGATCCGTTCGGCCGAATGCCTTCGAAAAAAACGGCAACGGCCCTTCCCACGATCAACGCCGTTTCACAATCCAACGGGTATTGATTGGCCATTCCCCTGATGCCATCAGTTCCGAAAAATGCGCCCACGTGTGCTTCCCCTGTCTGCTGGTCGTATGCCATTTACGTTAAAATGATGTTCCGCTGTTGCCTGGGAACCGCTTCCGGTCGCGATAGTGATCTCCCGGCTTTTCCCATCATGAAGTGATTCCCGGCATGATCGGCCTATTGGATCGAAGGGAACAGGTCCAGTAAATTTTCGGAAACCTGGTCCACGATCCGCTGCAGCCAGGTACTGCCCTGCAGGGCCTCGTCAACGTTCAGGCTCTGGATCACATCGATGTAGGTGCTGCCAACACGATCGATCTTCCTTTGGATGCAGTCTGAAAATTGCCGATCCCCGTGCGTTTCCATTCGGTCCAAACAGCTGCCAATCAGATCCCCTGCCTGATCACAGTGGTTGACCAGTTCATCTTTTTGCTGGATGAGTTTGGCCGAGGCGTGGTCGCCCATCTGCTTCAGGTAACGGGCCTTGGATTCGTTCAATTTCTCACAAAAGGCGATAAACCGCTTGATTCGTTCGTCAATTGCCTGCCGCAGCGTATCCTTCAGGCCGTCATAAAGCGCTTGCGGGAACCGTTCTCCGACAAATTGGCCACGGACATGCGTGTACCAGGCCATTAACGCCACCAGGTTGGCCATGTAAATGATGTTGTTGTTTGCCTGCCGTTTCACATTCCTGTAAATGCCGGTGACATAGGGAACGCTGCCTCCCCTGCCCCCCCCTTCAAAAACCAGCCGGTCCGGCTTGGGTTGATCCTTGCGATACACCGAACCGGCGGCAATCACGGTACCATAGGCGATGCGGCAAGGCCCCACCAGCCCCCCCTGCCCACCCAGAAAAATGGGGTTCTGGTTGAGCATCACCCCATTGGGGACGTCCCCCATGAGCGATGCCGTGGCCTTGTCCTGATTGGGTGTATAGTTGAAATGAATGTAGGAACTACCGACTTCGCTGTGATTCTTTCGACTGGTACCGCCAGCCATGAAACAGTCGCAGAAATTAATCAAGCTGCCCAGGGTCACGAAGGGAAACAGGATGGTCTGCTTCAAACCGACGGTGTGGGCGATACTGGAAAATTCTTCGAAGATCGTTCCGGCCCTTACGTGCGCCCCGCTTCCGGCTTCGACCCCTTCCAGGAATACCGCATTTTCAAAATACCCGCCCTTGAGCCTGACATTAGGACCGACAAAGCAGTTTTTGAGGGTAACGGGTGCCTCATGGCCAATCTCGGCACCCGGGCAGATCAGTGTTTTCGCGCCGAAGAGTTTGCATCCGGCATGGATGATCACCCCATCCGAGGCAATTCGATCGATCTTGACCTCGTCGCCGATTTCAACGCTTTGGGGGGCCGGTAGGTGAACGTTTTTTTGAATCAGGGCATCGATGTTGTCAGTGTTTTGCTTATTTTTCATAAGTGATCGCATTGTTATGGAATTGCGGATAAAAGGTATGCAGGATCGAAGCGGATAACCGAACCAGCAATCGCAGATTTTTCCTCGGGTGATAATCGCATGGCCTTTTTCCAGGGCGATGACCTTTTCCGATGCTGCTAATTTATACCGGGACCCCAGATTTTCTTGGAAATTTCAACTGA
>SWCD01023796.1_pt1 | contig 15484 bp, 10 predicted proteins | sample 4693011 | NCBI WGS metagenome assembly SWCD01 (sample SAMN10267278, study PRJNA491770) | bioreactor metagenome | isolation source: DHS bioreactor inoculated with marine | place: Japan: Omine Ridge, Nankai Trough | reverse complement strand
GGCGGCACCACGGGTGTCGCCAAGGGGGCGATGCTCACCCACCGCAACCTGGTCGCCAACATGCAGCAGGCGGCGACGTGGGTGGGGAGTGACGTCACCCTCGGCGAGGAAGTGATCATCACCGCACTGCCGCTGTACCACATCTTCGCATTGACGGCGAACGGACTGGTGTTCATGAAGTTCGGCGGCCGCAACCACCTGATCACCAACCCGCGCGACATGCCGGGCTTCGTGAAGGAGCTGGGCAAGGTGCCTTTCACGGCGATCACCGGCGTCAACACGCTGTTCAACGGACTGCTCAACACGCCCGGCTTCGATCGGCTGGACTTTTCCAGGCTGCACATCACCCTTGGCGGCGGCATGGCCGTGCAGCGCTCGGTCGCCGAGCGATGGAAGCAGACCACCGGCGTCACCCTGGTCGAAGCCTACGGCCTGACCGAAACCTCGCCCGCGGCCTGCATGAACCCGATGAACCTCGCCGAATACAATGGCTCCATCGGCTTGCCCGTGCCATCGACCGACGCCTGCGTCAAGGACGAGAACGGGGTGCGCCTGCCGACCGGCGAGATCGGCGAGCTCTGCATCAAGGGCCCGCAGGTGATGAAGGGATACTGGCAGCGCCCCGACGAGACCGCCGCAACCATCGACGGCGAAGGCTGGCTCCATACCGGCGACATGGCGAGGATGGATGAACAGGGATTCTTCTACATCGTCGATCGCAAGAAGGACATGATCCTGGTCTCCGGCTTCAACGTTTATCCGAACGAGATCGAGGACGTGGTCTCGATGATGCCGGGCGTGCTGGAGGTGGCCGCGGTCGGCGTGCCCGACGAGAAATCGGGCGAGGCGGTCAAGGTGGTCATCGTCAGGAAGGATCCGGCGCTGACCGCCGACCAGGTCAAGGCGCATGCGCGCGAGAACATGACCGGCTACAAGCAGCCGAAATACGTGGAATTCCGCAACGAACTGCCCAAGACCAACGTCGGCAAGATCCTGCGCCGCGAGCTGCGGGACCCGATGCCCGGATGACCGTCGTGCCCGGGCCTGCCGCGGGCGAATAATGCGAAAAGTGACAAAAAACGCCACTTTTTGGCGGAATGGCTTGCGATTTGTCTCATTTTGGCGCATAGAAGCAGCCAGCGGGCGATTTTTGATTTCACACGAGCCTCCAGCCAGGCGCCCGGCGGGCTGGATGTTCACCTCCAGGGGATACCTCCATCATGAACAACGTCGAGAAACTGCAGCGCACCACCACCTACCCGACCATGCGGGTCGAATCCGCCCCCAACAGCGCCTCGCATTGGCTCTACATGCATGCGGACAACAACCACGGCGAACGCCCCTGCTTCCGCACCGCTTTGCTTGAGGACATGTGGGCATTCATGACCGAGATCACGCTGCGCGAATCGCAGCGGCAGCCGGGCCAGCTGCGACACATGGTGCTGGCCTCGGATGCCAGCGCCTTCAACCTTGGTGGCGACCTCGAGCTGTTCTCCCAGCTGATCCGCAACAACGACCGCAAGATGCTGCTCGAGTACGCACGGCGCTGCATCGACGGCGTCTACCTGCTGCACACCGGGTTTGGCGGCGACGTACGCACCATCGCGCTGGTCCAGGGCGACGCGCTCGGCGGCGGCCTTGAGATGGCCCTGGCCTGCCACACCATCGTCGCCGAGGAAGGCGTGCAGATGGGACTTCCCGAGGTGCTGTTCGGCCTGTTCCCGGGCATGGGCGCCTATTCCTTCCTGTGCAAGCGCGTGTCCCCGCAGCTCGCCGAAAAGATCATCCTCGACGGCAATCTCTACAGCAGCGAGGAAATGCATGCGATGGGCGTGGTCGACGTGCTGGTGCCGAAGGGCCAGGGCGAGGCCGCAGTCGCCGACATCATCCGCAAGCAGCAGCGGGCGCCGCACGCCTACCTGGCGCTGAATGCAGCACGCGCGATCGCCCAGCCGGTCGGCTACGACGAACTGATGGGTATCACCGAGGTCTGGGTCGACACCGCGCTGGCGCTGGGCGAGAAGTCGCTGCGCACCATGGACCGCATCGTCAAGGCGCAGGAACGGCTGGCCAACAGCGCCGCAGCCTGATTCCGGAGGTCCGCCGCATATCCGCATCCGGCCCGATCACGACCTGATCGGGCCGTTTAGTTGGTATTTTCACCTTCGCTGTGGTGCGCACGGGTTCCCGCGCGAGCAGACAGCGCGATGCGTCCCTGGTCGAGGCGCTCACGCAGGCCGCTGAGCCGCTGGCGCCATTCGCGCGCGACCTGCCAGTCCGCAAGCTGCATGATCTCCCCGCCGGCCGAACTCAGCCTCACCAGGCCGACGTTGCCGGCCACGCCCTTGAGCGCGTGGGCCTGTTCCCGCATCTGGTCCCAGCTTTCCTGCTGGCCGTACTGCTCCAGCAGGCGCAGGCAGTTCTGCGCGTCCGACAGGCATTGGCCGATGAATTCCTGCTCGAATGCCTGCCCCATGCCCAAGGCGGCGAACTCGTCGAGCACGCTGGCATCGAGCACTTCATCGATCGCCGGGGTGGAGGTGCGGCCGGTCTGGTCGGACACGCTGACCTTGCCGGTGGTGGCGATCTCGGCCAGCGTGTCCAGCAGCCGCGTCACGACCACCGGCTTGGCCATGAAGGCGTGTGCCCCGGCCTGCTCGCAGCTGCGGATGGCTTCGGGCGTGACATCGGCACTGAACACGAGGACCGGCGTGCGCCGGCCCGCGCCGGCTTCCATCACCCGCAGCTGGCGGATCATGTCCAGGCCACTGAGTCCGGGCATGTGCAGGTCGACGATGGCAACGTCGTATTCACTCGCTTCCAGTGCATCGAGCACGGCTTCGCCATCCTCGACTGCAACCACGCGATGCCCCGCCTTCTGCAGCATGCCCAGCAATACCATCCGGTTGGCGGCGTGATCGTCGGCGATCAGGATCTGCATCGGCCGTACGCGCGCGCGATGCCGGCGGAACGGATCGGAAAACGCGATGACGTTCTCGGGCGCGCTCCGGAGCCCATCGACAACGCCAGTCTCCACGGGTACGGCGACGGGCGCGGCAATGGCGGGCCTTGCGACACCGGGCGATGCGGTTGCCGGCAACCCGAATGGCAGCTCGACCCAGAACTTGCTGCCCGAGTTCTCCACGCTTTCAAAGCCGATGCTGCCGCCCATCGCCTCGGTCAGTCCCTTGGCGATGGTGGTGCCAAGGCCGGTTCCACCATGGCGACGCGACAAGCTGGCATCGGCCTGCTCGAAGGCCTCGAACAGCTTGGCGCGCGCCGTTGCCGGGATGCCGACGCCCGAATCCGACACGATGAACCGCAGGCGCACGCCTGATTCGGTCGGCTCGCCTGCCAGCGCCACTTCGAGGCGGACGAATCCACGGTCGGTGAACTTGATCGCGTTGTTGACCAGGTTGACCAGCACTTGGCGCAGGTGCGCCGGGTCGCCGAACACCTGCTCCGGAGCGTCCGGCGCAACGACCAGTTCGTAGCTCAGATCCTTGTTGCGCGCGGCCGGCGCCAGGATCAACCCGATGCTGTCGAGCAGCTCGCGCAGCGTGAAGGTCTCGCTGGCAAGGTTGAGTTTGCCTGCCTCGATCGCGGAGATATCGAGCACGTCCTCCACCAGCGCCAACAGCGACCGGGTCGACGCCTGGATGGTGGCGACGTAGCCGCGCTGCTCGCCGTCAAGGCGTGTCGTGCCCAGCAATTCAGAGGTGCCCGCCAGGCCGTTGAGCGGTGTGCGGAACTCATGGCTCATGTTGGCCAGGAAGCGGCTCTTGGCCTCGTTGGCACGACGTGCTTCGGCGGTCGCCTTGGTCAGGGCACGCAGCAACCCGGACAGGTAGAGCGGCACCGCGACCAACCCGACCAGCAGGCCGACGCCGAGCATGCGGTTCTGCACCCAGTAGTCGTTGAACATCACGACCGGACCGAAACTCAGCACCGCCATCGCCACTGCGACACGCAGGTAGTTGTTGCCGTACCGCAAGCCGTTGCCTACGGTTACCCACATCAGGATGATGTAGAACCAGGCCAAAGGCTCGCCGACGTGGAGCATCGCCGCGCCCATCAGCCCGTAGTCCGAGAGCATGCCGATCACGCGCCGGCTATGCGAAACGCCGGGCCAGAGGAAAATCGCCGCGAGCAGGCCGCAACCGACCACGAAGCCGGTGGCCACCATCAGCAGCACGGCATTGCTGTCCGGGCCGATAGTGAAGTGGTTGCTGACCAGCATGTATGCCAGCACCACCGTGATCACGGCCAGGCGCACGGCAGCCTGTTCGTGCTCGCTGTCGGGGCGACTGCGCAGGCGGGCGATCAGCGGATAGCGGGACAGGCTCATCATCGGGCTACTGCAGCGCGGCCCGGGTGCGCGACGGCACAACGGTGCTTTCGCAGATGTCCTGCAGGCGCTCTCGATTGCGCAGCAGCGCGTCGACGCAGCGTGGATCGAACAGCTTTCCGCTCTGTTGGCCGATGTAGTCGAGGGCTTCCTCGATCGTCCATGCGCGCTTGTATGGGCGCGTCGAGATCAGCGCATCGAACACATCGGCGACCGCCACGATCCGCGCCTCAAGCGGGATCGCCTCGCCGACCAGCCCATCGGGATAGCCGCTGCCGTCGAAGCGTTCCTGGTGTCGCAGCGCGATCGTCGCGCTCATCTGGATGAACCGGTTTTCGCTACCTAGCAACAATTCGTGCCCGATCTGGGGATGCCGCCGCATGACCGCGATTTCACCCTCGTCCAGCGGACCGGGCTTCATGAGGATGGCATCCGGGATGGCGATCTTGCCGATGTCGTGCAGGGGCGCGGCCAGTTCGATGGTCCGAACCTCGTCCTCGAACAGGCCCATCTCCTCGGCAATCAGGCCCGCGACGCGGGCCAGCCGCGCCAGGTTGGCGCTGGTGCCCGCATCGCGGTAGGCGATCGCACGCGCCAGCCGGGACAGGGTCTCACGCTCGCGTTCCTCGACCTCGTGCATGCTCGAAAGCAGGCGCTGCTCGAGGGAGAGCGCGCGCTGCTTGACCGATTCAGCCTGTTGCCGCAGCTGCAGCAGGTTGCGGCAGCGGGCGCGCAGTTCCCGTGGACGCACCGGCTTGACCAGGAAATCGATCACCCCGGCGTCCAGGGCTGCCTGGCGCACCGGCTCGTCGCCGACCACCGTCACCAGCACGATCGGCACGTCGCGGTGCAGCAGCGGGCGACGGAAGCGACGCGCGAACTCGAGGCCGTCGATCACCGGCATGCGGTAATCGAGCAGCAGCAGGTCGGGCCGGTTGTCCTCGCACCAGCGCAGCGCCACCTGGGGGTCGCCGAAGTCGAGCACGTCCAGCTCGGGGCTGATGTCCTCGAGGATATGACGCAGCATGGTGCGTGTGGATGTTTGGTCGTCGACGATGACGATATTCACTTGGTTTCCGCCTTAGTCCGTGCGCCGGCCCTGGTTTGGTCCCGACATACTGGCCTGTACCTGTAAATCCAAGCAAGTCCCGTGCCGGCGAAATGCCGGCCATCGGCCTTGCATCACCCCGAGATTACAACGCAAAACCACGCAGCGGGTGGTCACAAGCTGACCCGGGCCGTCAGTAACGGACGGGCGGCAATCGGCGGGCCTGGTGGGGCTCCAGCCCGGGTGCGGCGTTCAATCCGTGCCGTCTGGGCGCATGTACGGGAACAGCAGGACATCGCGGATCGACGCCGAATCCGTGAACAGCATCACCAGCCGGTCGATGCCCACGCCCAGGCCCCCGGTCGGGGGCAAGCCCACCTCGAGCGCCCGGATGTAGTCGGCGTCGTAATGCATGGCTTCGTCGTCGCCACCCTCCTTCGCCTGCACCTGGGCCCGGAAACGCGCGGCCTGGTCCTCCGGGTCGTTCAATTCGGAGAAACCATTGGCCAGTTCCCTGCCACCGACGAACAACTCGAAGCGGTCGGTGATGCCCGGCTCGCTGTCGGACTCGCGCGCCAGCGGCGACACCTCGACCGGATAGTGGGTGATGAAGGTCGGCTGGACCAGGCCGGCCTCGACCGTCTTCTCGAAGATCTCCAGCAGCAGCTTGCCCCAGCCGTATCCGGCCTTGACCGGGATCCGCAGCGCCTGGCAATGCCGTGCCAGGGCCTCGCGATCGCGGCAGTCGCCGACGCTGACCTGCGGGTTCAGTTCGCGTACCGCCTCCTCGAGCTTCCAGCGTCGGAAAGCCGGCTGCAGGTCGATGGCGTGGCCATCCCAGTGCAGCGCGGTGGTCCCGAGCGTCTCCACCGCGACGTCGCGGATCATCGCCTCGGTCAGGTCCATCACCTGCTCGAAGCCGGCATAGGCCTCGTATAGCTCGAGCATGGTGAATTCCGGGTTGTGGCGGGTACTGACGCCCTCGTTGCGGAAGTTGCGGTTGATCTCGTAGACCCGCTCGAAACCGCCGACCACCAGGCGCTTGAGGTAGAGCTCCGGCGCCACGCGCAGGAACAGGTCGAGACCGAGCGCGTTGTGATGGGTGGTGAACGGGCGCGCCGTGGCGCCGCCGGCGATGTAATGCATCATCGGCGTCTCGACTTCCAGGAAACGCCGTGCGTCCAGCCAGCGGCGGATCGCGGCGATGATGCGCGAGCGCTTGACGAACACCTCGCGCGCATCCGGCGACACGATCAGGTCGACGTAGCGCTGGCGGTAGCGCTGCTCGACATCGACCAGGCCGTGCCACTTGTCCGGTAGCGGCCGCAGCGATTTTGTCAGCAGGCGCAACACATCGACCTTGACCGACAATTCGCCGGTCCGCGTTCGCATCAGCGTTCCTTCCGCTGCGACGATGTCGCCGACGTCCCAGCCCTTGAACGCATCGTAGGTTCCGCCCAGCGTGGCCGACTGCAGGAACAGCTGGATGCGCCCGCTGACGTCATGGATCTGGGCAAATGCCGCCTTGCCCATCACCCGCTTGGCGAGCATGCGCCCGGCGAGCGCGACGCGGCGGCCGGCGGTTTCGAGCGCCTCGCCGGTCCATTGCCCAGCATCGGCGTACTCGGCCTGCAGGTCGCCGGCGTAATCGCCGCGGCGGTAGTCGTTGGGGAACGCCACGCCCTGCGCGCGCAGGGCCGCAAGCTTGCCGCGGCGCTCGGCGATCAGGGCATTTTCGTCGGCGGGAAGGTTTTCATCGGTCATGTGGGTCGATGCATCTTGTAGGAGCGACGTGAGCCGCGAGCTTTGCCATGCAGGAGCCCGAAAGCTCGCGACTCACGTCGCTCCTGAAAAAGCGCCGAATGCAGCATTACACCGCATCGCTGCGTTTGGAACCCGCCTCGAGCCCGGATTTGAGGCTGGCCTCGACGAATTCATCCAGGTCGCCGTCCAGAACCTTCTGCGTATCGGTGCGCTCGACCCCGGTTCGCAGGTCCTTGATGCGGCTCTGGTCGAGCACGTAGTTGCGGATCTGGCTGCCCCAGCCGATGTCGGACTTGCCTGCTTCCAGGATGTCCTTCTCGGCGTTGCGCTTCTGCACTTCCAGCTCGTAGAGCTTGGCTGCCAGCATCTTCATCGCGGTGTCGCGGTTGGCGTGCTGGCTGCGGCCGGTCTGGCAGGCGACCACGGTATTGGTCGGGATGTGGGTGATGCGCACCGCCGACTCGGTCTTGTTGACGTGCTGGCCGCCGGCGCCGGAGGAGCGATAGACGTCCACGCGCAAGTCCGCCGGATTGATGTCGATCTCGATGTCGTCGTCGACTTCCGGCGACACGAACACCGAGGTGAAGCTGGTGTGGCGGCGGTTGTCGGAGTCGAACGGCGACTTGCGCACCAGCCGGTGCACGCCGATCTCGGTCTTGAGCCAGCCGTAGGCGTAATCGCCCTCGACCCGGATGGTGGCGGACTTGATGCCGGCCACTTCGCCGCCGCTGACCTCCATCAGCTCGGTCTTCCAGCCGCGCGATTCGGCCCAGCGCAGGTACATGCGCAGCAGCATCTCGGCCCAGTCCTGGGCCTCGGTGCCGCCGGCGCCGGCTTGGATGTCGACGAAGGCGGCATTGGCGTCCATCTCGCCGGAGAACATGCGATGGAACTCGAGCTTGTCGACGCGGCCGGCATACCGCTCGACGTCGTCGGCTACCGCCCTGGCGGTGTCCTCGTCGTCCTCGGTCTCGGCCAGCTCGAGCAGCTCCCCTGCCCCGGCCAGACCTTCGCTCAGCTCGCGGATGCCGTTGACGGTCTTGTCGAGCAACGACCGCTCGCGGCCCAGCGCCTGCGCGCGCTCGGGATCGTCCCAGACCTCTGGATTACCCAGCTCGCGCTCGACTTCCTCCAGGCGCTCGCGCTTGGCGTCGTAGTCAAAGATACCCCCTCAGCGCATCCAGCCGACCGGACAGGTCGGCGATGCGCTGGCGGACGGGATTGAGCTCGATCATGGCGGGTCGAAGTCGCTGAAAGGCCGCGAATTGTAGCGTAGGTCGGCCCCACGCGGCCGACGCCCCGGGTTCGCGGCCGCCGCCGGGGCATGGCCCCGACCTGCTGGTATCGGGTTCACGTGCCGCCGGCATCGGCATCGGTAACCTCGACATATCCCGCATTCCGGAGGAACCGCATGACCACTCAATACAAGGTCGGCGACCACGTCGGCTGGAACTCGGAAGCCGGGCGGGTCAGCGGCAGGATCATCAAGGTCCACACCAGCGACTTCGACTACAAGGGACACACCCACCGCGCGAGCAAGGACGATCCGCAATACGAGATCAAGAGCGACAAGACCGACCACGTCGCCGCGCACAAGGGCAGCGCGCTGCGCAAGATTTCGTGAATTGATTCGTTGCAAGGAAGCATCGACGCGTGGCTAAATAAAATCGCACGGACCACCGGCTACGCTGGCGGCGGTTCCGTGCGACTAATTCACTCCATGATTTCATTTATCGACAGTGAGCAGGCGCAAGCCAGAATCATCACTGCTTTTATTACATTCTCTATTTTTGATCCCGAGTATCCTTGCGGGCGGAAAATGCAGTCAACCCCCATTTACTGCCATCCCATGTATAAGTTGCACTATAAGTCCAACCATCTTGGGACCAGGTTTCAGTAATGGTGTCTCCGACGCTGGCCTGCGCCGTCACCCGGTCGGGCTTGGCATTGGCCATGACCTTGCTCCGCGAAGCCCGGGCCGTGTGCTGAAGCGTGGCCTGAATCTTCGAGATCCGGCTATCCAGGGGATCCTGGACATTGAACCTGGCAAGTCCTGAAAGCGCCTCGGAGCCCAGGCCGTGGTTTGCTCGCAATTGTGCGACTGCATCGCGACCGCTGACCGTGCTGGCAACATGGAAATCGGCATTTCCCGGGATGCTCCGCTGGAATTCCGCTGCCGTCGGCGGCCGGACGAAATCACGTGCTTGCGCCAGCGCATGACCCGTCGATACGAACGCAAGCAGCACGAACACTGCAATACGTCGCATATCCATGATGCGCCACTCCTTCAATCAATTGCCATCGTTGGCAATCAATACCTTATCGCTGGAAATAAACAAAACAAGCCTCATCGTCAGCATCGGTTAACTTGACGGGGCTTCTCGAATTTATGCAGCAATAATCCTGGACTATTTACGCCGGCTCGCGGTGCACGACGATCAGCTGGATCGCATCGCCGCCGCGGTAGTCGTCGGGTGCAAGACGATAGGCAACGCGTATCCGCTTGTCGGGCGGCTCGCCGTTCCAGCCGCCGAATTCGATCGCCTGCAGGCGCAGGTCCTCGACGCCCAGCTCCAGCTTCAGGTGGTGCGTGCCGACCGGGCGCCAAGACAGCACTTCGAACTCGCCGTCGAACAGCGGCTCGGGAAAGCCCTGCCCCCACGGCCCCGCGTCGCGCAGGGCGCGCGCGTTGCCGATCCCGAACGCATCGGCCGGCAGTTCGCCGTCGCTGTGCAGGACGTCCTGCAGCGAGTCCGGGTCGATCAGTTCCGCCGCACACGCCTCGAATGCGGCCTCGAACTCGGGCAGCCGCGATTGCTGCAGGCTCAGGCCCGCGGCCATCGCATGGCCGCCGAAGCGGTCGATCAGGCCCGGGTGCAGCGCGTCCACCCGCGCCAGCGCGTCGCGGACGTGGAAGCCGGGGATCGAGCGCGCCGAGCCGCGCAGCACGCTGCCGCCTGGTTCGCCCGGCGCGAACGCAACCACCGGCCGGTGCAGGCGTTCCTTCATCTTCGAGGCGACCAGACCGACCACGCCCGGATGCCAGCCGGCATCGAACAGGCAGTGGACGATACGCGGCGCCTCGACAGCCTCCGGCAGCACTGCCAGCGCGGCCTCGGCGTCGCCGAGCATCCGCTGCTGCACGACGCGGCGCTCGGCGTTGATGCCGTCGAGCACCTGCGCCAGTTCGCGCGCCTGCGCCGGGTCGTCGCAAAGCAGGCACTCGATGCCCAGCGCCATGTCTTCGAGCCGGCCGGCGGCGTTGATGCGCGGCGCCAGCGCGAAGCCGATGTCGGCAGCGCCCAGCGTGGCGGCCTCGCGGCGCGAGACCTCGATCAGCGCCTGCAGGCCGGCGCAGCCCTGCCCTGCCCGCAGGCGCCGCAGCCCGGCCGAGACCAGGGCGCGGTTGTTGGCATCCAGCGGCACCAGATCGGCGACCGTGCCAACCGCGACCAGGTCGAGCAGCACGCCGAGGTCGGCTCCGCCTGCTTCCGGTCTCCCCGCATCGCGCAGACGGCGGCGCAGCGCCAGCAGCACGTAGAAGATCACGCCCACGCCGGCCAGCATCTTGCTGGCGAAGCCGTCGCCGCGCTGGTTCGGGTTGACGATCGCGTCGGCCGGCGGCAGCTCGTCGCCAGGCAGGTGGTGGTCGGTCACCAGCACCTGCCAGCCGTGCGCCTTGGCCGCCGCGATCCCGGCATGGCAGGCAATGCCGTGATCGACCGTGACCAGCAGCGCGGGTTCCAGCCCGACCAGCTCCTCGACCAGGGCCGGCGACAGTCCATAGCCGTGGATCATCCGGTTGGGGACTGCGTACACCACGTTGCGCGCACCCAGCATGCGCAGCCCACGCACCGCGACCGCGCAGGCGGTGGCGCCATCGCAGTCGAAGTCGCCGACCACGAGGATGCGGCGGTCCCGGGCGATGGCGTCGGCCAGCAGCGCGGTGGCGGCATCTAGGCCGAGCAGCCCGTCCGGCGGCAGCAGGTTGGCCAGGCGCGGCTGCGCGCTGGCCAGGTCGTGCGCACCGCGCGCGGCATAGATGCGGCGCAGCAGCGGCGGTACGGAGGCCGGCCAATCGTCGCCGACGCTGCATTCACGGCGGCGGATCGTGCGCGGGATCGCCGTCATCCCGGCAGCCCACGCAGCGGGCGCCGCCAGAAGCGCAGGCGCTGGCTGCGCACCAGCCGGAAGGCATCGCCGTCCTCGAAATCGAGATCAAGACCCTGCAGGTCGCCGCGGCGCAGCGCTTCGCAGGCGGGCTGCAGCCAGTGCTCGTCGATACCGAACAGGTCACGCGCATCGGACAGGTCGAAAACCGTATCGCCGTCCGGAACCGCGAAGTGCGCCGGCAGCGGCCGTGCGATGCCCGCAGCCCGCGCCAGGGCCTGCGCCCGCTCTTCTTCGCAACAGGCCTGGGCATGCCGCGAGCTTACGAGGTCGGGCAACACTCCACCGCCCCAGAACCACAGCGAATTGATCGCCGGCCTGCCCTGGGCGGCGCGCCGTTCGTTCCACGGGTGGTTGTGCAGGATCACTTGTGCCTCGCTGAGCAGGCTGCGCCAGCGCCGGCCTTCCGGGCCTTCCGCAAGGTGCTCGAACAGGTCGCTGCCCAGCGCTTCGGCCGGGTCGGTGAAAACCGGCAGTCTCGCTTCCGCCGGCAATCGCAGGTACCAGTGCGATGGCAACGGGGCGTCGATCGGGAAGCCCGCATCGCCGAACATGGGCTTGAGCGCCGGCAGCAGGGCCGCGCTGTCCGCTTCGGTCAAGGCCAGCCGGTCGCCATGGGCAAGCAGGCGCACGCCATTGATGTCCGGGCGGACATGCACCGGATCGGCGCGCAGCCAGCAGGCGCCTGCAGCATCGCCAACCTCGGCCTGGCGAGCCAGGGCCGCGATCGGCCAGTGCTCCGGCACCAGCGCGAAATGGCGCAGCAACTGCGCCCGGCGGCCCGCAGGCCGCCGCTGCAGCCGGTCGGCACGCCCCAGGGCGCGCGCGCTCGCCAAGCCCAACGACTGCCCTCCAAAACGCTCGGGATCAGGCAGCAGGAAGGTGGCGTGTGGCATTGACTCGTCCTGCTGGTCTGATCCTGGAGGCGCGCCGGCTGCAAGTGCGCGCACCTTGGAAAACGAGGGGGCGCTTCGATGTGTGGTAACCAGGCGGAGACTCCGCCGCGCGCGTCCCTGGATCCGGCGCTAGCCGTAGCTGACTTCGACGATATCGTATTCGTGGGTGCCGCCCGGCGCCTCGATGGTCGCCGTGTCGCCTTCGTGCTTGCCGATCAGCGCGCGCGCGACCGGCGAGGAGATCGCGATCAGGCCCTGCTTGATGTCCGCCTCCAGGTCGCCGACGATCTGGTAGCGCTTCTCCTCGCCGCTGTTGCTGTCCGCCAGCAGGACCGTCGCGCCGAACACGACGCGGTCTCCCGCGCCCAGCGTCGCCACGTCGATGACCTGCGCATGGGACAGCTCGGCCTCGAGCAGCTTGATCCGGCCCTCGATGAAGCTCTGCTGTTCGCGCGCCGCATGGTACTCGGCGTTCTCCTTGAGGTCGCCATGCGCACGCGCCTCGGCGATCGCGGCGATGACCGCCGGCCGCTGCACGGACTTCAGCTGCTCGAGTTCGGCGCGCAGGCGCGCCGCACCGGAAGTGGTCAGGGGAGCTCGGCTCATGGTGTGCTGCTCACGGGGTCGTCTTGCGTTCGTCGATGCCGGCATTGTCGCCGCAAGCGGCTTTAGCTGTCGAGGCTCCAGGCGCCGCAGCCCCCCATGTTTCTGCAGGAGCGCACCAGGGCGCGACAGGCTTTACCGGTATGGCTTGTCGCGCCCTGGTGCGCTCCTACAAGCATCGAAGACCAGTATTCATGCCGACGGAGCCCTGCTGGCCAGCTCCGCATGCAGCTCCTGCAGCGCAAGCACTGGCCCGCTGCCACGATATTCCAGCGAGTGCAGCAATGCCTTGGCGCCGGCGATGGTGGTCGAATAGGTCACCTGCTGCTGCAGCGCCTCGCGCCGGATCGAGAACGAGTCGGCGATCGCCTGGCGGCCCTCGGTGGTGTTGACGATATAGGCGATTTCGCCGTTCTTGATCAGGTCGACGATATGCGGCCGCCCCTCCATGACCTTGTTGACCTGCTCGCACGCGATGTCGTGGTCGCGCAACCATTTGGCGGTACCGGTGGTCGCAACCAGCGCGTATCCACGCCGTGCCAGGTCGCTCGCTACCGGCAGCACGCGCCGCTTGTCCGGATCGCGCACCGAGATGAAGGCCTTGCCGGTAGTCGGCGGCGTCCGGATCCCGGCCGCTTCCTGGGCGCGTGCGAACGCGGCGCCGAAGCTGCGGCCGACGCCCATGACCTCGCCGGTCGAGCGCATCTCCGGCCCCAGGATCGGATCGACCCCCTGGAACTTGGCGAACGGGAAGATCGCTTCCTTCACCGAGTGGTAGTCGGGCACCACTTCCCGCGTCGCGCCCTGCTCGGCCAGCGTCTTGCCCGCCATGCAGCGCGCGGCGATCTTGGCCAGTGGCAATCCGGTCGCCTTGGATACGAACGGCACGGTGCGCGAGGCCCGGGGATTGACTTCCAGCAGGAAGATCACGTCCTCGTCGTCGTCGCCCGCCTGCACCGCGAACTGGGTGTTCATCAGCCCGACCACATGCAACGCCCGTGCCAGCGCCGCGACCTGCTCGCGCAGCCGCGCCTGCGTGCCGGCCGACAGAGAATATGGCGGCAGCGAACACGAGGAATCGCCGGAATGCACGCCAGCCTCCTCGATGTGCTCCATCAATCCCCCGATCAGCACCGCACCGGTGCTGTCGGCGATCACGTCGACGTCGACCTCGACGGCGTTGTCGAGGAAGCGGTCGAGCAGCACCGGCGAGTCGTTGGAGACCTTGACCGCATCGCGCATGTAACGCGCGAGGTCGACGTCGGCATGCACCACCTCCATTGCGCGGCCGCCCAGCACGTAGCTCGGGCGCACCACCAGCGGATAGCCGATCTCGCGCGCCAGCACCAGCGCTTCCTCGGCGCTGCGGGCGGTACGGTTGGGCGGCTGCTTCAGGCCGAGCTTGTCGACCAGCTGCTGGAAGCGTTCCCGGTCCTCGGCCAGGTCGATCGAGTCCGGCGAAGTGCCGATGATCGGCACGCCATTGGCCTCCAGCGCACGCGCCAGCTTCAGCGGCGTCTGCCCGCCGTATTGCACGATCACGCCTTTCGGCTTTTCCAGCTCGACGATCTCGAGCACGTCTTCGAGCGTCAGCGGCTCGAAGTACAGCCGGTCCGAGGTGTCGTAATCGGTGGAGACGGTTTCCGGGTTGCAGTTGACCATGATGGTCTCGAACCCGTCCTCGCGCAGCGCCAGAGCTGCGTGCACGCAGCAGTAGTCGAATTCGATGCCCTGGCCGATGCGGTTGGGGCCGCCGCCGAGCACCATGATCTTGTCGCGGGAAGTCGGTTCGGCCTCGCATTCGTCCTCGTAGGTCGAGTACAGGTAGGCGGTGGTGGTGGCGAATTCCGCGGCGCAGGAGTCCACCCGCTTGTAGACCGGGCGGACCCCGAAGGCGCGACGCAGCGCGCGGATCGCGTTCTCGTCCGTGTCCAGCAGCTGCGCCAGGCGCGCATCGGAGAAGCCCATGCGCTTGAGCCGGCGCAGTCGCTGCGCGTCGAGCGCGTCGACGCCGGCTTCGGCGACCTCACGCTCGCTGGCGACGATTTCCTCGATCTGGTCGAGGAACCAGGGATCGACCCAGGACAGCGCGAACACTTCCTCCACGCCCATCCCGGCACGGAAGGCATCGGCGAGATGGAACAGGCGCTCCGGCCCGGCCTCCTTGATCTCGCGCCGCAGCGTCGCCAGGTCGTCCTCGCTGGACAGGTCCAGGCCAGTCGGGTCCAGGCCGACCTTGCCGGTCTCCAGCCCGCGCAGCGCCTTCTGCAGTGATTCCTGGAAGGTGCGGCCAATCGCCATCACCTCGCCCACCGACTTCATCTGCGTGGTCAGGCGCGAGTCGGCGGCCGGGAATTTCTCGAATGCGAATCGGGGGATCTTGGTGACGACGTAATCGATGGCCGGTTCGAACGAAGCCGGGGTCAGGCCGCCGGTGATCTCGTTCTTCAGCTCGCCCAGGGTATACCCGACCGCCAGCTTGGCCGCGACCTTGGCGATCGGGAAACCGGTGGCCTTCGACGCCAGCGCCGAGGAACGCGACACGCGCGGGTTCATCTCGATCACCACCACGCGCCCGGTCTCGGCATTGACGCCGAACTGCACGTTGCTGCCGCCGGTGTCGACGCCGATCTTGCGCAACACCGCGATCGAGGC
>SWCD01011411.1_pt1 | contig 15537 bp, 13 predicted proteins | sample 4693011 | NCBI WGS metagenome assembly SWCD01 (sample SAMN10267278, study PRJNA491770) | bioreactor metagenome | isolation source: DHS bioreactor inoculated with marine | place: Japan: Omine Ridge, Nankai Trough | reverse complement strand
TCGGCTGCGGAGCCGCGGGGGTGGTGACCCGAAGCGCTTCCCCCCCCGAAGCGCAGGCGCCGAGGATGGCGACGAAGATGGCCGGGAGAACCCTCTTCCATGTCGCCCTCACCGCCTCGACGGCGGGCATGGCGAGCGCCCGGAGCATGGGGAACACGAGGCCCAGGATGCCCATCAGCAGGGCGGCGCCGAATCCCGCGAGGAGCGCCTGGCCGTCCACCACCACCGGGAAGGTGGCCGCCAGGGGGACGCGCACCGGCAGGCCGTTCGTCAGGTAGCCGATGAAGCACCCGACCAGACCCGCCATCCCGGTGAGCACGATGGCCTCCACCAGAAAGGCCAGGTAGATGCTGCTCTTCGCGAAACCGAGTACGCGCAGGGTTCCGATTTCCCGGATCCGGCCCGCCACCGCGTTGTGCAGCGTGTTCATCCCGGTCAGGACTCCGGCGATGCCGAGGACCACGGCCACCAGCACCGCGAACTTCTGGAAGTGCGAGAAGCCTTCCGCGAAGTCCGCGAAGTAATCCGTCTCGCGCAGCACCCGAAGCCCGTAGCGCTCATCGAGGGAGAGTTCCTTCGCCATGGCGTCGAGGTCCACGCCCTCCTTCACGCGCATCCGCGCGAAGGAGTAGTCGGACCGGTCGAGGGCGATGGAGAGGTCCTCCACGTCGGTGATCAACCAGTTCTCGTAGAGCGTTCCGGGAGCCTTGAACGTCCCGACCACGGTGAAGGTCTCGTCGCCGAAGGAGAGCGTGGCGCCGGGCCCGAGCATCTCGTCCGGCACGTTCAGACGGGAGGCGGCGTTCCGGCCGGCCACCACCTCGTTCTCGAATCGCCGCGGCAGGCGCCCCTCGGTCAGGGCAAAGCCTACGAGCAGGGAGGTCACGAGTCCCGGGTCGATCCCGTGCATCAGTGCCCGGTGCCCGGCGCCGGTGGGGTCCGCCGCGAGCTTCACGTTGAGGAAGTGAAACACCTCCTTGCTCATGAGGGGCTCGCCGTCGGGTCCCTTGACGAGCCGATCCGCCACCGCTCCCTCCATGGCGTCGAGTTCATTGCGGGGGATGGCCGACAGTTCGAACGTCTGCGCCTTCTTGGACAGGGCGATCAGGTTCTGCGGGTCGCCCGGCAGGCGCAGGGCGCGGCCGAAGGAGCGGCCGAAGGCGGTGAGGAAGACGATCAGCGCCACGAGCGTCGAGAGCCCGAGCACCGTCAGGAAAGTGCGCACCGGGCGCCGGAGAAGATTGCGCAGGGAGTAGCGCAGCGGCACGCCTCGCATCAGTCCACGCTCCTGAGGGAGTCGATGATGGGCCGGCGACTGGCGCCCACTCCCGCCGGCAACCCGCCGACCAGACCCACCAGCGCCGAGGCGACGATCGCGGTCACGAGCAGGGTGGCGCTGACGCCCACCGGGAAGGAGTAGGGACCGACGGAGATGGTGTCGCCACGCATCATGATGGCCAGGGCCGCGGATCCGGCGCCGAGGATCCCCCCCAGGAACGCCAGGGCGAGGGTCTCCACCGCGATCAGGGACGCCACCTTGCGGCGGTTGAACCCGAGACTCCGGAGCACTCCCACCTCCCGCACGCGTTCGCGGACGGCCATGCTCGTGGCGTTCGCCAGGCCGATGAAGATGACGACGGCCACCGCCAGAATCACGTGGCCGGCGTAGTTGAGCATCTCGTCCAGGTCCGTCACGGCCTGATCCAGCGCCGCGTACTGGGTCGTGGTCACGACGTCCACGGGGAAGTCAAGAGCGTCGATGCCCGCGGACACCGCCTGGACCTGGTCCCGGTGACCGATCTTCACGAGGATCTGGTTCGCTTCGCCGCGCCGATCATCCACCTCCTGCAGAAAGACACCCCCGGTCAGGATCACCGAGCGCAGGGTCGGATCCCGGGGAACGAACGTACCCGCCATGTAGAGGGTCAGACCGTCGAAGTCCGCCATGGCGAACTCCTCGCCCTCCCGCCAGATGTAGCGGTTCTTCATGGTCTTGTCGTTGGCCAGATCCACTCCCAGCAAGGCGCCGTTGCGCCGCGACTTGAACTCCTTCCAGTCCTCGGGGGTCACCACCATGTCCACGAACTCACGCAGAACGTCCTTGTCGATCCCTGCGATCTTCACGAGACCGCCGCTGGATGACATTCACTTGTTCTGCTTGAGGACAAGAGGCGTGGCACGCACCACCCCCGGCACGTCATCTTCGATCTGCTGCGCGAATCCCCGGTCCCCGGGGATCAGAGATTTCGTGGGTCAGGTGATCTTCTCCTGCGTGGTCACCAGCGTGGTCTCGGAGGCCGCCTCCACCGCCCGGCTCCGGGACTCGCGGATGGCCGCCAGGCCGGTGACGATGAACACCGCCACCGCCACACCGAGCACGGTCAGGGTGGAGCGCACCGGGTTGCGCCAGGCGCTTCTGAAGATGTAGGGAACGTATCGGAGCATTCAGTCCGCCTTCGGGTTCGAGCCCGCTTCCAGGATCGTCCCGTTATCCAGATGCACCACCCGTCCCGCATGAGCCGCGGCATTGGGGTCGTGCGTCACCATCAAGAGGGTCTTGCCGAATTCCCGCTGCAACGTGCCGAGGAGATCCAGGATCTCCTCGCCGGTCTTCGCATCGAGGTCGCCGGTGGGTTCGTCGGCGACGATGACCTTGGGGTCCACCACGATCGATCGGGCGATGGAAACCCGCTGCTCCTGGCCTCCCGAGAGCTGCCGCGGGTAGTGCCCGCTGCGGTCGAGAATGCCCACTGCGGCGAGCGCGGTCTCTACGTGCTTCTTGCGCTGGGCACGGGAGAGCGGAAGCAGGAGGAGAGGAAGCTCCACGTTCTCCCGGGCGGTGAGCACCGGAATGAGATTGTAGAGTTGGAAGATATAGCCGATGGACCTCGTGCGCCAGGAGGCCAGCGCGCCCTCGCTCATCCCGGTGACCTCGTCTCCGCCGACGAAAACCTTTCCGGAGGTGGGCCGGTCGATACCGGCCACGATATTGAGCAGCGTGGTCTTCCCCGAACCCGAGGGCCCCATCAGGCAGACGAACTCGCCGGAATCGATCTCGAGCGAGAGGCCGTCGAGGGGACGGATTTCCTCCCCGCCCTTCTTGTAGACCTTCGAAACGGACTGGACGGAAACCATGCTCACTTCGACACCTCCGAAACACGATCTCCATCCGAAAGGCCGGCCGGCGGGGCCGTGATCACCCGGTCTCCCGGGGCGATGCCGGCCGTGATCGTCACGCGGCCGCCCGCAGCCTCACCGAGCCGCACCGTGACGCGGGCCGCCCGACCACTTCGCACCAGGAAGAGCGAACTGCCGCCGCCATCTGTCGTCACCGCGGTGGCGGGCACCGTCAGCGCGGGTCTCTCTCCGGGCTCCGACCGCTCTTCTTCAGCTTCGAGGAACCGGACCCGGCAGATCATCTCGGGACGCAGCGCCGGACCGGGACTCTCGATGCGGATCTTCGCCTGCACCGTGTTCTTCTTCAGGTCGGCGAGGGGCTCCACCCGGATCACGATCCCCTCGTAGGTCTTTCCCGGTTCGGCCTCGGTCGAGATCAGCGCCCGCTGGCCGATGGTGATGCGCGTGGCGTTCTCCTGGCGGACGTCGACGCGCACCTGCAGGTCCTCCGGGTCGTAGAGCGACACGATCCTCGGATCCGAGGCGGTGACGAAGGTGCCCGCGGTGACGAACCGCGAGAGCACGACACCGGCGGCGGGACTCGTAACGGTGGCGTAGCTCAGGTGGGACCGCGCGAGATCCCGGTTGGCCTCGGTGCGCGCCAGCGCTGCCCGGGCCTTTTCGACCTCCTCCGGCCGAAAACCGGCCGTCAGGCGGTGATGTTCCTCGACGGTGGCGGCCAGGCGGGCCTTCGCCACTTCCACTTCCGAGAGATCGCGCTCCAACTGCTCGGCGCTGGCCGCTCCGGCGGGCACCAGGCCCGCGGTGCGCGAGGCCACTTTCTCCGCGATGGCAACGCCTTCCGTCTGCCGCCGGACCTCCGCCGCGGCCTTGGCCACGTCCTCCACGCGATAGCCGGCCACCAGGAGGTCGAGCGCGGCCTGCGCCTCGGCCACTTCCGCCTCTCTGAGTCGCAGCGTGTCCTCGAGATCGGCGGCGTAGAGTTCCGCCACGAGTTGCCCCTTCGCCACCGCCGCGCCCTCGAGGACGAGGAGCTTCTCGACGCGACCGGGGATCAGGGTCGAGACGATCAGGGGGTGGTAGGAGGGGACCTCGATCCAGCCGCCCTCACCGAAGCCGTTGCGGTCCGGAGCCACCGCGCCCGGTTCCGTCACGACCTCGACCGTGACGGAGGTGGTCCCGCCGGGAAAGGCCGTCCCGCCTCCCTTGAGGTAGTACCCGAGGGCGAAGGCGCCGGGCACCAGCACGAAAAGCAGGACGAGGAGGAGGCCGCCGCCCCGCCGACGAGCGGGCTTTTCCTCGATCTTGAGGTCGTTCAGGTCGGGCCTGGTGTGGTTGCGCGTGGTCATGGATGGATCCGGGGACAGCCCTTCGAATCTACCCGCAGTTCAAGCGCAGGAGAGACAATTCGTGAACTGATAAACGACCTAAGGCACTGTATCATGTGTGTTTGGCGCAGAGTCGGTGTGGACCTGATGGATCGAAACACCCCTGAGATCGGGAGCATTCATGTCGAGACTCTCCCTCCTGGCGGCAGGCGCCGCCCTCGTGATCGCCGTCATCTACGTCGAGGTCAGGCTGGGTGACCGGGCTCCGGCCGCGGCACCACAACCGCCGGATCTTTCGGCCATCGAGGCTCGCCTCGATCGGATCCAGGAAACCCTTGCCGCGGAGCGATCCGCCCGTCAGGCCCCGCCTCTTCCAACCCCTTTGGCCTCCGAGCCACCGCTCGCGGAAACCCCGATCGAGCCCGAACCGGCGGCGGCCGCGGTTTCTCCGGAGCAGGCGGGCAAGGTACGCACCTTCCTTACGAAGCTCGCTGCCGGCGAGATCCGGGGAGACCAGATGAGCGAACTCTGGGAAATCCTGCCGGCTTCCGGCCTGATGGATGAGGCGATCGCGGCCCTGAAGTCGAACGCCAGGGCCCACCCCAACGACCCGGACGCCCAGTACGGCGTCGGCATCGGTTTCATCTCGAAGTTGATGGGCGGACAGGTCACGTTCGTGGAGCAGGGGCAGCTCTCGATGATGGCCGACCAGGCTTTCTCCCAGGCGCTCAAGCTCGACGAGCGACACTTCGGCGCGCGGTACTCGAAGGCCATCAGCTACACTTTCTGGCCGGATGCCTACGGCAAGGGGCCGGACGCGATCAAGCACTTCGAGATCCTCAGGCGGCAGAGCGCGGGGAGCACCGATGAGCCCATGCTGGAGAGCGTCTACACGAACCTCGGAGTCCAGTACCTGAAGGCGGGCAATCCGGCGAAGGCGCGCGAAGCGCTCATCGAGGGGGTCCGCCTGTTCCCCGATTCCAGGGACCTCAAGGGTCAACTCGAAGCGATGGGAGACTGAGAGTGGCGCGCCGCAGTGCGGTCCTCTCGCTGCTCGCGCTCCTGCTCTTCGCCGGAGCCGCCCGGGCGGACGAACTGGGAGACCTGAAGGCCCGTTTCGAGCGCGAGAAGAAGGCCGATTACCAGACGCGGCAGAAGACGATCCAGGAAATCGCCAACCTGAAGACCGAGGCGGCGGCGCGGTTTCTGATCAAGGTCGTGGACACCGACGCCGACCGATCGATGCGGCTCAATACCATCTACCGGGTCGCCCAGATCCCGCTGCCGATCGCCTACCGGGCGGTGCTCCGGTTCTACGAGGACCAGGATCTCAAGTCCTCGGCGTTCTCGGCCCTGGTGAGCTACATCCAGGAGGACCTGCCGAAGAAGATCGTCGACGAGGTGCTGGCCTCCTCCGACCAGGGCCTCAGGTCCAACCTGATCCGCTACTTCGGGCGCAGAAAGGACAAGCGCCTGATCCCCGAGTCTCTCCGCTTCCTCGACGACTTACCCACCGGCACCACGTCGCTCGTGAATCCGCTGACGCAGTATCCCTCCCTTGAGGGGGCCCGGATCCTCATCCGGATCTACGACGACAATCGCCAGTACGACCGCGACCAGATCCCCAAGTTCTTCGCCGAGGCCGAGGACGAGATCAAGGCGGCCCTGCCCGAGGCGATCGAGAAGGCTCCGCCGGACATCATGCTGAAGGCGGCGATCATCGCCGCCCGGGCCGCGGTGGCTCAGGCCGAGCCCGCCCTGGTCGGCGCGCTTTCGGCGGCGAAGGACAGCGAGATCCGGGCGGTGCTGATCGAGAGCCTGGGAGCGGTCGGCGCGAAGTCGGACGCCGCCCGGGAGTTGCTTCTCGATGCGGTGGAGCGCCCAAACGAGATCGAGTGCACGGCCGCGGTCAAGGCCATCCGCAAGAGCCCGATCCCGGAAGCCATCCCCGTCCTGATCGGGCTGATGCGGAGGGAGAAGGAGGGCGTCCTCAGGATCGAGGTGCAGGTCACGCTGGAGGTCATCACCGGCCAGCAGTTCGGAGGCCGCCTCGACCTCTGGGAGGCATGGTGGGCCCGCTACGGCGCGGAGTTCGACCCCACCGCGGTCAAGCCGCCGGACCCCGATGCGCTGAACCAGACGCTGGTGGACCTCGCCATCGAGAAGGGCGCCGCCGCGCTTCGGGCCATGCGCGGGGAGGACAAGCCCTGGGAGTTTGCGAGCCACCCCGTCGGCACCACCGCCCTGGTCGTTCTCGCGCTCCACGCCGCCGGGGACGATCGCAAGGACCGCGACATCCGGGCCGGGATCAAGTACCTGCTCGACGAGCCCGCGCCGGCGACGGTGTACGACCTCGGCATCGAGGCCATGGCGCTCGAGGTGGTGGATGGCAAGCGCTACAAGCGTCGGATCGCGGAGTGCGCGAAGAAGCTGATCGACTTCATGAACGCGAACGGCTACTGGGGTTATCCCTCGGGCGACGGCGACCACTCGAACACCCAGTACGCGGTGCTCGGCCTGCGCTCCGCGGCCCGGGTCGGGATCAAGATCCCGAAGACTGTGTGGGCCCGGATCATCGAGCACTTCTACAACTCTCGAACCGAGGACGGTGGCTGGTCCTACCACCCGAGTTCCGGGAGCACGGTCAGCTCGAGTTCGATGACCTCCGCCGGCGTGACGTGCCTGCTCATCTGCCTGGAGAACGCGGAACTGACCGAGGAGGAGCGAGCGACGCTCAAGAGGACCATTGACGGCGGCTTCGACACCCTCGGCGAGAAGATGAAGCTCGACAAGGATTCACTCTACGCCCTCTACGGCATCGAGCGCGCCGGCGTCCTCGGCAGCCGCACCCTCATGGGCGGAAACCCGTGGTACGTCCCCGGCGCCAGGCGCCTGATCGAGGAGCAGAGCCGCGACGGCCACTGGCGCCCGGGCTACAATGAACCGGTCCAGACATCTTTCGCGATCCTCTCCCTGAAAAAGGCCACGGCCCCGATCTCGAGCCGCTGAAAAACAACACCGGGAGTCCTTTTTCCTGCAGGCTCGAAGTGATTCCCGGTCGGGCTTGCTGTGCGGGGAAAAAGGACTCCCGGTGTTGTTTTTCTGAAGGGGGGCGGGGGGGCGGGGACGTAAGTCGGGGTAGATGATGACCGTGGCGAGTGATGAGGAGCTGATTTTGGCGGTGGCCGCGGGCGAGGAGGACGCGCTTGCGGCGTTGCTCGGTCGCCACCAGGGGCTGGTCCGGGGTTACCTCGTCAAGCGCCTGCCGACCGTCGAGGATGCGGAGGAGGCGGCGCAGGACGTGTTCCTGAAGCTCGACCGGGGGGCGGCCACCTTCAACGGCACCGGAGCGTTCCGGCCCTGGCTCATGGCCATCGCCCGGAACGTCCTCCGCGATCGCCTGCGACGGAGCCGTGACCGGCGGGAAGTTCCCCTCGTCACCGACCGGATCGAGGTCTACCGCTCCACACATCGCGACGAGGAGGTCCGGGCCGCCATCCGCACGCTCCCCCGCCGCTACCGGGCGGCGCTGACGCTGAAATACCTCCTCGGACTCTCCTATCGGGAAGCGGCGGCGGAACTAGAGCTCACGGAGAAGGGTTTCGAAACCCGTCTGCTGCGAGCGCGCGTCCGACTGAGAGAGGCACTCCTACGAGGCCGAAGGAGCGACCATGGACTGTCGTGAGCGGCACCCGGCACTCCTTCGTCTGGCCGACGGGGAACTCCAAGGCGAGCCGGCCCGGGAGCTTCGCTCGCACCTCACTTCGTGCGCGGCCTGCGCCGAGACCCTCGACCTCTTCGAAACGGAGGTCGGCGCCATCACCGCGGCGCTCGACGCCACACCGAAGCCCCGCTTGACGCCCCTCTTCCCCCGCCTGGGCGCCGCAGCCGTGCTCCTGCTTCTCGGCGGCGGCGTCCTCTTCGGCCTCCTCATCTTCTACGAGAAGCTCGGGCGCGCCAGGACCCGCGTGGCGGCGCGGGAAGAGGCCCTCCTTCTGACCCGCGTAACCATCACCGCCGAGGACGTTCCCCTCGAGACCTTCCTTTCCGATCTCTCGGATCACGTGGGGGGCGAAGTGCTCCTCGCCCCGGAGGTCCAATTCGAGCCGGGGACGGAGCCGCGGGTCGATCTGCGACTCGTTCAGCCGATCATGCTCGGGTCCATCCTGGGCCTGCTCGAGGACTTCTACGATCTCGAGTCGTCCGTCGAATCCACCGCCCGGGGTGTCCGGGTGGTCCTCAGTCCGGGGAGAAAACCATGAAGCGAACCGCGTTGCTCGCCCTCCTGATCGCCTCTCTCGCCACCACCGCCCTCGCCGAGGACCCGCCCGCCTGGGAGCAGGAACTCAGAAAGAAGCTCGAGCAGCCTCTCACCCTCAACTTCGCAGAGACTCCCCTCACCGACGCCTGTGGCTACCTATCCCGGAAACTGGGTGTGGACATCGTCATCGACCCGAAGTGGGACACGGGAGGACCCGTGACGCTCGCGTTGGAAGAGGTCGGGGGCGACGCCGTGCTCTCCCTCCTGACCAGACTCTGCTCCGAGAAAGGCGCCTGGGATCTCCGCTGGGGTGGAGTTTTCGTGGGCGAGCAGGCCCGGCTCGACGCGCTGCCGAAGGACGCTCCCGGAGAACTCGAAGGACTCGAGAAGAGAGCGAACTACGACTTCGCCGAGAGGAACATCAGGTCCGCAGTAGATTTCCTCGCAGGGTATGCCGACTTGAAGGTCACCTTCAGCGAGAAGGCGCTCTCGAAGATGAAGGGCACGAACGTATCGAACCGGGGCAACAACGTCTCGATGCGCGACGCCCTCTGCCGCCTGCTCTTCCCGCTCGGTTTCGCATGGGAGGTCAAGGCGGAAGGTGTGGTGGTGGGCCTCGCCCAGGTCAAGTCCATGGAGACCATCGAGGAGAAGAACCGACGGCTCGTGAAAGCGACCACGGTCAGCCTGAACTTCGAGGGAACGCCGGTCACGGAGGCCCTCAACTTCCTCTCCCAATGCTGCACGGTTCCGATCCACCTGGACCCGGTCCTCATGGAGCAGGTCTCCGACGCTGAACTGCTTATCACGCTCAACGTCAGCGGAGTCACGGTCAAGAACGCGCTGGAACTCATCACCCTGACCAAGAGTCTTGCTTTCGACTACCGCTACGGCGGGGTCTTCGTCGCCCGGGCCGACCGGCTGAAGGTGCTCCCCCGGAACGCGCTGCCGGAAGCCACGCCAGACGACAAGCGCTGGATGAAAGCTCTCCGGGCACGGCTCGAGGAACCGGTCTCGTTCGCCTTCGACAGCGCCACCGTCGAGCAGGCACTCGATTTCATCCGGACCCTGAAGGGCCTGAACATCGTCATCGATCCGGCCGCATCGAGCCAGGCGGAGGAGGCCGAACTCACCCTCTCCGTCAGCAACGTGCGGATGGTGGATGCGCTCGCGCTGGCGCTCCTCCCCCGCGGCTTTTCGATGAAGTTCAAAAACGAGGTGATCCTCGTATCACTCGCCGAGTGACTCGAGGACCTTCGCCAGGCGGGGCACCAGCTCAGCCGCCGCCGGCCCCGCGGCTCGGGCCACGAGCTTCCCTTCCCGTGCCGCGGGCACCTCTTTCAGGGACCGCGCGAGAAACCGCTCCGCGTCCTCGGAGGTAGCGAAGGCCAGCACGGCGGCGTTGGTTCCCTCGACCAGGGCCTGGCCGCCTCCGCGAAAGCCCCGGAAGAGCTCGGCCATCTTCTCGACGCCGTCCATCTCCGCGTACCGGGCCCGGAGTTCCAGTTCGCTCAAGGGTTCGATCTTCGCCCCCGGGAAGGCCTTTTTGAGCACCAGAGCCGGCCCCGGGTCCACCTTCCCCGCGGGCCAGAATTCCGGATGAAAGACGGCCCAGGTGAGCGTCGGAGGCTTCGACAGGGCGCGCTCCGCCAACTCCGCTCCGCCGCGGGAGAGCAGGGCCGCCGTGAACGCCGCCCCGGATCGATAGGTCAGTTGAAAGGCGAAGCCGCGACGATCCTTCGCGGGCCTCTCCCCGGAGACGAGTCGGAGCACATCCTCCGACACCTCGAGCGCGCGGGCCACGGCCGTTCCGTAGTGCACCGCACGCCCCTCGATGACCATCGACACGGCGCGGAGCGCCTCCCGATCCGCGGCGCCGGCGTAGAGGCTCGCCAGATCGAATCGTCCATCGTCGTGGGCGTGCACGGCCTCGTGGGCCAGGGCGGCGGTGAGGAGTTCCCGCGCGGCTCCGCCGACGGCCTCCGAACCGGCCGCAAAACCCTCCCGAACCAGCACGATGGTCTTCGCCGATACGCTGTACCGGGCCACACAGGAGTGGGCGGAAGAGGCTGACAACGCATCCAGCAGAGTGCGACGCTGGCCGGCGGTGGCGTTCGGGTAGCGCCTGAGGATTTCCGGGGCGAGGTCCACGCGGAAGACCGCCTTGGCCCCCTCGAGGTCGAACAGGCAGACCTTCGGTGGTTTCGGGAAGGCCTGCCCCAACTCGCGCTCGATCAACGGAGCGATCGTCTCGAGCAGCGCACCCGCATCCTCGAGCGGATCCTCCGCGCCGAGAAGGCGGGCCGACGGCGACAGAAGGAGCGCCAGGCCGACTCCGATCAGGACTGTCACTCCCCGGGCCGTCACCGCTTCGGAACGTACCTCCCGATCTTGTAGAGGCGAAGGTCCGCCCGCGCGCCCGCAGACAGACTCTCCGAAGACTTCAGGAGATCCGGGCCGAACACCACGTGGGAGTCCTCCAACGGGAAGTCCGCGGGGCTCTTTGCGAGCAGGCTCTCCGCGAGCAGCACATCGCCGACGAAGAGTTGGACCCGGGCATTCGCCACCTCGGCGTAGTGCAGGTCCCGCGCGCTCAGGCAGACCGCCGCGCGATGGCGCCGGTAGGGCCGCACCCGGTTGAATGTCGCGAATCCCTCCAGCGTCTTGTCCCGATCCGTCCGGTAGGAGATCTGGAGCACGAGCCCGTCGAAGTCGGGGAGATCGGTGGCGAAGAGCGCCTTCAGGCAGTAGAGCGTGCCGGTTTTCAGATAGATCTTGTCCAGCTTGACGGGGTCGAGGCGGATCGTCTGCCTGAGGAACCCGGTCAGCTGCTCCTCGAAGGCCAGGGCCGCGGGAAGCTCGAGCCGCTCCCGCCTGAGAAGCCGAAGCGCCGAGACAGGGTCGAGGCCGAGCAACGCCTTTTCGATCCCGGTCTTCGCCTGCTCCGGCAGGTCCTCGATCGCCCGCCAGGCGGCGAGCAGTTCGATCTGCGCGTCCATCAACCGGAGCATCGCGACGGCGCGGTCCTTCACACCGCAGCGAGCCTTCAGCCGGCTCACCCTGTCGAGCCCCGCTCGCGCGGCGGTGGTTTCCTCCGCCGCCATCTGCTTCTCGGCGGCCTCGAGGGTCGCGAGGGCCTCGCCGTAGGCCTTCTTGCCGAGCCCCCTCCCCCACTCCTTCGCGATCTGCTTCAGCACCTTGTCGATGTGCTGCGCGGTCAGGGCCATGTGGTGACCGCGCTCGGCCTTGTCGTACTCGGTTCCATCCGGACGGAAGTAAAAGTAGGCGGGATGGAGGAACTCCTCCTCCAGGTACTCCTCGGTGAAGAGCTTGTAGCTTTTCACGGAGTCCGCGCGGGTCTGGTGCAGGAAGACGAAGACGTAGTCATTCACACTGGCGCGCGCCAGCGACTTGCTCTGGAAGGCACCGCCCTCCACGGCCGTAGCCACTCCTCAGTCGTCGCGGGAGAGATAGACGAGGAGCGGCACGCCCCGCCCCTCGGCCTCGTCGCGGGCGGCGCGGATGTCGTTTCTCCAGTCGATTCCCGCGGCGGCGGTGGAAGCCAGAAAGGCGAGGGAGAGCGGGATGAGGATGGTCTGCCTGAGCACGGATCTACCTCCCGCTGCGGTCCGAGGGGATTCTACTCCATTGCCGACCGAGGACAACCGTCTGCCACAACCCGCCGGCGGCACCCCCTTTGCGTTGCTCTTTCGTGGAACGAACCGAACATTCCGTATCAAAAGGAGAAACCGCGCTAAATCATGCTTCTCACACTGGTTACAGGAACTCAGACCGGATCGGCCCATCTATCAGAATGAACGCTCTCAAGCAAAGCGACTCAGAAAGAGAACACCGATGATCTGGACCACAGGTACCAGTGCGCACGCCGGGAACCTGGAGTCCTACCTCGGCGAGGAACTCGCGGCCCTTCTGGCCCTCGCCCGGCGGCACCTCGAGGAGGCCGCACACGTGGAGGCCCGGGCCCGGCAGCCGGAGCAGCCGATCCTGAAGTGGGAGGCCCGGGTCCGCGTTCATCCTCCCCGTGCCGCGCAGAGCGGGGCCCTGCTGGCCGAGCTGACCACCGCCCTCGGCATCGCGAGCGGGCGGTACGAGAGGATCGAGAAGTCGCAGAGTCTGGCCATTCCCCTCTTCCTCACCATGGCCGACCGGTTGAGGAACACCCCCACCGGGCGGGAAGACCTCCTGCCCGTCGAAGTCCCGGACCTGCTTGAGCGCTCCGCCGGGCTCCGTAGGGAGGCCGTGCGTTCCCTTCAGCGGGCCATCACCCTGTCCGCCCAGATCGGCCTCTTCCCCACCCGCAGCACGCCCCGCGACATCCTGGCCCTGATCGACGACCGCCGCCGCCTGATCCGGGATTTCCAGGCCCGACGCTCCCGCGCCGACACCCTGCTCGGCCGTGCCGTTTGCCTCGAAGTGGACTCCATGCCGGATGTGGAGGAGGCCATCCAGCGTGCGTTGACCCCGCCCGGGGAGGTGGTCGTGCCGGGAGACGAGGGTTACGACTGGCTGTGAGGGTGGGCCCCTGACCAGCGGCGGCGTGCTCGTGTGACTTCTGCTTCCGGTCCTTCCGTGCGGGAGGTTGGAGGTGTCCGCACATGCCGGGACCTGCGTGGCGCGGGGTGCCGGTGGCTGGGGTGCAGGGGTTTTCGGGCGGCGCGCTTTTCAGCCGGGGTTCACAGCGGATCGCCTGCAACTGGGCTTCGGGGCCGAGGGCCCGGTCGTCGGTGGAAACCCGGATGTAGCCCATCACCACTCTGGGGTCGGCGCGTCGTTTCATGCGCCTTGTCGCCATTCGTAACCTCCCTCCTGCATCGGAGTTGCAGTGGTGGGACACTACCTCGACGGGGGTTCAAGTCAGCGAGCGTCCGGTGCTTGACGGAGGACCGGTTGAGCCCAGCCCTAGGTGCTGAGTTCCTCCGACCGCTTCTCCTCAGATTTCGGCAATAATTTCGGCGAAGGGGACAGTCGACTCCGAGCGGAGCGATTCACGCCGTCCATGGCTCTCCTGGGAGGGTGCTCCCCATATTGAAAAAGGGGGGTATCCACTTAGGGCTCGTCTGGGAATAACTGCTGCATTCGAGGGCCGCTGCATCCCGCCCAGCTGCGTTGCTCGTCGGTTGAAACCAGTAAGGTTGCGCCTTCCTCGCGCCTTGCTGGACGGGCGCAGCGGCGCTCTCGGTGCAACTGACGCACTTATTTCCAGACGAGCCCTTAGCTCCACGACCCCCTACATCTTGGGTCTCCTTCCGCGGACTCCCTTCGCGATCGAACGGTAGGGGGCGGGTGCCATCGCGACCACTTGCCCAAGCAGGCGGTAGAACAGCATTCCGGGTGATCGCGAGGAACGCCGATTGAATTGGAAAGTGAACTCGTCCAAGTAGTATTCCAATTGTGCATTGCTTGCGGCACCGTGATGGGTTCCCAGCAGCCATCTCTTGAGAAATGATGCAACCCTATGCACTGCTGGCATCGACACGTGCCCAGGATCGTCCGATGACGACAGGACGGTGACTTGATGGGCGTAGCCGGCCTTCGACAAGCCGTTGTACCCACCCCATCCGTCTGTGTGGACCTCCGACCCTCGCACACAAAAGGCAGCAGGCTGTCGCCTGACAGACGGGGCAGCGGAGTCGGCGGATCGATCCCCGGATGTACGTCTTGAAGCCTCCGATGGAGAGGTGTCGCCAGCGCCTCTTGCTCTTGGAGAATCGACCTTTGACCTGGGTGCCGCAGTCGGGGCAGGTCAGGATCCGGAAGCGTCTCCGGATGTTCACCACGAGCTCGTTGCCGTGGATCTCACACCTGCGTACCCAAAGTCCTGGAAGGTTGAGCAAGAGATTGAGTAGCGTGGTGACTCGCATCGGTGATTCTCCTTTCGGCAGCGGTTTGGTTCCTCAAACTCAACCGTACCGGGGAGGTCACCGATGCTCAAGACCTGCGCTTTCAACGGGTTGCGCCGGTTTTCCCCGCCTCGCCCCCAGACCGGGGCGAGGGGCAATGCGGGGAGAACCTCAGGGGGAGGGTGACCGGGGAAGCCGTACTTCCAGCCCGAATCCAGCTACACGAACTTCAGGAGAGGCGTATTTGTTGCCGGTGGCTCTGAGATGAGGCCGGTAACGAACTGGGGCCATCCCGGGCACGAACGGTGGAGCGGGAGTGCCTACTCGAGGGGATACTGCCGCGAGGTGCCAGAAAACGCTCTCCATAACACGGGTGCGTCGCCCCGACAGGAAGTGAGTCGTGCATGGCCGTCTGGCCATTCTGGAGGTATTGTCAAATGTTGTGTTTGGAGGAGAGATAGAAAGGCGGCGTATCCTCTCGGTTGACGAACTCGCCGAGGACCGCCCACACGGGCAGGAAGGATACGCCGTGAAGACGAGAATATCAGGAAGTGAGGCTGCGGTCGAAGTCCGTAGCCAGCTGGACGAGATTGTCAGGAACGGGGCACAGCGGATGCTCGTCTCAGCCCTGGAAGACGAGGTCGAGAGGTTCATCGAGCGCCACGAAGGGGCTCGAGACGAGCTTGGCCGGCGCCAGGTGGTGAGAAACGGTCATCTCCCCGAGCGAACCGTGTTGACCGGTGCCGGCCCGCTGGAGATCCAGCAGCCTCGAGTGCGGGACCGCCGCGGCGTAGGGAGCAAGGACGCGGTGAAGTTCCGTTCCTCGCTGCTCCCTCCCTACCTCCGTCGCTCCAACAACATCGACGAGTTGATCCCCTGGCTGTACCTGCGCGGAGTCTCCACCGGGGACTTCCAGGAAGCCCTGCAGTCGCTGGTGGGCCCGGCCGCG
>SWCD01012759.1_pt2 | contig 15553 bp, 19 predicted proteins | sample 4693011 | NCBI WGS metagenome assembly SWCD01 (sample SAMN10267278, study PRJNA491770) | bioreactor metagenome | isolation source: DHS bioreactor inoculated with marine | place: Japan: Omine Ridge, Nankai Trough | reverse complement strand
GGGCGAGGTCTTTATGGGGCTTGAGGATTTTACTATATTAAATAATCTCCGGGGTGAGGCGGGCGAAGCCCTCTTTGCCAATCCCCGAAATGCTGCAGCCGGCTCTTTACGGCAGCTCGACTCACGTCTCACTGCCAAACGGCCTCTTGATTTTTTTGCATATGGAATCAGCGATCCCTCCCAGGTAAACGCTTCTTGTCAGAGCAAGCTTTTCACCTACTTGGCTCAACTTGGCTTTAAGGTTAATGACTATATCAAGACCTGTGAGGATATTGACGCTGTTATCTCTCATTTTCATACCCTTGTGGAGCTGCGAGCCCAGCTTCCTTATGACATTGACGGCATGGTGGTCAAGGTCGACAGTTTTGAGCTTCAGCGCCGTTTGGGTAATAAGGCGCGTAGCCCCCGCTGGGCTATCGCCTCAAAATTTCCGGCATCTCAGGCCACCACCATATTACGTGATGTTCATTTTCAGGTGGGGAGAACCGGTGCCATTACACCGGTTGCTCTTCTTGAGCCTGTCGCCCTTGCCGGTGTTATGGTCAGCAGAGCCACCCTGCATAACGAGGATGAAATTCGCCGAAAAGACCTTCATTTTGGCGACACAGTTCTTATTCAGCGGGCGGGTGATGTCATTCCTGAGGTCATCAAGCCGGTTCCTGAAAAGCGAAATGGCACGGAACTGCCTGTAACCATGCCTTCACACTGCCCAGCCTGCTCAGCTCCTTTAAGCAAAAAGGAAGGCGAGGCCGCCCTTCGTTGCACCAACCCTTCCTGTTCGGCTCAGGTACTTCGCAGCCTCATTCATTTTGCCTCAAAAGCAGGCCTTGATATTGAAGGACTTGGGAAAAAGGCTGTTGAGCAATTATTTTCTGAAGGCTTGATCGAAGACATCCCCGGCATCTACCAACTAAAGCATGCCGATTTAGCAGCCTTAGAGGGCTGGGGAGACAAATCCGCGACAAATGCTATCCGTGCCATTCAAAACAGCAAAAAAACCTCTCTGGCGCGTTTTTTGGCCGCTCTCGGCATTCGCCATATTGGTGAGGTGACTGCGGAGCTTTTAGCTTATCATTTTCTGAGCTTGGAGCGCCTCACCGTAGCCTCTTTGGAAGACTTTCTTGAAATCGAAGGAATTGGCGACCAGATGGCAGAAAGTCTGGCTCTTTATTTTGCTGATCCGGCCACCAGAGATCTTTTGGCCAGACTGATTGCCGCCGGTTTTCAGTTTGAGGTAGCTGCCCGGCTTCCGCAAGCCCAAACTCCGCTTCAGGGTAAGGTCTTTCTCTTTACCGGTAAGCTGCAGCTTTTTTCCCGCAGCGAAGCCAAAGAGCGGGTGAAGGCCGTGGGCGGCAAGGTTTCCTCCGCCTTGAGTAAAAAAGTCGATTATCTTGTTTGTGGGGATAAACCGGGCAGTAAGCTCACCAAGGCCCAAGATTTAGGCACTGCTATTCTTGATGAAAAGCAATTTCAGGAGATGGTGCTTGATATTGCTGAATAGGTCATCCACCCTCCTCAATAACAATCATTGACAAGGTCATGTCATGGATAAATGTGTTCGAGCCGTAATATCTGGCAGGGTCCAGGGTGTTTTTTTCCGGGCCTTTACCCAAGAAGAGGCTGAGCGTTTGAAGCTTACCGGCTGGGTGCGCAATTTGCCGAGCGGCGATGTGGAGGCTCTCATTGTTGGACCTGGTGATCAGGTCGACAAGATGATCGACTGGTTTGCAACCGGCTCACCCCATAGCAGAGTTGACCATGTAGCTGTTGATGAAGTTGCAAATCCAGACGTGTTTAATAGCTTTTCCATCCGTTACTAACCACCTTGAAAACCGTTGTCATTGACAAAAGACCTGCACTTTCTTAGAGTATTTCTTCTCTTATTTTAAAGGTGTTATGTGGAAACTGAACCAGATTTAACAAAGATACATCAGCATCTTCGCAAAAAAAATACCATGCGCATCATTTGCCCCAGCTGCGGCAATGATAGTGATTTTTTTGAGGTTGCTGATGGTGCTATTCTTACCACCAGATATATCCAAAACAGCGATGGTAGTTTCAGTCAGGATGGTGATGAATCCCAGATTTTAGGCGAGATTCGTTTCTTCTGCGCCGAATGCAATGAAGACCTTACTGCCTACCATCAACGTTTCGTGGAAATGCTTTTTTGATGGCCATGCAGCTCATCCCCGACAATGACACCCTGTTCAAGCATTTTCACTCTTTAGGCAAGGACCATTGTTTTGTTGGCCGGGTGAGGGTTAAGCCTGGTGAGGAGTTCATCCTCCACGACCTTGAACGGCGCGGTGTTCTTCTTTTTCCCAGCGCATCATCTCAAATCTTGGCACGCTCAAAGGTTGCTCAGGCCCGAATTCTGTCTGAATTCATGCCTCCCTTTACCCAGGCTATTTTTGACCACCACCAGCTCCTTGCCGCTGTGAACCTTTATGGCCGTGAAGGGGTTACTTCTGTTGTTACCAAGGATGATCGTAAAAACGGCGGTCTTGGCATTCATAAGTGGCGCTCTGTGGAAGATGTCTTCAATCAGGCGAGCTTGGGTGTTCTTCCCTACCCCTTTGTTCTCCAACCCTTTTATGCTGATGCCGCCGACATTCGGGTTATTATGCTTGGCCCCCACCAGGAAAGTTATCAACGAACTAACCCTGATAACTTCCGCAACAACCTTCACTGTGGAGGGCAAGGACAAGCCATTACCCTTGATCAAGATCAACAGGCCCTTTGCCGTGACGTTATGGATCGCGGCTTATTCCCCTACGCTCATATCGACATTCTTTGTACAGCCGATGGCCGCTCTTATTTAGGTGAAATCAACCTTCGCGGCGGCTTACGCGGTGCTCAAATCAACGGCGCTGAGTATCAGGATACCCTAAATCGTATCCACTCTGATTTTCTCGCTGAGCACAACATCTCTGCTTAGCATTTGACCAGCTGGCTCTCATCTCGACTGAATCACAAAAAAAAAGGAGATTGAATCATAAGATTCAATCTCCTTTTTTATAAGCTATGTCAACTGCCTAGGCAGTCGTAATAAACTTAATTATACACAACCGGTAGGCTTAGGCAGACCAGCCATCTTACAAGCACCTTTACCAGGTCCTGATGGGAAGAGCTCGTAGATGCGCTTCAGAGGGAAACCAGTGGTTTTGGAAAGAATACGTACCATTGGAGCGATACCATTCTTCTTGTAGTAATCTTGAAGAGCGTTGATTACTTTCCAGTGCTCGTCAGTCATGTCAGAAATGCCTTCTTCGGCCTTTACGTACTCAACCCAAGACTCATTCCACTCTTCCATACCATTGGTAAGGAAACCGTCCTCATCTACACCAAAGCTAGATCCGTCATACTCGATAGTAGCCATATCTAATCCTCCGTTAAATTTTCCTAAAAATAGGGGTTATCTATATCCAAAAACTATTAATAAGTAAAAAGATGATCCTAATTACAGTATCCATTTTCGTTTGTCAATGGCATGCGCTTATTTTTTTCACAACAATGAATGGGTACTCAGTCACAAGTAGCTGTAATAAGGAGATTATTTTTTTTCAAGTCATCGCTTTTTGAGACCAATTATGCCTCAATATCCATCAATTCTTTGAAGAAGATGATTGATGCAAACCGCTTCGAATACATAGTGGGTTTTGTGCTGCTCGACTTGGCGACAAGTATCACATTTTCAATGCCATACTCCTCACCGCTTGCTAAGACATCTTCATTATCATCAGCAAGGAGAGTTCGCGCCTTATCAAAACCGATCTTTTTATTCAACTTTTCCCAGAATGCTGGATCTTCCTTGGCAACACCGATCTCGTCGGCGCAAACCAAGGCATCAAACTCACCCTCCATTTTGGTCTTGGCCATTTTAATGGCCAAGGTCTTAGGGTGGGCATTGGTGACAAGGACTATTTTTTTGCCTAAATTTCTACAAAACTCCAAGAATTCAAGGACATATGGGTGAACATTGATGAGATGATTGACATCAAGCTTCATTTTCTCTAGATCCAAATCAAGCTGTTGCGACCAAAAATCTAAATCAGTCCATTCCAGAGACCCTTCCCGCTCTTTATACTTGGCGAGCAATTCATCTTCAGCTGTAAAGATGGAAATATTATTTTGCTTTGCATAAATCTGCGGGACATATTCCTCCCAAAAATAATCGTCAAAATGCTTATCGAGCAAGGTGCCATCCATGTCGAGGAGCACCGTGTCAATTGTCTGCCAATCTATGCTTGGTTCTATTTTATTATTCATCATGGTTATTTGCCGTTCAGGATATCTTCCACGGTTTTTCCACCGATTTTATCGTTAAATACTGCCAGTATGAAAGGGCTTACCCTGTCATACTCCTCCTGGCCAATAAGAAAGCCGGGCAGCGGCTGGCTTTTTCGAAGCCGAGACCGTGCTTGATCGGCCAGCGACAATGAAGGAAGGAGCTTGGCCGTAGCTTCGTTTTCCCTTAAGTCACAAAGCGCCAACAATACATCTAGCATATTGCCCCAATATTCACCCTGGCCCACATGTTCGATAAGCTGCTGGCCTGCCGTGGTGGCAGTAATATAGAATTGCGGCTGTTCAGCAGCTTGGTCGGGCTGGCAGGTGTTAAGCGAGGCAAAACTCCGGCACGAAAACGGCCTCACTGCATAAATCTGACACACTCCGTCTTCTAAAAATGGGCAGACAGCTTCACTTTTTACCGGCTGCAGGGAGGGACTTTCCTCTCCTGCCAAACATTTTTGGGCAAGCTCGTTTGTTGTTTCTGGCAGAGACTGCTGATGCGTAGTTTTCTGAATTTTTCCAGCAAACCAGCTATTGAGGCCTTTGTCGTTAATGAACTGATGGACGGCATCACCTTCTGGAGCGGTCATTGTCACATTTTGGGTGCAGCAATGGGCACAACCTTTTCGACACGAAAAGGAGAGTTCGTTTTGCTCTATCCAATGCTCAAAATTATGGTAAATGCGTTGAACAATTTTTTTTCGCAGCCCACTCATTGCCCATCATCCTGCTTGTGTTTGCGTGAGGCGACACCTGCCAGAATCTTTTTTATCAGATCCTCAGGGGTTATTTTCATGGCAAGAAGATACATAACAATGGCCAGTGCCAGGTCATCCAACCAACCAGCCAGCAGAATCTGGTCGGGGAATAAATCCATGGGGAAAATGATGTAGAAAAAAGTGGCAATGAGTAGAATTTTTACGCTCCAGGGCGCTTCTTTGTGGAGAAAGATGTTCCACAGGAGCTTTATATTCGTCCAAAACCGTATCATGCCTGCACACTTCCTATAAGCTCGGTCACTGCTTTGCGACCGGTTTCCTGAAGAAATGCAGCTAAACCGTCCACGAGCTCTCCACTCACCGATGGATTAACAAAATTTGCCGTGCCGACCTGTACAGCGGTTGCACCTGCCATCAAAAATTCAACAACATCTTCAAGGGTGGAAATACCGCCGATACCAATAACAGGAATAGTAACCGCAGCAGCAACTTGGTAGACCATGCGCAGGGCAACGGGTTTAATTGCCGGGCCCGAGAGCCCGCCGATAACATTGGCCAGTTTAGGCCTGCCTGTTTTGATATCAATGGCCATACCGATCAGGGTATTTATCAGGCTTACTGCTGTGGCGCCGGAATCTTCAACTGCCTTGGCGATCAACGTTATGTCTGTGACATTGGGCGAAAGCTTGATGATGACCGGCAGGCTGGTTTTCCGAGCCACAACTTCGGTAACTTTTGCAGCCATACTCGGATCTGTGCCAAAAGCTACCCCACCTTTTTTAACATTAGGACAGGATATATTGACCTCAATGGCAGCAATGCCTTTGACATCATTAAGCCGGGCCGCCAGCTCTTGGTAATCTTCCAGCGAATCGCCAAGAATATTGACAACTACCTGGCTGTCAAGCTTGCGAATCATCGGCATTTTCTCTGATATAAAGCGATCAACACCGACATTTTGCAGCCCTATGGCGTTTAACATACCACTGGCTGTTTCCACCACCCGGGGCGGGGGGTTGCCTGGCCGGGGATTAAGCGAAATACCTTTAACAACAATAGCGCCAAGTGCGGCAATATCAACAAAAGGGGTGAATTCCTCGCCATAGCCAAAGGTACCTGAGGCTGTCATAATCGGGTTGGCAAGCTGCCAGTTCCCTATCTTCACGCTGGTATCTACAGCCATATCTCACCTGCCTCAAATACCGGACCATCTTTGCAGACATGGACATATTTATCTTCTGCGTTTTCAGATACCCCAGCCCGCTGAACAGTACAGCCAAGGCAGGCTCCCATACCACATGCCATCATGGTTTCAAGAGAAACCTGACAAGACCAGTTTCGCTCACGGCAAAGGGTAGCAACCCCTTTCATCATGGGGGTTGGGCCACAGGTATATATAGTTGCAGGGCTGTCAATCTCTTTTGCTAACAGTTCGGTCACAAGGCCATGCATCCCTTTGGAACCGTCATCTGTTGCCACCAAAACAGGGGCAACCTGTTGAAATTCATCTAGGACCAGCAACTCGTCTTCATTTCGCCCGCCCAGCAAAATCGAAAGTTTTGTGTCAGGAAATTGCTTTTTTATAACGGTGGCCAAAAAGAGTAGTGGCGCTACGCCAAGGCCTCCTCCAACCAGACAGTGATGCTGGGCCGGGGCAAGATTAAAACCTTTCCCCAAAGGACCAAGAAGCGAAACATCCTCACCCTCACTCATCAGGGACATGAGCTTGGTTCCTTTACCAACAACACGATAAAGCAGGGTAAGCACAGCGCCCTTGGCCTGATGAATTGACAAAGGGCGGCGTAGCAATGGGTCTGTCGAGTCATGACCCACTGAAACCATGACGAATTGTCCTGGTTTAGCAGTGCCAGCAACCTTGGGCGCCTCTATTTGCATGCGCCAGGTTTCGGGCCCCACTGCCAGATTGCTTAAAATTCGACCGTTTTCTAAATATTGCAACTTTTTTCGTGCTCGCAGGGTTATTTTTTCACGATATTACAAGGAGAAAGGCGTTAAAATGGCCTATTCCGCCGGTAATGTGCTGATCAAACCATGGATACGCTCAAGATCATCCAGTGAATAATATTCGATTTCAATTTTGCCTCGGCCACCATTCTGAATAATTTTGGACTTAGTCCCAAGGTGTCGAACAAAATCATTTGTGAGAGTGCGACAATATGAAGTTGGTATTGGCTTTTTAACTTCCTGTGCTCGGCGAGTGGCAGAGGAACCTTTATTTTGTTTAGCTGCACGAACCAGTGCCTCGGTCTGCCGTACGGAAAGCTCACTCTTAATAATTTTATCTCTAATTTCCTGAACTTCGGCATGGTCCTTAACTGCCAAGAGAACACGAGCATGCCCCATGGTTAACCTTCCTGCGCCAATGTCACCTTTTACAAAATCAGGAAGCTGCAAAAGTCGCATTGTATTGGCAACCGTAGACCTTTCTTTGCCAACACGTTTAGCAACCTCCTCCTGTGTCAAAGTAAACTCTTTAACAAGTTGCTGGTAAGCAAGTGCCTCCTCAATGGGGTTGAGATTTTCTCTCTGGATATTTTCGATGAGGGCGAGTTCGAGGCGGTCCTGGGTTTCAACTTCCCTTACAATGGCAGGAACATCTGTTAACCCTGCAAGTTTTGAGGCGCGCAACCGACGCTCCCCGGCGATGAGAATATATTTATCCTCGATATCATGGGGGGTAACAACAAGTGGCTGCAACACTCCTTTTTCTGCTATTGACTCAGCTAGTTCCTGGAGGGCATCCTCATCCATCTCCTTTCGGGGTTGGTATGGGTTTGGCTCAATGGCGTCAATATCGCAAAGCATATATTCGCCCTCAGCCGCCAAGGTATCATTGTCATCAGCCAACAGGGCTCCAAGTCCTCTTCCAAGGCGATCACCACTCATATTATGCCTCCACCGCAGCTTCTTGTTTGTTGAGAAATTCCTTGCCGAGGTTCATATAGCTTAAGGCCCCAGCTGAACTTTTATCATACTCGATAACTGACTTGCCATGACTGGGACATTCACTGAGTCGAACATTTCTCGGAATTACGGTGCTGTACACTTTGTCACCGAAATGCTTTTTGACCTCTTTTGCAACCTGATAGGTAAGCTTATTGCGACGGTCATACATGGTAAGCAACAGACCCTCAATGGCAAGTCGGGGGTTATAGGAATTCTTAACGAGTTTAATAGTTCGCACCAGTTGACTCAATCCTTCCAGGGCAAAATATTCACATTGCATGGGGATGATCACAGAGTCTGCTGCACTCAATGCGTTCAAGGTGAGCAGCCCAAGTGATGGAGGACAATCAATAACAATAAAGTCGTAATCCTCTGAAATTTCGGCCAAGACACGGGTGAGAAATTTTTCCCGTTTTTTCTCAGACATCAACTCAACCTCAACACCAATCAAGTCGATCCCTGTGGGCAAAACCCAAAGATTAGGAATGGATTGAGAAGGATGAATAGCTGACCGTGTTTTGTCTGGCTGGATATAACAATGATAGAGATGCTTTGTCTTCGGGGTCACCGTTGCCCCCACCCCGCTTGATGCATTTCCTTGCGGGTCAGAATCAACAAGCAATGTCTTTTTCCCCAATGTTGCCAAGGCTGTTGACAAATTTACCGCTGATGTCGTCTTGCCAACTCCCCCCTTCTGGTTGGCCATTGTGATAATTTTTGCCCCCTTCTCCCTCTGCTGTGTCATGCTTTCCTCTGTCCTTTTGTGTGTTGTAAAATGCGCCAAAGGCGCTCCAATATAGACAGGCAAACGGGCGGCCAACCTTGTAAACAGGCCTGAAGGCATCCCGTTGCCGATAAAAACGACCCTCAAATCCTGGTCGAAATCATATTTAATCGCTGAGAAAAAAGGAGGGTCTTAGGCGACCCTTTTGACAGAATAAGCTATTTTTTCTTAATGACAACTTATTTCGATTTTGACTTGCCCCTTTTGCGCAACTTTTACAAATGTTCCACGTGGAACATTTGTAAATATCAATGTCAAATCAAACAGTTGAAAGGGATAAGGTGAGTTCAAGAGTGCGAACAATATTTTTAAGAGAAATAAGTTCGTGGGTGGAGTGAACATTTTCCATGCCAACACCAAGAATGGCCGTGGTAAGACCGCGGCCATTAAAAATGTTGGCATCACTACCACCACCGGCGACAATATAGCTCAAATCTCTGTCTAAAAAAGCAGCGGCAGAACGAGTAACAGCCAGCAGGGGGCTAGCTTCGTCGATGGCCATAGCCGGATATTGTTCCGGGAAAGTTAAAGAAACCGCAGGAAGGCTATCACCCTCAGACGGAGTAACAACTTCGTCAAAGATGTGCCGAAAGGTTTCCATATGCTTCGTGAGAAGAGTTACAGAATGGCTCCTAATTTCACCCTGAAGCATTACATGATCAGGGACAATATTAGTGGCAGTACCCCCTGAGACAAGACCGATATTGGCAGTGGAAAGATCATCAAGTCTGCCAGTGGGCAGGTTTGAGACCACCTGGGCAGCAAGGGTTATGGCGTTGATACCATCCTCAGGATTAAGGCCGGCATGGGATGCTCGCCCAGATATTTCAGCGTAAACATAGACGGCAGCCGGAGCCCCAACAATAACATTGTCGACACCAGTGGAGTCCAAAGCAAAGCCCATGCTTGACTTCAGGTGCGCAGGGTTAAAGGCTTTGGCACCAAGCAAACCAATTTCTTCACCGGTTGTAAAAAGAAACTCAAGGGGGCGGTGAGGCAATTTATTTTCAAAAAGAGTCTCTGCCATTTCCATGAGAATGGCAATACCAGCCTTATCGTCACCACCTAGAACAGTATCACCATGGGAGGTGAAAATATTATTATGCCGACAAACCTTAACCCCAATGCATGGAGCAATAACATCCATATGGCAATTAAAAAAAAGCGGGTCTTTATCAGAATCACGACCCGGGATAGAGACAATCAGGTTGCCAGTATCAGAACCGGTGACAGATGCTGTGTCGTCGACAAAAGTCGTAACACCTGGAAATACATCGAAAAATTTTTGGAGATAGGCTGCAAGCTTGGCCTCGGATTTTCCTGGGCTATCGATCTCACAAAGGGTTATAAAGTAATGAGCTAAGCGTTCTTGGTTGATAGGCAAGGCAGACATAGAAAAACATATTATGGGAATTAGGATGGTTAATAAGATAAGCAGTTATAATAGCATAAAAGCATATATCACCAAAGATGGATCTGAAATAAGGGAGATAATTCACCCTACTATCCATGGCAACCAAAATATAAGCCTCGCCGAGGCCCGGGTTAAACCAGGCAAGGAAACTGAACCCCATTTTCATCAGAAGAGCGAAGAAATCTATCAGGTTACATCAGGCCAGGGAATATTAAGAATAGAAGATGAAGAGTATGAGGTGGAATCCGGGTTCGCCGTGACAATTATGCCAGGCCAGGTGCATAGCTTAACAAACACTGGCAACAAAGATCTTGTGGTCACCTGTTGTTGTGCACCTGCCTATGAGCATGAAGACACAAAACTTATCAAATAAATAAGAATTTTACCCTTCAGGAAGAACGTCCTGGTTCATGGTTACTTCCATGGCCCGAACCGGGCACACAGGCACACACAAGCCGCAGCCGGTGCATTTGTCAGGCACAAACAAGACGCCCAGGCTTGGATGTTCTAAATAAAGAGCACTGGTGGGGCAGATACCAGTACATGCACCGCATTGAATGCAGAGTTCATCATCGCGACGGATGATGGTAGAAATAGGCTCAATCTTAACGCCGTAATTTTGAAGAAACTCAAGGGCGCCCTTCACATTTTTTTTGTGACCGGTGAGTTCGAGTACCATCAAACCGTCATTGCCGGGTAAAATAGTTGCCTTAAGAATATTAAAGTCAACCTCGAACTTCTTGACGAGCTCACAAATGATGGGTTTATCGCCCGTCTCCTTGGGAAAATGCAGGACATATATCTTGGTGTTCATAATTATGCGAAGTAGAAGTGGTTAAATTGCAGCTTGACGACCAAAAAAAGACATAAAAATAAAATCTTAGGGCCGAAAATCCGTTACGTCGTAAACTGTACCAAAACTACCCAAAACAGTAAACCTGCTTTACAGATTCTCGTCAGAAAAACGGTAGCCAACGCCACGAACAGTCTCAACATATGAGGCAGCAGATCGAAGCTTTTTGCGGAGGCCGGATATCAAAACATCTATGGCACGTTCTGTCAAACTATAGTCAAAACCCCTGATATCATTGATTATTTGTTGACGACTATAGACCCATCCCGGCTTCTTGGCAAGAAGCAAAAGAATGGAAAATTCTGAGAAGGTAAGATGAATATTCTTGCCGCCAACAAAGACTTCATAGCAATGAGGTTTAATTGCCAGCTTATGTTCCGGAAAAGAAATGTCTTGAGAGTCGTCATCACCAGGGGAGGAGGAGAGTTGACTCCGACGGAGAAGGGCATTTATTCGCGCCAGTAAAACTTTTGGGCTAAAAGGCTTGGGCAGGTAATCATCTGCCCCGGCTGCAAGACCAGCGACAATATCCTCCTCATCACCCTTGGCTGTAAGCATAAGAACAGGGATATCGCTTGAGTGCGATGTACGAATCTGCTGGCAAACAGAAAGGCCATCAATGCCGGGCAGCATGAGGTCAAGGACGATGAGATCTGGCTTTTTGCTTAAAAAAAACTCAAGACCCGACTCACCATCATCAGCGCAAAACACCTGAAAACCAGCTTTTACGAGATTATAGGTGACAAGCTGTTGGATGTCCTCTTCGTCTTCAATAACGAGAATAGCAGACTGTTTGTCCATGACATCAATCCTAGATGTTTTCTTCGTGCCTTACAATACGGCCCTGGAGCATATAGATAATATCCTCGGCAGTATTGGTGGTGTGATCGGCAATCCGCTCCATACCGCGGGCTACAGAAAGGAGCAGGGGTCTGTATACTTGCTGGGCTGAATCTTTTTTGACAATTTCCTCAATCTGTTTACGGATATTGCGCTTGGCTTCGTCAACCTCATCATCCTGAAGACAAATACGATAGGCCAGATCAGAATCCTCATTAACAAAGGCATCGAGGCAATTACTGAACATATCAAGGGTGGTATCAAACATGGGGTCAAAATCAACAGGAATAGTCACCTTGTTTGGATTTTTGTCATGCTTCATGGCAGCTGCAAGTAGGATTACCTTGTCAGCAACCTTACAGGCCAAATCACCAATGCGCTCAAGCTCACGGTTCATCTTTAAAGAAGTAACAACAAAGCGTAAATCACTTGCTACAGGTTGATGAAGAGCAAGAATTTTAAGGCAATCCTCTTCTACATTGACCTCTAAGGCGTTCACCTTTGAATCAGCCTCTTGAATCTCAGCGGCAAGGGTAGCGTCAAAAGTATGAAACGCCTTAATGCTGTTTTTTAAGCCTTCTTCAACAACAGTGCCCAAGTAAATAAGGTGCTGTTTGAGAGTGTTTATCGATGAATGGATATCAGTAGTCACAGTTCACCTCTTAGCCGAAACGGCCGGTTATATAATCTTCTGTCGCCTTTTTTACGGGAACGGTAAACACCTTTTTGGTGTGACCGAACTCAATCAATTCTCCCTCGTAAAGAAAGGCGGTATAGTCGGAAATTCGTGATGCCTGCTGCATATTATGGGTAACAATAATAATGGTATATTCGCCATTTAAATCACGGATAAGATCTTCAATATGGGCAGTTGAACGTGGATCCAGAGCTGAGCAGGGTTCATCCATCAGGATAATTTCAGGAGACACTGCGATGGCCCGAGCAATGCAAAGACGCTGCATCTGGCCACCGGAAAGGCCCATGGCAGAATCATGAAGTCGATCCTTAACCTCGTCCCACAGTGCTGCACGGCGAAGAGATTTTTCAACAGCCTCATCAAGAACAGGTTTGTCATTAATGCCACCGATACGCATGCCGAAGATAACATTTTCATAGATGGATTTTGGAAACGGGTTTGATTTCTGAAAAACCATGCCCACCCGACGCCGCAGATCAATAACATCACGGGAACGATCAAAAATGTTTTCTCCATCAAGGGTAATAGAGCCGGTTGTACTCAGGCCGTCTATAAGATCATTCATCCTGTTAATACAGCGGATAAACGTCGATTTACCGCAACCGGAAGGGCCAATTAGGGCGGTAACCTGGTGACGCGGAATATCAAAAGTTAGATCGAAAAGTGCCTGTGACTGGCCATAATAAAGACACAGATCATTAACCTGAACTACAGGATCATCGATGGCCACAATGGCCTGTTCTGAATCAGTCATAATTAATATCTACTCAGTTAATGGGAAACGGCAAATTTCTTTTTCATTTTATTGCGAAGGACAATTGCCGAGCTGGTCATCACCACAACAATGCCAAGAAGAAGGAGGGTAGTGACAAAAACCATTGGTTTTGCAGCCTCAACATTGGGTGATTGAAAGCCGATATCGTAAATATGAAAACCAAGGTGCATAAACTTCCTATCAAGATGGAAAAAGGGGAAATTACCATCTACTGGCAACGAAGGAGCAAGCTTAACAACACCAGTAATCATCAAAGGGGCGACTTCACCGGCAGCGCGGGCCATAGCAAGAATAAAACCTGTCATGATTCCGGGCGATGCCATGGGAACTAGGATTCGAGTCAGGGTCTGAAACTTGGTTGAACCAAGAGCAAAAGAACCTTCACGAATACCACTGGGAATGGCGCCCAGGGCTTCCTCGGTTGCAACGATAACCACTGGAACAGTGAGAAGCCCAAGAGTAAGGCTGGCCCAGAGGATACCACCCGTACCAAAAGTAGGGGTGGGAAGATGCTCGGGGAAAAAAGCCAAATCAATGGAAGAACCTATGCCATAGACAAAAAAGGCCAGGCCAAAGATGCCGTAAACAATGGATGGAATACCGGCAAGATTGTTAACAGCGATCCGAACCAGGCGGACAAGCATCCAGTCTTTAGCATACTCGCGAAGGTAAATTCCGGCCAAGACTCCCAGTGGGAAGGAGAAAACACTCATTATAAAAATGAGCATAATAGTGCCAAAAATAGCAGGGAAAAGACCTCCTTCAGTATTAGATTCCCGAGGCTCAGCAAAGAAAAGCTCCCAAACTTTACTAATGTAAAGGCCGGTCTTCGCAAATAAAGACATTGAGTTAGGCTGGTATGCTCTAACAATAGAAGTCAGTGCGATAATTTGCTCACGGCCCGTGGCGTCAGCAAAAGTGGCTTTATTTTGATGCAATTGAGCTTCAAGCTCTTCTAGCTCGGTGACGAGGAGCTGAAAATCACTGTTAAAACGCTTTTTTTTGTCATGGAGAGAAGCAAGAACCGTGGAATGCTTGTCTTCATCTTTGTAGACATATTTTGTTATCTGTTTTTCCAGCTTCTCTAAACGATAATTAAGGGCGCTTAACTCAGCATGAGTCTCTTTTTTCTTGGCTAAATCAGGTGATAAAGCATCCAAAGCATTTTTAAACTGTGCCGTAAGGTTTTTGCCTTCAATGGTTTGGCCATCAAGCTTCAAAGACCTTAAAAAACCGTGGAAATTTCCATACTCATGGCGCTCAAGCAAGAAGGCGTCCTTTGGCTCAAATCTTTCACTTATATCCGCGTCGTTAATCCACTTAAAATCAAGAGAGTAGAGGTCACGGTTAGCTATTTTTAGTTGGTAGCGCAGTCCATCATCGCCAACATTATCTTTGACAAGCTGGCCTAGGTAGGAAGAGCCGTCCTTCATATCAAATTTATACAGGGCTGTGGGCCAATACACAGCTATGCCATTACGGAAAATAATAAACAGCAGGCAGAAGGTAAGAATAAGAACCAAGGTTAGCGATGCCCCGGTTGCCCACACAAAAGGCTCACCTTCTTGCCAATATTTTTGTTTTAAGAACTTTTTCACCTACTACTCCGATTGGGTCAAAATCAATACTGACTGTATTTTTTGCGGAGACGCTCACGAATAAGCTCTGCTCCGGTGTTTACAATAAAAGTCATCACAAAAAGAAGCACTGCACAGAGAAACAAAACACGGTACAAAGTCCCGTCAACAGGCGCTTCAGGGATCTCAACAGCAATATTGGCCGATAAGGTCCGCATGCCGTTAAATATGGAAAGGTCCATAATCGGCGTATTGCCGGTGGCCATCAGAACTATCATAGTCTCGCCCACGGCCCGGCCAAGACCAATCATAGAACCTGCAAAAATACCTGGGCTGGCAGAGGGCAATATTACGCGCCACACCGTTTGCCAGCGACTTGCTCCAAGGGCCATAGAGGCAGCGGTAAGGCTGCCTGGCACGTTTGACAATGAGTCTTCAGCAATGGAAAAAATGATCGGTATAACAGTAAAACCAAGGCCAAAGGCAATGATAATACAGTTACGCTGGTCATAGCGGGTGCCGGTACTCTGAAAAAGAAACTGGGTGAAGTTGCCGTCAAAAAGAGTATTTTCGATAAAAGGCCCGCAGAGATAGGCAAAATAAGCGCTCAAAAGCAGCACCGGTAAAAATGAGC
>SWCD01024105.1_pt2 | contig 15584 bp, 16 predicted proteins | sample 4693011 | NCBI WGS metagenome assembly SWCD01 (sample SAMN10267278, study PRJNA491770) | bioreactor metagenome | isolation source: DHS bioreactor inoculated with marine | place: Japan: Omine Ridge, Nankai Trough | reverse complement strand
CCGGTGCCGCTGCACCCGAAGCGGCTGCGCACGCGCGGCTACGACCAGGCGCTGGAACTGGCCCGGCCGCTGGCCCGCGCGATGCGCGTCCCGCTGCTGCACGACGCCCTGCTGCGCACGCGCCACACCGCGCCCCAGTCGCGCCTGGATGCAAGCCTGCGCCGCCGCAACCTGCGCCAGGCCTTCGCTGTCGGCCGCACGGCGGCGCTACCCGCTCACGTCGTCCTGGTCGACGACGTCATGACCACCGGCGCGACCCTGCACGCCGCCGCCAACGCACTGCTGCGTGCCGGCGTGCAGCGCATCGATGCCTGGGTTTGCGCGCGCGTGCCGTAGCCGCGGGCCGCCCCATGGAAACGTGCCGGGCGCGGAGTCGGCACGGCCCGTCGTGCGGTCCAGGCGGCGCTGAGGGATCATGACGAACGCAGGAAATAATCCGCTGCGATCCCGGCGAAGATCGCCGCGCCGACCCAGTGGTTGTGCAGGAAGGCGCGGAAACAGTCGTTGCGCTCGCGGCTGCGGGCGACGCTGAATTCCCACGCGACCAGTAGTGCGGCAACGCCCAGCCCGGCCCAGTACGGGCTGCCGAGCTGCGCATCGCGCCCGACCAGGGCCAGCGCCGTGAACATCAGCGCGTACAGCACGCCCTGCGCCACCAGGTCCATGTCGCCGAACAGGATCGCGGTGGACTTCGCCCCCATGCGGATGTCGTCGTCGCGATCGACCATCGCGTACCAGGTGTCGTAGGCGGTGGCCCAGAAGATGTTGGCCACGTACAGCACCCAGGCAATAGGCGGCACCATTCCCTGCAGCGCCGCGAACGCCATCGGGATGCCCCAGCCGAAGGCCAGGCCCAGGTACACCTGCGGCAGGTAGGTGTAGCGCTTGAGGTAGGGATAGCTGGCTGCCAACAGCACGCCGACCGCGCTCATATAGACGGTCAGCCGGTTCAGGCTCAGCACCAGCGCGAACGCGACCAGCATCAGCCCCGCGAACAGCGCCAGGGCCTCGCGCCCGGACACCCGGCCGGTCGCCAGCGGCCGGTCGCGAGTGCGTTCGACCTGGCCGTCCAGCCAGCGGTCGGCATAGTCGTTGATCACGCAGCCGGCCGAGCGCGTCAGCCACACCCCGACGGTGAACACCAGCAGCGGCCACGGCGGCGGTACCCCGCCGGCGGCCAGCCACAGCCCCCACCAGGTCGGCCAGAGCAGCAGCAGCCAGCCGATCGGGCGGTTGCCGCGGACCAGCTGCCAGTATTGGCCGAGGCGCTCGCGCCAGCGCGGGACCGGCGGCGGCGGCCGCGGGACATGGCGTTCGTAGGACATGGGCGCAAAGCCTACGCGACTCGCGCCCCTGCGCACGATCATGGACAATAGTCGGCCGTGCGCCTGTAGCTCAGCCGGATAGAGTAGTGGCTTCCGAAGCCATTGGTCGGGGGTTCGAATCCCTCCAGGCGCGCCATTCCTTATACTTACCGATCGAACGGCTCCGGTAACGGCCGGCAAGGGTGCAACGTGCGCAACCACGACATCGAATTCCTCAAGCATTTCTCGATGGTGATCGGCTTCCTCGGGGTGGTCACGATCGGCCTGATCCTGTTTTCGCACCACCTCAACAGCGCGGTTCCGCCTGAAGTCTCGCAGTCCGCGATCAGGAACACCGAGGCCCGCATCGCGCCGGTCGGCGACGTCTATGCGGGCGCCACCGGCGCCGCTTCGCAGGCCGCGGCGGCGGCGGCGGCGGTCGCGGCGGCAGCCTCGCAGGTCGCCTATGGCGGCACCACCGACGGCGCCGTGATCTTCAACAACCTGTGCACCGGCTGCCACACCTCGGGCGCCGGCGGCGCGCCGACGCTGGACCAGGCGCACTGGGCGGCACGCATCCCGCAGGGCAAGGACACGCTGCACAAGCACGCCATCGAGGGCTACACCGGCCCGGATGGCGGCATCATGCCGCCCAAGGGCGGCAATCCGGCGCTCACCGACGAACAGGTCATCGCGGCGGTCGACTGGATGCTCGGCAACCTGAAATAGACGGCCAGGCCATTCAAGGTGCATCGGGGCGCCGTCCGGTTGCACATGCCGCCGGGGAAAAGGTCGCTACGTGGCGATCCCCTGCCATCATGACGACATCTTCGCGTAACGTTCCCGCCCCTAGCGCCGGCCCAAACGCACTGCGCCTGCCTTGAACGTCCAGGCCCTATCATGCCGCGCATGACCCTCCCCGACTTCCCGGCAAGCTCCGGCCCGATCACGCTCGCCGGCCCGATCGGCGCGCTCGAACTTGCCGTCGACCTGCCGGGCGACGACACGCCGGCCCTGCCCTTGGTCGCGATCGTCTGCCACCCGCTGCCGACCGAGGGCGGCACCATGCACAACAAGGTGGTGACGATGGCTGCGCGCGCGCTGCGCGAACTCGGTGCCACCACGGTGCGCTTCAACTTCCGCGGCACCGGCGACTCCGAGGGCAGCTTCGATGAAGGCCGCGGCGAAGTCGAGGACCTGCAGGCCGTCGCGGCATGGGTGCGTGCACAACGGCCCGATGACGCGCTGTGGCTGGCCGGTTTCAGTTTCGGCGCCTACGTCTCGCTGCGTGCCGCGGCGACGCTGCGGCCAGACCTGCTGATCTCGATCGCGCCCCCTGCCGGACGCTGGGACTTCGCGCAGATCGAAATCCCGAGCATGCCGTGGCTGGTGATCCAGGGCGAAAACGACGAGATCGTCGATCCGCAGGCAGTCTACGACTGGCTGGAAAAATCGAAGGCACAGGCCGAGCTGGTGCGCATGCCCGACACCAGCCACTTCTTCCACCGCAAGCTGATCGACCTGCGCGGAGCGATCAAGAACGGCGTCAGGCCCTGGCTGCCGGACGCGCATGGCTGATGCGGGCGCGGCGGCGACGCCGTCTGGAAATTATTCCGCCGGGGCCGCACGCGGCGACTGGGTCGACGATCCCGCCCAGCACGCGGCGCTGCGCGAACTCGACCGCCTGCATGACGCCTTGCTGCGGCCTGCCCGCCCCGGCGGACTGCTCGGCAGGCTGCTCGGCGGCGGCGCGGACGACTCCGTTCGCGGCCTTTACCTCTGGGGCGGCGTTGGCCGCGGCAAGACCTTCCTGATCGACCTGTTCTACGACAGCCTGCCCCTGCCTGTAGTCGCGGCCGCAGGCCGCGCCGACGGCCCTCTCCCGCAGAGCGGGCGGCGGGGTGAGGGCGGCAAGCAGCGCACCCACTTCCACCGCTTCATGCGCAGCGTGCATGCACGATTGCGCGTGCATGCCGGCGCGCGCGATCCGCTGGCGGTCATCGCCCACGAGTGGAGCCGATCCCTGCGCGTGCTGGTGCTGGACGAATTCTTCGTCAACGACATCGGCGACGCCATGCTGCTTGGTCGCCTGCTCGAGCGGCTGTTCGACGAGGGGGTGGTGCTGGTCACCAGCTCGAACACGCCGCCCGGCGAACTGTACAAGGACGGCCTGCAGCGCGCCCGTTTCTTGCCGGCGATCGCGCTGATCCAGCAGCAGTGCGAAGTCGTCCACCTGCAGAGCGATACCGACTACCGCCTGCACGCGCTGATGCAGTCGTCGGTCTATCGCGCGCCGCTGGATGCGCAGTCCGACCGCTGGCTGGAAAGCCGCTGGCATGCGCTCGGCGGCGACGATGCCCACCGCGACGCCGGCATCGAGCTCGAAGGCCGGCGCATCCCGGTGCGCGCGCGCTGCAAGGGCATGGCGTGGTTCGACTTCGACGCGCTGTGCGAAGGGCCGCGCGGCAGCGCCGACTACATCGAGATCGCGCAGGAATTCCACACCGTGCTGCTGGGCGGCATCCCGGTGATGGATGCGAGCCGCGACGACGCCGCGCGCCGCTTCGTCACCCTGGTCGACGAACTCTACGACCGCCACGTCAACCTGGTCTGCAGCGCGGATGCCGGGCCGCAGGCGCTCTACGCCGGCGAGCGCCTGGTGGGCGCATTCGAGCGCTGCAGTTCGCGCCTGATCGAAATGCGCGGCGCCGACTACCTGGCGTTCGAACACCGCGCCTGAGCCGGCCTGCTGCTGCGCGCATGCGCGCAGCGCCGCCACCAAGGCGTTAGCATCGGCGCACAACTCCGGGGAGTCCGACCATGCGCATCCAAGCAACCCTGTGCCGCTGCCTGCTGGTTACCGCGCTGGCCGCCAGTTCCGCCGCCATCGCCCGGGACGCCGACCCGGCGCAGCGTCCGGAAGTCGCCGCTGCGGCGCAGCGCGAGCAGGCCAGGGTGCTGACCTGGCGCCGCGACATCCACCAGCACCCTGAACTGGGCAACCGCGAGACGCGCACTGCGGCGCTGGTCGCCGCGCACCTGCGCAAACTCGGGCTGGACGACGTGCGCACCGGCATCGCCACCACCGGCGTCACTGCGGTGTTGCGCGGCGCCCTGCCCGGCCCCCGCATCGCCATCCGCGCCGACATGGACGCGCTGCCGGTCATCGAGCGCGTGGACCTGCCGTTCGCCTCGAAGGCCACCGCCACCTTCAACGGCGAGACCGTCGGCGTGATGCACGCCTGCGGCCACGACACCCACACCGCCATGCTGATGGGCGTGGCCGAGGCGCTGGTGGCGATGAAGGACACGCTGCCCGGCGAAGTGCTCTTCATCTTCCAGCCCGCCGAGGAAGGTCCGCCCGACGGCGAGGAAGGCGGCGCCGAGCAGATGCTGGCCGAAGGCATCTTCGAGCGCTTCAAGCCCGAGGCGGTGTTCGGCCTGCACGTGTTCAGCACCCTCAACGCCGGCCAGGTCGGCTACCGCAGCGGCCCGGCGATGGCCGCCTCCGACCGCTTCAATATCGTCATCAAGGGCCGGCAGACGCACGGTTCGCGGCCCTGGGGCGGCATCGACCCGATCGTCGCGGCCGCCGACGTGATCGGCAGCGCGCAAACCATCGTCAGCCGCCGCCAGGACATCTCGACGCTGCCGGTGGTGGTCAGCTTCGGCGCGATCAGGGGCGGCGTGCGCTACAACATCATCCCCGACCAGGTCGAACTGGTCGGCACCATCCGCACCTTCGACGAGGGCATGCGCCAGGCGGTGTTCGCCGACCTGAAGAACGTGGCGGAACACGTCGCCGCCGCGCACGGCGCCACCGCGGTCGTCCAGGTTCCCGACAAGAAAGGAAATCCGGTCACGGTCAACGATCCGGCCCTGACCGCACGAATGGTGCCCAGCCTGGAACGCGCTGTCGGCAAGGACAAGGTGGTGGCGATGGGCCTGACCATGGGCGCGGAGGACTTCTCCTACTATGCGCAGCAGGTGCCGGGGTTCTTCTTCTTCGTCGGCGCCACGCCCGCGGGGCAGGATCCGTCGAGGGCGCCCTCCAACCATTCGCCGGAGTTCTTCGTCGACGAGTCTGCGCTCGATGTCGGCCTGCGCAGCATGCTGCAGGTGGCGCTGGACTACCTGCACGGCGCAGGGCCTGCCTGATCCGGCCCGGAGCCAGACGCTTTCTGCAGGGCGGGCAAGCACTGCGGCGCCCGATTCACGGCAGCTCGTGGCCCGAATGCGGATCGGACGCAGGGCAATGAATTGCGGCAAGGTGTCCCGGCTGCGCAGGCCGCCCGCGCGCCGTCGCGGCCACGCTCGCCCGCGCGCGAGCCGCCGCTGCCCGAGGGCGCGAATAGAATGACGCCATGACATCGACTCCGCCCCTCGGCCGCGAGGTCGCCTATCCGCGCTGTTACGATCCGACGCTGCTGTTTGCGATCGCGCGTGCGGACGGACGCCGGGCGCTCGGCATCGACGCAGGCGCGGTTCCATTCGTGGGTGTCGATCGCTGGCACGCCTACGAACTGGGCTGGCTGGGTGCGCGCGGCAAGCCGGTGGTCGCGACCGCAACCCTCACGGTCCCGGCCGACTCGCCACGCCTGGTCGAATCCAAGTCGTTGAAGCTGTACCTCAACTCGCTCAACGGCGAACGCTTCGACAAGCCGGAGGCGGTGCGCGCGCGCATCGCCGACGACCTGTCGGCCGCCGCAGGCGCGCGGGTCGAGATCGTCTTTGGCCTGCCGGACATCGCCGCGCACGACGACGCGCGATCGCTCGACGCGCTGGACATCGACTGCGACGGATACGTGGCGCCGGATCCGACGCTGCTGCAGGCCGATCCCGGCGTCGGCGTCGAGGAAACCCTGCGTTCGGACCTGCTGAAATCCAACTGTCCGGTCACCGGCCAGCCAGACTGGGCCAGCGTGCGCATCGCCTACCGCGGTCCGCGCATCGACGGCGCCGGGCTGCTGCGCTACCTGGTGTCGTACCGCGACCACGCCGGATTCCACGAGCAGTGCGTGGAACGGATCTTCGTCGACATCCTTGCGCGCTGCAGGCCTGAAGCCCTGGCCGTCGAAGCGCGTTACACCCGCCGCGGCGGCCTCGACATCAATCCCTGGCGCACCACCCCGGGGATGCCGGCGCCGCGCCCGGGGCGTGAGCTCCGTCAATGAGGGGTGACGCCGGATCCACGGCGATATCGCGCCTGCCAAGGTGGCGAATGGCGATGCAGTAGCGCGATGCGTGCAGGTCGGACGGTGCAAGGGCCCTGCATGCACGGATGCAGGCCTGCGACCGTTGTCGCCGCTGCCGGCTCAGTCCGTCGCCGCGTCGGCTTGTCGCGGATGCCGGTAGATGCCGAGGAACACGGTGCTCCATTCGTTGCCGCCGTCGTCGGACGTCTCCCATTGCTGGGTCACGCTGCCGTCGTCGTTGGGGGTCCAGGTGATGCGCTGCTGCCGGTCGCCGCCGCCGGGCTTCGGCAGCACGCCTGTCATCACCATGCTGCCGTCGCGCAGGCCTCCCTGCAGGCGCAGCACGGTGCCGTCGCCACCGCTCCAGTACTGGCGCCAGACGCCGTACTGCGCATCCCACGAATTCAGGCTGGTGCCTTCGCCGCCCTGCGCGCTCGTCCAGTGCTCCTGCAGCCAGCAGCCGTTGTCGCTGCGCTCGATGCGGCTGCGGCCGGCGAGCTTGCCGTCCCCGCCCCGGGTTTCCACGCCGCCCGCATGCACGACCCATTCGCCGAGCCAGAAGTCGAACTGGCGCGCCTGCGGCGAGGCGCAAGCCGCTGCCGGCGCCTGTGCCAGGGCGTTTCCCCGGGCGAGGCACAGGCCGAGTATCAGGATCAGGACGCTTGCAAGCCTGCTTGTCATCGAACGGCTCCTCGCGGCGGTCCGCAGGCATCGTCTCCGGCGCGTGCCGGGATGCGGGCCGGAAGTGGGTTCCTGTCGCGCTGGATCCTACGCGGCTTTGCCCGCTTGGCGGTGGCGGGCGACAATGGCGGGTCGATTCCGCCACATTGCGCAAAGCCTGGCGGGCACGCCACGCCTTTGCGCACCACCTGCACGCCTGCCGTGCTCCCCCGCCATCCGACAGACCGACCGCGAGTTTCCAAGCCCATGCCCGACACCCTCAGGATCATCTACACCCTGACCGACGAAGCGCCCCTGCTGGCCACGCAGTCGCTGCTGCCGATCATCTCGGCCTTCACCGGGGCCGCCGGCATCGCGGTGGAGACCCGCGACATCTCGCTGGCCGCGCGCATCCTGTCGCAGTTCGCGGATGTCCTCGAGGACGGACAGCGAGTGCCGGACGACCTGGCCGAACTGGGCCGCCTGGCGACCGCTCCGCAGGCCAACATCATCAAGCTGCCCAACATCAGCGCCTCCGAGCCGCAGCTCAAGGCCGCGATCAGGGAATTGCAGCGGCAGGGCCATGCGCTGCCGGATTACCCGGACGAGCCCGGCAACCACGAACAGCGCGACATCAAGGCGCGCTACGACAGGACCAAGGGCAGCGCGGTCAACCCGGTGCTGCGCGAGGGCAATTCCGACCGCCGCGCACCGCTGTCGGTCAAGAATTACGCGCGCAAGCATCCGCACCGCATGGGCAAGTGGGACAGCGACTCCAGGTCGCACGTTTCGCACATGGAAGACGGCGACTTCTACGGCAGCGAACAGTCGGCGTTGATCGAACGCGCCGGCAAGGTGCGCATCGAACTGACCGGCAGCGACGGCCGCAGCAACATGCTCAAGACCGGCATCGCGGTGCAGGCCGGCGAGCTCATCGACGCCTCGGTGATGGACACCCGCAAGCTGGCCGACTTCATCGACGCGCAGATCGCCGACGCCAAGCGCAGGCAAGTGCTGTTCTCGCTGCACCTGAAGGCGACCATGATGAAGGTCTCCGACCCGATCATCTTCGGCGTGGCGGTGAACCGCTTTTATGCACCGGTGCTGGGCAAGTACGACCGGGAGCTGGAGCAGGCGGGCTTCGATCCGGACAACGGCATCGGCGACCTGTACGCGAAGCTGCCGGCGCTGCCCGCAACGACGCAACAGCAGCTCAAGGACGACATCGCCGCCCTCTACGCCGGCCGGCCCGGGCTGGCGATGGTCAATTCCGACAAGGGCATCACCAACCTGCACGTGCCCAGCGACGTGATCGTGGATGCCTCGATGCCGGCGATGATCCGCGACTCCGGCCGCATGTGGAACGCCGACGGCGAGCTGCAGGACACCAAGGCGGTCATCCCCGACCGCTGCTACGCCGGCATCTACCAGGCGGTGATCGAAGACTGCAAGGCCAACGGCGCGTTCGACCCGGCGACCATGGGCAGCGTCCCCAACGTCGGCCTGATGGCGCAGAAGGCCGAGGAATACGGCTCGCACGACAAGACCTTCCGGATCCCCGCCGACGGCACCGTGCGCGTGCTCGACGACGCCGGCAAGGTGCTGATGGAGCACGCGGTCAAGGCCGGCGACATCTGGCGCATGTGCCAGACCAGGGACGCGCCGATCCAGGACTGGGTGAAGCTGGCCGTTACGCGTGCGCGATTGAGCAATACGCCTGCGGTGTTCTGGCTGGACCCGGACCGCGCGCACGATGCGCAGGTCATCGAGAAGGTCGAGCGCTGCCTCAAGGACCACGACACCAGTGGACTGGACATCCGCATCCTGTCGCCGGGCGATGCCATGCGCCTGTCGCTGGCGCGCATCCGCGAAGGCAAGGACACGATCTCGGTCACCGGCAACGTGCTGCGCGACTACCTGACCGACCTGTTCCCGATCATGGAGCTGGGCACCAGCGCCAAGATGCTGTCGATCGTGCCGCTGATGGCCGGCGGCGGGTTGTTCGAAACCGGTGCCGGCGGCTCGGCGCCCAAGCACGTGCAGCAGTTCGTCGCCGAGAACCACCTGCGCTGGGATTCGCTGGGCGAATTCCTGGCGCTCGCGGCGTCGCTCGAGCATCTCGGCGAACGCTACGACAACGCCGCCGCGCGCGTGCTGGCCGACGCTATGGACGTCGCCAACGGGAAGTTCCTGGACAACAACAAGTCGCCCTCGCGCAAGGTCGGCGAACTCGACAACCGCGGCAGCCACTTCTACCTGGCGCTGTACTGGGCGCAGGCGCTGGCGGCGCAAGGCCAGGATGCCGCGCTCGGAGCCAGGTTCGCGCCACTGGCCGAGGCGCTGGAAGAAAACGAGGCGAAGATCGTCGACGAGCTCAACCGCGTGCAGGGCACGCCGGTCGCGATCGGCGGCTATTACCACCCGGACCTCGCCCTGCTCGGCAGCGCGATGCGTCCGAGCGCGACCTTCAACGCAGCGTTGCAGGCGATGGCCGAGGGCGGCTCGCCGGGCTGACCGGCACCGGCTTGCGACCTGCCGCCGCGGCCCGGCTCTGCTGGCAGCGGCGTGGCCCGGATGAGCTCCGGGCCCTCGGCAGTCCTCAGCCGCAGCCGCCTACGACGCGATGGGCAACTTCCAGTCGCCGCCTCGCGGCTTCGCCGAACCGGCGCCGCGAGGCGGCGGCATTGCCCAGTCGGTGGTCGAGTTCGTCCGCGACCGTGGCGGCGCCATAGCGTGGGCGTTCGCCGTCCGGCGCGTCGACGGGGGTGATGTCGCCCCGCGGGAACTGCAGGCTCGTGAACAGGTTCATGGTGGTCTCCTCGGACTGCGGGAGGCGCCTGGAAGTGGCACCTCCTCTTGAACAAGACGCAAGGTAGGCGCACACTTTCCCCTTGAAAAGCGACTTTTTTGCAAGTTTTAGTTGAATTAAAATAAAGCCTCATGTCGCCATGAGCCGCCCCCCGCTGCACACCCTGCAGGGGTTCGTCGCCGCCGCGCGCTTCGGCAACCTGTCGCGCGCGGCGGAGTCGCTCAACCTGACGGTCAGCGCCCTGAGCCACCAGATGCGTGCGCTGGAGGAACGTCTCGGCCAGACGCTGCTGGTCCGCGAAGCCCGCGGCGTATCGCTGACCGCCGACGGCCAGCGCCTGCTCGACCGCATCGCGCCACACCTCGACGCCATCACCCAGGCCCTGCGGCCGTTCGCGGCGCGGCGCGACAACGTGCTCGGCGTCAGCGTCACCCCGACCATGGCTTCGGCCTGGCTGGTGCCGAGGCTCGGCGCCTTCCTCGCGGCGCACCCACAAATCGAGATCAGCCTGCAATCGAGCGCCGGCGTGGTCGACTTCGCGCGCGAGGAACAGATCGATGCCGCGCTGCGGATCGGCCAGGGCAAATGGCCGGGCGTGATCGCAGAACACCTGTTCGACGAATGGCTGGCGCCGGTGGCCAGCCCCGCGCTGGTCGCGCGCATGGGCGGGATCGGTGCGAAACCGCTGCATCAATGGCCGCTGCTGGGCGACCCCGACCGCGGCGCTCGCTGGCGCAGCTGGTTCGCGCGCCACGGCGGCGAGGAGCCCGCGCGCTACGTCGCCAGCTTCGACGATTCCGAGGCGCTTCATCGCGCCGCGCAGGAAGGCGTCGGGGTCGCGCTGGGGCGGCTGACGCGACTGCGGCTGCTGCTGGATTCGGGCCAGCTGCTGCAGCTCACGCCATCGCGACTGAAGACCGACTACGCGCATTACCTGGTGTATCCGCAGCGATCGCAGGGCCATGCCGGCGTGCAGGCGTTCCGCGAATGGCTGCTCGGCGAGGCCGCGGAACACGAGCGCCGCATGCAGGCGGCCGATCCGGAGGCGTAGCCGCGGCGGATGCTTTCACACGCCGCAGGCCGCTTCACTGGCACGCTGTCTTGCTGGCCCCGTTCCTGCCAATGGAGAGATTCGATGCTGCGTCCCGCTACCTCCCTGTTCGCCGCGCTGGCGCTCGTCGCCTGCGCCTCCCCCCTCGCATCCGCGGCAACCGCCGCGCAGGGCGACGCCGGGACCACCACCCGGGCGTTACTGGATGCGGCCGTCGCCGGCAGCTGGCGCGACCCGGCCAACGTCGCCCGCGACCAGTTCCGGCATCCGGCTCAGACGCTGGCCTTCTTCGGCGTGAAGCCGACCGACACCGTCATCGAGATCACGCCCGGCGGCGGCTGGTATGCGGAGATCCTGGCGCCGTACCTGCACGATCATGGGCACTACATCGCGGCGGTGGTCGATCCCGCCGCGGTCAAGGAAAGCGCCCGCGATTACTACCGGAAAGGCAAATCCGGGCTGGAGGCGAAATTCGCCGCTGCACCGCCGCAGTACGACCGGGTCCAAGTCGTCACCTACGACCCAAAGACCCCCGCGTTCGGCGCGCCGGATTCGGCCGACTTCGTGCTGACCTTCCGCAACGTGCACAACTGGCGTGCGGCCGGCGAGGCCGAGGGCATGTTCAAGGGCTTCTATGCCGTGCTCAAGCCGGGCGGCACGCTTGGCGTGGTCGAGCATCGCGCCGCGGCCGATGTCGGCGACGACGACAGGTCCGGCTACGTCGGCCAGGCGCAGATGGTCGCGATGGCTGAAGCGGCGGGCTTCAGGCTGGACGGCAAAAGCGAGATCAACGCCAATCCGAAGGACGACAGGCAGCATCCCAACGGCGTCTGGACCCTGCCGCCGAGCAACCGTCACGACAAGGCCGATGAGGCCAAGTACCAGGCCATCGGCGAAAGCGACCGCATGACGCTGCGGTTCGTGAAGCCGTGATCGCGTCTTCGGGGCAAGCCCATGCGACCGTTCCAAGGCACCACATGAACCCATTCCAGGACATCCATGCTCGCTGGCACGAATACGCCCAAGCGCGCGATATCGCCTCTCTCATCGATCTCTATGCCGATGACGCCGTCTTTGAAAGTCCGTCGTGCCGGCGATCCTGGACCAGGACTCGGGCGTCCTCAGGGGACGCGATCAGATTCTCCGTTTCCTCAAGGAGGGGACGAAGCGACGGCCGAACGATCTGGTCCGCTGGTACCGCACCGGGAAATATTTCGTGAACGACGACACCCTCATCTGGGAATATCCGAGGCAGGCGCCGGACGGCGACCAGATCGACATCCTTGAGGTCATGCAGCTTGCTAACGGCAAGATCGCCCACCACCGGATCTATTGGGGCTGGTTTGGTTGTGGCCAACTTGTCGGTTCCGCGGCCAGGAAAGCCAGGGCCGAAAGCTGACCCGTGTTGCGGCCACAAAAAAACGCCGGCCCATGGCCGGCGTTTCCTTTACGTTTTACGGCCCGGCGCCCTGGTTCATCAAGCGCCTTTGCGAGCCGTCAGCAGATCAATGCTTGGTCTGCATCGCCCACTTGCGGTCGCGCATCAGGTCGTGCTGCTGCTTGACCTTCGGCAGGTAGCTGGTGACCGCTTCCTTGACCGGCGCCGGGACGTCCTTGTCCTGCAGGACGTTGTTGAAGGCGCCCAGGAGTCGATCCTCGGTCGCCTCGAGCTGGCTGACGTAGGCGTAGTTCTTGTTGTCGCCAAACTCGGCACGCACGTTGCCGTAGACCTTGTGCAGGGTGCCGCGGAAGGTACCGTCCTTGGGCGGCGTCGCACCCTCGGTCTTGATGTCGCGGGACATCGCACCGATCAGTCCGTTCTTGGATTCGGCCATGCCGGTGAACAGGGTCTTGAGCTGCGGGTTCTCGACCTTGCCAGCCGCTTCGGTGTAGAAATCGGCGCTGTCGCGGGTGATCGCGATCAGGTCGTTGATGGTGTCGATCTTCAGGTTGCGAATCTCGTTCACGGTCGTGTTCATGGTTCTCCTTGTTGTCGGCGGCGATGCGCGTCAAGTCGCCAGTCGTGGCGGTGCGCAGCGCCGCTTCGGGGTGCTGCTGGTCCTTTCGAACGCCACCATGCTTGCACAAGCGCCGTCAAAGCAGCGTGTATCTATTTGATTTATTTGGTTTTCTGTTCACCCTTGGGCCCGGGACCCGGTGCATCGCGCATGCTGATCGCCTTCAACAAGCCCCACGGCGTGCTCTGCCAGTTCAGCGATCGCGGCGTGCCGGCGCGGCGCACGCTGGCGGAATTCGGGCTGCCCGCAGGCGTCTATCCGGCGGGGCGACTCGACCATGACAGCGAGGGGCTGCTGCTGCTCACCGACGATGGCGCGCTCGCACATCGCATCACCGACCCGGGCCACAAGCAGCCCAAGACCTACCTGGTGCAGGTCGAAGGCACGCCCGCTGCCGCACAGCTTGAGCGCTTGCGCAGCGGCGTGATGCTCAATGACGGACCAACGCGGCCGGCCGGCGTGCGCCTGCTCGACGCGCGCCCCCGCGCTGTGGCCGCGCGACCCGCCGGTACGCTTCCGCAAGACCGTGCCCGATGCCTGGCTGGAACTGACGATCCGCGAAGGCCGCAATCGCCAGGTGCGGCGCATGACAGCCAGCGTCGGCTTGCCCACGCTGCGGCTGGTGCGGGTCGGGATTGGCGAATGGCGGCTGGACGGACTGTCCCCGGGCGCATGGCGGTCGTTGTAAGCCAGCGTTCCCATGAATCGTTCAGTGAATACGCGGCCAATGACCGGTGCCCTGGCTGTGGTGTCGCCAGAATCTGCTACCGTTCGCTTCCGCCCATTCAGCTTCGGTCCGCACGGCATGTGCGGCGTTTCCACGGGGACCACGCACAGGCCATGACTACAGCAACAGCCATGTCCGGCACGATCCTGGTCGTCGACGACCAGCCGGCCAACCTGCGGGTGGTCAGCGCGCTGCTCGCCCGCCATGGCTACGAGGTTGTCACCGCGGGCAGCGGCGAGGAAGCCATGGCGATGGCGATGGCGCTGCCGCCGGACCTGCTGTTGCTCGACATGCGCATGCCCGGCATGGACGGCTTTGCGCTGATGGCGGAAATCAAGCAGCAAGCGGAGCTGCTGCGCGTGCCGGTGGTGTTCCTGACCGCCGCGCACGACCGCGAACTGCTGCTGCGCGCCTTCGATGCCGGCGCGGTCGACTATGTCACCAAACCGTTCATGCCCGAGGAACTGCTGGCGCGGGTCAATGCCCACGTCGGCCTGAAGCTGGCGCGGGACCGCCTCGAGCGCGTGGCGCAGGAGCGCCAGCAGCTGGTCAACCTGGTCGCCCACGACCTCAAGAATCCGCTGACAAGCGTGCTGTTCGCCAGCGACATCCTGCGCAACGACGGCGCCCGGCCCGAGCGCGTGCCGCGCTACCTGGAGATGATCCACGACAGCGCGATGGATGCCCTTGGCTACATCAAGCGCTACCTGGAGGGCCAAGCCCACAAGCAGCAGGCCGACCAGCAGTCGCAGGCTGCGGCGGTGGGACCAGGGTCGGTGGTGGCGGCACTGCCCGATGTTCTCGACTGGCTGGTCAGGCGCTACGGCCTGCAGCTGGAAACCCGGGGCGTCCGCTTGACGGTGCGCGTCCCCGAACGCTGCGAACAGGTCGCAATCGACCCGCTGGTACTGCGCCAGGTCGCGGAAAACCTGGTCAGCAACGCTATGAAGTATGCCCCCGGTAGCGATGTCGAGCTTTCGGTGCGCCGCGCTTCGCCGGGATACTGGCAGCTATTGGTGGAAGACCGCGGCCCCGGGGTTCCCTCCGCAAGGCAGCGTCATCTGTTCCAGCCCTTCATGCGCCTGAGTGACGCGGTGCAGGACAACAACGATGTCTCCAGCGGGCTGGGCCTGTCGCTGGCCAAGCAGATCATCGACTCGGCCGGCGGACAGCTTTGGTACGAGGACCGCGAAGGCGGCGGCGCGCGCTTCGTGGTCGAGCTGCCGGTGGCGCGCGCCGTCGCCGCTGGTTGACGCGGTCCGCTCGGCGTAGTCGACCGCTCTTCACGCAGGCGGACGCTTGCGCGCGCGCTTGCCGGCGGTGCGCGTGCTGGTGCCCCGCTTCGCCTCGATGCGCGTCGCGCTGCCTTCGATCGCGCCATCGCGCGCTTTCTTCTGCTGCCGGCGCACGGCATACAGCAACAGGCCTGCGCCCGCGGCGGCCGCGATCGCGACCAGGGGATTGCGGCGCACGAACTTGCCGGCGACGCGGCTGCCGGTCTTGATCGCGCCGAGCGCGGCGCCGGTACCGATCCATTGCATCGCGCGGTCGGGCACGCTGTTGCGGATGCTGTCGCCGACGCTGCCGGCGATTTCCAGCGCGCGTCCTGGCAAGTCTTCGAGTCTGCTCATGGGATTGTCCGGGGGAAGGGCCGGCGCCCAGTGTGTCCGTGCCGGCGTCGTGCCGGCGTGAGCGCAGGCCCCGCCGACGCACGCCTGGCGCTAATCCCCCCGCCGCTTCGTCCGATGCGTCGCAACCGCATTCCAGGGATCTTCGGGCCGCGCCGAACGACCCTTTCCGATGCGCCGCAATCCGTGCCG
>SWCD01011569.1_pt1 | contig 15599 bp, 12 predicted proteins | sample 4693011 | NCBI WGS metagenome assembly SWCD01 (sample SAMN10267278, study PRJNA491770) | bioreactor metagenome | isolation source: DHS bioreactor inoculated with marine | place: Japan: Omine Ridge, Nankai Trough | reverse complement strand
ATGTGATTGACTTAAGGAGACCAAGAATGTTAATTGATCCAAAAATAGACATCATTACCACCGACTCGGGTTTGAAATATCAAGATCTAGTGGTTGGCGACGGAGCAGTCATCCAATCTGGAAATACCGCTTCCGTCCATTACACAGGATGGCTTACAGACGAAACAAAATTTGATTCTTCGGTGGATCGAGGCGTCCCATTTGATTTTGTTGTGGGGGCTGGTGGCGTGATCAAAGGCTGGGATGAGGGTGTAAATGGCATGGCAGTGGGCGGAACCCGAATGCTAATCATTCCCTCTGATCTGGCCTACGGAGAACGTGGAGCCGGAAATGGCTTAATTCCCCCAGGCGCTGAATTATATTTTCAGGTTGAATTGGTCGATATTAAATAATTTATGCATATAAAAAAAAGGCGAGTGTTTAGCCACTCGCCTTTTTTGTTATTAATTCAACTATTTACCTGCTAATTCGTTTTTAATGACCTCACTTAACCTTGTCATTCCTTCCACAATTTCCTCTTCCGAAGCATTAGAAAAATTCAAGCGCATCGTATTTTCTCCGCCCCCGTTAGGGAAGAAGGGAGCTCCAGGGACGTAAGCCACTTTTCTCTCTACCGCTTTAGAAAGCATATCTTCAGTTCGAATATTTTCTGGCAATGTCACCCATAAAAAGAGGCCGCCCTGCGGGACTGTCCAGCTTGCTTCTGTCGGGAAAAGTTCAGCCAAGGTATCGAGCATTAACTTTCTGCGTTTTCCATATGCTTCCTTGATTACTTTTAGTTGCCCTTCCAAAAAATTATTTTTAACTACTTCATGGGTCATCATTTGCACGAAGGTTGAAGTGTGCAGATCGGTGCCCTGTTTTGCAAATACCAATTTTTGGATCACTTCTTTGGGGGCGATCACCCATGCCAATCTCAATCCCGGAGCTAATATTTTAGAAAAAGTACTGGTATAGATCACATTCCCATCATAGGCCTGATCGGACTGATTGCGCATTTGGCTGTCTAAGGCCATTACTGAAGGGATATCCTCCCCCTCGTATCTCAATTTGCCGTAAGGATCATCTTCAATGATCGGTGTGCCAAATCTCTCACAAATCTCGATCAATTCCTTTCGTCTTCCCAATGGAATCGTTTTACCAGTCGGGTTTTGAAAATTGGGTAAAAGATAAACAAATTTGGGCCCAACTCTCATTGCCTTTTCTAGAGCTTCCGGAATGATTCCGTCATCATCAGTTTTAATTTGGATATACTCTGCCCCATAAGTATTCCAGGCTTGGAGCGCGCCCAAATAAGAGGGGGCTTCCACCAAAATCTTGTCCCCTCGATTGATGAAGATCTTCCCTAACAGGTCTAAGCCCTGTTGGGAACCATTGGTCAATACAATATTATCGATGTCAACCTTCACGCCTTGTTCGGCTGTTAGCTCTACCAAAAATTCGCGCAATGGAATATGCCCTTCCGTAATACTATATTGAAGGGCTGTGGTGCCATTAGTATTCAAAACAGTTTCGGCGGCAAATTTAAATGCTTCAATTGGGAAAACATCGGGGGAGGGCAGTCCTCCCGCAAATGAAATTAAGTCAGGGATCTGAGTATATTTCAAAATTTCGCGAATGGCGGAACTCATCAAAGTGTTTGTTCTATAGGCAAATCGGGTATCCCAGCTTGTTTCCATTAATTTTTTACTCCTGTGATTAAAGTATTGTTTTGAAACAAATGATTATGACCATATTATAGAATAAAAAATGCCCTCTTGAACATCAAGAGGGCATCATCTCAATTAAAGTTTCGGAAAACGGCTCAGCACGGTTGCCGGATTGGGCACGGTCATTCTATCCCCTGGCTGCAGATCAGCCGGAGCCACCGCATCACTAGAAGCATGCGGGAAGATGAGCAAGTTTGTGCCCTTTTTGGCATTTTTGAAATCGACATAAGCTTGCCCAGTCAAAAAGCCATCTTTGTCTGCGGCACAGCTCGTCACAACCCCGACTGTTTTTCCTCTTTTATCAGTGATCGGATCTCCCAAATGCGCCATTCGGACACCTTTTTCATTGAATCTGAATCGAATTACCTTGGATTTTCGTTTCGCTTCTCGATCCAAGAAACCTTGTCGACCAATGAACCAGGGCTTATAGGTTTTGACATAAGTGCGGAAATTCGCATCCCCCACACTCAAGTTCATTTCTCCGCCCATTTCCTGACCATAAAGGGGCAGTCCTGCTTCGGTTCGTAGGGAATCTCTTGCACCTAAACCACAAGCTTTCATCCCCATTGGTTCCCCAACTTCCACCAAAGCCTGCCAAAGTTTTGGGGACTCATCAGGATGGACAAATAATTCAAATGCCATCTTTTCACCCGTGTAACCAGTTCGAGAGACGATCAGATCAAATCCGCCAATGGTGGCGTCACATAATTCGGTTCTTTTCAGTTTCATAACGCGTGCGCGGGTCTCATCATCACATCCCAATGCCAATAAGATCTCACGAGATTTTGGTCCCTGCAGGGGCACGTCCACGCGCATATCCTTTCCTTCTTTCGGATCGCGCAAATTGCGTAATACTACCTCACGACCATAAGCTTTGGCCCAGGGGCGTGCTCGGTCGATCATCACCTCACCATTTTTCACGGCATTCAACCAGGCCCAATCCTTATCATCATTGGAGGCATTCACGACCACTAAATACTTGTCTTCACCTCTGCGGTAGACCAATAGATCATCGATTACATCCCCATCTGGCGTCAGAAAATGAGTATATAGAGATTGGCCAATTTTCAGAGTGCTGATATTATTTCCACAGACACCTTCCAAAAATACTAGGGCACTAGGTCCCTCAGCTTGGTAAACCCCCATATGGGTGGCGTCAAATAAGCCAGCCGCTTCTCGACAGGCCAAATGCTCTTCGGAAACAGAGCCATACCAAACTGGCATATCCCAACCGCCAAAATCGATCATCTTTGCGCCCATATCTCGATGGGTTTCATTCAATGCTGTCTTTCGAGGTTCTATATCTTTCGGTTCTTCCCATTTGAATTCAGGAAGTGCTTCCCCTTTTCCTTCCCCCACCCCAACATAATAGGGTTTCTCATTCCAAATTGGATCTTCATCAGATTGGGCAACCGCTTCTTCGGTTGATTCAACCATGGATATCGGACCGGTAAGCTTGCGAAACAAGTCTTCATCGGCTTGCACAAATCCATCCCCCAAATCTCTCAGCCATGCTGCGGTTAATCCTGCTTGTTCTGCAGAAACACTTAAGCGAAAATGGTCAGAATTTACTTTAGTCAACATCCCCAGCACATCCCCCTTCGGGGTATGAATTTGGGTAGCTTGACTGTCCCCATCTTTCAGCGCACCGACATCGCTACTCGCCACCATGTTAAAGAATTGCTCGATCTTGTCATCCTTGACCTCAAACGCAACTCTTTCTTTATCAGTTTTTGCTTTATCATCCAAATAAAAGAAATGCGGATACCCGTGTTTGCTCGCCTCATAATCAATGCCTGCTTTTTCAGCCATATCGCGCACTTTTATCCGAGCGTTTTCCAGAATTTCAAAATTAATTTTTGCTCTTCGATTTAATCCAGACGATGATTTTTGTTTATACGGGGTGGAGGCTTCTAAGAGGTCAGCGATAATATCTGCCAACTTAATACAATCATTTTCGTCAAATCCTCGCTGGGTGATCCAAGGGGTGCCCATTCGCACGCCATTTGGATTTAGCGGAGATCGGTCACCAGGAATGGTGTTTCGATTGACCACAATGCCTGCCAAGTCTAAAATTCTTGAGGCCATATCCCCAGATAAGGTTGTGCCATCCGGTCCGGTGATCGTTTTCGTATTCAAATTCATCAAATGGGAGTCTGTACCCCCAAAAGGAATCTTAAACCCACGCTCAACAAATCGATTGGTGAAAGCCAAGCAGTTCTTGATGATCTGAGATTGTAATTGACTGAATTCTTTGGATTGAGCAATTTTCAAAGCAATCGCTAAAGCAGCAAATACATTAACATGCGGGCCACCTTGTTCACCAGGGAAAACGGCGCGGTCGATCTTACGTGCTAATTTCTTGCTGGTCGTCATGATCAATGCCCCACGCGGACCGCAAAGTGTTTTATGCGTGGTTGTAGTGACGATATCCGCAATACCGATCGGGGAGGGATAAACTTTTCCAGCGATCAGGCCAGCGACATGTGACATATCCGCTAAAAGATATGCCCCTACTTTATCCGCGATATCTTTCATCCGCTGCCAATCGGCTTTCCAAGAATAGGAGGAGAAACCAATGATGATCATCTTCGGTTTATGTTCAAGGGCTAAAGCCTCAACATCATCATAATTGATCTGCTCAGTTTCATTATCGATCGTGTAATGGACAATATTATAGTATTTCCCGGATCGATTTACGGGTGATCCATGAGAAAGATGTCCACCATGCAGCAGGTCCATCCCCATCACCGTGTCCCCAGGCTTAACCAGGGCATGATACACCGCGTTATTTGCCGGTCCACCAGATAAGGCTTGCACGTTTACAAAAATTTCTTCTGGTTTGACACCATTATCCGCAAAGGTCTCAGCTGCTCGCCGGCGGGCAAGCGTCTCTACAACATTGGCATATTCCACACCCTTATAATATCGAGGGTCAGAATAACGTCGGTAATAGCCTAAGCGCGCATCATAATCCAAGATCTCTTCCTCAGTAAAACGTCGAGAATGTTCATCTGGATATCCTTCAGCATAGATATTATGAAAGGCAGTGGACAAGGCCTCGCGTACAGCCCAAGGGCTGGAACTTTCGCTGGGGATCAGGATTAATCGGCGATATTGGCGTTCAGCTTCAATTTGAGTGAGTTCATAAACATCGGGATCGATATCATTCATCGAACCACGAAATAGGGAATCAGACATTAAGGTATCTCCTAAAGTTAAATAATATTTTCTTTTCTTTAATTCTAATTTCTGCACTCAGGTTGGTCAAGCATTTGTCAGACAATTAAAATTGAATTTGAGAATATATATGGGACAAAAAACGGTGTAGGAACAGATTGATATTTATTTATGATATTTTTCCTATATTATAATTTGATTGTTGTAAAAACAAAGGGATATATTTGGAGTTTTGGATGGAGAAAAAAGCGGAAGGGAAGCCAGATTTTAAAGAATCTGAAATTGAAGAATTTATTGAAAAATACTACGGATTAAAAGGAAATTTATCTCCGCTTCCTGCGTATGAGGATCAAAACTTTTTATTAAAAATAAAAGACAACCAAAAGTATGTAGTAAAAATTGCCAATCAATCTCGAACGCTTTCCGAGTTAAAAATTAATAACTCAGTAATGAATGAGTTATCAAATATTCCAATTGGCCATATGTTCCCCATTGTTGTAAATTCTAAAGAAAATTCCCAGATATTAAAAATTTCTAATCGTGAAAACCATGATTATTATCTTAGAATGATTACATATTTGCCGGGGAAACCCTATGATTCACTTCGTCCACTAGACGAAAAAACCTTCACTAATCTGGGTGAAATTTTCGGCCAAATGAATGCTGCTCTACTAAATTTTTCTCATCCCAATATGGAATACGATTCCAAATGGGACTTAGCTCAATTGGACTGGATCAGTACACATACTCAAAAAATCATTGAACTCGATAGAAGGGCAATTGTGGAATACTGCTTTCTCCAATATCAAGCGCGTGTAAAACCCCAATTAAATGGTTTACCAATGAGTGTGATCCATAATGATGGAAATGGAGACAATGTCTTGCTCCAAATAGACAAAGTGGGGGGCTGGCAGGTCTCGGGAATCATAGATTTTGGGGATACGATTTATACGCATACAATCAATGAATTGGCGATATTATGCGCATATGCACTCCATGGTGAAAAAGATATTATCCCGGCCCTTCAATCCATTGCCAAGGGATATCACAAATATAAAAAGTTAACTGAAATAGAAATTCAGGTTCTTTTTCCGCTGATTCTGATGAGAAATTGTATTTCTGGTCTTATGTCATCTATCGCGACCCAAGAAGATCCCAAAAACGCCCACCGCCAAGTAAGTGCTTCTGCTGTATGGGAATTGCTGGAAAAAAATTATGATATGGATTGGCTAGTAGTTGAAAATGCTGTTCGTGACGCTTGCGGGTTTTCACAGCGGGAACAGCCCACCTATGGACGTAAAAACAGGAATTATGATCAACTGATCAATGCTAGAAAAAATTCTATCGGTTCATCTCTAAGTTTAGCTTATCAAAAACCTTTAGAATTCCTGAGAGGAAATGGACAATTCTTATTTGATCGTCAAGATCATGCCTATCTTGATTGCGTCAATAATATTTCACATATTGGGCATAGCCATCCAAAGATTTCGGAAGCCCTTCATAAACAAGCCTCAATTTTAAATACCAATACCCGTTATCTCCATCCCCTCATCATCGAATATTCTCAGCGCTTGACCGCCACGTTCCCCGACCCCCTAAGTGTCTGTTATTTCGTCAATTCCGGAAGCGAAGCAAATGAACTTGCAATCCGCATCGCCCGCGCCCACGCCGCCAGAAAAGATGTCATCGTCCTAGAAGATGCCTATCATGGAAACACCCAAACCCTGGTTGATCTCAGCCCATACAAATCCGAAGGACCGGGTGGAAAAGGTTTAGCAGATTGGGCGCATAAGGTAATAAAGCCGGATTCATATACCGGCCTGCATCGTGGAAAAGAGTTGGGTGTAGGACAGGCCTACGCTGAATTTATCAAAGAAAAATGTGGTGAATTAGAAAAGTTGGGCACTCCTCCCGCTTTATTCTTGGTGGAGTCGATCCTCGGTTGCGGGGGGCAGATCGTGCTGCCAGAGGGTTATTTGCAGGCTGCTTTTAATCACATTCGAAATTCTGGCGGGCTCGCCATCGTCGATGAAGTCCAGGTCGGCATGGGGCGAGTAGGAAGTCATTGGTGGGCATTTGAATCCCAAAACGTTGTCCCCGACATCGTCACCATCGGAAAACCGATGGGCAATGGACATCCCGTTGCCGCTGTGGTCACCACGCCAGAAATAGCTAGTTCATTCAATAATGGAATGGAATACTTCAACTCCTTTGGCGGAAATCCAGTGTCCATGGCCGTCGCCCATGCCGTAATGGATGTGATCGAAGAGGAAGGCTTGATGGGCCAGGCCACCCGGGTGGGGGAATACCTGCAAGCAGGGTTTGTATCCTTGGCAAGGCGTCACAAAGAAATTGGCGATGTGCGCGGATTAGGGATGTTTATTGGTGTTGAGTTGGTTCTAGATCGAGAGAGTCGAAAACCTGCCGCCCAATTAGCAGGCAAAGTGATCGAAAAAGTTTTGGAAGATCGGATTTTGCTAAGCGTCGAAGGTCCTGGTCATAATGTGATGAAGATCAAGCCCCCATTGCAATTTTCTGAGGTGGATGCCGATTTGTTATTAGGCGCTGTTGATAGAGCCTTAACTGTTCTGAAATAAAACCTTTATTCTGATTGTTGAGTGTTTTTAACCATAAGCTCATCATATTTTCTTCTTACTTCTTGAATGTCCTTCCACATTAAGGCTTTGGGGGAGTTTGCATCTCTGGCAGGATTCCGAAGCAAATAAGAGGGGTGAAAGATAGGCATCACCAATCGACCTTCAAATTGGACCCATTCCCCTCGCATTCTGGTGATCCCAGTCTGGTCCAATAGCGATTGACAAGCCACATTCCCAGCTAAAAGAATTATTTTCGGGTTCGCTAATCTAAGGATCTCCCTGACATATTTCCGATAATAGATGATCTCATTATTTGTCGGCTTTCGAAAATCCATGCCGTCCTCCCCCGGTGGCATGCGAAAAACAGAATTGACAATAAAGACATCCGACTCGGTATCAAATTCAACGGATCTAAATATCTGATCTAATAGTTGACCAGCTTTCCCCACAAAGGGTTTTCCCTGGATATTTTCCTGCGGTCCCGGAGCCTCTCCTATTAACAATATTTTTGCTTCCGGGTTTCCCCTGCAAATCACCACATTTGTGCCCCCATTTGCCAAAGGATCATCTGTCATGCCCATCATATGCTCAAACAAAGCGTCCAGGTTTAGAAAATCTTGAAGTGGGGCGGAGGAGAGGTCAAGAGACATGATCATTCCTTAAAGAAGAATTAGAGTTTTCTCCTTTTATAGTAGCAGATTTTTTAACAAAAAAAAGCACCCAATATCTCAAATTGAAACGTTCCGAGAATATTAGATGCTTTGAATTCTGTTTATTTACAAGATTATCGCTATCTCTCTCTGATCATTTCCTCTGCAATTTCTACAATTTTTAAGAGCAGAAAATCAAAATCACTCCGTTTACTCCGGTGGTTGGTATTCGACACCCGTAGGGCAAATTTCCCTTTTAGCATTGTATAACTCGGGACTGCCAATCCACGTTCATGAATGCGCATTAATATTTCGCGATTAAATTCGTCAAGCTCACTTTCAGCCAATGCAGAGTTCACATATCGGAAACAAACGATGTTCAAGGGGATATTATCGAGTATCTCGAAATTTGAATCCTTGATTACCTTTTCCGCTAAATATTTCGCGTTATCAATATCCTGCTCAATTTGCCTAGCAAAATGATCCAATCCATAAGCTTTGATGCTCATCCATATTTTGAGCGCTTTAAACCCTCTGGTGAGCTGAAGTCCCATATCTCCATACCAAGCATGTTCTCCACCTGCCAACCCACGCGGCATATGTGAAAGATAATCAGGAGAAACAGTAAAGGTATCCATATGATGATCAAAATCTCGAATTAATATACAAGCCGCTTCAAAGGGCATATACATCCACTTATGCAAATCAAATGCCAAGGAATCTGCCCGCTCCATCCCATCAACAAGATGCTTATATTTTTCGGTGATGGCAACCAACGCGCCAAATGCGCCATCGACATGAAACCAAATTTTCTCTCGCTCACAAATATCCGCAATCGCATTCAGATCGTCAATCGCCCCAGTGTTAGTAGTGCCCGCGTTTGCAATAATACAAATCGGTTTAAATCCATTTTCTTTGTCCTCCCTTAGTTTTTCTTCCAGCAATTCTATGTCAATTACGTTTTCTTCAGTAACCGGAATAAAACGCATCTGATTTTTACCCAGCCCCAATTGCTCAACTGCTTTGTAGTTGCTACTATGCGTCTCAACAGAGGCATAAACAGTCATCGGATGGGGGGAGGCGGCAACTCCCTCATCTCGCACATTAAACCCGGCCATCACATTTCTTGCCACAGCAAGCCCTGTGAAATTTGCCATCGATCCCCCGCTAGTTAGCACCCCGGAGGACGCCATGGGGAATCCAAGCATCTCTTTACACCATTCAACCACCTGTCGTTCAACATAATTTGGAATATGCTCACCCCCGCCCATATTTGGATTGATTGCCGAAGATAAAAAATCCGTCATTGCAGCGTAAGGGATTCCATTGCCCATCACCCATCCCCAAAAACGCGGATGGATATTCCCCATCGGGTTAGAAAGAATTTGCTCTTTGAAATCTTGGTAAGCCTGCTCCTCCCCCTGAGGTTCTTTAGGTACGGACCCGGAAAAGAAGTCCTTGCTTTCTTGGCTTATCGGCTGCCAAACGGGTTTCTCTTCGATCCCTTCCAAGTGAGTTAAGGTCTCGTCCATCATCTGACGCCCTAGCTTTCGTAGAGCGTCCCAATCTTGCGGGTCTAAATTAATTTCAGGGTTTGAATTATTTGCCATCTATGGTCTCCCAATAGTTTAATAGACAAATAATATCATAATTAGATAAATTTATAATTTGGATTTAAATGGATAAAAGTATCTTATTTAACCCCCACTGATAGAGGATCAAATGTATCTCCGATCATATCCTATAGATAGTTACGAAATGTTTCTTTCCCGAAAATCATTCTTATCGTTAAATTATTTTAGTAACCCTGCCCACTTTCCCAGACTCTAATTGAACTTTTATTCCATGGGGATGTGTTTGCGAGTTTGTAAGTATTCTTTTTACTATTCCTCGCGTGAGTTTCCCTGTTCGCTGGTCTTTTTTCTGAACAATATCTACAATATCCTGGGTCCGGATATTAATTCTCTTACGTCCATCTTGCTTGTCAGTATCCATTCACTAATCCATATTTACTTATTAATTGCATATTGTTTATCACTCTTAGATTGGTATTACTCTTCAATATCGTACATTTATGCCATATTCAGATAGGATTTGATTATTAAAACATGCTTGTTCACTTTTCGGTAGACGATTAATAGAAAAAGGATTAAATTTCTTGTTATCATTAACCACTTATCAGGAAAATTGCAATGAATCAAATGACCTTTGCTGAAAAATACAATGTGATCGGCACTCAGGATTCTAGTTTTGAGGGCGCATTCATTACTGCGGTAAAAACTACCGGAATATTCTGTCGCCCCTCGTGTCGAGCCAGAAAACCTAAATCCGAAAATGTGATTTTTTATCAGAATTCGAAAGAAGCTCTCCAGCACGGCTATCGTCCGTGCAAAGTTTGCAAACCAATGAATAACTTGGATGAAACGCCTACCTATATCCAATCCCTCATTAAAGAATTGCACCAAAATCCATACCTTCGAATCAAAGATCAAGACCTAAGAGATCGGGGAATTGAACCCAGCCAAATTAGAAGGTGGTTCAATAAACATCATCACATGACCTTTCATTCCTATCAAAGAATGCTGAGGATTAATGCTGCCTTTTCCTCAATTCAGCAGGGCAATAAGGTGGTCGATTCCGCTTTGAGAAACGGTTTCAATTCCTTAAGTGGATTCAATCATAGATATCGCTCCATCTTTGGAGAAGCACCAACAGGAAAGAATCCCAAAGAAATAATCAACCTCATTCGTTTCACCACGCCCATCGGCCCGATGTTTGCAGGCGCAACAGATAAAGGCTTATGCCTGCTTGAATTCACCGACCGGCGCATGCTAGAAACAGAATTCAAGGATCTCCGAAAAAAATTAAATGCGGTCATCTTGCCGGGTGAAACCAAAATTTTGACTCAAACTCAAAATGAACTCGATCAATATTTTGAGGGGAATCGGAAAGAATTTACAATCCCACTAAATACACCTGGAACAGATTTTCAAAAGTCAGTTTGGAAGGCATTAATTGATATCCCCTATGGTGAAACTCGGACATATAAAGAGCAGGCAATTTCAATTAAAAATCCAAATGCAGTAAGAGCGGTAGGTACTGCAAATGGCTATAACCGTGTGGCAATCATTATCCCCTGCCATCGCGTAATAGGATCAGATGGGAGTTTAACTGGATATGGTGGGGGGCTACAAAGGAAGAAATACTTACTAGACTTAGAGAAAAAATTCGCCTAACATTTTCCGCTTCCAATTTGCAATTTATCTCTGGCATACTATTTCGATGCCAAGGCCGCGTCCTTTTCTTCCCGAGGTTGATATTCCTATCATCTACTTCAATAAACTCAGTGCAGTAGCTATATCTTCTGAGATCATTCGTCTTTTGCTTTTTTCGATGTTGAAACTGGGGCCTGCTTGCAAATAGGATGGGAAGGCTCTTTTCTCTTGGTAGTAGTATTCTTGCCCTCTAATCTTGTAAGTGGAACCAGCAGGAATGACTCTCCCTTCTCCACCTCTCTTAGAAATGTAATTGATGGCTTTTATCGCTACATCACCCATTAACAAATACACTTTTACATTTGGGAATAGGCTTATTTCCTTTTCCAATAGTAATGAGCATTCTTTAATCGTGTTAGCTTTTATCCCATATCCCGTTTTGCCACATTTCACAGCTGAGGTGAGATACACCCCCAGGTTTATTATGTCCTGGATAGTTGAGACATTTGCACCCGCATCATTATACGCTTGGACAGTGGTTTGCTGAAAAGATGGATTCCCTTCTGCATAATAGTAATCGTCAAGATTTGCAGGTGCAGATTCTGAAATTAATATGACTGTGATATCCTCTGGCTTTACATCAACATCTGGGATGATATAGGAATCATTTTTCACATCAATACAAGGAAATGTTTTACATTCTACACATTTGCTTATTCCCATTTCTTCCCTTCCTTTCCTTTGCTTTCGGCCAATCTCAGCCGCCCAACCGTTTATTCCAGCAGGAGGCGGAGTGGTCTCTGACCCCTGCAGCACATGTTAATCCTATCACAAACGCTCCGTTTTGCTCTCGGGGCTGATTGGAAGAGTCTGGTCCGGGATTCAGTGGGTCTATCTGGCGGAGAGATTCTCAATGCCGTTATTAATGCCGCCTCTGCTGCCCTGGAGAGGGAGGGGCCAGATTGTAAAGTTGCATTGCCAGATTTTCTAAATGCAGTAAATGCGAGCAATAGAGCAAAGCAGAAGATTACTCAGTAAAATCACCCCACGAGCTGAAGAATTCTCCTGTTTTCCTTTGTGGTGGTGAGTACCCATTGAAAAACATTATTATCGAGAAAGAGTTGAATTGATTTCTTGACATGGGCATCTTCTTGATTTAGAATAAATTGAACGTTCATTCAATTTATGAATTAGGACAAGAAATTAATGAGTGCCAAGAATGAAAAGGTGATCGATAAACGTACAGCTATCTTAGGGGCAACCTTAGATCTCATTTCTGAGCGCGGTTTTCATAATACGCCTATGTCTCTAATTGCCAAAACAGCAGGGGTAAGCACGGGCATTGTCTATCATTATTTTTCGGGGAAAGAAGAGTTGATTAATGAGTTATACAAGGAAATAAAACTCGAAACCATCCAAGCCATGCTCGCAGATTATTCAGAAGATATGTCGCTTAATCAACGTTTTTTCGATATTTGGCACAACTACGCTCGTTATAGCCTGAACTTCCCAACCAAGGGAATGTTCTTGGAACAGTTTGAAAATTCTCCCTATGTCTATCATGTAGAGGATGATTTTATGCAAGCTATTGCACCATTTTTCAATCTTTTTCAGCAGGGTGTCGAAGAGGGCATATTTATTCCGCTATCGCCCATCGTATTATTCGATCTAAGTTTTTCTTCGGTCGCGCCATTGGTGAAACGGCATCTAGCTGGAATTATTTCATTCGACGACAAGCTTATCCAAGCAGCAGTAAATGCTAGTTGGAACGCTATTAAAAATTAATATTTTTTTGCAAGATATAGAATGAACGTTCAATCAAAACTATGTTTTAAGGAGAAAACAATGTCAAAAATTTGGAATGAAAAAGATTTACCGGATCTATCTGGAAAAACAATAATAATCACAGGTGCTAATAGCGGTACAGGTTTCGCTGCAACTAAATTTATGTCCGCCAAAGGGGCCACGATCATCATGGCCTGTCGTAATGCAGAAAAAGCAAATGCGGCATTGCAGAATATAAAAATCGCAAATGGGGAAGCAAGGTTGGATTTCATACAGGTGGATTTGGGTAGTTTGGAATCCATAAGGCAATTTTCTGAAAAGTTTAAAAAGAAGTATTCTTCGTTAGACATTCTGATAAATAATGCTGGGATGTGTCAAACCCCAGAACTTAAAACCAAAGATGGATTTGAAATGCAAATGGGTGTTAACCACCTGGGGCATTTCGCCCTAACCGGGCACCTGATCGATCACCTGAAAAAATCTAAGAACTCAAGAGTGGTCACGATGGGTAGCATGAACCATGAACAGGGAATTATCAATTTTGATAATTTATTCCTCAAGGGTGAATACCATCAAATGAAAGCATATGAACAAAGTAAGCTGGCAAATCTCCTGTTTTCATATGAGCTTGGTCGGCGATTAACTAAAGCAGGCGTCAGTGTCGAGAGCATTGCCGCCCATCCCGGTTTTGTCAATTCAAATATCATGAAATCAAATGATTATACAAAGCGATCCTTTGGCTTTTCTATGATGTTCAATATCTTTGGCCTGTTGCTCGCGATGACACCAGAAATGGGGTCATTGGGTATTATGCGTGCAGCAACAGACAAGACTCTTAAAAATGGGGATTATGTCGGTCCCACAAAAATGGGTGGGTTTAGGGGATACCCTGAAGTAATGCCGTCAAGCGAACGTTCCTATAACGAAGAAGATGCAAAGAGATTATGGGAGATGTCCGAAGAACTGACTGGCGTAAAATACTCTTTTTAGAGAATATAAAATGAAAAATATTGAACTCAGAACGGACAACCATAAACAGAGGAAAGTAGCCTGGTTGGAGTTGTTTTTTGATCTAGTCTTTGTCGTGATAATCGCCAGAATCGCTCATGACTTCTTATCTGATATTAGTTGGAATGGTTTCAGAACCTTTATATTCATGTTTCTCAGTGTTTGGTGGATGTGGAGCAGCGTCACTTATTTTACGGAAAGGTTTGCCACCACAGAAAGCATTCAGCGTAGTTATGTTTTCCTGATGATGATTCCTGTTGTCGGAATGACGATATTTACACATCATGGCTTTGGAGAAAATTATCCTGGTTTTGCAATATCTTATTTAATATCTCGGTTGGTTTTCTTCGGCATGATCTTATATGCGACCCTCAAAATAAAAGAATATCGATCTGTGGGGCAGGGCTTCCTGGCGTTTACCAGTCTTGCAATCGCTTTAATTATTTACTCTCTATTTGTCGAGAAGGATATCCGCTTATTCTTTTGGTCGGCAGCAATATTGATGGAAGTACTTGGCCCAATGTTTACTCTAGGTCAGCAGGTCAAATTGCCTTCCAATGTCAAGTCTTCTGCCGTGGATGAACGATATGGGCTTTTGACAATTATTGTCATTGGCGAAATGATTGCGAGCAATGCAAATACCCTCGCTGATTCTCACCATATAAATGTTCAATTACTACTTAATGGGTTTTTAGCCCTTTGGATTGGGTTTTCAATCTGGTGGATTTACTTTGACACGGTTTCAGAAAAAAAATTACCAGACAAACCTGAAGATGGTCTGAAAATGGCAGGATGGGTATACGCCCATATATTTATAAATATTGCCATTATTAGTAGCGCCGTGGGCATTGCCTCAATATTAATCGATAATGCCCCAATCGCAGAAAAAATTCTCCTATCTAGTTCAATTGGCTTTGTGATGATTTTGGTAAGTCTCATCGATTTAACATTGAGCCCCAAAAAAGGATCTAATAAAAGACCACCTAAGTTAATACAATTAAAAATTCTATTAGGCATTCTGCTGATCCTCGTCCCTGTAATTTTCCAGGATGTTGAAACGACAACCCTTCTTTTGGTGATTTCGGCAACGTTAGCGTTTTGGCAGATTCCTAATCTAATTCCCAAAGGGAATAGAGATAGAAGAACTAATCTTCAATAATATTTTTGATGATTTTTATTTAGGACATACCACGCGGGATATCCATTTACGGCAGCCCGCGTGATATGTAGTTTATCTGTTACAGCCCACTCAATATTTTTAAGTAGTTTTCATAACGCATCTTCGAGATTTTCCCGCTTTCCACTGCAGCTTTAACCGCGCAGTCCGGCTCCTTGACATGTGTACAGTCATTGAACTGACATTCACCAAGTAATTCGGTCATTTCAGGATAAGTTCCGGCCAAATCAGTCCGTGAAAGTCCAGCCAAACCAAACTGACGGATACCGGGGGTATCT
>SWCD01007577.1_pt1 | contig 15605 bp, 10 predicted proteins | sample 4693011 | NCBI WGS metagenome assembly SWCD01 (sample SAMN10267278, study PRJNA491770) | bioreactor metagenome | isolation source: DHS bioreactor inoculated with marine | place: Japan: Omine Ridge, Nankai Trough | reverse complement strand
TTCCGGCGGGCCAGCATTACATCAAGGTTTACAATGATTGCCATAGCTATACGGTTAGTTCTTGTTCTTCCTGAAGTGTAACGCCCCGCATAAATATATGGGAAAGTACCCAGAGGAACAGGGCTGCTAACAATATCCCACCATATGAATCGAAATTACTGGTAACCTCCAGGTGCTCAAATGCCAATTGCTTTGCAATGAAATAATAAAACAACCGGCCGTAAATATTTGTAAACAACCAAATGGCTACCAGCCCATAGGCCATGTGTTGCAACATTCGGATGTTGTATCTTTCAAATACAATTCCTTTGTACACATTGACGATAAAATTCTTGAACTTCAACAAAATGTACAAGAAAATAATCACAACACATAGCATGGCCAGGCCCAACCATTTGGCTATTACTTTATTAGTATTGATGAAATGAATTTTTCCTGTAGCCTCCACAAATTCAACTTCCTGGCTAACATGCGCCACTTTAAGAACTCCTTTTTCGGTGTAGTTAAATTCAATCGGTGTCCCCGCGTGTAGTTCCAGGTCATCGCCAAACCATCCAGTCTGAAGACCAATATTCAGCACGATGGCTCCAACGAATATCAAGACAAACAACCAAAAAATGACTTGTGTTAACCAATATATAACTTGAATACTGAACGGGTTTTTTCTTTTTTCCATGTTTTTATTTTTTAATTATTATCCAGAAACCACAATACATGTCCGCAATTTCCGCATACGTAATTAGTAGCTTTCCTGTTTGCCCATTCCAAATTGAAGAATGTAAGGCCTACAGTATTCATTAATGTTTGCCGGGTCCAGAACTCGCCATGTTTGCAAATCGGGCATTCTAAAATATTTCCGGCCACTTTCCTTTTACTAATCGTTTTTTCCTTAGCCATTTTGTGTAAAGTTTAACTCAATTAATAATTGCAAATATAAAAACTATTTATTGTTTGTCAAGCTTTTTTTATTGTTTTTCGATAATTTATTATTGCTCTGCATTATTTCTAATACAATATTCTTAATATTGAACTAATGAGATCTTTATCATTAATCTGAATATAATTAAGTAAATTTAGCAGTTTGAAAATGGAAACACTTTTAGAGGAATAAAGGCAATTGTCTCTATTCGGATGTTGTGGATTATTTAAATGAAAAAAAAATCTATCATAGCAGATTTGTTCTCAATTCGCAAAAGTGGAATTTGGAAAGATTTTGCGCATGAATTAAATGCAGAGCACATTGATCGTGGTTTTTTCAGAGAGGATCGTTTAATTATTGAACAAAATGGTTGGGCCATTTTAATGGATGTTTATTTATCAGGTTTTAATTTACGGATTCCATATACAAGACTAACTGCGATTTGCAAAGAAAAAAGGCCTTTCTATTTTAAAATAAAATCAAAGAATCGGACTTTTTTTCCATACTACGGAACAGTTAAGACTAAAAATGAATCAATAAATGCTAAGTATTATATCAAAAGTTCAAACAAATATCTAGCTGAAAATCTCTTTAATACAAAATCTATTGTGCAATCACTACTAGATACTGAATGGTTAAATTTAAGATATGATAAAACAGGCTTATTCATAGATGAAGGAATAATATACCCTGAGCTACAACATACAGAGATAGGATATATAAGTGATGTTGAAAGACTAAAAAGAACCATTAACTTATTCATTGAAATACTCAATTACTTGGATAAATATGAAATAGCAGAAAAACTCACATACAAGCCATAACAAACAGTTTCAGATAGAGCAAAAAATATTAAAATCTATTTCAAATCCCTATTGAGTAATCTTAATCATTTAGAAATCATCCCCCAACTCACCCCCAATAAATACTATTTTTGCAGCCGAACCGCTAAAAACGAATGGCCGGCACAAACAAAATAATCAATATTGGCATTGTGGCCCATGTAGATGCAGGGAAAACCTCAGTAACTGAGCAATTTCTGTATAAAAGTGGTGTGATCCGCAACCTGGGCAGTGTTGATAAGGGGACATCGCAATCCGACAGCCTGGCAGTAGAAAAAGAACGTGGCATCTCCGTCAAAAGCAGCTCCGCTTCTTTCGAATGGAACCAAATCAAGTTCAATCTGATCGATACGCCGGGACACGTCGACTTCTCAGCGGAAGTGGAGCGATCCCTGCGGGCACTCGATTGTGCCATCCTCATATTGTCAGCAGTTGAAGGCGTCCAGGCCCATGCGGTAACTATCTGGAAAGCACTCAGGAAAATGAACATTCCGGTCATAATATTTGTCAACAAAATTGACCGGATGGGTGCCGATACGACGCCTGTGATCCGGGAAATTAAAAAAGAATTGACCCCTGATATCGTTGTGATGCAATCGGTACATCACGAAGGCAGTCACGAAGCCATGATAACCGACATCAGCCAACCGGCATCATGGGAAAAATTACCGGAGGATTTCATCGAATCCATCCTGAACCATGATGAAAGCTTGATGCATCGTTACCTCGAAAATAAACCGATCACAATCCCGGATATCAGGAAATCCCTGGCTGATCAAATCCTCGGCAATACGTTATTCCCGGTACTGTTAGGTAGTGCAAAATTTGATACAGGGATAAAAGAGTTGCTGAATGCCATCACCCAATGGATGCCCCGGGCGAATGGAGATAACAATGCCCCTGTTTCAGGCATTGTGTATAAAGTGTCGCATGACAAAACCATCGGAAGACTTGCCAGCATACGGCTATTCAATGGTACTATTCAAACACGGGATGCGGTTTTCAATGCCACGCAGGAAACAGAGGAAAAGATCAGCCAGATCAGGCAACTCCAGGGACAAAAACAAGTAGACAAGGGTATTCTGTTTGCAGGTGATTCGGCTGTTCTCTGCGGAATGAATCGTGTAAAGGCGGGCGATATCATCGGCAAAGATGAAGGAATACGTATGCCCGTCAAATTGCATGCAGCTTTGCTTACCGTCCAGGTTTCAACTGCAACCCCCGAAGATTTCCCGGCCCTGGTTAATGCCTTGCAAATTCTATCAGATGAAGATCCTGCATTGGATATGAACTGGATCAAAGAAACACGCGAACTGCATATCAAGGTTATGGGACTCATTCAACTGGAAATACTGGAAAATATGTTGGTGGAACGATTCCAACTCAGAGCCATATTTGGAAATCCGAACGTCATTTACAAGGAAACACCCGCCGTTTCAGGCGAAGGATACGAAGAGTACACCATGCCGAAACCCTGCTGGGCGGTCGTCAGGTTTAAAATTGAACCCGGTGAAGCGGGCAGCGGTGTTGAATACAGCTCGCTGGTGGGTGTGAACCAGATCGCGCAAAGGTATCAGAATGAAATTGAAAGAACCATTCCGCTGGCACTCCAACAGGGCATACTCGGCTGGGAAGTGACAGATATAAAGATCACCTTAATAGATGGAGAACATCATACTATTCACTCGCGGGCCGGAGATTTTGCAGTAGCCACTCCTATGGCCATCATGAATGGGTTAAAAGCGATCGGAACTACCTTACTCGAACCGATGCTGGATTTTACCATCACCGGGCCGGAAGAAGACCTGGGCAAAGTGATCAGCAGCCTGACACAATTGCGGGCAGAAATTGGCAATCCCATGGTATCAGACGAAAAGTTTAGCCTGAAAGGCACTTTACCCGTGGCTACTTCCCTGGATTACGCGGCCAGATTAAATTCGCTTACTGGAGGAAAAGGCAAATTAGCCACCCGTTTTTCAGGATACCGGACATGTCCGCTCGAATTGGGTGCCACTACCCCATTTCGGGGAATCAGCCCACTTGACAGATCAAAATACATTTTACAGGCCAGAAAAGCTTTATAAGCATATGAATAGTAAAGCAAAGACCGAAAGCTTACAAGTAGTTGAAGCATCAGAAAACAACCTGAAAAACGTCAGCGTCAGCATACCCCATAATTCACTGACGGTCATCACCGGTATTTCCGGCTCGGGGAAATCCAGCCTTGCTTATGATGTGATCTTCAAGGAAAGTCAGCGGCGGTTTTTGGAATCTTTTTCCGCTTATTCGCGGCAGTACCTTGGTAAGTTGGAGAAACCCGCTGTAAAAAGCATTAGCGGATTGCAAGCTGCACTGGCCATCAACCAGAAAACAGCGACAGCCAATCCCAGGTCGACCGTGGGAACCATGTCGGGCATTTATGATTACCTGCGGTTGCTGTTTGCCCGGACAGGCATTGTCCACTGTGTGCATTGTCATCAGATCATTAAAAACAAGAAAACAGACCGTTGCGACAACTGCGGAACACCATACCCGGAAATTCAGGCCAAATTATTCTCATTCAATGCCGCCTATGGCGCTTGCCCTCAATGCAAAGGCCTGGGGATTACCGAACAAATCGATCCTGAAAAACTGATCGCTGACCCGAATAAAACCCTGCATGAAGGCGCACTGGTTCCAACCACTCCTAACGGCTATATCGTGTATTCGCAGGTCAGGGTGGATGAACTGGACAAGGTTTGCCAGGCACATGGTTTCTCCGTTGACATTCCCTGGTCAGAGCTCACAGAAGAACAGCAAAAGGTCATCATGTATGGCAGCAACCGGATCAAGATCCTATTCGGCAAACACGCACTCGAATCGCGTTTAAAATGGAAAGGCATTACGGCCAAACCCCGTGAAGAAGCCCATTACAAAGGCATGATCCCCATCATGGAAGAGATTTTGCATCGTGATCGCAACGACAACATTTTGCGCTTTGCCAGCACCTTCACCTGTCATGCCTGCCAGGGAAACCGCCTCAGGCCGGAAGCGCTTTCTATTTTCATTGATAGCAAGAATATCAGCGAATTAAGCAACATGCCCCTATCAGAATTATACGAATTTCTGAATCATTTGACCCACACAATTTCAGACCAGGAAGTCACGGATCACATTCTCTTTCATGCAATCAAACGACTTGAGTATCTGAAACTTCTCGGATTGGAATATTTGAGCCTTTCGAGGGCATCAACCACACTGTCAGGCGGTGAAGCACAGCGAATCAGGCTGGCGTCGCAGGTAGGAAGCGGACTGCAAGGCATTTTATATATTTTGGACGAACCTTCCATCGGCTTGCACCCACGCGATAATAAAAGACTGCTGAAAGTACTTCAATCTTTGCGCGACAATGGAAACACGTTGTTGGTTGTGGAGCATGACGAGGAAACTATCAAATCGGCAGATTATTTAATAGATATCGGGCCAAAGGCAGGAATACACGGTGGTGAAGTGCTCTACCAGGGAGATACGTTCACACTGTTGAACAACAAGAACAACTACCCCGGAAGTCTCACAGCAAGTACGATGGCCAGAGATTCGAACAAGAGAGATTCTAAAATTACCAGGCCTGATGGCGGCCTCCTCAGTATCCGCGGTGCTTCCAAACACAATCTTAAAAATATAGACGCCGATTTCAGGCTGCATGCTTTCAACGTGGTCACAGGTGTTTCAGGTGCCGGAAAATCAACATTGGTACACCAGGTATTGGTACCCGGTTTGAAAAGTAATGAAACGAACAAGCATTGCAAAAGAATTGAAAGCAGCACAAGCATCAGCCGGATCATCGAAATAGACCAATCCCCTATCGGGAGAACACCACGCAGCAACCCAGCTACTTACACAGATTTGTTCGACCACATCAGGGATATTTTCAGTCGTCTTCCCGAATCGAAAAAAAGAGGTTATAAAAAGGGGCGTTTCTCCTTTAACAACAAAGGCGGGCGTTGCGAAAACTGCCAGGGCGCCGGAAGCATTCAACTGGGTATGCACTTTTTAGGGGATGTTGAAATCGCTTGCGAAACCTGCAACGGGAAACGCTTTAACGATGAAACGCTGGATATCCGCTTCCGGGGCAAAAACATTTATGATGTATTGGAATTGTCCGTTGAGGAGGCCATCCCCTTCTTTGAAGGCGAAGATAAGGTCATCAGGATACTGGACCAACTGAACCGCCTGGATGTGGGTTATTTGAAACTCGGTCAGCCATCCACCACACTTTCGGGTGGCGAAGCACAAAGGGTAAAACTGGCATCGGAACTTTATAAAACCTCCAGAGGGCACAACTTATATATACTTGATGAGCCTTCCGTAGGCTTGCACAAAGCCGATATCAGCTATTTGCTGGATGCACTGAATGCCATCGTTGACAATGGCAATACCGTGATCGTCATCGAGCATGATCCCGACATCATCCGGCAGGCAGATCACATCATCGACCTGGGGCCTGAAGGCGGACAAAAAGGCGGTTACGTTGTGGCCAGCGGCAACCTGAATGATATTATTAATTGCGAAGAATCCCACACCGGGAAAGCCCTGAAAGCCTTAGGAATTGAGCAAAAGCGTCTGTCAAATCCACAAAAAAGGCTCAGCAAAGCTTCTGATATTGTATTTAAAGGCATCAGCACCAACAACCTCAAAAATATTGATGTCAGTATTCCGCTCAATAAAATAACGGTCATTACCGGGGTTTCCGGCAGCGGTAAATCATCCCTGGCATTCGACACCATTTATGCCGAAAGCCGCAACCGTTTTACAGAAAACCTCTCTTCCTATGCCCGCCGGATGATGAGCAAAGTAAAAAAAGCGGAACTCGAACAATGTTCCGGACTCACGCCGGCCATTGCCATCCGTCAAAGTCCGTTTCAAAAAAATCCCAGGTCTACCGTGGGTACAGCCACTGAAATCTTTGACCACTATCGTTTACTATTTTCAAGGGCCGGGAAGCTGGCCGATGGATCATTTACAACGATGCCGGCATCACAGTTTTCATTTAACAATATCGACTCAGCTTGTCCAACTTGCAAAGGACTGGGCATCATGATCACGACCACACCTGAGCAATTCATCAGCCACCCCGAAAAACCATTGACCGATGGCGCCCTGGAAGGAAGCCTGCCCGGTAACTATTTTGGTGATTCATATGGACAATTCGTTAACACGCTGATCGAAGTGGGTCGTCAAAAGAATATTAATTTCAGTCTTCCTTATAACCAACTTTCTGAAGAAGCCAAAAATATTGCCTTATACGGCACCGGTAAAGCAGCATATGAAGTTTCGTGGCATTTCAAACGCGGTAACAGAACCGGAACCCACAAGATGAAAACCACCTGGAAAGGGTTTGTCAATTATATTAACGAGGAATACGAGATCAAACAGGGAGGCAAGCGTGGTGAAGCCTACGAATGGATCATGAGCGAAATAAGCTGCCCCGAATGTCATGGAAAGCGTTTCAGGAAAGAAATACTCGATGTGTATTTTGATAAAATGGACATCGCGAGTTTGTCCTCAAAGTCAATCCAGGGGGCACTGGAATATTTCAGGCATGTTCATTTGGAAAATGACATCCTCGAAAGAAGCCACTCCGTGATTGATCAGATCATCAGCAAACTTACTACGCTTGACCATATTGGGCTGGGATATATATCCATCGACCGGCCGACGGCCACTTTATCCGGTGGCGAAGCCCAGCGCCTGCGGATCGCCACCCAACTGGTGGCTGACCTGTGCGGACTTACTTACGTGCTGGACGAACCGACAACGGGTTTGCATCCTTACGACACCAGGAATTTGCTGAACGCCATCCGGCAGCTCAAAGAGTTTGGAAATACAGTGATCATCGTAGAGCACGACCCGGATATAATGTTACAGGCTGATCACATTATTGACCTTGGTCCGGGAGCCGGCATATATGGGGGAGAAATTGTGGGACAGGGACATATCAGCGACATGTTGAAACAACCCCATTCCATCACCGGAAAATACCTGAAAGCACATACAACGAAGGTGACAAATAAGCCTAAGCCACTTTTCAAAGGGATACAAATTATTGGGGCTTCAGCCCATAATTTAAAGAACATTGATATCGACATTCCGTCAGGTGGTATGGTCACCATTACCGGATTGTCGGGAAGCGGAAAAACATCGCTGGCATTTGATGTGATTGCCAAATCATTCAAAGCCGGAAAAGCAGTGAATTGCCGGGAAATCTCATTTGAAAATATGGATTATTTGCTGGTGGTCAACCAACAGAAAATCGGCACCTCTCCCCTCAGCACGGCTGCTACCTATACAGGCGTTTTTGACCTGATCAGGGAATTGTTCGCTGCCACCCCGGAAGCAAAAACTAATAAATTAAAAAAATCCCATTTCTCATTCAACAGCAAGGACGGCCGTTGTGACAGCTGCAAAGGTATGGGACAGGTGAAAGTTCCCATGGATTTTCTTTCTGATGTATGGGTAAGCTGCGACAATTGCCATGGAAAAAGGTACAAGAGCCACCTACTCGAAGTGCACTATAAAGAGCTTTCCATCAGTGATGTGCTCGAACTGGAAGTGAGTGAAGCTATCAGGTTTTTTAAAGACCGCCCGAAAATCTGCCACATTTTACAAGTACTGGACGACATAGGGCTGGGATACGTGACCCTGGGCCAGGCCACAAGCACGCTTTCGGGAGGTGAAACGCAACGCCTGAAGCTGGCTTTCCATTTGATCAATGAACAACCCGGAAAAACCTTGTTCATTTTCGACGAGCCCACGACAGGTCTGCATATGCAGGATGTGGAGAGATTGTTAACAGTCTTCAGAAAACTGGTGGATGCAGGCCATAGCCTCATCGTTGTGGAGCACAATCTCGATGTCATCAGGGCTTCCGACTGGATCATTGATCTGGGGCCAGAAGGCGGTGACAAAGGTGGGGAACTGTTTTTTGCCGGGCACCCTTCGGAGATGGTTCGTTGTAAGGGATCTTTGACGGGGGAGGCTTTGAAAACATCTGAAATGCGCTCAATTTAAATCCTAACAGTTTTACTCAAGGTTCTTATGCACTGTTTATTGGAAAATGACTATCTTTCCATTGCCAAAAATTAACCTATTATTTAACCCATGGATTCGATCAACTTATGGAATACCCTTGCCATTACTTTATTGACAGTAATAGGCGGTATATGGACCTTTTTCAAATTGTTTTACAAGTACAAGACCAAGGTATTATTTATCACGAACTGCCAAATCCTGCATAAACCAATTTGGGAGGCTATGGTAAAGGAGCTAAAAATTAAAACACATGGGGAAGAAGATTTTGCCTTTCGGCCGCTTGTCCTTTTGCCCCATGGTCTGAAAAAATATTCGGATGTCAGAAATGGTCAAAAAGCCATTTTAGAAAGTGTTAATCCCAACAGTGAAAATAACCTGAAAATCATTGCAGAAGTTTACTGGATACCCAAAGATATGGATCCCTGGGGTACTATTAAACACCCTGTTTTCTCGCTTATATTACGCCGATATTTCGGAATTGAACGTCCTATGTACCAAGATGAAGACATAGAGAAAATGAAAATAAATGATCCCAACTGGATGGTTGTTGAACATTCTGATGAGCACCTGTTGCCGCTCAACAGGCCGGACAAAACAAAAAAGGTTATACTTTGGGCTGTAAACAAATCCTACACATATCGGTTTTTCAACCCAACTGATAAGACCTACCATCGTTATACTGCTCCCGACAATTTCATTGAATACTGTGGGTTGTCCATTATTTTACGAAAACGATCAATAGCCCATGAAAAAGATTAATTTCCTTTCAGACCTGGAAGATGCAGAACAAGATGAAATAGTTGAAAAATGGAGGATTATTAATTACCATCATTCGCAGGTTGTTACGTTGCCGGCATCTTGCGAGAACGTATTACTATGAGTATTCCAACAATCACCAGGGGGATACTGAGAATTTGCCCCATATTCAGTATCATAGAATTTTCAAAAGACACCTGAACTTCTTTTAAGAACTCCACAAAAAAGCGAAACCCGAATACCAGAATTAAGAACATTCCAAATAAAAATCCCTCTTTTACGAATCCCTTTCGATGCATGTAGTAAAAAAGAAAGCAAAGAAAGAATAGCAAATAGGCAGTTGCTTCGTATAACTGGCTTGGATGACGGGGGATTGCATATATGGTCATTATAGCTTTGTAGTTCCTGCCCTGATCAACTAGCTCAACGCCAGGCTTATCATCAAAAAACTTCACATTGTTTCTCAGGTCTCCCTTTTGATCAATTCTTGGTACAAAATATTGGTGTAGAAAACCTCTTATTTTTTCCCGAGGCATTTTTTTATTGAAATATACCTCAAGGCTTAGTTCACTATAAAGCGTCCCATCCACAACAGTATCCTTATCATTCTGATAAATAGCTGTTTTATCAATAAATTGTTTATTTCGACCGGACAATTCATCATCCACATCACTAACAAAAAGAAATGCAAAAGAATGATTCGTTTTGTCACCAATAATCTCCGAATTCATCAGGTTTCCTGCACGAATAAAGGGCGCAATAAACAACACAACAATCACGATCCTGTCTAAAAGCCAGAGATAGGATCTGTTCGATTTTCGCACATATAAATACAAGGCTAATAAGATCCCAATTGCTGCTCCATGACTTGCCAGCCCACCCTTCCAAATTTGAAAAATCTCGATTGGATGTTTTAAATAATAAGCGGGCTCATAAAAAAAGCAATGGCCCAGGCGCAGACCCACAATACAACCCACAACAAGAAATAATATCAATTTGCTTATTTGTATTTGGTCCATCCCCTTCTTCTGGAGCATTTTACTCAGCATGATGCCTGCTACATAAAATGAACCGGCAAAGAACAATCCATACCACCTCACATCTCTACCAAAGATTGAAAATACTTCAGGATCAGCATTCCATAAAATATATTGTAGCATTTTTCGGTTTGTTATTGGATTATTATTTAAAAGTACACAAAATGTTGAAGTTGGATTTAACGAGAAGCATTTTTTTAAATGCTTAACACGTAGCTGGAGTTTTTGGTAGGATCATAAAAGTAAAAACCGGGAATTAGCCTCGCTGATTCTTTTTGAGGGTGCTTAACAACAAAACCCAATAGCCTGACAGTTATTCTGGGTTTTTCATTTTGATCCGCAACCTTCAAGCAAGTTTGGGGCATGCTCAAAATGAAAAACCCACCGCTTCCGCAGTGGGTTTTTTTGTAGCGAGACCGAGAATTGAACTCGGGACCTCCGGGTTATGAATCCGACGCTCTAACCAACTGAGCTACCTCGCCATATTTTTTTTTATAAATTAAGAACTTGAACACAGAATAATCAATCAACGTATATGTATCCTGCGCTCCCCGCCCGAACGTACCGTTCGGTACGGGCGGGTAACCAACTGAGCTACCTCGCCTCAATGAGGGTGCAAAAATAAAAAAAACAATTTCTCACCACCTATTTTATCCTAATTATTTGAGTTTATCTTTGTTTTTACTGTATTTACTAAAAGCTTATGCATGCTTTTCTTAATTTTGCCTTCAATTCATAATCAGCGATCATGCCCAAAGAATCTTACCCCGATGATATTACATTAAGCAAACCCATCCTCGAACTCGTGACCGTTGCCAACGAGTTTTGCTATTACCTTGACACCATTGAAAACAAGTCGAAAACAGGCATCCTTGAATTCATGAACCGGATATTGCCGTTACTGTACCTGAAAGGCTCACTGATACCCGATATAGAAGTTGAAAACCCCGATGCCAACGAACGATTTGTGACCCAGGAACAATGGGAAGAAGTTTTTACAGCGCTACGTGAAAAATTTGGCAAAAATGATGAATTCTGGATGATCGACCCGCTTTATATAAATGACACGGAACCACTGAAAGCAAGCCTGTCGGAAAATTTAGCTGACATTTATCAGGATATGAAAGACCTGATCATGCTTTTCCAGAAAAATACTTTTGATGCCCGGCAAAATGCCATTTCCGATATCAAAGAATTATTTGGAACACACTGGGGATACAGCATTGGCAATGTATTCAACCGCATTCATCATTTGTTGCATAGCGATGAAGCCGAGCCACCACAATTTGAAAAATCACTTGACCTGTTCTAATGCATATTATACCCACATCTAGGTATTTGACGGCATATTTTATTCGCTTTACTTTGCGAAGCAAAGAAAATTAAACAAGGAGCACATAGCATGACATTAGCTGACCTCAAAACAGGTGATAAAGCGGTCATTACGAAGGTAAGAGGAAGGGGTGCGTTTCGAAAAAGAATAATCGAAATGGGCTTTGTTGTAGGTAAACAGGTGATCGTTGTAAAAAATGCACCGCTCAAGGATCCAATCGAATATAACATCCTTGGGTATGAGGTGTCACTGCGGAAAAGTGAAGCCAACCTTATTGAAGTCTCCTTGAATGGCGATGGCGGTTTTCGCAATGATTTCAATGGTGTTTTACAGATTGAACAGTCGTTAAATTTAGCACCGGTAAAGAAAAGTAAAGTCATCAATGTAGCTTTGGTGGGTAATCCGAATAGCGGCAAAACCACCCTGTTTAATATCACATCAAATTCCAAAGAAAAAGTAGGTAATTATGGTGGCATTACGGTAGATGCCAAAAAAGCGAAATATAAACATAAGGGATATACTTTTAACCTCGTAGATCTGCCAGGCACTTATTCCATCACCAGCTACACACCTGAGGAATTATATGTACGCGACCACATCATCAACGATCTGCCGGATGTAATACTCAACGTAGTGGATGCTTCCAACCTGGAGAGAAATCTGTACCTCACCACGCAACTTATCGACATGGACAGAAAGATTGTGATCGCCCTGAACATGTGGGATGAGTTTAAGGAGAAAGGCGATATTTTCGACTACAAAGCACTGGGTAAAATGATCGGGATTCCAATGGTGCCCACAGTAAGTTCTAAAAACCAGGGTATTCACGAGTTATTTGAAAAAATCATTGACGTATATGAAGATAATGATCCAACTGTAAGGCATATTCACATCAATTACGGATTCCGTATTGAAAAGTCGATCAGACTACTGCAGGAGCTGATCAGGAAGGAAGGAAATGAAAGGCTGACCAGCAAAGTCGCACCACGCTATATTGCACTTAAATTGCTGGAGCAGGACCAGGAGGAATTGAAAAGAATTTCAAAATGCCAGAATGCCGCGGAAATTATCCGGGTAGCAGAAGAAGAAGCATTGGATATTGAAAAGTTCAGAAAAGAGTCCGTAGAGACCGTGATTACCGATTCAAAGTATGGCTTTATTGAAGGAGCACTAAAAGAAACCCTGAAACCGGATGAAGAAAAAAGCAAAATAACCCGCAGCCGTTTAATCGATAATATCCTCACCAACAAATTCCTAAGTTATCCCATTTTCCTACTGGCTATCTGGGTTACTTTCCAATCCACTTTTATTATTGGTGATTATCCTATGCAATGGATTGAACAATTGGTTAGCCTGACCGGCGCAGCTCTCACTAATTTACTGCCTGATAATATGTTAAGAGATCTGCTTGTGGATGGTATATTAGGAGGTGTTGGCGGTGTGATCGTTTTTCTACCCAATATATTAATACTTTTTTTCTTCATTACCCTGATGGAAGCCAGCGGCTATATGGCCCGCATCGCTTTTATTGTGGATAAACTGATGCACAAGGTGGGCCTGCACGGCAAGTCATTCATACCCATGCTGATGGGTTTTGGATGTAACGTACCCGCTATTATGGCCACGCGCACCATCGAGAATAAGAACGACCGGCTGGTGACCATGCTCATTTTACCATTCATGTCGTGCAGCGCCAGGTATCCGGTTTATATCCTGCTGATCAGTGCTTTTTTTACTGAATTCCGCGGCACTATTTTATTTGCGATTTACCTGGCAGGAATTATGCTGGCAGGGGCTGTTGCCTGGATACTTAAAAAGACCATTTTTAAAGTGGAAACCGTTCCTTTCGTCATGGAACTCCCTCCCTATCGTGTTCCGACAATCAGGTCGGTGTTGAAGCAAACCTGGTTTAAAGGGGAGCAATATTTAAGAAAAATGGGCACTATCATTTTGGCAGCTTCTATTATCATTTGGGCTTTGAGCTATTTCCCTCGGGGAGAAAAGATCGATATAGCAATAGATCAGAAAATCGAACAAACCGAGAAAATATTTGCATCTGAAATGAATAAGGCCAGCTTCCACGAAGAAGAAATTGCATCCCTGGAATTGGAGAAAGCAGCCTCTATTCAAGAAATCAACCTGGAACGCCAGCATTTGAAACAAGCACATTCATTAATTGGCAGGCTTGGAAAATTTATTGAGCCTGTAATCCGTCCGCTTGGTTTCGACTGGAAAATGGGTATCAGCCTGATTGCCGGATCAGCAGCCAAGGAAATTGTGATCAGTACTATGGGCGTATTGTACCAAACGGATCCCAGTGCTGATGAAAATATCAACCTCATTGACAAAATCAAAGAGCAGAAATATACGGAAGGAAAACGTTCCGGACAGCCTGTTTTTACACCCTTGGTTGCCTTGTCATTCATGTTGTTCATACTCATTTATTTTCCCTGCATTGCGGTGGTGGCAGCCATCAAAAATGAATCGGGTAAATGGAAATGGTCTGTTTTTCTTACGGTTTACACAACAGTCCTTGCCTGGATCGTATCTTTTCTCACCTACCAGGGGGGCACATTGCTTGGACTCTGATTCTATGTTATTTAAACTTTATTGACCCATCCCTACATCTCCAAGGAGGGAAATTGCGTGTTTCAAAATAAATGACTTTGATTTTTTATTGTTTGAGGCGGTTCAATCCTTCAATGGCCAGCGGATAGTTGGTATGCAATTCAAGTGCCTGCCTGTATTGGATCACAGCTTCAGTGTATAACCCTTGTGCTTCATAGGTCCGTCCCAAATTATATACAGCCTCCACATAAGCCGGATCGATTGTCAGCGCCTGTTGAAACAAGCTTGCTGCAGCTTCAAAATCTTCATATTCTACTAAAAGAATATAGCCTTTGTTGTAGCAAGCCCATTTATTCATCGGGTAGAGATTCGTGACTTTTTCATAATAAGACATCGCCTTTTCATAATCACCCAATTCCTGGTACAATCTGCCCATATTGAACAGGGCTGTTTCATCATCCGGTTTTGCGCGAAGTGAAGCATGAAAATAATCCATGGCTATAGTATCATTTAATTGCTGATAGATGGAGCCCAACTGCATAAGTGTTCTATAGTTGGCAGTGTCCAAATTGGAAGCGATCCGCAGGTTTGTAAGTGCCCGGTTGGTATCGCCCTCTTCTAAAAACGAGATACCTTTTAAAAAATACGCATCTCCGTTATCCAAGTTGATCGTAAGGGCTATATCAGCACTTTTTCTGGCCATTGAATAGTTTTTGATGACAAGATACGTCTCGGCCAGTTTGATATAGGCTTTCTCATCTTTAGGATCGAGTTCGGCAGCTTTACGCAAAGCAGATACAGCACTTTCCACATTTCCCAGCACAAAATAGAGATCAGATAACAACAAAAAATTATCGGCTGCATTGGGTTTAATATCAAGAGCCATATTCACATCCCTGAAAGCGGGGTCCACCTTTCCCGACTCCAGATTTAGAGAAGCCCGTTTTAGAAATAAATTGTAGTCGCCTGAATCTTTGGCAATTAGCTGGGTTACAATGTCAATAGAATCAGCCTTTGACACATAACTTTCTTCTTTATCTGTTGAATCGGGTTGTTGCTGCTCACAACTGCTGAAGGCC
>SWCD01011999.1_pt1 | contig 15617 bp, 14 predicted proteins | sample 4693011 | NCBI WGS metagenome assembly SWCD01 (sample SAMN10267278, study PRJNA491770) | bioreactor metagenome | isolation source: DHS bioreactor inoculated with marine | place: Japan: Omine Ridge, Nankai Trough | reverse complement strand
GTTCGAAGATCGAGAGGATCCGGCGACGGTCGTCCGAAGTGCTCTTCCGGGCGGAGAGCCGTTCCGAAAAGGTCTCGCCCGTGACGAGCTTCATCGTGAAGTACGGGCGTTTGTCGGCCCGGAGGCCCAGATCGTAGACCGGGACGATGCCCGGGTGCTGCAGCTGTCCCTCGATCCTGGCCTCCTCGACGAATCGGCGGGAGACATCGGGGTTTTGCGTGTGTTCCTCCCGGAGGATCTTCATGGCCACGTCGCGGCCGAGGTCCACGTCAAGGCTCCGGAAGACGACTCCTACACCGCCGCGGCCGATCTCACCGAGGATCTCGTACCGTGGACCGTCGGGCCGGAAGGGGAAGGTGGGCACCTCCTCCTCGCCGGCGAGGCGTTCCAGCCGGACTTGAGGGGTCTCTTGACCGGTCTCTCTCAACCGACCCAGGACGCTCTTCTCTTCATCCACAATCGCCTCCCCGAAACGCCGGACGACGAGGTCTTGCCCCCTGCGGCCCCGGCCGCACGCGAGGTCCCTCTGTTATTCTCTCCGCACGCACGCCGGTTTTCGTGGTGAGAATCACGGAATTTCGCTGAATGAGGACGAGCCCTCGAGGTGTTGCGCCCAGGGGCTCGACAGGGCGTAGACGCGGTGGAAGTCCTCCTGCAGAGCTTCGACCTGCCCCTTCGTGAGCGGCCTCGCGACCACCATGACCCAGTCGCAGTCACTGTTCTCGTCGGCGTCACCCACGGCGAAGGACCCCTGCAGGTAGGCGCCGATGAGATCGTCTGAGAGGATGGATCGCACTCCACCCACGAACCTCGAGAGCACCTGGTTGAGATCGCGAATCGGAGTGGGAGGGGGGTGGATTTCCATGTCGTGCTTCCTGAAGGATAGCCCGGGAGTTGTGGCATGGCGAGTCCGGGTGGTTCAGGGCTCTGGTTCCCGTCCTGATCGTGCTCGTCGTGTCCGGGATACTGGGAGACACGGTGGGGGGGGCGGAAGGAAGGTCTTGGTCGGGGCGAGAGGAATCGAACCTCCGACCTTCCGTATCTCATGCGAACTCCGGTTCGCATCCCCCGGGAACCGAAGTCCCCGGGCCCGCGTTTCAGGCAGCCGCGCAGGCTCGATATCGGTGCGGCACGGCTTTCGTGAAGGTTCTCTCCCAACCCAAAGGAGGGAACCATGAAAGCCCGGACACTCATGAGCATCAGGATCGTCCTGCTCCTCACCATCGCGTCCACTCTCGTCGCCTGCGAAGGCAAATCCTATGGTAGGGATAGCAGTCCGGAAGTGGCGACGCAGCCGCCGCCGGAACCCGAGTACTGGATGACCGTCGAGACACCGGCCGAGTTCCCCCACAGGGCTCGATCGGACTCGATCCGGCTGGACGGAAATCTCTCCTTTGACCTCTTCGAGGCTCTGTCTCCCGGAGATAACGGTGCCCCCGATGTGACCTGGTTGAACAACGCCACCGGACAATCGGGCATTGGGGAAACCTGGTATCTGAGGACCTTGTTCCCGGAGCCCGCCACCTGGCACTGTTTCGTTTCGCTGGTGGAGGGGGAAAATCGGATTACGGTCAGCATCATCGGGAACGGGGGGGCGGTAGAGCGCTCGATGACGGTCTTCTACGTGCCGGGCAATGAGGTCCTGCTCCGCGTGGGGAACTTCTACGTGCCGGGCGATGAGGTTATGCTCCGCGCGGGGAGTCGCTACGAGCTTCTCGAGTCCGGGGTCGGCGCGGGTGAGATAAGGGCTCGTCTGGGAATAACTGCTGCATTCGAGGGCCGCTGCATCCCGCCCAGCTGCGTTGCTCGTCGGTTGAAACCAGCAAGGTTGCGCCTTCCTCGCGCCTTGCTGGACGGGCGCAGCGGCGCTCTCGGTGCAACGGACGCACTTATTCCCAGACGAGCCCTAAGGGTCGCTTCCGACACCGGTACGCTCATCCAGGTGGAGCTCCTTGACGCGGACACAGACGACCCGACGGCGGGGGAGTTCACCTGGGAGGAGGGCATGATCTGGTTGACTCCGAGCTTCTACACGAGGGTCAGCATGTTCAGCATGCCGAGGTGGGAGTTCACCGGCGACGAGGTTTCCGGTACGGCGGTGCTGTGGGTGTTTGACTCCGATTCGAGGCGCGAGGCTCCCTACCGGATCAGCAGGATCTTCACCTACAACGAACTGCGGTAGAGAGGGCGCGGCCTCCCTGCCCGGATTTGGCGAACCTCGACATCTTCCTTCCGTTGACAGGGCCATGAAATGGACGATTGCAGTCATCATCGGCCTTCTTCTGTTGGCTCTTCTGGTGTACAGCCTGCAGACCTCGGAAGGCGGGGCTCCTGAACCTACCCCTGAACCCGCATCGGAAACCGGAGTGGTCGCGGCTCCCGGCACCGTCGGTTCTCCGGCTCCTGAATCCGGCGCGGCGCCCGATGCGGCGGAGGTGGCCGCAAAGAGCCCGGAGGCCGAGCCGGGAATCGACTGCGGGGAAGGGCCTGAGGGCCAGGTTCCCGAAGCGCTCCTCGGCACCGGCGACGCCACCCTTCGGGTCTGGCTTTTGAGTGATCACACCGGGGAACCGGTGGAGGCGGCCGTCAGGCTGTGGCGCCTCGGCGTTTTGGAGGGACAGGGCTGGAAAGGGGGGGACCAGATCCAGCGGGAGTTCAAGGTGACCAGGCAGGGCGGGGTGGTCATGAATCTGCCCGTCGGCCGGTATCGCCTGCAGTGCGACGAGCAGAGAAAGGGAGCGGACGATTCCGCGGAATTCACGATCGAGTCCGGCGACAACACCCGTCACATCACCGTATCCCTGCCGCGGAAGTTCCCGGTGAGGTTCCGGGTGTTCGATCTCGGCGGCCAGGAGATCCGCGAGGGAACCCTGGAGACCGCGCGGCTCGGGTACCTCTCGAGGGAGGTCCGCGAGGCCCCGGAGTGGGCCGACCCGCGCCAGCCCCTGAAGGGCCGCGGTTTCTACGGCATGGACAAGCATGAAGATGGCGGGGTGTCGGTCTGGGATCCCCGGCCGAACAACCTCGCAGGATTCGACGGCTTCGACCTCGGTCTCAAGGAGGAGGAATGGAGGTTGAAACGGAAGTACGGACTGCACCGACTCCGGCTCCCGGGCATGGCCGAGCTCCGGGCGTCCGTCCCGATTGACCTCACCCGAGCGGTGACTCTTGCCGGGCTGGCGGTGCCGCTTACGACCGTGCTTTCCGGTGTGCGTCTGCCGGAGGCGGAGGAGCGGACCCTCGCGGATGCCAGGGTGACGGCCCTCGCCTTCAGTGAAGTCGTCGAGAGTGGCGATCCCTTCGAGACGGCGAAGAAGACCCGGATCCACGTGAGGGTGGAACTCCCGGGCTACCAGCTCCTGCGCTACGAGTGGGAGTTCGGCGAATCTCCCGAGCCGCGGACCCTCATTCCGGAGGAGTGACGAACACACCCGGTTGGACTTTTTCCCGCTCCACCCTCTCCCGGTAGGATGACGGCGACCCAGGACCAGGGAGACCAGCCGTGACCGACGCCTTCGACGACCTCGACATCGAGACCTTGAGGGGTGTCCTCGAGGACTTCGCGAAGAACTGGCTGGCCCACGATGGACTATGGTTTCAGGCGGTCGAGAAGGCCCACGGCATGGAGGCCGCCATGGCCGCCGATGCCGAGGCCTGGGGGCGATTCGCCGCGATCGAGGCCGTGCGGATCCGGAAGCGCCATTCGATCGCCGACGGCGGCGGGCTCGACGCCCTGGCCTTCTGTCTCTCCGGTCGTTTGGCCGTTCGAACCGGGTGCGGTTCAGGACCGCGTACATCCGCCGAGAGCGACGGGCTCGACGGCCTGGCCTGCTGTCTCTCCCGGCGGATGTACGCGGTCCTGAACCGCACCCGGTTCGAACGGCCAAACGACCGGACCCTCCGCTTCGCCATGGTCGATTGCCGGGTGCAGGACGCCCGGAACCGGAAGGGGATGGATCCGTTTCCCTGCAAGGCCGTCGGGGAGGTGGAGTTCACGTCCTTCGCGAAGGCGGTGGACGAGCGGATCGCGGTCGCCTGCATCACCTGCCCTCCGGACGAGCACCACGAGGGCACCTGGTGCGCGTGGGAGTTCACGATCGGGGACTGAAGGGGCGTGGCACTTCAAGAGCGCCCTCTTCGCCGTGAGCGATCCGCGCGGAACTCGAGCACACCCCGGATGCCGCCGAATCCGGTCTGGACGGCATTTCGCGGGGAGGATCTCTGCTACTCTCGGGGAACTGGACAAGGTCCGATCCCCTTCCGTGGAGGCCGGTTCCCATGCGCGCGATCCCGGTGATCCTGTTTCTCCTGGCCTGCCCTCCGGTGCTCGCCGGCGGCTACGTCGTCCTTACGACGGTGGGGGAGGATTCTCCCTACCACCCCGCCGCGGAGCAGCTTGCGAAGCTCCACGATGCCTCGGTCCTTCGGCTGGACCCGGCGGATCCCGAGGCCCTGCTCCCGGCTCTTTCGAGGCTCTCCCCGGAGTACGTGGCTCTGGTCATGCTCCCTAAGGAGATCGAGTTCGAGTTCCAGCGGCGGTTTCTCGCCATGGCCACCCGGCTCGACGACGACCCCTTCGTGGATTTCTCCTACGGCTACGTCACCGGGGCCGACGGCGCCGACGCCACGGCCCTGGTCCTTGCGGGTAGGAAGGTCTCGAAGAGGCCCCGGCCTCCGACCTTCGGCCGGCTGGCGGGAGGAGGGGAGAGGAGCTTCCGCGCGGACCAGCCCTACCGGCTGTCGAGTTCCACCCTGCCCGCCGTGAGGGGGTACGTCAAGGGCGACGGGGAGGAGCACGATCGCGAGTTCGTGGCCGGGTTCCTGCCGGAGCTGTCCCGCTGCAACGTGATCCAGTTCGTCGGCCACGGCTACCCCGACCGCGTGGCCGGAGGCCTGGACGCGAAGGACCTCGTGGGGCTTCGCCTGGACGGCGCGGTGGTGCTGAACATCGCCTGCTATACCGGCGTCACCGGGACCTGGTACCAGCGGGACCGGCTCCGCATCCACCGCCTGAAGGTGGTTCCTCCCGAGAAGAGCTTCGCCCTCGCTCTTCTCAAGACGGGGGTCAGCGGCTACACCGCGTACCTCTGTCCGAGGCCCGCCGGACCGGAGCTGGACCGGGATCTCATGGCCCTGATCGTTACCGGGCTCTCCCTGGGGGAGGCGCGCCGGCGCGACTACGACAAGACCGTCCTCGGGTTCCTGGGCTACGGTGAGGAGGGCCTGGCCCTCGGCCCCGTGGCCGACGCAGAGCCGCCCGAGGCGGGGATCGACCCGGTCCGCGACATGATGCTCGAGGGCGCCACCGGCGGCATCGTCTACGGGGACCCCGCGGTCCGGCCCTTCAAGGCACTCACCGGCCAGGACCCCCTCAAGATCAGCCACGAGGTCCATCGGGACCGGATCGAGGTCCGGGCCACCTGCCCCGTGCACTCGCTCTGGCTCCACTTGGCCGAGCCCACCGGGCGGATCGGGGGCGAGACGGCGATGAAGGTCTACGCCCGCCTTCCCCTCACGGACTTCCCGGTGAAGGAGATCGCGGTGGACCACCTCCGGGTGGGGAAGAAGGAGCTCACCTCCCGCGTGGTCTGGGCCGTGGAGGAGGACCAGGGGAAGCGATATCTCCATGCGAAGGTGATGTTCCCCCATGTGAAGGGCGGCACGGTGACGGAGGGGCTGGACCTGGCCTTCACCGTCCGGCGCGCGTCGGAGCCCGAAGGGGGGCGCACGAGGGGAGGGACCACCGAGGAGCCGGTTCGGAAGGGAGGGCGCCCCCGCGACCTCGCCGCGACCGGGATCGATGACGCTCTGAAGAAGGCCGCCGCCCCCTACGACGTGTCGGATGAAGCGCTGAAGGCGGCTCTAGAGGCCACGGCCGCCACCATCGGGAAAGGCGATGTCCCCAGGGACAAGGCCATGGCGGCCCTGACCGGGTTCGAGAGCCAGGGTTTCCGTGCGATGTGCGCCCTCCTCTGCGTGGGCCATGTCCACTACCGCACCTCCGACCTCCTGGCCGCCACGTACCAGGAAGGGGACGAGCAGCACCTCCTGGCCCTGGCGGAGAAGGACCTCCCGAACTACGCGGGAATGACGGTGCTGGAGGGCCTGGGCCGCACCGGCAGCGACGCCGCGCGGGAGTATCTTGTCGAGCGGATCAAGAAGGAAAAGGACCCCGGCCTGTTCACCTGGACCGCCCGGGGTTTGGCCCATCTGAAGGAGGGGAAGGTGGTCCCGCCGGTGGGGGAGCAGCTTCTGCGTTTCGACAAGGCCTGGGCCGGGCTGGAGAGGTATCTGGTGGAGGTTTTGTGCACGGTGGGGGGGGTGGAGGCGGAGGAGGTTTTGAGGAGGTATGTCGGGGATCCTCGGGCGAAGTGTGCGGATGCGGCGCGGAGGGGGATGGGGGAGTAGTTGGTTTGGCGCGGTGATCGAACTAGGAAGTCTTGAATTGAAGCGTTCTTCCTAGTAGGTTTCCTAGCATGGAATCTCCGGACGAGCTGCTTGCACGGCATGAGGGGAAGACTCTCGAGTTCAAGAGGGATCTCTCGTCTCCGGAGCGTGTCCTTAAGACCGCCGTGGCCTTCGCCAACGGGGCGGGGGGCACCCTTCTGATCGGAGTCGAGGACAGGAGCCGGAGCGTGATCGGGGTTTCGGATCCGGTGGAGGAGAGCTCACGGCTGGAGAGCATGTTCATGGATCTAATCGAGCCCCGGCTCGTTCCGGAGATCCAGGTCCTCTCCTGGCGGCGGGCGCAGTTGCTGGCCGTGGAGGTCTTCCCGAGCTCCACCCGCCCCCACCACCTCCGTCGTCTTGGTCCAGAGGCCGGCACCTTCGTCCGGGTCGGCGCCTCCACTCGAAGAGCCGATCCGGCGCAGATCGAGGAGATCCGGAGGTTCTCCCGCGGCACGACCTTCGACGAAGAGCCCCGTCCCGAGTTGAACTCGGAAGCGATCGACTTCCGAGCTGCTTCCGAGTTGTTCGCCGAGGTTCGCGCGTTGAAGCGCTCGGATCTGCGAACGCTTGGACTGACGACACGGCATCAACGGCGGACGGTCCCGACCAACGGCGGGATCCTTCTGTTTGGGGTGGACCGGGAGGCCGTCTTCCCCGATTCGATCGCGCGAGCCGCCTGTTTCGCCGGCCGCGATCGCACGGAGATCCTGGACAGCGCCCGGACCTCGACTCACCTCCCCATGGTGGTGGACGAGCTGGTTCGGTTCATCCGCCGCAACACACGCACGGGCATGACGGTGGCGGATGTCCGACGGGAGGATGTGCCCGATTATCCGTTGGTCGCCGTCCGCGAGGCGGTAACGAACGCCGTGGTCCACGCGGACTACGCCCAGCACGGATCCACGGTGCGAGTGGCCGTCTTCGAGGACCGCCTGGAGGTCGACAACCCGGGGGGATTGCCACCCGGCCTGACGATCGATGAAATCCGGAAGGGGGTCTCGCGGCTCAGGAACAGAGTCCTCGGCCGCGTGTTCCACGAGCTGCGCCTGATTGAGCAGTGGGGGAGCGGTATTCCTCGGATGACGAGAGCCTGCCGCGAGGCCGGCCTGCCCGATCCGGTCCTGGAGGAGATCGGCACCGGTTTCCGGGTCACCCTCTGCCGGGACAAGCGTGGCGCGCCGGAGCTGGGCCCCCTCGACGACAGAATCCTCGAGTTCGTCCGCGAAACCGAGGGCGCATCGACGCACGAGATCGCCGAGCACATCGGCCGCACCCCCCGATCCACGCGCACCAGAATGGGCCGCCTGGTGGATCTGGGAGTTCTCATCGTGGTGGGGAAGGGGACGAGGGACCCTCGACGGGTGTATCGGGTGCCGCGGGGGTAGGTGGGGGGTGGTAACCAACGGAAACGCCGACTCTTGCGGTGTTGAGTTGTCTCTGGGGTCCCTCGTGTTGCTGGAGTTGCATGGCGGGCGCTGCAGCGAGCGCTCCGGGAGGGGGACCTCCGTGGATGTCGTTCATGACTTTTGTTGCGGCTCGATGCTGCTCAGGTGCGCTTGTATTCTCGGCGCGGTGATGTCCTCTGCCTTAAGTGGGAAGGTGTCCGGCAAACCTGGTCAACTCCAGAGGCCGTGGTCAACGCGGTCTACCACCGTTCCTACGAGATCAGGGAGCCCGTCGAAGTCCGCGTCACCCACGAGGATCTGGTGGTGCTCAGCTTCCCCGGCCCGGACCGCTCCATCAAGATGGCCGATTTGCGGGCGGGAAAGGCCGTGAGCCGCCGCTACCGCAACCGCCGCTTCGGCGAGTTCCTGAAGGAACTCGATCTGACGGAAGGGCGGTCCACCGGCGTCCGGAAGATCCTGAAGGCCATGGCCGCCAACGGATCTCCGGCGCCGGTCTTCGAGACCGATGAAGACCGCAGCTACTTCCTGATCCGGTTGCCTGTGCATCCGCGGGCGATTCATCCTGAGCGTGAGGGCGCCGGGCAAGTCACCGGGCAAGTCACCGGGCAAGTTGAGCGCCTGCTCGTCGCTTGCGACGGGGAGGTCTCACGGGCTGAACTTCAAGAGGCGCTTGACCTCAAGCACCGCGACAGTTTCACCGAGGCCTATCTCAAACCAGCCCTCGAGGCTGGCCTCATCGAGATGACCATCCCGGACAAGCCGCGCAGCAGCAAGCAGCGCTACCGATTGACGGACGCAGGACGACGATGGCTGAGCCGACACGGGGGCTCCATTGAAGGCTGAGCAGGTCGATCAGGCCCTCCACCAGAAGTTCGTCACCGAAGGCGCGAGGCTGGTCTTCCGGCACGACCCGAACGGAAGATCGTGGACTATGTCGGTGGGGATCTGACGGGCGTCCTCGCCGATGCGCCGGTTCTCGATGGGACGGAGGTGGGCAGGTTCTCGGCCTGTGTCAGGGTAGTTGTCGCCTCAGGGGGGCTCTTGTATTCTCGGCGCGGTGATGTCCTCTCCCCCAAGCGGGAACGTGCCCAGCAACTGGATCAACTCCATGACTGAAACGGCAAACCCGCCCGAAGGCACCGGTCTGGGCCATCGGGGGCTGCCTGCGGTAGAATAGGCGTGTCAGTGAGTAGGACCGAGCAAGAGGATGTGCCGGATGAGATTCATCGTGACGATCGAGAAGGACGAAGACGGCGTCTTCGTGGTCGAGTGCCCCTCGGTTCCGGGTTGTGTGAGCCAGGGCCGGACCGAAGCGGAGGCGATGGAGAACATCGAGGATGCGATCCGGGAGTGCCTCGCGGTGAGGGCGGAACGAGGTATGCCCCTGACGGTTGAGACGCGCGAGGTCGAAATCACTCCGGCATGAGTCCGCTTCCCATCCTGAGCGGACGCGAGGTCGTACGCGCTTTCGAGCGACTTGGATGGGAGCTCGCTCGCCAGAAGGGCAGCCACATCATCCTGGTGAAGAGCGGGCACCCTGCGACCCTCTCGGTCCCCGATCATCGCGAAGTCGCTCGCGGCACGCTCCGTTCTCTCATTCGGCGAGCCGGGCTGACGCCTGAGGAGTTCACCGAGGCAACTTGCTGAGGAGGGCCGCGGCAGGGGACTCGGGCGGATCACGCCTCACGCTGGGCTGCCGGTCCGACTTCTTGGAGCAAAACTCTCCGGATCAGGGAGCCGAAGTCGGAATCCCCAACACTCCGGGCTTTGAGGGGCGATGGACTGAATCGTCCGACCAGAGAGGGGTGAGGTGCCACCAGGTTCCGTGAGGAAGGGTGTTGGTCGGGGCGAGAGGATTCGAACCTCCGACCTTCTGAACCCCATTTATCTGCATTGACTGTCGCCCCTTGTCGTCGTACGCTTCTGATGGCGCTGAAAGTCCTATGAATAGTGGTGTAGAGCCGGTTCTGTGTTCGGTGACACCAAGCGACTGTTGGCGCTAGAGATGAAATCCTAAGGTAGCGCAGAAGGTAGCGCAAGCGGAGGGGGCGACATGGCGGAAGAGAGGCAGGGGAAGCGCAGGCCTAGGCAGAAGGGCAGCCACAGGCACCCTGGAGTGTGCTTGATGCAGCGCACACACAAGTCCGGCAGGAAGTCGTGGCACGCAAGATACAAGGACCCCGACAACGGGGACAAGATCACCTTCACGTCGATGAACGGTCTGAAATTGAAGAATGACAAGCAGCGGCGGGACTGGGCGGAGAAGCTCTCGAAGAAGATCCTCAAGGCCAGGGCCGACCGCATAGCTGGGATCAAGGCACCGGACCAGTCCACTCTGAAAGAAGCCCTCGACGACTACATCGAGCGAAAGGACGCAGAGCTAGCGAAGAAGACGATCAGCATCTATCAGGAGGGGATTGACCTCTTCCTCCAATGGGCGAAGAAGGAGCGGGTGAAGAAGGCAGCGCAACTCACCCCCGCACACCTCGTCCGATTCCGGGCATGGTTGATCGCTAGACCTTCGATCCGCTTCCCTGACCGTAAGCGAAGCCCGGCCAGTGTCAATCGGGACATGGTGTCTGTCCGCATCGCGCTCACTGACCTCCGTCGGCTGGATGTCCTGAACATCAGCCGGGACCGCATTCGGGATGCGCTGCACGACGTGAAGACTCCGCGCAAGATGCCGTCCGTTTACCGTGAGAAGGAGATCCGGCAGCTACTCCGGGCTGCACTCCGACACGACGTAGCTACCTTCAGGATGACGCGGAAGGAGCATGACGGGAAAGGCGAGAAGGGAACGACGAAGCGTTTCACTCCGATTGCGCCGTTCGTGCTGACTGTTCTCCTGAGCGGCGCTCGAGTGGGGGAGATCGAGTCGCTGAAGTGGAGGAGCGTGGACCTCGACGACAGAGCCATTCGGATCATGGCCCAGAAGACCGGACACGAGAGGATCGTGGACTTGGGCGTATCGCCGTGGCTCAAGGAACTGCTGGTGCGGATGAAGCTACAGGCAGGCGACGAGGAGATGGTGTTTCCGGGTTGGACTCGCGGGCTATCGGCAGCCGCGCTGAAGAGATTGGTGGGGGGCTATGAGGCGGGGAAATTCTCTTGGCAGGGGTTGCGGCGAACCTGTTCCGCGTTCCTGGCCTGCTCTCCCAGCATCTACGGCAGCGCGAGTGCATACCACGCCGCACAGCGTGCCGGGCACAGCGTCGTGATTGCCGAGCGAAACTACATCGGCTTGCTGAGGAACATCAGCCCCGAACACACAACCATTGAAGAAGCGATGGGCGTTACCAGCGAGGCGAAGCAGATCGTGGAGTCGGTAGGTACGAGCAAGAAGAAGACCGCCCGCACCGCCTGAACCACTCATGCGTCCAACAGGAGGCGGGCCAGGCGCTCGACCTCGACGCGGGGAACGCGAACGTACCGTCCTCGCCGAAGGACCTGGATGCGATCATCTGAGATCCACCTCTGGATGGTCCGCTTCGACGTACCGAGTACCTCCGCCGTCCTCTTCACGCTGAGGACCGTGGGCACCCCGGACAGCATGTCGTCGATGATTGCATCTGTGTCTGGAACAACATTGAACGCATCCACCTTCATGGTCTCCGCCTTCCATATTCGCCGTATTCGTCATGTTCGGTAATTGGACGCCTCGCGTTACGGGGATGCCCAGATTCCTCCGCTTCCGCTCGCTCCCTACCGTCCATGTCCATCTCGTGGATCATGCTTGAGTTACGGACATCCGTGTCCGAATATGCCTGCTTGCCCTTGCGCGGATACGGGCTGTTGCCCTGTTGCCCAGAGTTGCGGAGGAAGTCCCCGATTGCGGACATGATCCGAGCCTTCCGATCACTCTCCTCGCACATGGCTTCTCCTCGCAGTGCTCCGGTGCCCTGAGAGGCAGGAGCGACGTACAGTGCAAGAGTGATTTCGGGCCAACTGGTCCGTGGTGTCCGTGAAGTCCGTGGTTTCCCTTCTTTGTCCCTCTTCACTTCCAATCCCCCTTTCTTGACTGAAGTAGCGAAGAAAACGGGTGTAGAGGAAAGTGTGGAGTAAGAAGGTGGATCACGGACTTCACGGACCAGGATCATGCTTCCCCGCCTTCCGCAAGCCGTTGCGCGGCGGCGATGCGATCGCGGACGGGCAGGGCGCGCTTCGCGTAGATGACGACGTTGCGGCCCTGCACCTTCCAGCGGCCGTCTTTTTGTGCGTCGTTGCGGACGGGGGCGTATCCGGCGGCCTCCATCCGGTGCGGAACCCTACGGGCGTTCTTCCGGTCGGTGAGCCACTCGCTGAAGCTTGAGGCGGCCTTGATGGAGAGTTGGGTCAGGGTGACGGCATCAGGGTTGCCGAGTTGGTCGAGAACGTCGGCGAGTTCCGCATCCTCGGGTGCCCGGCCCGCGTCCACGATCTCCCAGAATGCCGGAGTTTTCGGGGGCGGGGCCTTGGCGTCGAAGAAGGTGAGATCCAGAGTCGCGAGGTAGGCGGCGACGCGCTGGAAGCCCTCCTCGTCCTCATACCAGTTCCACAGGCGGTTCCAGTAGTCGCGTTCGAAATCGTCCTTGGTGAGTTCAGACCACGCGACGAAGTGGCGCCGGTCGTCAGGGGGAAGGTAGAGGCCATCGGCCTTGTGGTTCGAGGTGATGATGACGCCGCAGACGTTTCGGACCGCGTACTCGTGGCGATTTTTCTCATCCACTCGCAGCACGTCGGGCGGCGCGGCGGTGTAGTTCTTCAGGTGATCGTAGAAGGCGTAGCGGTTCACGTCCCCCAAGTCGCGCGCCTCGTTCACCCGCAAGATCACGGACCGCGTGAAGCCATTGAACCGGCCGAGCAGTTGCGCGGGGGTGATCTCCGAGAAGTTCCAGGGGCCAACGCCGTGCTTGGGGGGCTCGAGGAGGGTATCTTTGCCGATCCCCTGCGCCCCGCCGAGGACGAGGGCGTGATTGATCTTCTCCCCCGGTCGCTGAACCCGGTGCGCAAGCCACTGAATGATGTGCGGGGCGTCGTCCGGGTAGACCTTGGCGATGTGATCGAGCCACGGTCCCGCCTTCTTCGGGTCGCCGTGCTTGATGCTCGGCGGGCGGTACAGGTTGAAGATGGAGCAGCCCGGGTGGTCGATCCACCCGCCCTCAGAGATCAGACGGTCTTCGATGAGCAGAGGGAGCCCCGGTCCCCAGGTGAGCTGTTCGACGGGCTGGTGCTCATCGAGCCACCGGGCGGCGCTGATCTTGATCGCCTTCCCGTCCTCGTCGGTGCCGATCACCACCCTCGGGAGGCGGCTGTTGACGCTGGCGGCGGGCCAGAGTTGCCGCGCAGGGACGAAGATGTAGGCGTGCTCCGGCATCAGGGCGCGGAAGTCATCGAACCCAACTCCAAAGCCCTCCCGATGCTCGCCTTCGGCAGGCGGCGCGGCCAACTTCCGCAGGAGGCCGGGCGCCTCGGCGCCATGCTCCCGGATGAAGTCGGTGAGGTCCTTCGAGTCGGCCGTCCCCTTGAGCGGGAGGCGAACGACGGTCACACTGGCCGCGAGCCGGCTGAGTGTCGCTGCGGCCTTCTTCGCGGCCTTGATCCCGGGCGCGTCCACGTCGTAGATGAGCGCCACAGAACGGCCCTTGAGCACGTCGGCGAGCGGTTCGAGGGATTGCCCTTCCCCACAGCTTGGCGTGATCCAGGCCCACTCAGGGACGGCGTGCAGGCCCGTCAGCATGTCCTTCTCTCCAGCAGCGAATGCAGCGAGAGCGTCAGGCTTCGCGGAGAGTGCTGGGATGCCGATGAACCCGCTTCCGAGGCTCCGAGATTTGACCTCGGCACCAGACTCGATTGCACGGAGAACAAGCCCGGTAAGTTCTCCTTCCGGGCTGTGGACGGGGAACGAAAGCACCGGCCACCAACCCTTTGCCGGATCGCCGGGGCCGTACCCGCAACCCAACTCCCTGAGGGCAGCCTCCAGCTTCCGAAACTTCGCCCGGGTCTCCATTGCGAGAAATTCAGACAGCTGAGAGCGGAAGCGGGCATCCATCCCCCGGTAGTCGCGCCGTTTCTTCTTCGATGGAACATTCACGGGGCCGTTCAGGAACTGGCGCTCAAGCCACTCCGCCGCGCCCCTCCTGTCCCTAGCCTCGCCGAAGTGAATGGCAAGATCGAGGATGCCCCACTTCCCTCCGCAGATAGAGCAGTCAACCCGCCCGTGATCCGGCTTCACCACCGCGCTTGGATTCCGGTCGCCGTTCTTGTGGGCCGCAGGGTTCAGGCACCGAACGCTCGAGGTGCGATCTGGGGGGATGTCCTGGCCGAGGAGATGGGAGAGAGCGTCCGGGAGTCGGCCAGCATCTTTGAGCTTCTGAATGATGCTCTCGCGCCTCACTCGACTTCAGCCTTGCTCAAGCCGAGATCCGTGTAACTGCTCTTTCGGAGTCCCCGCTCCCTGCACAACGAGCGGTGGCAGTAGACAGTGCCGACGAGGAGGTGAGGCGTGTTCATTCCTCACCTCCGGGTCCGCGGAGGTCGTCTAGCCGCGCGGCGCACCTCGTGCACACCGGGCGATCATCAATCAAGACGCCGCCCACATCCCCGCGGAGTACGTGATTGCACATCGCGCATCTAGCTCCCCACGGCTCTCGGCGGAGGAAGTGGAGGAACTTCTGCCGCTCGACCAACCAGCGACCGGCGACCTTGCAGCCGGGAATCTCGCCGGCTCTGAACAGTCTCCGGACGGTTGGGGCTGACAACCGCAGCATCGCCGCGAGATCTTCGACCGTGGCGACATCCGGCAGAAGAATCCTCTGCGCACCGGGTGGAATGCTTGTTCTCTCGCTCATGCAAGCTTCAGGGAAGTGTGGGCAGTTCCTGGGCGGGAATTCCTGCCGAGCGAGTGAAGAAACTGCTCATTGGCCCTACTCGAAAGCCGAGAGATTAGCGGCCGATCTGCCTTGCGCGCCTTACATGTAGGCCCGGAGACGAGTCATCAGCCTTTTCCGGATGTCTGCCGCCCTTCTCTTGATCTGGTCTCGGGAATACCCTGACTCCTCGGCGGCCAAGCTCTGGGTGGCAGTGGTGCCGGAACGCCAATCGAAAGTCGCGATGTCCAGGGGATCGCGGAGAGAGTCTCGAACCTCCCTCAGGTCGATCACCCGATCCCGCGCTTCGGCATCTGTCAAGGAGCCGTATTGCTCCTCATCAAACGGCTCGGAGATCTGACCCCGAGAAGGGTGATACTCGGTTCCGACCCGCCTCAAGTAGCCGGCTGCCGCGAGCCGGTCTCTCACGTCATGCTCGGAGACGATGCAGCCGCTCGGCCACGCACTCGGACTTAGTTCCTCAACGGTTTCACCCTTCAAACCCGCAATGGGTTTGTGGGCGCCATCTTCGAAGATGGCCTGGTTCACATCCGCCTTGACATCGTCACTGTTCGCCTTGCCGGCTGTTTTCCTCTGAAGTACCTTTCCCAGCGCCTTCCTCTTCGCAACAAGCCACCTCGACGGTTGTTCAGGGAACCAATTCCTCAGGGCGCTGTGACTGTCAAGGAACTCGATGTGTCCACGGAGCGGTGACAGACAGTTAGAGCTCGAATCCCCGAACACGAACTGGAAGGGGCCATGGAGCAGTGCTAGCCACGCGGCTTGCTTGAGTTGGGGGGGCGCATCCGCCCTGTGCAGCGCCAGCTGATACAGCAGAACTGTGCAGAGGGAATCCACGGAGGCAAGACCCATAGCGCGGCATAGCCGCAGCCAAACCCCGCTTCCCGTCACGCTT
>SWCD01000222.1_pt1 | contig 15631 bp, 13 predicted proteins | sample 4693011 | NCBI WGS metagenome assembly SWCD01 (sample SAMN10267278, study PRJNA491770) | bioreactor metagenome | isolation source: DHS bioreactor inoculated with marine | place: Japan: Omine Ridge, Nankai Trough | reverse complement strand
CTATTGATGCGTACGGAATTAATTGATTTCCATTCAGACACTAATTAGAAGGCAAGCTGATTAGGTTTTGGTACAGGCACAAGAAAGGATAGGGTTTTCTATAATGGTCGCTTGACAGGATGCTGCCGTTATTTTGTGAGGCGTAAAACATGACTGTATCAAAATCAATCTCTACCGGGTTGATTAACGCCTTGTTGCTAGAGCGTAGCAGAAGTTAATACATAAGATTCAGGATACTCTCCTAGCTGCTCATGCCGATGCAGAAAGCCGACAAGAATGTGCCGTTGACATTCGCTTTTTGTGTCCATACAATGCTACACAATCTGTTACACAATTTTCTTAAGAGAGGAATAGTAACAGAACCGGAGCAGAGAAATTTTCCTTAAAATTCAAAAGAGTAGAAATATACAGCCTTTCGTGTCTGTAGCATGAGGAGAATCAAGTCCTCTCCTCGGCACCATCACTTGCTTTTCCTTAAGTTCAATAACTTAACCTTCAAATTACTTTCTGATACTGCCTCGTTTTACCCTCCAGAACCACTTCATAATCCAGTACTCAGTCAGTCTTGTTCTGATGAGTTAAATTTTAGAGTATTCATAGAGTGCGAATACCCTGAAGGGCACAAGTACCCATAGGGCATAAATGAATTTGCACCTACAATTTAACCATCAAAATTAAATTGACCAAGCACCAGTGGGGAAAACACTTGAAGATGAAGATACTATTCCACCTGCCCTATTCTGGCGGCAACGTTCGCCACTGCCGCTTCCCGATGAGCGATACGGCATTACAATATAAAGGATAAAAGCGATTGGAAATTTCGCAGGGGCGACCAGAACGCCGCCCCATGCTCATTTCAACCCCTCGCCTTCGGACCTGCCGGCTTATGCGAACGGATGTTCCAGAATAATTGTTTCGTCCCTGTCAGGGCCCGTTGACAAAATAGCCACCTTAACCCCTACAAGTTCCTCAATCCTTTTGATATAAGCCTTGGCATTCTCAGGCAACGCATTAAAATCAGTTACGCCCGCGGTAGTTTCGCTCCAACCGGGCATCTCTTCGATAATGGCGTGGCACTCTTCGTATTGATCCGCACCTAAAGGGGCTGTTTCTGTCACATTGCCGTTAAGTTTGTAGGCCGTACAAATACCCACTTTTTCCAGACCATCAAGTACATCCAGCTTGGTTAAGCAAATACCGCTCAAACTGTTCATTTTCGCGGATTTTCGCATGGAAACCGCATCAAACCAGCCGGTGCGGCGTTTACGTCCTGTCGTGGCGCCAAATTCATGACCTTTCTCGCCCAGATGATCACCATTGCCATCATGCAATTCGGTCGGGAATGGGCCATTTCCTACCCGGGTGGAATAAGCCTTGGTGATACCCAGGACATAATGAAGGTCCAGAGGCCCGATACCGGTTCCGGTAGAGGCGCCGCCCGCTGTGGTATTGGATGAAGTCACATAAGGAAAAGTACCATGATCAATATCCAGCAGGGCGCCTTGAGCACCTTCAAACAAGAGGTTCTTGCCTTCGGCCTGATATTTATAGAGCGCTTCTCCCACATCAGTCAGCATGGGTTTGATTTGCTCACCCAGTTTTAGCGCTTCATCAAGCATTGACTGATAATCTACCGCGTCGGCATGATAGTAGTTAGTCAACATAAAATTATGATATTCGACCAGCTCTTTCAATTTCTCCGCAAAACGCTTTGGATTCAGCAAATCGCCGGCACGCAATCCTCTTCGGGCGGCCTTATCCTCATAAGCCGGTCCTATACCGCGCCCTGTAGTACCGATCGCTTTACTGCCGCGGGCTTTTTCACGCGCCTGATCTATGGCCACATGCACCGGCAAGATTAAGGTACAGGCCTCACTAATCAGCAAACGATTTCTGACCGGGATACCGGCTTTTTCCAACAGTTCTATTTCTTCCATCAAGGCATTCGGCGACAGCACCACGCCATTGCCGATCATGCACTGCACATCATCCCGCAGGATGCCGGAAGGAATTAAATGTAAAACGGTTTTCTCCCCTCGTATAACCAATGTATGACCGGCATTATGCCCGCCCTGAAACCGAACGACCGCTTCCGCCTGATCTGTCAGCAGATCAACCAGCTTACCTTTACCTTCGTCACCCCATTGAGTACCGATGACAACGACGTTTTTTCCCATAATTATTCCAAACTTAAGCTAAGGCCCTTACGACCCAGTTTTGATTATCTTTTTCCAAAATAGATGTACAACCCAGATCTTTTGCATTTCCAGTTGGACCTGACAACTGCTGAATAACAACCTGACCTTGAGCACGTAATTCTCTGATTTTTTCACTCAATGCTAAATCATCAGAACACGGGGCGAAAATGCGTGCCCGTTGCTCTCTTTGATTGATTTCCTTGCTTAATACCGACAATAATTTCAAGTCGGCGCTAAAGCCTGTTGCGGGACGCGCACGTCCAAAAATAGCGCCAATATTGTCATAGCGGCCACCTCGGGCAATTTCCCTTCCCACAGATGGAATGAAAGCCGCGAATACAACCCCGGTATGATAATGATAGCCGCGCAATTCCGATAAATCGAAGCTAATCGGCAACGACGGGTATTTGGTAGTCAAATTTTCAGCGATAGCTTCAAGATCGGCCAATGCCTGCTTTACGTTATCGTCAGCATTTGAAAGTACTGCACGCGCTTTATCAAGAGTTTCTTTGCCACCATTCAGTTCCGGCAACTTCAAGAACATTGCTTTCAGCATGTCGTCGATAGCGAGGTCTGCCACCAGTTCCTGCAGTTCAGGCTTGGCCTTGCGCTGCAAGGCATCAAACAGCGCGGTTTCCTGGGCCTCGGTCAATCCCGCCTGCCTCGATAAGGCCCGGTATATGCCTACATGCCCCAAATCAAGGTGAACGTTTTGCAAGCCGGTTATTGCCAGTGTCTCCAGCATCAAGCGAATGACTTCCACATCGCTTTCCTTGCCGGCATGACCATAAAGTTCAGCCCCAATTTGCATTGGGCTTCTGGTCTTTTCCAGAGCATCCCCGCGAGTATGCAAAATGGTGCCAACATAACAAAGGCGCGTGGGCCATTCGTATTTAAGGTTATGCGCATCGATTCGGGCAACCTGCGGTGTCATATCAGCCCTTACGCCAAGCATTTCACCGCTAAGCTGGTCCGTTAGCTTAAAAGTTTGCAATTCCAGATCGTGCCCTGAACCTGTAAGCAACGAGTCCAGATAATCGATAAAAGGAGGAATGACCAATTCATAACCCCAGCAAGCAAACATGTCCAGGATTTTACGGCGCAGGCATTCAAGATGCTTAGCATCTTCCGGCAAAATCTCATCAATGCCGTCTGGCAACAGCCAAGAGTCTTTTTGTTGCATATTTTGTGTGTCCACTCAAACAAAACGCCCCGCACAGGCGGAGCGTTTTTATATTTTAAAATAATGAAGTGAATGAACCTACTTCACTAAAATCACCATGGCTATTTCTGCTTCTTAAAATATTGAAAGAAATCAGAATCCGGATCCAGCACCATCATATCCGAGCTTGAAAAAGTCTTTTTATAGGCGCCTAAACTGCGTTGAAAAGCAAAGAACTCTGGATCTTCCCCATATGCCCTAGCATAAATCTCGGCCGATTTTGCATCGCCTTCACCGCGCAGCTTTTCCGCCTCCCGGTAAGCATTAGCCAGCGTAACAACCTGTTGCCTGTCCGCATCGGCACGGATTCTTTCCGCGGCTTCTGAACCTTGTGAGCGGAACTCGCGGGCAACTCTCTCACGTTCGGCTTCCATTCTGCGAAAAACGGAACTGCTAACTTCGCTTGGTAAATCAATGCGTTTCACTTGTACATCGACAATCTCCATACCCAAATTAGCCGCAAAATCCTTGGATTTTTCGATTAAAATTTCACGGATTTCCCAGCGGTCAGTTGAAACCAGCTGCCTGATATTCCGCTTACTGAACTCACTTCTGAAAGCATCTTTAATAATCTGATCCAGACGCAGGTTAGCCTGATCTATATCACCGGCCACTACCGTATAGAAAGTAGTGACATCGCCAATACGCCATTTCACAAAGGAATCAACGATTACGTTCTTTTTTTCCGCCGTTAAAAAGCGTTCAGGTTTTGAATCCATGGTTTGGATTCGCGCGTCAAACTTCTTTACATTATTGATAAAAGGTATTTTGAAATGCAGTCCAGGTTCATAATCTGACTTTACGATTTCCCCCAAACGGAATTTAATTGCTCTTTCAGTTTCATTAACGGTAAAGATACTCATCATGCCGATAAGCAACAACGCAGCAATACCCAGTAATATTTTATTATTTTGTGTCATTAGCGTCCCCTTCCGTCACGACCGCGAGTTGAAGTTCGCAAAGCAGGCTGTTCTACCTCTGCTGTCCGCCCGGAGTGATTGACGGCGCTTTGAGGAACTTGAGTTTGTTGACTTGAAGACGGTTGTTGAATCATTTTGTCTATTGGCAAATAAAGCACATTATTACCATCTTTAACATCGACCATGACCGTATTAGTATCGCCTAGCACCGCTTCCATCGATTCCAGATAAAGCCGTTGTCTCGTTACCTCGGGCGCCTTCCTGTATTCTGCCAGCAATCTGGAAAAACGATCAGCCTCACCTTCGGCCTGAGCGATAACCTGTTCCTTATAGCCCTCAGCCTCCTGAATTCTCCTTGCTGCCGCGCCACGCGCTTTCGGGACTACGTCATTAGAATAGGCTTCCGCTTCGTTAATCAACCGCTGCTGATCTTCGCGCGCTTTAATGGCATCTTCAAATGCGCTTTGAACCTGCTCAGGTGGCTGAGCATCCTGCAGGTTTACACTGGTAACCTGAATACCGGCCTGATAGTTATCCAGGATATCCTGGATTTCCTTTTTAACCTGAGCCACGATTTCGCTTCGGCCTTCGGTCAGAACAAAGTCCATCTTACTGCTGCCGACAACGCCGCGTTCAGCGCTTTCGGTGACTTGTTTCAGAGTAGCTGTAGGATTAACGACATTAAAGAGAAACTGCTTGGCATCTTTAACCTGATATTGAACAGCCAGTCGTACATCGACAATATTTTCATCCTTAGTCAGCATCAATGCTTCTTTCGGTACAGACCCGAGAGCCTGGTCACTGCCAGCACTCCGGTAACCGACTTCGATATAACGCTGCTGCCTGACATTGACGATTTCAACCTGCTCAATGGGCACAGGAAAATGCCAATTCAAGCCGGCTTGAGTAGTCGCGGTATATTTGCCAAACCGCGTTTCAACGCCATGATTACCTTCATCCACAATATAAAAACCGCTTAAGCCCCACAAAACCAATGCGGCAACCGCTAAAAGTCCTAGACCTTTCATAGAACCGCCGGAAGATCCTTCTCCACCGCCTCTGCCGCCGCCAAAAATTCCGCCCAACTTTTCTTGTAATGAACGTATCGCTTCATCAAGGTCAGGTGGCCCCTTTTGGTCACCTCGACCGCTCCAGGGGTCTTTTTTATCGCCGCCAGGCTCATTCCAGGACATACATATGCTCCATATGGGATTATTTGTAATTTATTTAAGATTAGAAGGACGTTCAATCATCGGCATGAAGGTTCAGCTCTACCCCGTTCATCCCAACTCTATAATTTTATAGTAAATATCCAATTCTGATTATTTAACTGGGGAATTATCCTAAAAAAACACACTTTATACAAACCTAAGCTAAAGTATTTCTTCAATTTCTACTGATTTGAGCAAACCTAAATGCTTTGTGTCAATTTCAACAATCAATTCATAACCACCGAAATCATCTACTTGTTCTTCAAGAATTTTAGCCACAGAAAATAATTTGGCTCTCACATACCCTTGATCGGGCTTCAAATGGCATCTTTTCGTGATTTTGGCACTGGAAAATATTTCAGCTAATGCTTGATAGAGCAATTCAATGCCGACACCGGTTTCAGCGGATAACCATACACGCACTGGGGCTCCCGTCTCATCGCGATCAATACGGGGCTTGATATTATCCAACAAGTCAATTTTATTAAAAATTTCCAGCTGCCTGATTTCATTAGCCTCTATATCTTCCAGAACCTGGTTGACCTGAAATATGGTCTCGTCCCTGTCCTCGGCATTGGCGTCAATCACATGCAACAGCAGATCGGCTTCGCTGGCTTCCTGCAGGGTGGACTTGAATGCCGCTACTAATTCATGAGGTAAATGACGAATAAACCCAACCGTGTCTGCAAGCACTATTTCCGAGTTGTTGGGCAATTGGCAGTTGCGTAATGTTGGATCTAAAGTAGCAAAAAGTTGATCTGCCGCGTAAATACCGGCTCCAGTCAACTTATTAAATAATGTCGATTTCCCGGCGTTGGTGTATCCCACCAATGACACAGACGGAATCTCGGCTTTTCTTCTTTTACTTCGCCCCTGATACCTTTGTTTATCAACTTTTTCCAAACGCCGCTGAATCTGCTTGATACGTAATCCCAATAGTCGACGATCTGTTTCCAGCTGGGTTTCACCTGGACCACGCAGACCGATACCGCCTTTTTGACGTTCCAAATGTGTCCAGCCTCTGACCAGTCGGGTTGATAGGTGGCGTAACTGAGCCAACTCAACCTGCAGTTTGCCTTCAAATGTCTGAGCGCGTTGAGCGAAGATATCAAGAATCAATCCGTTTCTGTCGACTACCCGAACACCCAGCGCATTCTCAAGGTTTCTTTCCTGACTAGGTGAAAGCGGGTGATTGAATAAAACAATATTCGCGGAATAGCTTTCTACAACATTTTTAAGCTCATCAAGCTTACCTGTTCCGACAAAATATTTCGGATCAGGGCTGCGTCGACTGCCGGTAACTACATAAACAGGATCAGTGCCGGCCGATTTAGCCAACTCTTTTAGTTCTAAAAGATCTTCCTGTCCGGAATGAAGTGTTAGATGAACCAGGACCGCTCGCTCACCTGAGTCGGGACGCTCAAACAATTAAGCACTCCATTACTCTGCTGATAAAAAGGCTATTATTTTTCTGTGTTTTAACGTTTTTCAGTAACAAGATTTACTCACAATAAAAAATTATTCTTCGTTGGATTCGTTTTCACGTGTCAGCTTTACAGCTTTACTCGGCACAATCGTTGAAATGGCATGCTTGTATACCATTTGACTGACTGTATTCTTGAGCATAATCACATATTGATCAAATGAATCCACCTTCCCTTGTAATTTAATCCCATTAACAAGGAAAATTGAAACAGGCGTATGTTCTTTTCTAAGGGTATTTAGAAAATTATCCTGCAAATTCTGACCTTTTGACATCCGGTTTCTCCTTATTATTTTTTATAAAAAAGCTGCTTAAGATAGTTGCGATTACAAGTCATGATCAAGACTTATCGAATAACCTAAAAAAGATTGATTATGAATATTTTAACGCCATTCAGATTGAATTTTCATATATTCCTACTTTCTCATGTATAAAAATGGCGATAGCTTTGCATCATCATTAAAAAAACTCACCCGACCGGTTCGACTCCCGCCCGCCTATGTTGTATCCGTGCGGCAAATAATCAACGCCTAGGCCGACTTTTTCCGCATAATTTTTTATCGGTAAATTTGTAGCCGATACACATTGACTTTCCAGACAATATCTATAATTTCACCGCTCTTTTGAGCACCGTCGCCTGATTACCGTTTTTTTTAATCATGCCTGACTTTCAAAACAGCCAACCGCATCAACCAACTTCGACAATAATATTGTCGATTTGTGCAAACCATTTTTATCCGTGCTTCCTGTCAAATTCCTACGAGCTTTAATTTTATGCATATCATCCGCAATTTTGCTGACATCAAGCTTTACAAATCGTTTCATGGCTAATACCACGGCACAAAAACACACTGGGATTTATTATTTTTAGCCGTGCGGCGTACCGCATATTCATAAAAAAATTTATCCGCTACAACACAGACAGCAAATTTTCGTCTCAGTTTAAGAATTTTTTATAGCTCGTGCCAAAGTGGCCAAAAATGTAATATCAAGCACCTCTTCATTATTGATCTGATGCGGGCAAAGCCGGACACGCCCCACTTTTAGTTTACTGCTTCTCATGCACTGGCCGGCCATATAAAGATTGGGGAAAAACGTTAAAAGAACACAGTTACTGAAAAAGATAAAATAGTAAAAATCATCCAGTCAGAGCCCTATTTTGCTGTTATGCCGTCGAGCAGTCTCTTGCTTTAATCCAATAAGAAGCTCTCAACCCGCTCTATAAATATATCCGGCTGCTGCACATGCAGCCAATGGCCGGCATTATCAATGATGCTGAGATCAGCTTCGGGGAATAATACAGTAATATCATCAAGTTTGACATAATCCGAGTCTGCACCGGCGATAAATAGCGCGCTTCCGGTAAAAGGCTCTAACTGCTCCGTCTCAGGAAAGGCGATGATATTCGGCGCCATCCGGTAAAAAATATCCAGATCGATTCGCCAGCGATATTCACCATGACTCAGAACAAGATTTTGCAATAAAAACTGGCGATAACCTAGTTCCGGTATTTCAGCGGCAAGTTCGGCTTCAGCTTGTTTGCGATTGCTGATTTCACTAAGCGGCAAGGCCTTCAATGCCTGAATGAGATGGTCAAAACTGTGTTTATAACTCACCGGGGCAATGTCGACGACAATCAGCTTATCCACATACTCGGGATAATTAAGCGCGAACCACATGGCAACCTTGCCACCCATGCTATGCCCCAAAAAGTGGGCCGCCTTTATTCCCCTCTGATCGAGAAACAGCTTAAGATCCGCCGCCATGGAAGGATAATCCATCACTGATACATGAGGCGATGAGCCATGATTGCGCATATCCGGCACATAAACATGAAATCCAGCCGAAAGCCTCTCCGCCACCTGACGCCAATTACGCGAGGAAGCGAAAAAACCATGCAAGATAATTAGCGGACAAGCATCCGAATTACCCAGTTCTTCAAACGCTAATTCGATCGGTTCCATTAGGCAAAACTGAATATGGCACCCAGCAAACCGCCGAAAATACCGCCCCAAACAACCAGCCACCCCAAGTGCTCGCGAATTATCGCTTGAACCATCTCCTTAACTAATTGAGGCGTTAGCTCACTCAACCGCTTATCGATCACTGTTTCAATTTTACCGACAATGTCCTCACCGATTTTATGCGCATTCAAACCTTGCTGCAGCGCTGCTTTAAAACTTTCTGATTCAACCGTTTCGGCCAACGTGAGTTTCATTTTTTCAGTAAATGGGGACTTTAAGGGTGTTAACGCTTCCGGACCGCCCATCATCATTAACATGCCGCCAAAGGAAGACCCCATGATCGATGCGACCAATCCCTCATACACTTTGTCATAATCGACCGCATTCAATAACGGCTCCAGATTCAGCACTTTGCCTCCCTGCTGTTCCTCAGCCTCAATAAAATGCTCTACATTGTCGATAGTAAAGAACTGCTGCATCATGAGTTTTTTGATCGACCCCTTAAACTCTTCAAAGCGATTCGGTATCACGCCTGAACCATATAAAAAAGGAACTTTCTCAAATAGCATATAAACAGCCAGCCAGTTAGTTATTGCTCCCGACAACGCAAAATAACCAATTGCTTTCATCAGTTCCTGCTGTACGGGGCAGACATAGCCAGTGATAATAACCGCAACAGCAATCAGATTAGTAAGAAAACTTTTATTTATTATTTTTTTCATTGTTTATTAAGATATAGCATTAAGCGTTTTCAATTTTTATTTCCGGAGCCAGAGGACTTCAGGCTTTAATCACATCTTTGTTTTTACGATATTGAAATTTCATCGACACCCGTAAAACCAATAATTATAAAACAATATTACCCCATACTTTTTGACAATTTTATCATCTATCTCTTATATAGAAGCCATAAAGCTTGTTCATTAAAAGCTGTAGTTCGGTTTAAGTATTCTGTAAAAGAGGTAGTAAATCAGCCGCACTTAATTGAAGAGCCGACCATTTATCCTGATTAGGAATAAACGACTAAGGAACGTGAGTTTTATAATTCCCGTTCCTAAACTCGCGATGGTATTGGACATATAATTGGTCAGTGAGCGATGCCGCGAATGCTCGAGATCGACAATATTCTTGGGCTAGTACTCAGTCAGCTTTGTTCTGACGAGTAAAATTTGCAGCGTATTCATGGCGTGCGAATAGTGCGAATAAATTCGCACCTACAATTTAACCGCCATAATTAAATTGACTGACTACTAGTCATTGAGATTTTGATGATGCTTCGTTTACGCAGCAGTAATTTACCAAAGACTCAATGGCTTGAGCTTTCATGTTCCTTTTCAAGGTGGTAATTAAAGTAACTGAATGTTACGAAGACAATTGATTCAGGCACCTGAGAATTCGGCTAAAAATAACATCCGGCTAGTCGCGATGTGTATACCCTAAAGGGCATAAAGGCATCGCTCCTAGCATTACGGTAACCCGTATTGAAAATCAGGTCATTTTTCAATGCCCAATTCTGAACGGACGGCTTTGAAAGGCCAGAGTGAACAATGTCCCTGCCCGGCGCGGCGGACGGCATAACCATTTGTCCGTGCGTAATGTCAGTTATTCAGAAAGAAGCTTACGCAGACATGAGGCCAAGGCTGGTGTCGGGAGCTGCACCGGCTGCATTCCTTTATTGCCAGCATACGGGCTCTTTGTTACGCAAAGCGGCTAAACTCAATTACGACAAAGATTCAAGTGATGTTTCCAGTCATAAGATAACTACTCTAGCTGAACCATGCTTGACAAAAGAAACTAACTCAACAATGGTCAAGGATGAACTGCCGAGGCAGAGCCAGTCATGAATGTGTTGATCTTCGCCAAATCTTCATACTCGAGAATACCAGCGGAGCGCTTGAGCCGCAGGGTGTTCAGCAAATAGTCATATCTGGCTTTGGCGTAGTCCCGCTGAGCCCGGTACCAATCGCGCGTCGCCACAACAAGATCAAGGGCAGTGCGACTCCCGACTTGAATACCGGACTCAATCTCTTTCAACGACAATTCTTGCGACTTAAGCGTTTTCCGTAATGCCTGCACACGACTGACGCCGGTTACTACACCATAAAAGGCGTCGCGGGATTGCCTTTCCGCGCTGCGCTGTTCTTGCTTCAGTGTCGCCAAGGCCTCTTCATGCCGGTGCACCGCCTCCCGTGATCGGGAAGTAACCTGGCCGCCTTCGTATAACGACATATTCATCTCCAACCCGATGCTGTTATAAAAGATATCGGCATTGCCAAACTGGCCGCCGGTTTCCATCCAGCCATTGTTTGCCTTGAGATCGAGACTGGGCAGATGCTCCGAGTCAAGCCGATTAATCTCATTACTGGCGATTCTAGAGGCTATGGTGGCCGCTATAATGCGTGGATTCTGTACCAACGCCTGATCAGTCCAGTTCTTTTCATTCAAAGGCTCTGGTTTGATCAAAGGAATATCCTGAGCAAGCGCTGAGAGACTGTCATAGTATTCGCCGGTAATCTCCCTTAATGCCGCTTGGGCGTCATTCAGCTGTTGTTGAGCTTCGATTTCATCGGCGACGGCACGATCATAACCCGCTTCGGCTTCTGACACATCGATGATGGCAATTTCGCCATACTTGAAACGCTGCTGCATCTGTTCGCGCTGCCGGGCCAGACTGTCCTTCTGAGCCTGGGAATACCGCAGGTTGTCCAGCGCGCTCAATAAGCCAAAATATCGCTCTGCTACTCGTAAAACCAAATCCTGATGGATAGCATTCAACTCCATTTCGGACTGTTCCACTCGTTGACCAGCCTGATCCAGGGCTATCAGCCTGTCATAGTGAAATACCGGCTGAGTAAGGGTGATGTCGTAACCATCGCTGATAAACTCATCCTGTCCGCCGACGCCGATTGCCTGCGGATCCTTTAAGTTGATGTTCTGAAGATTGCCGGTGATATTGGCGGAAAGATCTACTTTAGGCAGCCAGGCCTGGGCCATTGCCTGATTTTGCAGTTCTTCATTAACTTCGCGGGTTGCCTTTCCTTTCATCAATTGCGGGTCTTCCTCTATTGCCTTGCGATAGATGTCCAGCAGATTACTGGACAGCGGCTCGGCCGCCAGTACCGGTCCTGAAGTCCCTTCCAGCAAAATCAGCAAAACCAAGCCTCCAAAGCGAAAAATGGACGACATTAAGCGAGAAACACTCTTTTGCGGTATCATAACTTTCCCTTCATCAGTTGTTATTCTTCCTCTGTTGTCTTGTAACATATATCCAGCAGATCACTGGACAGCGACTCGGCAGCCAATATCAAACAAGAAGTCCATTCCAGCAAAACCGAGCCTCCAAAGCGAAAAATGGGCGGCATTAAGCGGGAATCTATCTTCTACGGCATCATAACGACTTTTCCACCGCTCGTGATGACACGACGCTGTCTTGCTCTTCAAGACCTGAAATCACCTCAATATTAAGCCCGTTGGAGAGACCGGTGACAAGCTTCTTCTCGACGATCTCGCCAGTCGGTAACTCGACTTTGGCATAGGGCTCATCCCCACGAAATATCAGGCTTCCCTCGGGAATTGTCATGACTTGTTCATGCCGGGAAAATACGATTTTAGCTGTAGCGCTATAGCCGGCCCTGAGAAACACGCCCAGTTTGGGCCGAATGGCTGCGCGGATTTCAAATACTTTCCGACCTTGATCGGTTTTTCTGGCTTCTGCCGCTATAAAATCCAGTGTGGCATCAAAATGTTCATCCGGAAGCGCGCCGACACTCAGGGTAATGGGCATGCCCTCTTGCAGACGCCCGGTGTCCGCCTCTTCCACTTCGCCCTTGAAAATCAAACTATGCATGTCGGCAATGGAAAAAACCGTCGTGCCTTCGGATAGATCATTGGCTTTAATGATGAAATCACCAATTTCCACTGGCTGATCCAGCACCATGCCGTCCATGGTCGCGGTAATCAGGGTCGAGGTGGTTTTGAATTGATGTGAAGCGCCTTTGAGGCGCAGCTCCAATTCGCGTTCGGCCTGTTCCAAGGTCGCCTTTGTGACATCGTATTTCAACTTGTCGTCCTGATACGCCGCGTCGGAAATCAGATTTTGGTCGTGAAGATGACTGCGCCGTTCCAGTTCGGCAGCCGCCCGCTGGTGCTCAAGGCGGGCTTTTTTGATTTGCGACTGAACCGCGCTGACTTCCACCGGGTCAGCACGCAGTCGTATGCGGGCAAGCAAATCCCCACGCTTCACCCATTGCCCTTGCTTAACAAGAACTTCTTCGAGCACACCGTTTGCTTGAGATTTGATCTTGACTCGCCGATTGGGAACAATCTGCCCGGTGGCGATGGTATATTGTTCAATGGTCATGCGAGATGGTTTTTCTGTCCGCACGGAAGGCACGCTAGCGCCGGCTGAAAAAAACAGCCAGAAACCACTGCCAAACACGATGGCAAAGACCACCAAAATCCAACCGGTACGAACCGCAATTCGACGAAAATTATTCATGTCTGAGCGCCTCAATAGGCGATACACGAACCGCCTGACGAGCCGGCAGATAGCCTGCGATAAGGCCTGCAAGCACTAAAACCCCAAGTGCCGAGACCGCGACGGAGAGATCGACTTGAGGATCGCGAAAGTAATCTGATTCGATGCCGGCCCGGCTAATCAACTCGATAAGCCCTACCCCGGCAACTAATCCCACATAGCCTGCGGCTAGAGTGATAACCAGTGTCTCGTGCAATACCATGAAAAGTATGTCGGCCGAGGAAGCGCCGATGGCTTTGCGAATACCGAATTCACGCGTGCGCTCCTTGACCGTAACCAGCATCGTATTGCTGACCCCGACGCAGCCCGCCATCAATGTACCGGTTCCAACAATAATCATGAATAGCCTGATACCGCTCATTAGCGACTCCACTTTTTTTACTTCATCACTGATATCGTAGATTTCCAGTGCGGAGGAATCATTCGGGTCAAAACGATGCCGTCGGGATAAAAGTCGAATGGCGTCCGGCTTGATATCCGTCCACCTATAACCCGATGATACAGTCAAGGCAATCATATTGACTGTCGGTGCAGGGTCAAACACTTGTCTCAACGTGGCGTATGGAATATAGACGCGATTGGGCGACTGTTCCCCCAACGCTTTATTGTAGACCCCAATAACAGTGAACGGTGTTTCGCCCACGAAAATCGTTTTTCCTACCGGATTGAGTTGGTTTTTCATCAGCACATCATTAACCCTGGCGCCGATTATGGCGACTTTACGTGATTCACGCTCATCCAATTGATTAATCTGCCGACCGCTCAGCAAAGATAATTTTTGAATGTCGGCATTGACGGCGCTAATGCCATTTATTTGGAATGCACCGGTATTTTTTCCATATCTCATAACATAGCCTTTATCCAATAATTTGGTAGGTCCGACGGACTCCACCCCTGGTAAGTTTCCGAGCCAGACAACGTCATCAATCTCCAGGCTCACTGTACGGCCCGGGGTTAAACCTTTATATGACAGGGAGGTTTTACCGCCATTGATCCATACGCTATTTAACGCCGTGTCCTGGAATAGCGCCATTGTGCCGCGCTCCAGCCCTTTCCCCATTCCTAACAGTAGAACCAGCATAAAAATGCCCCAGCTGACTCCAAAAGCAGTCAAGCCTGTGCGCAATTTGTGCTTGCTAAGGGATTGGCCTAGCTCGGTCCAGCGTTCAATATCAAACATGAGTTGTATGGCCCGTGGTTAGAAGTTTCTGATTTGCCCATCCTGCAAATGGATAACGCGACGAGTTCGTGCAGCGATTTCTTCATCATGCGTGATGACGACAAGGGTCTTGCCTTCATGGTTTATTTCGGTGAACAATTCCATCACTTCCTCTGAAGTTTTAGTGTCTAGATTGCCGGTTGGTTCGTCCGCTAGAATCAGAGGCGGATCGGTAACCAATGCGCGTGCGATGGCTACCCGCTGCCGCTGCCCGCCAGACAACTCCGAAGGCATGTGATCCATGCGATGGTCCATCCCCATACGCTCTAACAGCTTCCGCGCCCTCGCCTCTCGTTGCTTGCGAGGAACCTTTCGGTAATAAAGCGGCATGGCCACGTTTTCGAGAGCACTCTTGAAAGGCAACAGATTGAACGACTGGAATACGAAGCCGATTAATTGATTGCGATGCCGGGCAGCCTCCGTTTCAGAAAGCGGCTTTATCAAAGTCCCGTTCAAAATGTACTCGCCGTCGTCGTAACGATCCAGAATTCCCAGCACATTAAGCAAAGTCGATTTGCCCGAGCCCGATGGCCCCATGATCGATACAAACTCCCCCACTTTGACAGACAGGTCGATCCCCTTCAATACTGGAACTTTCATTGATCCAAGATTATAGGCTTTCGTGAGAGTCTTTACATCTATCATTGGTTTCTCAAAAACCCCTTCCAATGCATCGATAGCCAAGTGCTGTTTTTTCAATGGTTCAGTTTGCGTCTCTTGGAGAGACTTAGCACGTTCAGGATGTTTACCCAGCATGGAGTACCCCTACCTCCGCGCTCTCAACTGCCTGCTCAAAACGATCCAGTATTTCACCGGCGTCGGCCTCGGTCGCGATGAGAGGCGGCAGAAAACGAAGCACACAACCATTGCGCCCCCC
>SWCD01006765.1_pt1 | contig 15647 bp, 15 predicted proteins | sample 4693011 | NCBI WGS metagenome assembly SWCD01 (sample SAMN10267278, study PRJNA491770) | bioreactor metagenome | isolation source: DHS bioreactor inoculated with marine | place: Japan: Omine Ridge, Nankai Trough | reverse complement strand
TCATGGGGAGCAACGGGGTGCAAATGGATTCAGAGAAGCTTTAAACCGAAACCATGGGATGGATGGTTTACATTTCCCCGCTCGCGGCACAACCTACGAAGTTTAATTATATCTATGGATACTTAAATGGGCTGTGGTTAGTAAACAGCCCATTTATTATTTAAGCAGCTCAATTAGGGAGGATTGAATAATAATCTCTTTATATTAAATGCAATAGCTTCAAGGCATTGGGCAAAACGGTTATAATATTCTTCGCATTGGAGAGGTGCCAGAGTGGACGAATGGGGCGGTCTCGAAAACCGTTGTGGCCTTTGGGTCACCGAGGGTTCGAATCCCTCCCTCTCCGCTGAAAGATCCCCGAAAGGGGATTTTTTGATTGTTCATAGAAATCCTATATAATCAGAAGTACAAATTAATAACTAGCCCTAGTTGGAATTTTACATGACCTCAAAAAAGCATCAAAAACTTATCCAAGAGCAGATGGACTACTATTCCGGAAGAGCAAATGAATATGATCAGTGGTTTCTCAGACAGGGACGGTATGATAAAGGGGAAGATGAAAACTTGGTTTGGTTCAATGAAGTAGAATCCCTTAGAGCCAAATTGGCTGCCCTAGCTCCCCTTAACAACGTCTTAGAATTGGCATGTGGAACAGGGTTATGGACTGCAGAACTCCTCAATATTTCAAAAAACATCACTGCTGTGGATGGTTCCGAAGAAATGATCGCAGTTAATAGAAATAAATTTAACAGCAAGAAAATCAATTATATTCATGCAAATTTATTTGAATGGCATCCTCAAAAAAAATATGACCTCATCTTTTTTAGTTTCTGGTTATCCCATGTTCCCCCAGAAAAGTTTACCGACTTTTGGCAGATGGTCATGGAATCCCTCACACCAAATGGGCAAGTCTTCTTCATCGATTCTCTTTACACTCAGGAATCCACAGCCAGCAATCAAATGCTAAGAGATGAAAAAGACACGATTGTGAGCCGGGTATTGAATGATGGGTCCGAGTATGAGATCGTAAAGGTCTTTTATGACCCCGATCAATTACAAAAAGATTTGAATAATATAGGATGGAAGATCAAGGTTAAAACTAGTGGAAAATATTTCTTATATGGTCATGGGAGAAAGAATTAATCATTTTCCCGGAATAATAGACAAGTAAATTATTAAATAAAAACACCGGAGCTATATTCAGCTCCGGTGTTTTTTGGTTTTAAGGTTTATGATGCAACTTTCTCTGGAATCATTTGATCAAGGATAAGTTCCAAAGCCATCGTGTGACTACAGCGTTTTCTCGTTTCAAAAAAATGGCAATCACATTGCCATCCATCATCTTTAAATTCAACTTTATGAGGGTTATTCTTCCCATCAAAATTTACTGCCATCGACTGGATTGAAATTCGGTCACGTTCTTCGGCATATAGTTTAGCTTTTTCATATTTCCGGATCATTCCATTATCCATTATTATCTATCTCCTTTTTAATAAAATAAAAAGACACGCGCATTCAACGCGTGTCTCTAGTTACAATTGAAGGAAGTATTTGGTTTTTTTCTTAGCACTCGCATAATCGGGCTACCTCCTGAGTACTTCTAGTATAGCGTTATAAAGAAATTGAGTCAACCTTGAGCATTAATTCACAAAGTATTACAGAATTTCTACATCATCCAAATGATCGATCAAGTTTTGGTGGGTGTTTTCGGTGATGATCACTTCCCCTTTCCCGTTGTCATCCACCAATATTTTTTCCCCCAGTTCAAATTCACTTGCGTTATAAATTATTCGTTTACCAGAAAAAAATCTTTCCCCATCGTGCAATCGGCTGAGCAATGATTTTCGATCAACAATAAATTTATCAGACCAGGTTGGTCCTCGCCTCTCATAGATCCGCACCCAATCGATCCGTCCTGTTTTTTTATAATGAACTGCTTCTACAACGCCATCAAAATCCTGCCGAAACCAAGTTCTAAATAACCGCGATTTTTTCATAATTTTTTAGAGAATATGATAATTCTCTCTTTTTTCTCCAGATATTCTTAAATTTTATCATGGAATATTTTCGCTAGGCCAGGATTTAATATCATCAAAAAATGAAAGATATTTTTCTCGTTAATGTAATTTAGATTGGGATATTTTTCTACTTATATTGCCCATCTTGAAATTCATATATGATCCATCCATTTAAATCAAATTTTCCTGTTTCTATATAATATTCCTTTAAAAATTTCTGGATTTGATCTGCCCCTTCTAACCCGGATGCCCCAGAGAATAAAGGGATAATATAATCATATTGAGGTGAGGTATCAATAATGATTGGCTTATTTGATAAAATTTCTTTCTTAAATTGATCAATTATTCCATTTTCCAAGTAATTTACATTATTAAAAACCCTGGAATTCCAAAATTTTCCCATAGATTTTCTATCTCCAAGGAAATTATATCTAAGCTCTAAAGCCCAAAAGTAAACAATCTCATCAGAAGATGTGTTTGATTCAAGATAGTCTAAAATTTCAATCGTTTCTTCATCATAATGAGTTGTACATAAATGTTGTTTTTTTAGGCACCAATAGGCAGTGCTTTTTGCATACGCATAATGTTCAATTAATGTAAAAGATATGAATCCAATAAACATCACAGTCAGTATTGCTTGTCTAAATGTAATTTTTGTTTTCAATAGCTCAGTTTTAGGCAAATTGTCATATATTAGAGAGAAAAGATAACTTACAACTAGTGCTATTGGAACAAACCAAGTTACAAAATAGTGAAGATATTTATATCCAGACAATGCAGAAAGGAATATTTCTATGGGAAGACATAATAAAAACAAAATCAGAATCTTTTTTCTAATCTTAGATTGGTTTCCTACATTGGATATTACACCCAATAAAACAGTTAGCCACCCAGCAAATGCAAAAGGCAGAATGAAATCTATATTATTATTACCAAATTCAATAAATGAGAGAAAAGATGCCTGGGTATCTCCCGAATAATAAAAATTAAATAAGAAAACCTGATCAATAAAGTCAGGCAAAGCATTGTTCAGGATCAAATATATAAACAAAATACCAAATATTGATAGGGCACCTAATATTGCGTATAGAAGTTTTTGTAAAAACACATTCACCTTTTTATTTTCCCAAAGGTTCCATAACCAAACTAAACCAACTGCCAAAGCTATCCCTATCATGTTAGGTCTTATTAAAAAACCAATTGCTGAAATCACCCCTATTCCAAAATCTAATTTTCTCCTGTTTTCAGATTTTTCAGCTTTTAAAAATAGAATAATAATTAAAAATTGAACAAGAATATAATAATTTTCAGAAAAGTTGAGGGATCGGATCATCACAAAAAAGGTTAACCAAAATGATGTGCTTAGAAAAGCAACTAATTTCCCAAAAACCTCTTCAAAAAACTTATAGCTTGCTAGAGATGCAAAAAATAAAAATACACTTTCTACAACCCATATACCCCATAAAGAATTTGAATCTAAAAGAACGCCAATTGAATTGATAAGGAAAATAATAGGGCCTTTGTGGTCCCATAAATCTCTATAAGGGACTTCTCCAGATAAAATTTGTTTTCCTATATATAAAAATATCCCCGAATCTGTATGTGGCACTGGGTGAAAAATGGGAGATGATGCAAGTGAAAGAATTCCAACAATGAAAAAAAATAGAATGATGAAATAATATTTCTTTAAAAAATCTATAATTTTCATAGGTATTTCTCCAAAATTGCTTGACCATTATAATTTTATCAAGGGACCTTTTAATAAGCAAAGTGAGAATCATCCCTTTATGCTCGTAAATAGATTTATTTTTATTGAATGGTAAGGGCTATTTCTTGCCAGGATTTTTGTAAAATCGAAACCAATCATCTCTCATTGATTAAAATATTTTCAAAGTCCCATATCCAATCAAAAAATTATTTTTGATGTTTCCAAATCTCTGTGGTTTTTCAATATTAATCAAGGAATTATGATTAAATTGATAATAATTAAAACAAAAAACGAAGGCGAAAGCCTTCGTTTTTTATCATCTAGTCGGGGCGAAAGGATTTGAACCTTCGACCCCTGCGTCCCAAACGCAGTGCGCTGCCGGACTGCGCTACGCCCCGAAAATTGCACAGGCGAGTATAAACCTAAGTGGGCAATAATGCAAGGGGCAGACTATAATAAGGGGAATGAGGAATAAAAAAATGTTAGCTGAACTCTATCACCTTCATCATCAAACTCACCTCGAAGACATTCCCTTTTGGCTAGACCTAGCTGAAAAATTTGGGGATCCCATCCTGGAACTGGGCTGTGGGACCGGTCGGGTCAGCCTACCTCTCCTCCAACAAGGATTCAATATTACCGGAATAGATCGGGATTCCGATATGCTCGACATATTGAAAAACGAACTAGATAATGGGGATAAACTTGAATATGTTCAGCAAGATTTCAGAACACTTTCCGTACAAAAGAAATTCCCATTGGTCATCATGCCCTGTAATACCTACAGTACATTTAATAATGATGACCGGCATTCTGTTCTGAAAGTTGTAGTTAATCATCTCGAAGAAAACGGGGCGTTTATATTTAGTATGCCCAATCCAGCCTGGATGACAGATCTGCCATCAGAAGGTGAGCCTGAGTTAGAAGAAATATTTATCTATCCTAAAGACGGGAATGCGGTGCAGGTCAGCAGTGCTTGGGCAAATGACGGAAAAATAATTAAAGTCTTGTGGCATTACGACCAAATGCTCCCCGAAGGACAGGTGAAACGCTTGACTGCCGAAACAGAGCATCAATTAATTCCCTATTCAACCTATATCAGCGAATTAGAAAAATTTGGGTTCAAAGTAAGTGCCTATGGTGATTTTGATCGATCAACCTATTCCCCCGACTCGGAATATTTAATAATCATTGCTGAAAAATAAAGTGCAAACGAATTAAATAAAAAAAAAGCAGCGATTATCGCTGCTTTTTTTTATGATTCAGTAATTACTTTGTTTTGACTTTGATCTGGTGTGCCTTAGCCACCTCAGCCTTAGAAACTTTAAGTGTCAATACACCATTGACCACTTCTGCTTCAGACTTGCTGGCATCTAGCTCCGTGGGCATTCGCAAAGTTCGGCTGAACGATCCACTTGGGATCTCTTCTAATAAAGATTTTCCATCTTCATTGTCAAACACGGGGAAATCGCCACTGATCGTGATTCGATCTTCCAATACCTCGATTTTTACATCCTTAGCATCTACACCAGGCACATAAGCGCTCAACAGATAATCATCTTCAACTGCAAAAACGTTTACAGGAATATGAACTGCAGAACGTTGATTGTTCTCTAATTGGGCCATTCGTCGGGCCATTCGGTGTCGAGGGGAAACATAGTAAGTCATCTTTTTTACCTCCAAAGGTTTAATTCTGATTTACAGAACTTAGATATTATTTGATATCCGTATTTTACCTATTGGTCATTAGAGCAAGATAAACAAAAAATAAGTGATAAATAAACAAAATCTTTGCAATCCGTTAACAGATTTATTGAAAATGATCGTTAATAAAGAACCCTCTAGAATTTCCCAGAGGGTTCTTTATTATAATAAATTTAGTTTATTTCTGAAGTATTTATTTTGGAGCCTCGCCACCACCAATAACTTTGGCAATGTTATTTCCATCTTCGGAAGGGACGAATACGACATACACTTTCTGACCAACTTCAATGTCCGATGCCTGTGTAATGCTCCCATCCCGGCTTACAAATTTGGTCTCGGCGTTTATTTCAAAAGACAGAGTTTTTCCTTCACGATTTAAGATACTCAATTCAGATCCACTTATCGAGGTGACTTCACCCAAAGCCTTTCTGACTTTAGGGCGTCCATCATGTCTCCCACCAATAACAACCTTAGCAAGAATATTTCCGTCTTCACCACGTGTGGCGGCCACAGTTAACTGCATGCCTTTTTCAAGGTCCTTTAGGCTTCCAACACTCCCCATAAATTTAGTGCGGTCATTTACTTGGATCGTCAATAAATCTCCAGCCCGTGTAAGAAGATCAAAATTGTTTTGACCTAAATTTATTTTTTCTACTTTCCCATGTAATCGAACGATATCGATCTCATTCGGGTCAAATTCATCTGGTAGCAGGATCACAACCTTAGCGATCAATTGGCCCTCATCGTTTTTGGCAAATCGTCCGGTTACATATCCGCCTACTTCAAGATCTGAAAAAGATAGATCGTCACCTTCTCGATTTTTGAAGACAGTATCTTCGGTAACCAATAAATTGAGTTCCCCTCTTCTGGTATCGATAGTGAACTCACGGTCTCCAATATCAATGATTTTCCCTACCAAGGATTTAACGGCTCGTTTTTCTTTGACCTGTGGGTCAATTCCTTCGTTTGCAGACGCAAACCCAACAAACAAAGTAACAAACAATAAAGCTGTAGTGATTGCGAGTAAAGATTTTTTAAACATTGGTCTTACCTCCATTAGGTTTGATGAGATTAGGATACCCAACCAAGGAAAAATCCATATCACCCCCATGTAATCAAATTGTAAAACATTTCCCCAGAAATTCAGTCATTAAAATTTAACCTAAATGAAAAATATATTTGTTTAATCTCCCAGGATCAATTCGTCTCTTCCAGCCAGCGTTTTATTAATTCTTGCAACCACAATATCCAAATCTTCCGGATTGTCCACAAAATTCAAGTCATTGCTTTTTATGGTTAACACTGGGCATATATCAAAATTCCTTAACCACTCATCATAAAAAGATTCTAATAACTTCAAATAATCTTCAGAAATTCCAGCTTCTATTTCTCGTCCGCGTTGATTGATCCGGTTTTTTAGCACGTTCACCGGTGCCGACAAAAATATTAATAGGTCGGGTTTAGGAAGACTCTTGATCACAAGGTTAAAAACAGCTCGATAGGCATTATAGTCCCGCTCATTCATGTTCCCCAATTGGCGTAATGCTCTGGCAAAGATATAAAAATCTTCGAAAATACTGCGGTCTAAAATTGCCGAGCCGTCACTCTCCGAGGCTTTAATATGTTGTTCTGCGCGATGCCCCAAGAAAAACACTTGTAAATGAAAGGACCAATCTGCCATACTGGCGTAAAAATCTGGCAAATAGGGGTTATCTGCCACACTTTCAAAACCCGTTTTCCAACCCAATCGCTCCCCAAGTTTTTCAGTGATTGATGTCTTTCCAGCGCCAATATTCCCTGCAACCAAGATTAATCGTTTCTTCATAATCTTCAATCTCCTCATTTCTTGTTTCTCGCTACTGATAGTATTTTCTCATATTTGATCCCAATTAGGAATAAAAGACCAATTTTTGGGGTATATAATTACGATTAACGAAAGAATTTGTTCTTTTTTATTAGCTTTTCTTACTTAGATAATGGTTTTGCTTGACTTAAATTTCAATAGTGGTTTAATTAGTCAAATTAAATTTGGAGGATAAAATGACTCAGAAAGAAATACTCGAAAAAATTGCAGCCGATAATGTAAAGTTCGTTTCATTGCAATTTACCGATGTAACTGGGGCCGTAAAAAGCGTTGATATCCCCAGTAGCAGAACCCAAAAAGCCTTAGAAGATGGCATTTGGTTTGACGGCTCATCCGTAGCAGGATTCGCTAGAATTCAAGAAAGCGACATGCACTTGGTGATCGATCAAAATACTTATGCCGTTCTACCTTGGAGTCCTGCCGACCGTCGTCGAGCAAGATTTTTCTGTGATATTTTCCTACCAGATGGACAACCTTTTCCTGGTGATCCGCGGGGTACTTTAAAGCGGATACTGAAGAAGATTGAAGAAAAGGGTTGGACCTTTAATGTGGGTGCTGAACCGGAATTCTTCTTATTCAAAAGAACTGGCGAGAACGCAGATAATATTCATCCCGTCCCCCATGATGTCGGGGGCTACTTTGACTTCTCCGCCGTAGATGAGGCTGTCCGTGTCCGTACAGAGATCATGGATGCTGTTTCCAGCATGGGTCTAGAAGTTGAAATGGGCCATCATGAAGTAGCCATTGGCCAGCATGAGATCGATTTTCGATATACCGATGCACTCTTGGCAGCCGATAATGTGGTCACATTAAAATATACAGTAAAAGCAATTGCCGCTTCCCGCGGTTTGGTCGCTTCCTTTATGCCTAAACCCATCTTTGGTGTCAACGGCTCTGGGATGCATGCCCATCAATCCTTATTTGATAAGGATGGAAATAATCTTTTCTTTGATGCGGATGCTGAATTCTTCCTGTCGGATCTAGGACGTTATTACATTGGCGGGCAGCTCAAACATGCTCGCGCAATGTCCGCTATCTTGTCTCCCACTGTCAATTCCTATAAGCGCTTAGTCCCTGGCTATGAAGCACCCGTATATGTCGGTTGGGCACAAGTGAACCGATCTGCATTGATCAGGTTGCCTTCGTCTTCAAAATCTCGCAGCAAATCAGTGCGTGCAGAACTTCGCTGTCCAGATCCCAGTGCCAATCCATATTTAGCTTTTGCAGTAATGTTAGCAACTGCATTGGACGGATTGGAAAACAAGATTGATTGTCCAGATCCTTTGAATGACATCAATGTCTATGAGCTTGATAAGGCACAACGCGATGATTTGGGTGTCACAGAACTCCCTGGCTCATTGGCTGAAGCTTTGCAACTCATGGAGCAAGATGAGGTCATCAAAGATGCATTGGGCCCTATCATCTTTAACACCTTCACCCGTGCAAAATGGGCGGAATGGGAAGATTACATCACCCGTGTTACCGATTGGGAAGTAGAGAGATATTTAGAAATAGCCTAATGATTGAGAATTAAATGAAAAGAGGAGCAGAAATGCTCCTCTTTTTTTGTTCTTATTCTTTTGTTATTGTCTGGGAAATAAGTATATTTCGCTTCTTATACTCTTTGATCAAATCTTCGTAGCATCCTTCAGTCCTCCCAACAAACTCTGGGGGGCAAATTCCTGTTTGACTAAATAAGCCATTGAGCACTTGTCGAGCCAAGATCGCACAGGTATAACCTGTCGTGCGAGCCATAGAAGTAATTTTCTTTTCTGGGTCATACTCATCCAGCAAATAGAAAGAATGCTTTTCCTTCTTCCCATCCCTAGAACCAGAGATATCCACCTGCATCACTGTAAAGTCTGCTTCGCCTTCCTTTAGCTCCCAATCTTTGAACATTAATTTAGAAGTGAGAGAAAGAGGGACAACCTTTTGCCCATCCACCTCAATCGCCTCTTGACTAAAAAATCCACTTTCACGAAACACCTTCATCAAATTAATATGACCGGGATAGCGCAAGGTTTTTTCTTTCATGAAAGGGGCATCAAGGGTCCGTATTAAAGACCGTATCCCATCTGTATTGAATGCTTCTAGCGTCCCCACGCCTGGAAAATCGATCAGTTCGGGTTCAGAGAGAGCGGGTCTAATTACCTCTTCGCCATTTTCTACATAACGTGCAGGTCGAGTATATTCTTCCAGCACATCCGCCGGGGAGAAGACAGCCTTATACTCATAGGGCCATTCCCTGGTTTTGGGCAAACCACCTACATAGCAAAGATATTCATCCATTTGATCCAATTTTGCATCTAAATAACCCGCCATAATATTGCAAAGCCCAGGGGCCACTCCGGCATCCACGATCACCGTCACCCCATTTTCCTTGGCTAATTCATCCAATTCCAAGGCTTCCTCTGGGAAGAATGCAATATCCACCACATTCTTTTTGCTTTCAATAACTCGTTTTAGCGTTTCATACCCCATAAATCCAGGAACGGCTGAGACCACCAAATCACTTTCCTCTACCAATGCCTCAACTTTTCCCTCTTCTCTTAAATTCGCCTGTACAAGCGCCACATTTTCTACACCAGCAAGTTTATCTAATAAATTTTGATTTAAATCCACTGCCGTAATTGCATATTCCTCAGCTAAATCTTTTATGATCGCGCTTCCTACTAAACCAGCCCCCAGAACTGTGATCTTTCTCATCGATCCTCCATAGAATGTGTTTTCGTTTCTATATAATACAATAAAAAAATTACTTCCGATTCTTCGCCTCTAAATAATCAGAGAATCCGCCCAAATAAGTTTTTATCTTTCCCTGGTCTAATTCAATGATCCTGTCCACCACCCGATCCAAGAAATAACGATCGTGGGAGATTACCAGCACACTCCCTTCGAATTCTTCGAGCGCTTCCTCTAAGACTTCTGCCGAGGCAATATCAAGGTTATTTGTCGGTTCATCTAATAATAAAAAGTTTACCCCGGTCAGCATCAGCAAAGCCATTTGCAAACGGCTACGTTCTCCCCCCGACAAATTTGATACTGGACTGCGGTCCTGCTCATAGCTAAACAAGAATTTCCCCAAAAAGCTCACCGCCTTTTCCTCAGTTAGGGGGGCGGCTTGCCGAATTGTTTCGATCAACGTCCTCGAATAATCCAAAGTTTCATGTTCCTGTGCATAATAGCCCGTCTTGATGCTCGGCCCGATTTTGATCTCCCCGCCATCTGCCAATAATTTCCCCAGCACTAATTGGAATAATACCGACTTGCCCGCGCCATTTGGACCGACGAGTCCCACCCGTTCTCCATGCCATAAGTCAAAATTGATATCATCCAGGATCTTTCGCTGGTCGCCATTCTGCATCTCAAAGGATTTGTGGATATGTTCAAATTCTAAAACCTTATTGCTACCGCGCCATCCCGCTATTTCTAGATTCATTTTACGGCGATCTGTGATCGGTTTATCAATTCTCTCAATCCGATCGATCCGTTTAAGGATATTCTTTCCCCGTTTAACGAATTTCTCATTATCGTGTATATGCCCCCAGGTGAGCAGTCGTTTAGCAGAGGTCTCCAATCGGGTGATCTCTTTTTGTTGCGCTTGAAAAACTTCTTGTTGGCGAATGAGGCGTACTTCCTTCTCAAAGCTATATTCAGAATAATTCCCCTTATATACCGTGATCTTCCCATTTTCCAGTTCAGCGATCTCATCTGCCACCACATCCAGCAAATAACGGTCATGCGAAATGATCACGACCCCGCCCTTAAAATTGCGAATAAATTTTTCGAGGAATGTTTTCCCCGCAAGATCAAGATGATTATCAGGTTCGTCCAATAATAAAAGTTCCGGTTGGGTGACCAGTAACTTTGCCAACCCGATCAATTTTTTTTGCCCACCGCTCAAACTTTCCACATCCAACTCAAATTCTTCTTCTTTGATGCCCATCCCCAACAGGGTAGACCGAACTCGGCTTTCAAAATTTTTCCCGCCCAAGTTATCAAATTTCTTAAGTAGTCTTTCTTGTTCTTCAATTGCGCGAGTTAGTTTTTTCTCATCCCCATACACCTCTTCCAACCCTAATCGGTTTTCAATTTCCGCCAATGCGGCTTCCACTTCTCCCAACTCGGGGGAGGCGGATAGTGCTTCCTGAATGACGCTGTTTCCTGGGGTAAGCTTGGGTTCTTGTTGAAGCACCCCCACTTTTAACCCACTTGCCAAATTAATAAACCCCGATTCTGTTTTCAGGCTGCCGTCAATTAAATGTAATAAAGTGCTTTTCCCACTGCCATTGATCCCCACCAAACCTACACAACGGTCATTATGGATCTCCCAAGAAAGGTCTTCAAATATGGGGTCAGTGGCATATTTAACACTCACGCGATCAAGATGTACGGAAATTATGGCAATTCTCCTCGTATATTCCTCTATTAACTTTGTTGATTATAACTGGAATTTATATTAGAATATGCCAGGAAGTAGATCGATCAGATATACCCCTCGATCTTATCTTTCAAAATGTTAATACTTTTATCGAATTAATGGGGTATAATCCGGTTGCTTGATTAACAGAAGTTCTAATAGAAAGAGAAATTTTTTGATTTGGAACACCCTGATTGACAGCAATATCTTATATAAAGGAGTTTCAAATCATGTCTGATAAAATACAAGGTACAGTAAAATGGTTCAATGGTAGCAAAGGCTACGGTTTCATTGAACGAGAAGACGGCGACGATGTATTCGTTCATTTCAACGCTATTGTTGGTGAAGGATATCGCAATCTTGAAGAAGGCCAGCGCGTAGAATTTAGCGTTGTGCAAGGCGAAAAAGGCCCGCAAGCTGCTGACGTAGTTGCCCTCTAAGCCAGTTTTCTAAAAACTGCAAAAATAAAACGGACGACCATTCGGTCGTCCGTTTTTTGTTATATGTAACAAAATTCCCTACAAAACCTCACTCAAATCCTGCTTCCTTGAGATTGCCCGTTCCTCCATCCATGCATGCTCAGTCACTGGCACTGTAAGAACATCCGCTTCCGGTCGGCGCACCAACGTGATCGCTTCGGTGCCACATTCTGGAACACAAATGCCGCAGCCTACACATTTACTGTCATGGATCACCAAGTCTAGGCCATCCATTTCCAAGGCCCCAAACTGGCAGTACTCATTGCAGATCTCACAACCGGTACACAGATCATTATCCACCACATTAACAAACGCTGACTTTGCCACCACATTCGCGATTCCCAAGTCAGCCATTCCGCGTAAGATCCCGCAAGAGCAGGTGCAACAATTGCAGATATACCAAAGACCTTCCTGGTTATTGCTCACCGAATGCACCAAGCCTGCATCCGCCGCTTCCTGAAGTTTTTCCAATGCCTCATCTTTCGTCAGGGCTCGTATCGTTGAGCTGTGGTCAAACATCCCCGGTCTTTCATTAAAGGTCATGCAAATTTCTACCGGATGCTCACAAGGATCACCGATCATCGCTTTTTGCTCCGGCAAATACAATCCAACACTCCCCAAGATTGCATCTGCTCTAGAATATCCACCGCGTTTTCGTAAGGTTCCACCGCCATATCATTTTGGATGGACTCATTGATCGGGATCACCCGATGCACCTGCGGTTGCTGGGTCAACATTTGTCCAAATGACTTTTGGTAATAATCTTCAAACAAAGCAGCCATCTTTTCATCTATCCGCTTCCCCTGAAATTCGTAGATCCCCACTACAAAAGGAAGTAACCCAAATCCTATGCCGCCCTTCATGGGGCCAGCCGCAATAAGACCCTTCGACAACATCCCCTTTAACAATGTGCGGGTTTCTTTAAAATCTAGGGATAATCGTTCTGAAATTTCTCGAGGGCTTTCTTTCGTCAACCTCAGTTGAGAGGCCAATTTCGCTTCATCTTTATCAAAAAGGTAAGCCAGAAGTTCTAATTCCACCCCATCTTCGGTTGCAGGATAACCCTGCGGCATCGCGTCTAGGCGCGTCGCCAATTCTTTATAAGCATCCATTTTGTAAGCTCCTCTAACATTTTTCCTTATCCAAATTATACATGATAAGTTTTCTAACAAATCTCTAACCTTTACACTCTACCTGATTTCCCTCCCTTGCATTATAGTTAACCCTTGTTAACTATTAAAGGGCATTAATTATGTCTAAGATTAAAGAGTTTCATCTAGTACTAAAAAAATGGACCCAAATATTCATGCGCCATTCGATGCACAGCTTTACCAACTGGATGAGTGAACATGATCTCTCCCGTTCCCAAGTTGGGGCCTTGATGATGATCAACCACCGAAATAATTGCCAGATAACCCATATCGGCGATGATCTGGGCATCACCACACCTGCTGCCAGTCAGTTGGTCGACCGTTTGGTTCAGCTAAACATGGTCGAGCGTAAAGAAGACCCAGAGGATCGAAGAGTGAAAATTTTAGCCCTTAGCATTAAGGGACGTAATTTGGTCCAAAATGGATTTAAGGCAAAGCTGGAATGGGTCGATGAACTAACCGATTACATTCCTGAAACAGAATTGGAAAGTATCACTGAAGGGTTTAGGACGATGATCGCTGCCTCCGAGAAAATAAATAAAATTCCACATAAAAATGAAGAAGAAAAAATGGTCGTATGGAAAATACAAACAGATCAGGAGTTAAGAGATGATGAAAGCTAGAACACAAAAATTACGCGGAGGCGGACGTGCCAAAAAGGGCAAAGGTGGATCTTCCATGAAAAGCCTTGGTCGCGCCATCCGCTATTTAGGGCGTTATAAAAAAGAAGCCTTCTGGGCCTATGGCGCATTAATCGTGGCTACCTTAGCCCAACTAATGGTCCCGGAATTATTACAAAATATTATTGATTCGATTACCGAAGGCTTTATTGCTTCCAAAATTTTAGAGATTCCAGCAGCATTCCAATCTCTCGCAATAAATCAACTTGGAATGACCCTGGAAGAAGTAAACGCCAACTATGATGGCGCGTTCACTGCCATTCTTTGGGCAGGTGCCCTGATCCTGGTTTTTTCGATCATTCGCGGCTTATTTGCCTTTACCCAAGCCTATATGGGGGAGAGAGTTTCTCAATCCGTCTCTTTTGAATTTCGCAACGAACTATTTGCAAAAATTCAACGCCTTTCCTTCAGTTACCATGACAAGCACCGCACCGGACAATTGATGGTCCGTGCAACAGATGACGTGGAAAAGGTGCGTACCTTTGTCGGGCAAGGCCTATTAATGTCTGCCCAATCATTGATCTTGCTCATCGGCACGCTCACCATTTTATATGTGACCAATCCAAAACTAACCATGGTCATTCTTCCGATCTTGCCATTGGCATTTTTAATGTTTATGGTCTTTGGCGGCATTGCTCGTCCCATGTTTGAAAAAGTTCAGAAAAAGCTTTCTGTCCTAAACTCGATCTTGCAAGAAGGATTGGCAGGAATCAAAGTAGTAAAAGCCTTTAACAGAGAAAAACAACAGATCAAGAAATTTGATTCAGCCGCAGAAATATTCATGGAGCAAAACATTAAGGTCATGAAATTAATGACCTTCTTAATGCCCACTATCTTTTTGCTGGCAAATCTTGGGCAGGCAGCCATCATTTATTATGGTGGTGGCCAAATAATCGATGGTACTTTAACCCTCGGGGAATACCAAAAATTTAGCCTTTACCTTGTTTTTGTTTTCATCCCTGTCGGTCAATTAGGCTTCATTATCACTTTGATGTCTCAGGCTGCTGCCTCGGCCACAAGAGTATTTGAGATCTTAGATGCTCAATCCGATGTCAAAGATGCTCCTGGTGCAAAACCTCTTCCTGAAGTCAAGGGAAATGTCGCCTTTGAAGAGGTGACCTTCCGATATTTCGGCGGCGAAACACCCGTATTAGACAAGATCAGTTTCGAAGCTAAATCTGGCGAAACTGTTGCACTATTAGGAATGACCGGTTCTGGAAAATCAACCTTCATCAATCTCATTCCCCGATTTTACGACCCCACCGAAGGCAAAGTCCTTATCGATGGAGAAGACATTAGCAAAGTGCAAATTGAATCCATGCGCGAACAGATCGGCATTGTGCTTCAAGAAACCACATTATTCACCGGAACGATCCATGAAAATATTGCCTATGGTCGGCCTGATGCCAGCAGAGAAGAAGTCATCAAAGCTGCCAAAGCTGCAGCAGCCCATGACTTTATCCTCGAATTCCCAGATGGATATGAAACCGATGTCGGAGAACGCGGTTCAACCTTATCCGGTGGGCAAAAACAACGTATCGCAATTGCTCGGGCATTATTGCTCAACCCCAAGATCCTCATTTTGGATGATTCAACATCAAGTGTCGATCTCCAAACAGAATATGA
>SWCD01016362.1_pt2 | contig 15649 bp, 11 predicted proteins | sample 4693011 | NCBI WGS metagenome assembly SWCD01 (sample SAMN10267278, study PRJNA491770) | bioreactor metagenome | isolation source: DHS bioreactor inoculated with marine | place: Japan: Omine Ridge, Nankai Trough | reverse complement strand
CTCCCCCCGAAGACGATGCTGGCGGAGGCCGTGCTCCACAGGACGGTGGCGCCGAAGCCCATGGCCTTTCCGCTACGCGCTCGGGGGTAGGGGTTCTCTTTCATGCTCCAGCTTCGGTCGTGGGTGATCGCCCGGGTGCGGTGGTCGGCGGCGACGATCTGCAGGCAGACTACCGGCCGCGACGAATTCACCCTCTGAACTCGGGTGAGGTACCGAGAGGCCATCCTCTTCCAGGGCCTGAATGTGCAGTTCGATCGCCTCACCGATCAGGCGAAGGGCATCAGCGCGGGTCTCTCCGACAGCGATACACCCGGGGAGATCAGGCACGTGCGCGCCCCAACTCGCTTCGCCTCGCTCGATCACGACCATGTACCGCAATTCCGCCTCCGTCAACTCTTAAGGCCAGCCTGCTTGAGCATAGCATTGAGAGTGCCAGGCAACGGCCGTCAGATCTCCGCCGTACACACGATCTCGTACTTGATGCCATCCGGATCCTTGAAGAAGACGGCATAGTATCCCACCGGGGTATACTCCGGGTACTCCCGCGGCGGGCTCACGATCGTGGCTCCCAAGGCCTTCAGCTCCAGATGGAGCCTGTCGACTTCGCTCCTCGACGGGGCCTTGAACGCCAGGTGATGCAGCGCTCCGGGCTTTCGACGGTTGACCGTCTCGCCGGCAAACGCACCGAGCGGCGAGGTGATCGCGAAACCGAGGCGGGGGTGCTCATACGACACCACGTGCTTTTCGTGGCCTTCGATGAAAGCCTCGCTTCGTTTCCCGAGGTCATACCCCAGCAGCGGCAAGAACCGGTCGTAGAAGGGCAGCGCGGGCCCCATATCTCGGACGGTGATTTCGATGTGGTCAATCACTGGTTCGAGGGGTTGCACCCTATCCTTGCTCTTTCCGAAACCGTCACACGCAGCACGCACGGTCACGATGGAGCTTTCTCAGAAGCGGCAGGAGACCCATGTCCGTCTCCATCAACCTGTTGGAGTAACTTCCTTTTCCTACTCAGGGTCTTCCGCTCCACAATCAAGATGTTACATACAGCCAACACGGTCATCAGTACGGGAGTGGCCCAAAACACCATCTTCCAAAGAGGGGCCCAGTCCCGCAAAACCTCATCTTGCAGAAAATTCCACAAGGACACTCCAAAGCCGACAAGGGCAAAAAGAACGATGAGTACATAGTAGGTCTTGAGACCTGCGATAACACTGAAACCCTCCCCGACGTGATCAGCATAGAACGAAAGTCGCTCGGGGTGGTCAGGCGACAGTTGTGCGTTTATTCGCTTCTCGATATCAACGAGTCTGAGGCCGTAGTAGTTGATCATGCTATGGCCAAATCCCAACCAGATGAACATGAAGAAAATGATGAATGGAAGGCCAAGACCGAGCATCGTTCGACTGACATCATCTAAGACTGTCAAACCGATAAGGACAGTTAGAACGACCCCGGGCACCTTGAAGGCGAAGGACTGATTTGCCTCAAATGTCTTTCCTACTTGATCATACTCTTTCCACAAAGTGCTTTCGCTCAGCTTATCCATGGTCCCATCCTCCAATGCTCATCCATTCAGATTCGACGAAGCTGCAATGATTGTTGGTCCACAAGTACTATAGCGAGGATAGTCCATGAAGCCCCCGCAGAGGCACACAAGTCCCTATGGATGGCGCTCTCGCTACAGGATCGGGTCCATCCGCAACCGGTTGCCCCCACACCTGACACCCCCACCGGCGCGCCAATCTTGATCAGTGACGGTCCTCTACGTAAGCTCTCCGTCAACTTAGGCCTTGGACTGAACGTCGCCGAGAGCACACTCCCTACAGTACCGCCGGGGAATGACACGCATGCCGCAGCCAGGCAAATTGACAAGCCTCTGAACATGTGGTCACTCAGGTCTTTGGCTCGCACGCAGTGATTCCGCTTCATAACGTTGACCGCCCTAGCCAACGGCGCCCTCATCCTCTCCTGGGGTCTGGTATCTGATCTCCATGCTGCAGCCACAACTTTCGCGTTCCACCGCGAGGCACGTCGGCTGGCAATGCACGTCGTGTTCGTCTCCGATCTGCCACAGCTCTTCGAAGGGAGAGGAGTCCGTCCCTCGGTGGATCGCTTCCATTCCGAATGGCCGCCACCACGAAGCGTGAACAACGCCCTTGGCTGCTGCAAACGCTGATTAAACGATACAAGTTCGAGAAATCGTGCTCTATCTTTCATCCGTGGCTGGACCAAGTGGTCGGTTGGGAGGATACCAGCAAAGCAACTGATCTTCAGGATAGAGGTAGCCATCCCAACGCTCATCTGGAACACCATTACGCTCGATCTGAGCCAGAGAAACACCAGGATCCACTTCGTGCCCGATCACAGCCAGTTGAAATCCAGCGGCGTCGTACACCGCTTCACCGATGTCTCTATACCATTCACTGACGACGGTAGGCCACTCGGAATCCAGGCAATCGGAGAACGGATACCCACCCATTTCATAGGCCCGCCCCATTGACCCCAACGGAACCGAGAAGTACAGGTAATCTGTTCCGGTTTCGTATCGCATCGGCAGGGAAGCACAGACCACAGTGCAGCCATTGGGCGCCGTTGCCGTGCCGAACAACTGGGACACCAGCGGCTGCGTTTCTGGTGAGACTCTTCTCTGCTGTGTTGGGTCCTTGGTGTTCTCGAGGTAGCATCCCACCAGGGTAGGGTGCGACCAGAGAGCGGTGAGTGCTCTACCCAACTTCACGTTATCGTGTGGGCCCAGTTGAATACTGAGCTCAAAATCACCCCCGCTCCACACGTCCGGTAAAGTGAACATCCTGCTGCCCCTTGATACAACTAATGCTCTGGCGCTCAGCGGCAGCCACAGGCTGGCCGCTGCAGCGCATTGTTAGGCCGGCGGTCCGACCACGGTGTACTCAATAGATTCTGCCGCAACCCACCCCGCCATGCCGTAGCTGCAATGTAACTCAAACACTCTCACCTGGGCCCGGACGAAGAACTGCTCGGGTGTCTCGGTCCTCGGATCCCAGCCGCGCGGCCAGCCGTACTGCCGAAGCCGCTCCGCGAACACCGCGCCGTCGCCAACCACCCGCTCTGGATCAACTTCATCGATCTCGCCCACTATGTTCCCTAAGCAGTCCCCTTCGAAGTGGTAGGCCACTACTCCGCGAAATATGACATCGATGAACGCCTCACCCCCGCCCTGGTGTGGCTCCGTGTGGAACGTGACAGACCGTGCCCGTCCATCAACAACGTATCCCGTCAACAAGCTGTCATGAATCGATTTTATTTTCTCGGCCTAACGCTAAGTATATTGGTCTTCTGTTATCGAATATCGTTGCAGGGCTCGCCGCATATCTCACACCGTCGTTCCCTCGCCGCACCCGGCAACTTGTTGCTCACAACAAATCAGCATCATTCTACCCCCTCCCGCGACCGCTGACTATCCAGTGATTTGGCGCGAGAGAAGGATCACCTCTCGACACGATCCCCCATCTTCAGCCGACAAGGTGCGTGACATGCCGGAGAAGTGACCGGTCTTCGCAGGTGAACCCCGAGGCGAGTCCGGCCCTGGTCTCCTCCTCCCTCACCCCACGGATGATCTCCAATCTCCCCCACCGTCCACAGCCCGTCCCCCCGTGGACCTGAAACCTTGCCTCAGGCAGGCTTCCTCCCATCCCCCGAGATCGGCTTCAACCGCATGATCTCCTTCGCCTCGGGACTGTGCACCGCGTGCCAGAGATCCCAGTCGTGCTGCAGGCCCAGCCAGAAGCCCGCAGACATGCCCAGAACACGAGACAGACGCAATGCGGTGTCCGGAGTCACGGATCGACGCCCCTTGACGACCTCGTTGAGCCGCGGATACGAAATCTCGAGACGCCTTGCCAATTCGGCCTGCGTAACACCCAACGGCTTGATGAACTCCTCAAGGAGCATTTCGCCGGGATGCGTGGGCGGACGCTTGCGAGGCAGCCGTCGACGGCCTCCCTTGGTGGTAGTCTGTGATTTCGGCATCGTAGGCATCGCCATCCTCCCATCTGAAACAGATCCGGAACTGCTGATTGATCCGGATGCTGCATTGACCTTTCCGATCACCTCCAAGACGCTCCAAACGGTTTCCCGGTGGTACCTTCAACTCGAATACGTCCTGCACACGGTTGATTTGGTCCAGCTTTCTGCGGGTGACAGGCCAGATCTTCTGAGGGCAGCACTTTCTCGCAACGCTCGAAGCAATGCCATCGAAGATGTGCTCTGTCGCGACGTTCCTGAAAGACCGTAACATGGAGACCCTTATAACGGTATCCGTTATAGAGGCACGTCCGGTTCTTCAGGCGCGGACGATTGAACGAAGGCCCAGTCTTCTCCCGCTCAGCGCGTGGTTGCCCCACGCACCACCAGCCGCAACGGCTCGTCAGGAATCCTGCCCGTCCCCGACACCAACGGCCTGAGCGACGGCCTCCCTATCCTGAGTCGGCTCGCATCCAGGGTCCTGACCTCCAAACTCGGCACTCACCGGCCGCTGACTCTCGGCCGTATCCTCCGCCGTGAGAGCGCTCTTCGGGAGATACGGATACCGCTTCTTCAAGGAGTCCAGAGGCGACTCGAGCACGAACCAGGACAAGCTGGCGCAGCCAATCGTCATGCTCGCAGGGAGACCGTAGTACGCCGCCCCGGACTTCAGCACCGGCTCACCGATCGCGTCCGCGAAGGAACAAACCGCGAGGGGGGCGGCCCGCCGGATTTTGACCCGGCGCCGAGCCGCCCCCCATCCGCATCCCCTACTTCAACTCGATCCGGGCCTGACTCGCATTCGCCCCCTGGTGCAAGACCACCGTCGCCGGGTACACCTGCCGGCTGCGCGCCGCGACATCCAGCTCGACCTCGATCGTCTGGTAGTCGAAGAGCGTGGTCGGGACCTCTGAGCTGAGGTCGATGTGGCCGGACCATTGGCGGCGCAGCTCCACGGTGATCGGCTTGGTGCGGTAGTTTCGGATCTGATCAGTCCAGGTGGTGACCTCGTCCCAGCCGCTGACCCGGCCGTCGTAGAAGGCGAAGTTCTTGCGCCGGGTGTTCAAGCGACGGGTCTCGTAGACCACCAGGTCGTCCGGACCCAGGTTGACCTCGATCGGGGCCTTCACCGGGACGTAGCGGACCAACTGCTCGCCGAGGAAACTCAGGCCATCGGCCCCGTTCTTCCGAAAGAGACGGATCTTCCCGTCCGGGAGCGGGGAGTCGCCGAGCTTGTGCTCCTCGTCGTTTCTCCAGATGAAGAAACGCACCGGACGCGGTCCGTACTGGTGGGCGCGCATGCGGTAGACGATGTCGAAAGAACTGTCCTTGCCGTGCACGGCGGGCATGCGCTTCGACCAGCCGTTCGCGATGGTCTCCGTGCCCTCGACGGTGAACATGAAGTACTCGCTGAGTCCCTCCTTCACGACCTCCTTGCGGGTCATGCGATCCCCGGCCATCTTCTGGGCGCGGCCGAATGCCTCCGCCGAGGCGTCGCGGGCCAGGGCCATGCCTTGCGGCGAACTCGGTTGCGGCACCGGGATGCCCCGGCGGCGGGCGAGGTCGGCGATCTTCTCCACGAGGTGGATGTTGCCGACGATCAGGCGGATCTCCGCGTTCTCGTACTCCTCGCCGGAGTTGTTGAACACGCGGACGTGGCCGGTGAAGTCGACTCTCTCCTCGGCGGCGTCCGTAACGGCCACGTAGTCCATGCTCCAGGTGATGCCGCTCGTGAAGTAGCTGACCTCCACGGGCACCTGGCCCTCGAAGGTGGATTCGATGTTCCAGATCAGGTGCTGCGGCTTCTGGCCGGGGTACATCGTATCGGCCAGTTCGATTTCGCCGGCGTGAGCGAGCGGGCGGAACTCCACGCTGCTCGGGTCGATCAACGTTCCGGCCCAGGAGAACTGCATCCGGTTCGTGCCTCGCTTGAAGGTCAGGTGACGGGTTTCCTTCACCAGGGTGATGTCTTCGGAGTTGTAGATCGTGAGCGTCACGGTGTCGCGGTTCGGCAGCGTCACCAGGTCCACGTTCTTCGCCGGAGCGATGCCGGCCAGAGTGACCAGCGCCAGGGCGGTGATGATGGCGATGCGTTTCATGTCGGCCTCCCTACCAGATGTTTCTGAGGGTCAAGTGGAAGATGAAGGTGCGCTTTTCGACCTTCGCGGCGGGATCCTCGGGGCGAGCCGGGAGATCCACGGAGAGGATGGGGATCGCCCCGCCCTCCTCTGTGCTGATCCGAAGTCCGCGGGTGGTGTCTTTACCGAGATCCCACTCCACGTCTCCGTGCGGGTCGCCGGCGTACTCCCGCGCCAGATGATTGAGCTGCTCGACGATGTCGAGGGTGACCGGCTTGTCCTTGAAGTTCTCGACCTCGTACTTGATCCACAACTCCTGATTGAACAGGTTGCCGTTCACCGGGTGACGTCGGTTGTCCTTGATGGTGCGGGTGCAGACCACGTCGCGCGCTTCACCGAGGTAGAGGCGCATCTTGCCGTCGAGGGGGGTGAGGGCGGCCCGGTCCTCGCCGAGGAAGGCCTCTCCCCCGTGGCCATCCTCCATGAAGATCCGGACCTTGCCGGGCTTCAGGGGGAAGCGCCCCAGGCCGTGCTCCGCGTCGTTGGTCAGGCGGTAGTGCAACAGGACCTTCGAGGCGTAGGGCTTGTCGGGGTTCAGGGAACCGTGGGCGTACCAGTTGAAAGTGAAGGTCTTCTCGATCGGCACGCCGGGGAAGGTCGAGTGCAAAACCCGCATCTCCTCCTGCTGACCGAGCTCCTTGACGAAGCGGGGGCCGAAGCCGGCCCAGATGCCGGCCGTGCCGAAGTCCTCGCCGGAGTAGTTCACGATCTGCAGGTACTTCTTGAGGAGCAGATGCGTCTCGTCGCGGTTGGCGAGGGCGCGGTAGTGAAAGCTCCGGGAGAGGTTGTCGATCAGGTAGCTCACCCGCACCTTCAGCGCGCAGGCCTTCTTCGCGTAGACCTCCCACACCAGGGCGTTCTCGCCCGGCGGATAGGCCACGTTGATGACCTCGACCGACCCCGGCGGGATCGGCCGGAAGTCCCCGCCGGTGCGAATGGCCAGCGGGCGGAACTGGATCGAGTCCTTGTCGATCCGGGTGTTGGTCCAGGAGAAGTCGATCCGGTTGTTCCCGCGCTCCGGAGTGGAGGCCAGAAGCGGCACGATCCGCTCCTCCTCCACCAGGGTGGCGCGGCCGTGGTCGAACTGCACCTCGACCCGCTCACGCTCCGGCAGCGCCGCCAGCTTGATGCGGGCGAAGGCCGGAGCCGGCAGGCCGAAGACCAGGGCCACGAGCAGCAGGGCCGGGACGGTCAGGGTTCTGGTTCTCATCACTTCGCCTCCTTGTCACGTTTGAGTGTCAAGGGGCAAGACGCGGCGGGGAGGGCGGGGTTCCGCAGGGAAGGTTGTTGTTACGAGGGTTTTACACGGGCGAATTCCGACCTACCGTGCCGGGCCCATTTGGTCGGATTCCGACCTACCGTGCCGGGCCCGATTGGTCGAATTTCGGATGTGTTCACCGTAAAGGGGTGTAATTCTCGTCCCGTCCTCAGCGGAGAGCCTCTTTGCGTCCTTTCATCTTCCTGTCCGTCGTGTTGCTCATTTTCGGGACGGTGCACTTCTACCTCTACACGCGCCTGATCGGCGCGCCGGGGGTGCCGGCGCCGTGGCGGACGGTCGCGCGTGTGTTCTTCGTGCTCGCGACGGTCTCCTTTCCCCTGCCCTTCGTGCTGTCACATTACGCCTCCCCCGCCCTGGCGCGGGCCGCGGCCTGGCCGGTGTTCCTGTGGGTCGGGCTGATGTTCGTTCTCCTGACGCTTTTTGCGGCGAGCGACGTGGGGCGACTCGGACTCTTCGTGCTCCGCCTGCTCTTCGGCGGTGACGCTCCCGACCCCGCGCGGGCGCTGGCGATCCGGCGTGGGATCGCCCTGGTCGTTCTCGCCCTCGGCCTCATGGCCACGGGGTGGGGTGTGGTGAACGCCCTCCGGGCGCCGGCGGTGCGGGAGGTTGAGGTCGAGATCGCCGGTCTGCCGCCGGGCCTCGACGGCTTCACCATCGTCCAGTTGAGCGACCTCCACGTCGGCCTGATGCGCCGGGCGGACTGGCTTCGCGAGGTCGTCCGCCGGACGAACGAACTCTCCCCCGACCTCGTGGCCGTCACGGGGGACCTGATCGACGTCCCTTGGCCCACCGACACCTTCGCCGGAGAACTCGAGCCGATCCGCAACCTCGCCGCGCCCGCGGGAGTGTTTTTCATCACCGGGAACCACGAGTACTACGGCGACACCGCCGGCTGGCTCGAGCGGATGACCGGCTTCGGCCTGCGCCCCCTGCGCAACGAGCACGTCGCCATCCACCGGCCGGGCGGCAGCTTCACCCTGGCGGGCGTGGACGATCCGACCGACCCGACCTCCGCCGGCGGTCTGGGCCGAGCCCTCGCCGGCCGCGATCCGACCCTGCCGGTCGTCCTCCTCGCCCACCAGCCGATCGTCCTGCCCGAGGCCGCCGCCAAAGGTGTCGCGCTGATGCTCTCGGGGCACACGCACGGCGGCCAGATCTGGCCGTTTCGGTATGTCATCCGACTCCAGCACCCGTGGATCGCGGGCCGCTACGAGCTTAAGGGGACGACGCTCTACGTCAGCGAGGGCACGGGATTCTGGGGCCCGCCCGTCCGGCTTTTCACGCGCAGCGAGATCACGCGAATCACTCTTCGGGCGGCGCGGTAGGCGAATCCAGACATTGGGGCCTGGCCCTAATGTCCGGACATTGAGACCTGACCCCGGAATCGGGGGGAACCGGACATTGGCGGCGGCGGGCGGTCCAGCGCAACCATAGAATGTGTCCATGACCGGACGCCGACTCTCCCTCGCCCTCGCGGCCTCCCTCCTCATCCTGCCCGCAGCGTTCGGGCAGCAGGAGACCTGGCGCAGCGCCCTCTTCCCCGAGAACTGGACGCCGGCCCTCACGGACGACGAGGGTCGGTACCTTCCCGACTTCTCCTACGCCGGCTACCGATTGGGCGAGGCCCCGTTGCCGGATCGTGGCCCGGAGCCCGTCTTCGACGTGGTGAAGAAGTTCGGGGCGGATCCTACCGGGGAGGTCGATTCCACAGAAGCGGTCGCCGCGGCGATCCAGGCCGCGGAGCGAAACGGCGGGGGCACGGTGTTCATTCCGGAAGGGCTCTTCCGGGTGGACGGCCTCCTCAGGGTCACATCGTCCGGCGTGGTCGTTCAAGGGGAGGGGCCGGAGAAGAGCCGCATCTTCTTCACACGCCACGAGAAGGTCTCGGACCAGAGCCACCTGACCTTCCTGGGCCGGGCCGCCGGCAAGAGGAAGTGGGCGCTCACGGCCGATGGCGCGCCTCGGCAGGCCACGGTCCTCGTCGACGACAGCGAGGGAATCGAGGTCGGGGCCGACGTGGAGATCGGCTTCACCATCACCCCGGAGTTCGTCGCCAACCACGGCATGACCGGGATCTGGAAGGCGTTCCTCGGGAAATGGCAGCCGTTCTTCCGCAGAACCGTCGAGGCTGTCGACACCTCGATGAGCCCCCACCGCATCACCCTCGACGTCCCGCTTCGCTACCCCGCCCTGGTCCGGGACGGCGCGGCCCTGAAGCCGGTCACCGGCTTGCTCCGGGAGGTCGGCGTCCTCGACCTCTCCCTCTCGAACGCGGTCTCCTTCGAACAGGCCTGGGCGAACAATCGCAACCACGTCCTCGAGTTCAACAACGTCGCGGATTCCTTCATTCGAAACATCCACTCCTTCCCGTCCTCCCTCTCACCAGAAGAGGGCGACGGGGCCGGTGACCACCTGCAGAGCGGCGGGATCATCGTCCGCAACAGCAAGCGTGTGACCGTCGCCGACTGCATACTCGCGCGGCCCCTGCACCGCGGCGGAGGCGGCAACGGCTATCTCTTCGAGGTGCGCCAGTCCTCGGAGATCCTCTTTCGCGACTGCCGCGCGCGGCGGGGTCGGCACAACTTCATCCAGAACTGGGGCTTCGGGGTCACGGGGTGCGTCTGGCTCCGCTGCGAGAGCCTCGAGGGTCAGGCGCTGAACCAGTTTCTCGGACGCACCGTCGCCATCGTCGGCCACTCCGAGTACCACCACTCCCTCGCCACCGCGAACCTGGTGGACTCGTGTCTCGTCGACGACGGCTGGTCGGCGCTCAACCGCGGCACATGGTCGAGCGGCGCGGGCCACACGGCCACGCGGTGCGTCTTCTGGAACGTGACCGGAAAGGGCCTCCTGCGATCCGCGCAATTCGGGTACGGCTACGTCATCGGCACCGGGGAGGACCTTCAGTTGAAGGTCACCGGAGATGACTGGCTGGAGGGGCGGGGCAAGGCGGAGACGCTCTCACCCCGCTCCCTCTATGAAACGCAGCATGCATTGCGGTTGACCGGTGCCGGAGACGACTGACTACTCCGTCGCGATGTTTACGGTGGCCGCACTGCCGCCGCCCACGTGCTCGAGGTCGGCCTCGCCGGTCTCCCCCCCGCCCGTGGCCTTCACCGTGTAGGTGCCGGTGGGCAGCCCGGTGAGCGTGTACACCCCGGACGCGTTGGTGAGGATCGTGACCACCACCTGGTCCTCCATCAGGGCCTGGACGGTGGCGCCGTTCACGGCACTCCCGCCGGAGTCGGTAACCGTGCCGGTGACGTTCGCGGTCAGCGGGACGAGCTTCAGATCCACGCTCACGGCCACCTGGCCGAAGACCCGCGGCGTCGCCTGCGTCGTGGCCGAGGTGTAGCCGGTCTTCGACACGGTGACGTCGTAGGTGCCGTTCACCAGTGGCGAGAGCTGGTAGCCGCCCATACTGTTCGTCTGGTCGGTGGCGGAAGTGGTCGTCGGGTCTCCCGCGGGTTTGGCGACGGCGTCGGCGCCGGCGACCACAGAGTCGATCGTGGTGCCGTCGAGGGCGGTCACCTCGGCGGTGACGATACCCTCGATCATGCCGGAGGTGGCCGCGAGGGTGATCGTGCCGAGGTCGATCAGGTTGGCGGCGTTCAGCACGAGCGGCTGCACGTGCGAATCGTGGTCCTTGAACGCCACGGTCAGTTGGTAGCTTCCCGCCATCACCGCGGGGTGGAAGACGTACCCGTCCTGCGGCGGCTCGGTCGTTCTCGAGCCCGAGGAGCCGCTCGCCGCGATCACCGCGGGATCCACCGAGGTGTCCGCCACGTCGTAGGCCGCGCCGTTCAGATAGATGTCGTCGGTCGTGTCGCCGGGCGTTCCCGCGTCACTCATCACCAGGAACGTCAACGAGCCCGCGGTGGACGCGTTGATCGCGCGGATCACCGGCTTGAAGTGGAAGCCCTTGATTCCGGCCGGGGTGTTCGGGTTGCCCTGCACCACGAAGGACTGGCCCAGGTCGAAGTCGAGAACCAGGTCGCGGGAGAGGGAGCCGGTGATCACCAGATCGTTGTCGATGAAGACCTTGATCCCGGTCTGCTCACCGCTCGGCACCTTGAAGTCATCGAAGACCTTCTCGGTATCGCCGTCCATGATGGTGATTTCTTTCGCCTCGACGATGATGCGGATGGCGTCGTAGGTGCCCGGAGGGGGGCTTCCCTCGTAGAGCACGTCGACGGTGCCGTTGGTCAGCTGAGTCAGATCGAGCTCCTTCGCCGGGTCGTACTCGATGAGAGTCGTGAACGGGGCCTCACCGGCCCGGATCTCGATCCGGCGGACGAGCACCGTGGCGCTCAGGACGTCTTCGAAGGGGAAGGGCGCATCGGTCGCCACGATCCGGAGCAGTTCGTCGGTCGTATCCTCGTCTCCCCCTCCACCGCCGCCTCCGCCACCGCAGGCGGAGAAGCTGCAAATCATCAGAGAGAGAAGGGTTGTGGCTCCAACCGCTCGTATGAACCTGGACATGTGCACTGCCTCCTGAAGGATGTCGGGACAAACTGCCCGAGGGTAACCGTACCGCAGATTCCGGGGGTAGCAAGGGGATGAGTGATTGGGGGAAACGGACTCTTGGTGGGGGCATCCCAACGCGCAATCCCGAGGGGGAGGTGGCAGGGCTGATGGGTGGGATTTGAACGGCCTGGGTCAGGGGGACGCCGGAGGTTACTCGGTGACCTCTTCAACAACAGAAGGTCCGGTGTAGACATCCCCGGGGGCTACCTCGTAGGACGAGAGCAGGATGACCGTGTTGGCGGCCAGGTCGTTGCTGGAGACAGGAATGCCGGGCAGCACCAGACTGCCGTCCATCAGGCGGTCGTCGAAGTCGAGGACGAGCTTGGTGTGGAATTCGCCGTTGTCGCGGTTGATGGCCACGTGGTTTCCGGCGGACATCAGGCCCTTGATCGTGACCCTGGTTGAGCCGGAGGTGCCGAGGTTGTTGTCGTAGAAGTTGTTCTCGGCGTACATGTAGCCGGTCATCGTGTCGAGGGTGCCGAAGGCCGGGTCCCCGAAGTAGATGTTTCCGGAGTCGGCGACGTCGGGGTCGATCAGGGCAATGAAGGCCAGACCGTCGGTCTCGGGGTTCTTCGTCAACACATCGTCGGAGAAGTAGATGTTCCCCTTGACGACGAAGGACACGGTGACGGACTCCGACTGCAGGTGGTCGATCAAAAACGACATGGCCGTTGCGTGGTGGACCCAGAGGTTTCCGTCGATGAAGAAGACCTTGTTGCTGGAGTCCACGCCCGGGTCGCCCGAGGTCCCCGAGAACGTGATCGGGGCGGTGCTCGCCATGGCCTCGTACGGATCCTCCAGGAAGTAGTCGTTCTTCGCCGTGCTGTTGACTTCCGAACTCCGGTCGCTCACATTCATGCGGAAGATGTGGGAGGGGTGCTCCTCCGGAATCTGCCAGGCCTGTCCGCCGATGGCGCTGTTGACCCAGGTCGCGTAGTCGTTGAACTCGGTGGCGACGTCCACGTCGTCCGGACCCGGTATCCGGAGGGGGTCGAGGTTCGGCAGCGGCTGGCTGACGCCGCTCTCGCCGGTGGCTCCATCGATGATGCCCTTCGCCCGGAGCAGACCGTCCACGGTGGCATCACCGGTGATCGTGATGTCCCCGCCACTGTAGAGGTCGCCGGTGATGGTGTCGGCCTGGTCTCCCGTGCCGCCGAGGGTGATGGAGTAGTCCGGATCATCCGAGGAGTTGCCCGCGAAGAGACTGTGGAAGAAGACCCCCCCCGCGCGCCAGACGGTGACGCGGAGAGCACGCGAAGCGTTGCCCACCCGCCCCACGGAGGTCAGGGTCATGGTCTGGTCGCCGTTGTCGTAGCAATCCACCCAGTAGGACCCGGGCCCGAAGGTCACGGGGGCGGCCTGGGTTCCCACGTCGCCTTTCCCACCGTTGGTCAGGCGGATGATGGCCTGGGCGATCCCCGCCTCCGCCAGGCACATGCGTTCGATGCGCATCCGGTCGTTCTCGTACTCCCTGGTGGTCGCCAGGGCCACGGTGATCATGGCGAAGGCGACCCCGCCGATGGCGAGAACCATCACCATCACCAGGAACAGGACCGATCCCCGTTCCCGGTTCGCTGTGGATTGCCGGCCGTTCATATCCCCCTCTTTCTCGAGCTTCATCGGTACATCACCGTCGTCAGCTTGATTTCCCGGTGACCGGTGATCCCTTCCCACTGAACGCGGATCCGGACCGGGAGAACGCGGAAGTCCTCGGCGTGGTTTTCGGAGTCGATCACGCCATCCCCGTTGAGGTCTCGCGGCAGTCCCAGCTCCGGTAGATCGAGGTCCTCGCGCAACACCGTCCGGGACTCCCCATCCAGGATCGTGGGGAACAGAATGTCCCCCCGCCCGGTCGTCCGGTCCACCGTCGTGTCCGCGAGTTCGTAGACCGTGAACGTGTTCCCGACGGCCGTGGACGTGCCGAGAGGATCATCGGCGGGGTCGCTGTTGAAAGTGGTGTAGAGCTCCTGAAGATCGTCCGCCGCCTTCATCTGCTCCAGGATGGCGCGAGCGGCGAACATGGCCGTCGCGGACTCCTCGTTCAGGGCATTCTGCTTCACGCTGTACGTCATGGAGCCCACGAGACAGAGCCCCGCCACCGACAGGATCGTCATGACCATCGCGACCTCGACAAACGTGATTCCCCGCTCCCCGCGTCGATCGCCGTACGGCGCTGCTGGTTGCTTCGCGATGCCCTTGCCCTTTTGTCTGTGCCGCAAGATCACCTCCACACTGAGCGGACCTGGATGGACCCGCTTCCCCGACGCCCACTTCGGACACGGTGACGATCGCAACCCTCGGGCCAAATCCACGAATCCGCAGAATAGTGGTCTGCGGAGCGTGTCCCACCCTCGACCTGCATCGGTGGGCCGGAATCGATGCGGGGGCCGATTGAGTCTCGGAATGAGAATCCGGAAGCGATTTACCAAGATGAGAGGGTCGGGCGCGATCGAAGAGACGCCTACTCGGGCAGCAACACCCGCGGCCGCCGGACCCCCACCCGCAGTTCTGTGGTCCCCGAGAGCACCGCCAGGCGGCGATCGTTCTCGCGGAGCACGGAGAGGAGTTCCGGCCGCATGGGCTTTTTGCCGAAGCCCTCGGTGAGGACGATGGGGAACTCCGGGGGATGCTCGAGCACCTCGGCAAACGGGAGGCTGCCCGCCACCAGTCCGGCCGCGCCCCGGGCGGCGAGTTCCGCGAGTTCGGCTTTCCCGACTTGCTCGTAGACCGAAACGTGGCCCGGCTCGACGCGGCCGAGGACGAGCGGGCCGCCTCCCTCTCCGAGATGCCCCCAGACGCCCCGGATCGAGGTGGCGCGGTTCTCGATCGTCACGCCGCGGGGATCGGTCGCCGTGATCCGCCCCGGGAACCACGCCCTGAGCATGAGTTCCTCGGCGAGCGGGGCGATCAGCATGATCCCGAAATCGTGGTCGATCCGCTCGACGCGACCGCGAAAGGGGGACGGACAGGAGATCACGCCCCTGCCCGTGAACCGCATGGCCAGCGCCTGCCCTTTCTCCACCTCCTCGTCGACCTCCACCTTGATGTGGGGCGCCAGCTTCCGGGCGCTGATCTCGAGTTCCTTCGCCACCTCCACGGCGCGGAGCTGGACCGCCTCCTCCTCGCGCTCCCGGACCACGATCGTGCCGTCCGGGAGGAACCGGACGATCGTGCCGCTCACCGGAGACTGGTAGGCCTTGTGGCGGAACATCCCCAGCGAGACCCTGGCCAGGGTCTCGCCGAAGCGGATCTCGTCTCCGACGCCCTTCTCGAGGAGTTCCGGCAAACGTTCCGGCTCGATGTCGAGGGCGCGGGCCACCGGCAGGAAGAAGGGGCGCAGGAACTTGCGGGTACAGCGGCCGATCACCGTTTCCGGCGAAACCTCGTCCCCCACCGCCACCAGGATCTCGCCCTCCGCGGCCAGCTCCCGGCGGATCGTCACGGGACCGCGGACCGGCATCGCGGGCGTGGTGACGGCGATCCGCGGCGGGGGCGGGGTGGCCTCGGCCTCTCCGTCCATCGGCAGCAACTTCAGGCCGAGTTCGCGGTAGAGCCGGACGGCGAGATCGGGATCGACCGTCGCGAGCACGCCGAGTTGCGGGAACATGAACGAGTTGTCCACCGCCAGGCGGACCTTCTTCCGCGGAGCAAGCGCCGCCGCGAGCATGGCCCGCGTGGCCGCTGGGGGGGAATGGGCGAG
>SWCD01023867.1_pt1 | contig 15657 bp, 17 predicted proteins | sample 4693011 | NCBI WGS metagenome assembly SWCD01 (sample SAMN10267278, study PRJNA491770) | bioreactor metagenome | isolation source: DHS bioreactor inoculated with marine | place: Japan: Omine Ridge, Nankai Trough | reverse complement strand
AAGCCTGGGTTTGGATTGTTGTGCGCCCTGCAACTGGCCTCCGATGTCGGCAATCTCACGCTGCAGCTTGATGACATCGGTTTTGGGAATCACGCCCGAACGCGCCAGCGGCGCCTTCAACTTCTCTTCCTGCCTTGCCAGTTCCAGGGTCTGGGTCAGGCGCTTGACGTTGACTTCGACCTCGCGAAGTTCCTGCTGGCGCTGCTTGACCCGTTCGACAAGCACCGTTACCTGCCCCTCAAGGCTTCTGCGCCGGGCACTGAACAGTTCTTCCTCGGCCGCGATTGTGCGCGGCGAGGCTTTTTTCATTGCGTCGGGAAACTCGAGACCCCTGGAAAATTCTCCTGCCGACTCGACCTGCAGCCGGAATATCTGGGCTTCCAGGCTGGCTCTCCTGGCCTGCAACTCCCCGAGGTTCGAGGCAAAACCGGTATCGTCAATTCTGAGCAGCAAGTCGCCTTTTTTCACGACAGCGCCTTCACGCACCAGAATCTCGTCGACAATCCCGCCTTCAAGGCTCTGTACAACCTGGTTCTTGCCGGTCGGCACCACCCGTCCATCGCCGCGTGCGACTTCATCCAGCTGGGCCCAGTATGCCCAGCTGAGAAAGGCTGCAAACAGTAAAAAGATCGCAACCAGGAAAGCGGTGGTGCTGCGCGGCGGCCCCTGATGCAACGCGGCATCATACTCTCGTGCAAACTCCAGGTCTTCTTCGTGGTATCTCATGTGTAGACGCCGTCATGATTTCAGTGGCTTGTAGATCTGTATAGCTGCTTATTGTTAAGCCAGAATGAGCAGACAGACCAGCGCGAGGTTGTCAGTGCAACGCTCGCAGCAATGCATACCGACCCCTATCCATCCAGCTTTGGCGGCTTCATCCTGAGGCTGGCCGGTGAGCGGGACAAATGCACCGGCGGCGCCACACCGCGATAACCGTCATCTTCCCATACCATGTTGCGGTGCCGGGCCTGCGGATGGTTAAGCGCCTGCGCCAGATCGTATACCGGCGCACACGGCACACCATTGCGGATCAGCCGGTCTGCCAGATCATCGACCTCAAACCCTGCAAGCGCCGTTTCAAGCTGTTGCTTGAGTTCGTCCCTGTGCCCGCAGCGCTGCGCATTGCCGGCAAACCGCGGGTCCAAAGCGAGGTGCGAAACCCCGATCATGTCACACAGACCGGCGAACTGCCTGTCCGAGCCAATTGCCAGGAAAATCGGGCCGGTCGCCGTATCAAAGGTATCATAGGGCGTAATGTTGGGATGAGCGTTGCCGGTTCTGACCGGTAGGTCGCCGGTGGCCAGAAAGTTGGCCGAGTGAGGATGCAAAACCGACAGGCCGCTGTCGAACAGGGACACGTCAACAAGTTGCCCCAGGCCACTTTCACGGCGCTCCTGCAAGGCCAGCAATATGCCGATGACGGCATTCAGCCCGGTCACCAGGTCGACCACCGGCACCCCTGCCCTGAGCGGTTCGGCATCCGGCTCGCCGTTGATGCTCATCAGGCCCGTCATTGCCTGAAGTGCCGCGTCATAACCGGGCAGACCGCCATATGGGCCATCATCACCAAAACCGGTAATGCGGCAATGGACCAGCCCCGGATAGTCTTTCTCCAGCACATCCCGCCCGAACCCCCATCGTTCCAGCGTGCCTGCCTTGAAATTCTCAACCAGCACATCGGCCCCCTTGAGCAGACCGGCCAGGGTGGTTCGCGCAGCGTCCTGGGTGAAGTCCAGAACCATGCCGCGCTTGTTGCGATTGACCCCCATGAAGTAGGCTGCAGATCCATCGACGAAGGGCGGGCCCCAGCGGCGGGTTTCATCGCCTTGCGGGGCTTCGACCTTGAGCACGTCCGCGCCATGATCTCCCAGGATCTGGGTACAGTACGGCCCCGCCAGAACGCGGCTGAGGTCGACCACTTTCAACCCGTGCAGCGCGCCGCGAGGTGTCCCGGATTGATCGGATTCGTCTGTCATTGTTGAAGGCCTCAATAGGAACGGGGCAATCCCAGCACCCGTTCGGAAATGTAGTTCAGGATCATTTGCGGGCTGACCGGGGCGAGCACCGGGATCATGACTTCGCGCATCAGCCGTTCGACATGAAACTCTTTCGCATAGCCCATGCCGCCATGGGTCTTTACCGCGCGCGTGCAGGCCTTGAAAGCCGCTTCTGCGGAAAGGTACTTGGCGGCATTCGCCTCCGGTCCGCACGGCTGCTTGTTGTCGTACAGCCATGCGGCCTTCATGGCCATGAGTTCAGCAGCTTCAAGCTCCATCCAGCTTTCGGCGAGCGGATGCTGGATGCTCTGGTTCTGGCCAATCGGCCTGCCAAACACCTCGCGTTCGCAGGCATACTTCGCCGCGCGGGCCACGGCATCCTGGCCAATACCGACGGCTTCCATGCCGATAAGGATGCGCTCCGGGTTCAGGCTGTCGAGGAGATATTCGAAGCCTGCACCTTCCTCACCTATGCGGTCGCCTTCAGGCACTTTCAGGTTGTCGATGAACAGTTGATTTGAATCGACTGCCTTGCGGCCCATTTTCTCGATCTCACGCACTTCGATGCAGGACCGGTCAAGCGGCGTGTAGAACAGGCTCAGGCCACGGGTTTTCTTGTCACAGTCCTCGTAAGGCGTGGTTCGGGCCAGCAGCATGATATGCGTCGCGTGCTGTGCGGTGGAGGTCCAGATCTTCTGGCCGTTCACTACATAGCCTTCCCCCGTGCGCCTGGCGAAGGTCTTGATGCGGGTGGTCTCCAGGCCTGCGTCCGGCTCGGTCACGCCAAAGCACGTGCGGTCCTGTCCACTGATCAGGGGCGGCAGCCAGCGTTGTTTCTGTTGTTGAGAGCCGTGCACCACAATCGGGTGCGGGCCGAACAAATTGATGTGGATGGTCGAGGCTGCTGCAAATGCACCGCCAGACGCGGCAACCGTCTTCATCATCAAGGCAGCTTCTGTTACGCCAAGCCCCGAGCCACCGTATAATTCAGGCATGGTAATGCCGAGCCATCCGCCTTCGGCCATGGCCGCATGAAACTCGAACGGAAATTCGCCATCACTATCCCGATCCAGCCAGTAGTGATCGTCGAATTGCTGACAAACCCGGGATACAGCGTCAACCAGAGCTGCATGATCTGAACCAGGCTGAAAGTTCATTTTACGTCTGTTCCTGATGCGAACGCTGCCGGGCTACAGCAGGAGCTCAACTGAATCCAAAACGTTGCTCTAACACTTCGGAAACGATCAGGATACAGCAAAGGACCGCAGCATCAATCCACTGCGCCGGCCGGCTGGTTCGCTTCGTCAGGCGTGACATCCAGAACCCGTGCGGTGCCGGTGATCTTTACCGGGTCAGGCTTGCAGTTCTGCATGCACGGCTCAACGCCGGTGGCAAGAACGGGTGTGTCGGGGCGCTGATCCTCGATGAAATTGGCTTCATTGGGCAGCCGTATCGTGACGAAGTTCTGCTTCGACAGCTCAAAATCCGCATCCACGATATCATTCAGGTTCAACAGGTAAGCGGTAATCGCGTAGACTTCATCGGCTTGCAACGAACTTGCATGGCCAAACGGCATGGCGCGGTTGACATAGTCAAACACGGTAGACAGATACGGCCAGAATGACCCGATTGTCTTGACCGGCCGCTCGCTCTGCAGACTGTCCTGCCCGCCGGCCAGCACCGGCCAGCGATCAATGCCCTCGCCGAAGTCGCCATGGCAGGACGCGCATTTTTCGGTATAGACAACTTCACCTTCAGCCACGGTCCCCTTGCCTTCCGGCAGGCCCTTGCCATCAGGACGCACATCCGTGTCCCAGGCCGATACTTCGGCCTTGGTTGCGTCGCGGCCAAGGTTCATCTTGCCAGCCAGGGCCGGCGTCGCAACTGCGGTCAGCACCAATGCGACAATTGCAGATTCAAGAAACTTCGACATTTTCAACCTCGCCATTGGCTTTCACGTGCCAGGTCTGAATACCGTTATTGTGGTAGATGGAATTGGTACCACGCGCGGCACGCAGCTGATTTTTCGTCGGCTGGACATAACCGGTGGAATCCATTGCGCGCGATTGCAGCAGCAGTGGCGAGCCGTCCCAGTCAAAATCATAATAGAACCGGTGCATCGACTTATCGAGGCTCGGCCCGTCAATACGCGCGGTGTGCCAGTTTCGGCCACCGTCGATTGAAACGTCCACCCGGTCAATGGTGCCCCGGCCCGACCAGGCAATGCCGGTGATGACTGTCTGGCCTTTCCTGTGCAGTAAAGGTGCCTGCGGGCTGGGGTTGGTAATGACTGACTTGGCATCCATCTCCCATGTGAAACGCCGCGCCTTGCCGTTTTCCATCAGGTCGGTGTATTTCGAGGTTTCCTCGCGATGGTGCCAGGGCTCATCCCCGACTTCCAGGCGACGCAACCACTTGATCCACATATTGCCTTCCCACCCAGGCACCACGAGACGCAGTGGATAGCCCTGCTCGGGGCGCAACGCCTCGCCGTTCATCTTGAAGGCGACAAGGCAGTCTTCCATGGCCTTGGCCATGGGAATGGAGCGTGTCATGGCCGACGCATCAGCGCCTTCCGGCATCAACCACTTGCCGTTGGTCTTTACACCGGCTTCTTCCAGAAGCAGTTTCAGCGGCACGCCGGTGTACATGAGGTTATGAATCATGCCGTGGGTGAACTGGCAGCCATTCAGCTGCGCCCCGCGCCATTCCATGCCGGAATTGGCCGCGCATTCGAGAAAGTAGACATGGTTCTCACGCGGAAACCGCATCAGGTCAGCCATGGTGAAAACAATCTGGCGGTCTACCAGACCATTGATCATCAGGCGATGCTCGGCAGGATCGACTTCGGCAATGCCGGCATGATGGCGTTCGAAACAAAGCCCGCTGGGCGTGATGATACCATCCAGGTCATGCAATGGCGTAAAGTTGACGGATGAAATCGGATCTGCTGTCAGCCAGGGAACACTGCGCCGCACCACCGATTTCTCAAACTCTGATGGATGACCATATGGACGCGCATCAACGCCATCACCGGGATACAGGTTCCAGTCCTGTTTTTCCAGGATGACGGCCTCGCCCTCACTTGCGCGAGCCTTGCCCGCAATCACCGCGCCGCCAAGAGCCAGACCGGCGCCCAGAAAACGACGGCGGCTGGTTACTGATTGTGCAGATTTGTTTTCATCAGACATGAGCGTCACTCCTCGTGCTGCTTCACACTATACATTCCTTTTTGTGAATGTATAGTGTGAAGCCATCACAAATTCACTTTTACCGTGGGCTGACCAGACAGGTTCACAACCTGTTTCTGCGTGATGTGGGTTTCCATCAGGTCATAAATGGCAGGGCCTTCGACATTCTCGTTGACCGACGCCCAGCCGCCGACAACATACTTGGTTTCTGCTTCCAGCGGCTCTCCGGTCGACATCAGCCGCATATCGGAAATACGCCCGCCCATATCACCATTGGGTGAGCAGGTGTAGCTCATGCCGCCAACGCGAACCATGTCACCGCCCTGCTGGAAGAACGGGTCCTTGTTGAACAGATTATCGCAAACGTCCTCGAGGATTTCCTTCAGTTGCGTGCCGGTGAACTCCAGCCGGTAGACGGACGGGTAACTCATCGAGGTCTCGGTGTAGAGGTCATCAATGGTGATATCCTGACCCGGCAACAGTGTAGTGCCCCACCTGAAGCCCGGTGACAGGGCAATCTGCGTGTCGCGCTGCTCGATGATGCCCTCGCAGATCAGGTCATCCCACGTGCCGTTGAAGTTACCGCGCCTGTACAACAGGCTTTCAGTCTTGCCGATCACCCGGTTCAATTCAGCTTCATGAGGCTTGCGCACCTCGTCAATCTTCGCCGCCATCTCGGCGTCTGGCTGGACCACATCGGAAAACACCGGGATCAGATTGGACGCGTAGCCGACAACCCTGCCGTCCTTCACCTCGAGATCGACCCGGCCCAGATACTTGCCGTGCGAGCCTGATGACAACAGCAACGTGTTGCCGATTTCGATGGCTTGCGGAATGGCATCATGGGTATGGCCGGTCAGGATCACGTCGATGCCGCTCACCACGCTTGCCAGCTTGCGGTCGACATCAAACCCGTCATGCGACAGCAATACCACCACCTCTGCGCCGTCAGCGCGCGCCTTGTCGACATTGTCCTGCAGCGTATCCGGGCGGATGCCGAATGACCATTTCGGGAACATCCAGCGCGGATTAGCAATCGGCGTGTACGGCATTGCCTGGCCGATAACCGCTACCTTGACACCGCCCTTTTCAAACATGGCGGTGCTTTCAAACACCGGCTCATCCCACTCATTGTCAAAAATGTTCGAGGCAAGGAATGCATACCCCATATCATCAATGATTTCCTTGACCCGGTCCTCACCAAGCGTGAACTCCCAGTGCCCGACCATGGCGTCCGGTTTCAGCAGCTTCATGCAGTCGACCATGTCCTGGCCGTTTGACTTGAGTGCCGTGTAGGACCCCTGCCAGGTATCGCCGCCATCCAGGAACAGCACCTTGTCGTCACCGCGGTCCGCCCGGATCGCCTTCACCAGGGTCGCAGTACGGTCCAGTCCACCCAGGCGGCCATAGGCGCGGGCCAGTTCCACATAGTCGGTCATGGTGTGGGCGTAGGCGAGCGGTGAGCCTCTCTCGATGCCAAAATGCGCAAGAAACTCCTCGCCAACCAGATGCGGAGGAATGCCGGCATAGTCGCCAATGCCGATATTGGTGTCGGGCGGACGGAAGTAGACCGGCTTCAGCTGGGCATGAACATCGGTGAAATGCAGCAGAGTGACCTGACCCTTTGAGTCAAACTTCAGCAGGTCTTCCTGGGTCAGCTTCTGCTGCGCCAGCGCACGCGTGATGTTTGCACCGTACCCCGCAGCCCCAAGTGCGGCACCGGCGTTGATTGTATACTGCAGAAAATCACGTCTGGTAAACATGGCCAAAAACCTCGATAAAGCTCAGCTTTCCGGACGGTTCACGACCGAAACCCTGTATTTGTTTAAAAAAATGGGCGGGTATTTCAATAAAACACCCGCCCAAGCTTCGTAAACTTATGTCGGCTACTGGCGCACGGCAGGTGTTTCCACCGACAGGCCGGTGCCACGCCAGGTGACATATAGCTCCAGCGCCATCAACTCGTCGGAGAATGCCTTGGGGTACTCTGAACGGGTATCGCGGATGCAGCCGCGGAAACGATTGTGTACGGACACGAGACCACCCTGCTTGAGACGATAGACAGGAAATCCATTGACCTGGCCCTGGCTGAGATGGTCGGCACGGATATTCTTGCCCATGTTGTCCTCGTGGCAGGATGCACATGACAGGTTCAACTGGCCGGTACGGGAGTAGTATGTCTTCTTGCCGTCATCCCACCATTTCTGCAATTCACCCTTGCTGAGATCCAAGGCAACAGGCGTACCGAGCGACTGGTTCTTGATATACGCCGTCAGCGGCTTCTGTCCGCCCTTGTCAAAAGCATAAGGCTCCGCGCCCATGTTCTGTTCACGGCACTTGTTGATCTGCAGTTCGATGTTGATCGGTCGCTTGGCGTCCGCGTCCCCTTTCGGATAACTGGAGCCGACGCCCTTCATGCTTTCCTTGGCATCGTTGTGACACGAAGCACAGGACTTGCCTGCCGTGCCTTCAACCGTGTTCCAGATGGCCTCGCCCTCTTCGACACCAAGCATGCCGGGATTGCTGAAGCTGTCAGCCTCCAGGGCACGGGTCTCACTGGTTCTGAACAACCAGCCGGACATGACCTCGTCGAAAGGGTGGCCTTCAGGTGCCTTGGTGCGACTCACCATAGGCGTACCGTCAATGCTCAGCGTTTCGTCGACAGGGTCAGCGCTGAGGCTGACAATGCCAGCGGTAGATGCCAAGGCCATTGTCAGACCTACTGCGATCAGTTTGTTTTTCACGTGTTGTTTCCTCCCGGACATGTCATCGCCTTGCAGTCCCTCGCGGGCAGAAGACGCCGCTGTCCGTGTTAATTGACTGCGATCTTCTTTTCCTCGGTATAGATCGAACCGTCGTCATCCACCCAGATGAAATTGAAGGTTCCCGACTCTGTCACTTTTGCGGTGAACTCGAAGAACGGATTGGCTGAGATAGCCGGGTCAATATCACACTCGAACACCTTGGCACCGTTGAACTCGCAGGTGAACTTGTTGATGATCGACCGTGGAATGACCTTGCCAGCCTTGTCCTTGCGCTGACCGGATTCCATCTTGTGGCTTATCAGCGTCTTGATGGTGATCACATCGCCAGCCTTTGCCGACTTCGGCACCTTCACGCGTGGTTTTGATTTTGCCATTATACTTGATCCTTCTCGTGTGCCTTAGCCGCCACAGCCGCCAATGGTGACCTTGACCTGACGGGTATCTGCATAAGCCGATCCGTCCTTCATTTTCGCCACGGCGACAACATTCTGCGTCTTCGCCAACCGCATGCGGGTCGTTGCAGAAGCCTCACCACTCAATTCGGTGAAGTGGAAAGTCGCAACGGCGGGATTAGGGTTGCCTTCAGCCAGGATCATGACTGACTCGACCAGATCATCACCTGACATGGCGCTTTCAACCGAAACGCTGATGGGAACCGTATTGCCGTTCTCCGCAATCTCCGGTGCCGTCAGCGTAATCTTGCCGCTCTCCGGTTTCTTGCCGCCGGTAAATTCCATTATCCGCTTTTCGGTGTCCTCGGCATTGGCAAACGCCAACGAGCTACCCAGACCGGTAAAGCCCAGTGCAGCAGCGCCAGCGGTAAGGCCAAGGGCTTGTCTCCTGGTGAATTTCATTCGTGTGCGCTCCTATTCTTTTAGTGTGGCAAGGTAAGCCACAACGTCTTCTACCTGCTCAGCCGTCAGGATTGTCTTTCCCACAAGGTCCTTGCGCGGGTGCAACCCGACTTCCAGTGAGTAAAACCCGGGCATGACCGTGTCTTCAGTGAAAACCTTCTTGGAGTTCACCACGATGGCCCGCAATTGCCCCTCACTCCAGCGATCCGCCGCGCCATCCACTGAGGGACCCACATTACCGTGGAACAACTGATCTTTCTGATCGGAGTTCTCGTGACAGGCCAGGCAATTGCCCAGCTTCCGGTTGGAAAATATTTTCCGCCCGGTCGCTGCATCACCCGGCTTCCCCGTCAGCGATGCTGCTATTTCGTTGTCATCAGTGAAACTCACATCGGTTGGCGCAACTTCACCAGCCATTGCGATGCCTGACAAAGAGACTGCCAGACCCACTGCTACGGCACCTGCTTTTAGCATGTCCCTCATTAATTTCCTCCAGCGCTTTTTTTTGTTATTGAGCAAAACCCTAGTGCAGGTTTCATTACAGATCAAGACAAATTCATATTTTTGAATGAATATGTCCCGGTCCGCAATTTCGGCAACGGCTTCCATGCGGACCAGGTATTGAAATCAATCAGTGTTTTCCTGTCCGGCCTCGCGGCGCTCGACAATGCGGCGCGCGTGGTAGCGCTGAAACCCCTCGTCTGTTTCATAGCCCTTCTTGTGGACCCACTGAAACATGTCGAGAAAGGTACCCTTGCTGAACGCACCGGGCATGATCGCAACGTTTGCTAAACCAACGTCCTTCTTGCCATCGGTCTCTTCGGGCATGAAAAAGATGGTCGGCGTGAATGTCACCCGCCATTTTTTCGCGGCAGATTTTTCGGTCAACACCTCGCCGTCAAGATCGGTGACCTCCTCATCGCCATACAGATTGTACTGTACCATCATGTAATTCGCCTTGATGAAATCACGCACCTCCGGATCAGTCAGGACCTTTTCGTGAATCTGCCGGCAATAAGTACAGCCGCGTTGTTCAAAGATCAGCGCAAGGCGTTTTCCGTCAGCCCTGGCAGCGGCCATGTCTTCGTTCATGTCGCGAAACGTGGTCGCAAACCAGTCCTGTTTATGCAGCCCATCATCTCCGACTTCGGCGGCTGCTGCGCCGGCAAACCCGGCAAACAGAACGGCAATAGCAAACAAGATTCTCATTTCAGTTCCTCCTTATCCAACAGCACCCAACCCGGGAAACAACTCCAGCATATAGTATGCCACATGGGACATGCCGCCGGTAATGAACAAGATACCTGTCAGCACCAGCAAGGCGCCGGTAATCTTTTCGATGAGGCCCATGCGATGACGATGGCGCTTCATCAGGCTCATGAAAGGCCTGAAGAAAACCGCTGCGAGAACGAACGGAATACCGATGCCCAACGCATAGGCAAGCAACAGGGCAGCCCCTTTCAGGGCATCACCGGACTGGGCTGCCACGAACAGGATCGCGGCCAGCACCGGCCCGACGCACGGCGTCCAGCCAAAGGCAAACGCCAGCCCCACAACATAGGCACCCAAAAGCCCGACGCTTCTGGCCGGCCCCTGCAGCCTGACGTCGCGATACAACAGGGGAATTCGAAAAACACCCATGAAATGCAGACCGAGAACAATAATGATGACACCGGCAATTTTGGCCAGGATGTCGAGGTTGTCAGTTACAAAGCTGCCAATGAACGAGGCGCTGGCACCCAGTGCCACGAACACGGTTGCAAAGCCCGCAACGAAAGCAATTGCTGCCAGCACCACCGCGCGCCAGGCATCGCGCGGCATGTCTTCATCGCTCAGTTCGCTGATTGATGTGCCGGCCAGAAAGCACAGATAAGGCGGCACAAGCGGCAGCACGCAAGGTGAAGCGAAGGACAACAAGCCCGCCAGCAAGGCTGCTGCATAGCCGATTTCCAAATCCACCAGGCTCTCCCACAGAACTTGCAAGAAGTTCATATTCAAATTTTACAATTTGTTGTAAGGTGTCACGCATGAAAGGTCTTCGCAACAGATTCTTCGAGATGTCGGCAGCCCTGACTCTCGGTCTCGTCGTTCTCGCATCGGCGCCAGTCAGCCTGCAAGCTGCCCAGCTCATAATGCTGGAACAGAGCGGCTGTTACTGGTGTAAAATGTGGAACGAAGAGATCGGCGTTGCCTATCCGAAGACCGATGAAGGCAAGCTGGCACCACTGCGCCGGGTAGACATTCATGCTGCGCTGCCAGTAGACCTGAAAGGCCTAAAGAAGGCCAACTACACCCCGACTTTTGTCGTCTGGCACAATGGCCGCGAAATCGACCGCCTGCGAGGCTATCCAGGCGGACATTTCTTCTGGCCGATGCTGCAGCAGATGCTGGCTAAAATTGACAATGCAGATGCTTCCGGCGCTGCCGAACCGAAATCGTAGGAACACAAAGGCCTCGCCATGCCCAATGCACAACTGAAACTCGATCACTCGCTGGACGACATGATGTCCAGCGCCAAGGATGCGTCGGACTTTCTGAAGGCGCTGGCACATGAAGGCCGGCTGGCCATCTTGTGCCGATTGTCGGAAGGCGAATGCACGGTGACTGAACTGGAACAGTTGCTGTCCGCGCGCCAGGCCGCCGTTTCACAGCAACTGGCCCGCCTGCGCCTTGAAGGGCTGGTCACCGCGCGCCGAGACGGCAAGACCATCTACTATACAATCGGTGACGAGCGCGTGAAGCAGATGATTGCCGTGCTGTACGACATGTTCTGCGCCGCAGAAGACAGCAACAGCTGAAGCAAAGGTCTGACTGGTCTCGGACACAACCGGCAGGCATACTAGGTTTACGCCAGATATAACGAAAAGAGGCAGCACAACCTGCCCGGCCCCAGAGCAACACGGGTTCACAACACCCTATAAGGTTGCCCTGATACTTTGGAGACGTGATCAGGTTTGTGATTTTTGGAAATCAGAACCAGAACCCGCCCTGATCCAGGGAGAAAACGACCGATGATCGAGCTGTCCCCGGGCACGACCGCTGCCATAGGAGGCCTGGCTGGCGGTATGGCGCTGGGCTTCGCTGCCCGTTGGGGCAGGTTCTGCACACTCGGGGCAATTGAAGATGCCTGTCTGGGCGGCAGCCGTGGCCGAATTTCGGCCTGGGGCCTGGCAATTGCCGTGGCCATTGCCGGAACCTTCGGACTGGACCAGGCCGGCGTCATCGACATTGCCGCCAGCTTTTACCTGATTTCGCCGACAACCTTGCTGGCAACTGCATTCGGGTCGTTTCTGTTCGGCCTTGGCATGTCCCTGGTCGGCACCTGTGGCTACGGAACACTGGCGCGCGTCGGCGGTGGCGACCTGAAATCCGTCGTGACCTTTCTGGTCCTTGGCATCACTGCCTATGCCACCATGAACGGGCTTTCCGCCTACGTGCGGGTGTATTTGTTCGATGTTCCCGCACAACTCGAACAACCGGCAGGCATCGCCCACAGCGCAGCAGCCCAGTTTGGCGGGAGCGTGCATATTTGGGCCTATCTGATTGCCACTGCTATCGCCGCGCTCGCCCTCACCAGCCGTGACCTGAGAGCCTCTGCGCGCTTCCTTGTGGCAGGGCTGATCGTCGGCGCGGCAATTGTGTCCGGCTGGTTCGTCACCGGATATCTGGCAAATGATCCGTTCGAGCCCCACCGGCTGGAGTCTTTTACCTTCACCGGGCCGCCGGGCGACACACTGGTCTATGTGATGACGGCCACCGGCGCATCCCTGCAGTTTGGTGTCGGTGCCGTGACGGGAGTCATCCTGGGGGCTACCATTACTACATTGGCCCAGCGCCATTTTCGCTGGGAAGCATGTGACGATGCCCGTGAAATGCGCAGGCAGATACTCGGCGGCACCCTGATGGGATTTGGTGGCGTTACCGCGGTCGGCTGCACCGTGGGACAGGGCCTGTCGGCTGCATCACTGCTGGCATTCACTGCCCCCGTCTCGCTTGGCGCGATGTTCTGCGGCGCCTGGCTTGGATTGCAGATACTGGTCTATGGTTCGCTACGCGAAATGCTTTACGACACGTTCAACTGGCTAATGCGGAGACAACCTGATGTTTGAGATGTTCAGTCGTTCACGGCTTGCGACCTGCGTCGCAGCGGCTGTACTGCTTGTTGTCAGCGCGACCGCCGGCCTGGCGGTTGACCTTGCCGGACCGGATCAAGACACTGGACGGTGACGAATCCGAAGCCGATGGCGTCAAGGTTCATGCCTACCTGGCAGAGATTATTCAGCAGGTTGCAGACGAGGCGCAGTAACCGCCCGCTCACCGGCAGCAGCCCGCAGCCGCATCATGCCGTAGCCACCAGCAGCAATCGCCAACACCGCTATCACGGAAGACAGCGATGCCGTGCTGATGCCGGACAGGCCCTGACCTACGGAACAACCCAGTGCCGTCACGCCGCCAAACCCCATCAGCAGCCCGCCGGCAACATACCTGACCAGGGATTTTTCCGAGGTAAATCCCTTGAAATGGAAGCGGCGGCCCACCAGCGCGCTGGCAAATGCGCCCGCCAGCACGCCGCCAAGCAAAGCGACAGAAAAACGAATGGTATCACCGGTGAAAATCATCAGAAACTGGATGGTCTCGCCAACAGGTGCCACAAAGCTGAGGGACGCAAGCTGGGTGGGTTCAAAATCATCGGCACCGACAATGCCCGTAACAGCCCAGCCGGCCACGACAACCAGGCCGACCGCGGCACCGGTGGCAATGCCTCTCACACCAGACCTGCGGATCAGCAGGGCCAGCAAGACGGTCAGAATGACGGCCATCGCTGCGGCAAGAAGCAACGGCGATACTGTGCCCGATTCATACACTTGCGCAGGCGTTGCCTCCAACGACCAGGCAGTTTCCAGCCAGATGCGCGGATATGACAGGATGCCCCGCAGCGTCGCATATCCGGCTATGCCTGTGACCAGCAGCGTGACGATGGACCGGCCATTGCCCGATGCAGCCAGCACCAGTAACCGGGATACGCAGCCGCCCGCCAGCACCATGCCGGCACCAAACAACAAACCCCCGGCCAGCAGCGCCAGGGGACGGATCGGAACCGACCAGTAGATCGACTGAGCAAGATCAATGTTCTGGGAAACGAACAGCAGTTGCGTTCCAGCCAGAGCCACCAGCACCGCCGTGAGATACTGTTTTGAACGCGGATGTCCATTGGCAGCGCCTGCAGAGCGCTCATCGCCCGGCGCCCATTCCGCCAGCGCTGCTCGCGCGCAATACCGGCTGAATTCAGCGATTACGCCGAACAGAACACCTATAAAAAAGGCACCCCATACCACCAATGTGGCTGTGCCGTAGTCTTCACGTAACAGGTCAAGTTGCTCAATCATCGGATCACTCCTGAGTCTACTGCAGCGCCAACGCATGCCTTATTCAGGATTGTTCTTTATATCAAACAGTTCGTTCGTTCAAGCACTAGCTGATTTTTCGCTACTCGAACTCCATCTGCTGAAATACCCGGCCCGCATTGCGCGTCGCCAGTTCGTCGAAGGTGTGCAAATGCTTGTATGGCGACTGGTCCACATAGAATGCCTTGTCCAGCCCACCGCCTGCATCAATGTGGTCTTTCATCTTGCCGCGCAGATAGACCAGATAGTCATGGGTATAGCGACGCACCTGGGCCATGTTGGTCGGGTGACCATGGCCGGGTATGACGTAGACCGCTCCCAGTTTTTCAAATCCAGTCTCCCAGGTTTCCACCCAGGCGGCAGTATCGGTATCTTCAAAAACCGGCAACAACCGCTCATGGAATGCCATGTCACCGGCAACCACCAGCTTCTCGTCCGGCAGCCAGACCTGGGTGTCGCCGGGACCATGGGCGGGACCGAGGTGCAGGACTTCGATCTTCATCGATCCCATGGACACATCCTGCCTGTCCGAGAAGGTCTCGTCCGGCACCTTGATACAGGTCTTGTCGGCCCTGTCCTTCAGCCGCTGCCTGGCCGCTTCAAGTATCTGGTGACCATGTGCCTCGAATTCTGCGGCAGCGTCTTCATGGGCCAGTATCGTGACGCCCTGCTCTGCCCAGTAACAGTTGCCAAGCATGGCATGTCCCTGGCCATTTTCATTGATCACGAGTTTCACCGGTTGATCGGTAACAGTCCTGATCTCGGTATGCAGTGCTTCAGCCAGGCCATAACTGCCACCGCCATTGATAACGATCACGCCATCGCCGGTCACAAGAAAGCTGAGATTGTTGTTGTGGCCGGCATTGTCATAACCGGGCGGCGCCGTTGCACCGATAGCCGTCCACACATTCGGGATCACCTCAATCGGCTTGGAATAAAGCAGCGATGCCGGGTACTGGTCGGGAATGTTCTGGTCGGCGTGTGCTGCCAGTGGCAGCAGGCACAACATGAGGGCGGAGATGGCTGCGCGAACAAGGCTCATGGGTGGCTTCTCCCGGTTATGATGCGACATAGGTATAGGCGGCGTCCTTGCGTTCAACATATCCCGTGCCGGGATGCGGCAAGTGGTAGCCGATGATCTGCATTTTCTCCGATGCCATCTGGTCGAGCAGCATCTTGCGTGCCTGCACACCTTGTTCTGCGTCACTGTCGGTTCCCATTTGCCAGTCCGGATTTGCGAACGAATAAAGCGGGTTGGTGATGACATCACCGACAACCATGACACTGTCGCTGCCCTGCTTTATGTGAAACGAGGTGTGCCCGGGTGTGTGCCCCGCCGTATCGACAGCCGCAATGCCCGGCAGGATTTCCTCGCCTGCCCTGAACCTTGAGCATTTGTCTTCAATGGCCAGCATGTTCCGCCTGGCTCCGACGGCAAATGACTG
>SWCD01019994.1_pt1 | contig 15673 bp, 14 predicted proteins | sample 4693011 | NCBI WGS metagenome assembly SWCD01 (sample SAMN10267278, study PRJNA491770) | bioreactor metagenome | isolation source: DHS bioreactor inoculated with marine | place: Japan: Omine Ridge, Nankai Trough | reverse complement strand
CCCCCCCATCAGTTCTTCAGCTCTATCATCAATTCGAGTCTCCGTCCGACCAAAACAATTAAGAATTTCACAAACTTTTTGTTCATCTTGATCAAATATTTCCATTAATTTGCTACGAGTCTCCTCATCGTCCAAACAAAAAAACAGCTTAAACTCGACCTTATTTTGTTTTGAAGGATTATGTCTGATTTCAGCCAGATAATAATCATATATTTTCTCATAATCTTCTTCACTTATTCCCTCCGGTCTAAAGTTACTTGCAGCGGTTTTAAAATCAATAAACGCTCTACCGCTCAATAAATGAAGACAATTATCCTTTGAACATGCATATCCCAAAGCCGCCCTGGCCTCTGGAATTACCTTAGCTGGAAACATCGCTGAAAACATGGAAAAAGAAAGAGGGAGAGGATACTTTCCCAATAATTCCTGTGGATTTATGTCAATCATGCTCCCTAAAAAATTATTGTCCAACACGGTCCGAAGCTGATCATAAGTCGCAAGGACCTGAATTAAAATTTCTTCTCCATCAGAAGATTCAACCAACACATCCGACATCCCCTTGATAGGCCGAGCCTGCAAAATATACAACTCATTGTTTTTGTAGGCGAACTCAACATCTACAGGATAGCCAAAAGTGTCCTCAATATTATTCACAACTCTGATCAATTCCGGCAAAAAAGCAGCCTCCTGCCCAATATCCTCAGGAGCGTCCACCCCCCGAATCACCTTCATCTGCTTCCCATTTACTTTTCCGCTAACCAGATCTTCACCCAAACCATTATGATAGGAAACCTCCATATAATGGGGGTTTTCCGTTCCACGTGAAAAAACAACTCCCGCAAATTCAGGAAACTCTACCATTCTCTGCACCACAATCCCCAACCTTTCATCGGACACAACATTCAAAGTATTACTATATTGCCGAATAGCTTCGGACTGAGACTCCGCTTCGTTTTTCACGGCATCAATCGCCGAAACGATAGGATCCAAAGCAGCAGGAACGCTTAACTTGGTTGAATATTTACCTGCAAAAGAAGCTGACTGACCATCCTCATGTAACGCACTGCTTCTAACCGCACATGTACTAATTTCAGGATTTCGTGACAAAAATTCTTCAATTTTGCCTTTTAACTGAACAGGATTATTTATATCTTCAAACGTTAGCGGAAAAAACTCAGGTACGTTAAACCCATTATTTTCCAAATAAAGTAAGGAAGATGCTTTCCCCCCCACTTCATCGATTGTCCCAACGGACAATTGATCATGTATTGTACAATTACTGGTTTCCATAAAAAAAATAGTTAATATATTAAAAATATCTACAGCCAAATCCGGACATAAAAAGATTCACTGAGTATTACAGGAAGTAGTTATCAGACTGAAACATGAATCCTGCCATCAAAAAAAATTTAATTTAGAGTCGCCACCTGTTTACAATAACTTTGACATTCATTTTAAAACTTTTCTTATAGACTGCTTCCCAAACTGAATAATTTTGCTCCCCCTGGTTACAGTTGATATTGAACACTTAAGCTTGCCTGCCACAACTCTTTGAGAGTCCCCTTTAATCAACAAATTCATCACCCGCAACCGCTCAGAAATACTGGTAATTTCCGCAGGAGTTAGAAGATCCTCTAAAAAATCCACCATCAACGACTGATTATTTATCCCCAGTAAAACCCGTGCAACGCTCCCAGTATTTTTTTTCAAATCATTCATTTTTGTACTGTTGTAATACTACGCCAATACACTATTACGTCCGCCCCTCCCCGTCAAGCCATTTTTCAAAAAACACATCACATATCTCTTACATAGAAGAGTCTGTAACCATATATGCTCTCAATTTATCGACAAATTCTTCCAAAAGTCCCCCTTGTAAGGCAAAGGGATTCATGGCAGTTACTCGAACATACTTATAACCATCAACCTCATTCAACGACAAGCCAAATGATCTACCAGCCTCACTGTTATTTCTCATAAACCCCGCCACAGCTTGCGACATCCGATTCACTGACTCCTTTTCCGGCACTTTTTGATCTCTGGGACAAATAATAAAATTAAATATATGAATTTGTGGTCTATTAAGAACCCTTAATTCATAAGCATCCCCTTTTGCATCCAATAAGATGATGCCACTTAGCCGCTGAAAAATTTCTTCACAGCTTTTAATTGCCTCAGCCTGATACTTACCAATCCCATGTTGATCTAAACCAACATTCTCAATACTCAGATGCGCGGCAGTTGCAGCAGACCCCGGAAAAGTACAACCATCAAGACGCGAAAAGGCATAAGGTTCACCATTTTCCCTATCTCCATAATAAGGCGGATATTTTGAAATAATATCCTTAACAGCACTGTTTTTCCAAACAATAGATCCCCCACCCCCGCTGTAGACACCATACATCAACTTATGCAAATCAACAGTCACAGAATCCACACCACTTAAATGAGAAAATGTTTCATACAAACTTTCCACCAACTCCTCAGATAAAGCATACTCCGAAGTACAATACTGGCTTTTTGCCTGTTCCAATGAAATCAGACCACCATCTGCTTTTCTAAAAATCGAAATTAAAGGCCCACCATAAGCCCCATCTATGTGTATATTGAAACTAAAATTTAGTTTTTCACAAGCCTGTCTAATTTCCAAAAGTTTTTTTGTACTAGTCATGCTTCCAAACCCAGTCGAACCAATTACATCAAGATACCCAACAATGATTTTTCCATCATCATTAAGATTCCTTAAATTCTCCTCTAAAGCTTGATAATCAACGTGAAAAGAATCCCCCTGCAAAGGAACCTCCCTAATATTTCCCGCCCCAAAACCAAGACTTTCAATAGTCGTTCTAATCGAATGGTGATTAATTCCTTCCGGCACTACAAACATAATTTTGTCCAACAATCTGGCCTGAATTTCCGGAAGTTTTTCCTCCATCTCTGCCTGCAATTGTTGCAAATCCCCCTCAACGCCAAGTCTAACCGCTTCATCCCACAACGCTTGATTAATCCCAATTTTTTCATCAGGAGAAAGTTTCAAAATTTCCGTTTCTGACAATTGGCTCAGCATCTTCCGCTTTGTTGGATCAATACCAACCGGAATATCTACAAGCACATTCATTTTTTGTTCCAAAAGCTCTACCACCATTTTGCATAGAAGTGGGCGAAAAAAAACTTTTCTGGCTGCAATCAATGCGCTTTTATTAGCATGCGTTCCCCCATGCGTTAAATACCCATAGGCATTCTCACCATACCCAATCATCACCCCAATGCTTTTAACCACCCCTTCTTCAAACTCCGTTGTTGCCGGCCCTCCTTCCCTAGCCGCATTGGTCTGATGATAAAAAAGCCCGGCTATCTCACCTAAAAGAGAAGATAGTTGATATACACTGGTCATATGTGAAACTTCAGTGCCGGAAATCCACGGAATAGATTTCTGATTCAGCTGATTTGTCATCGTCAGTAAAGATGAAGACAATCCCCGCAAAAAAGCTGCGGAATCCTCCACATGACCAACAGGCTGAGGATATTTTCTTTGCCACTCTTTAAAAAATCTAAAGAAATCCTGCAACAACATCTCCATAACCTCAACCTGACTATTATCCCCAGAAGTCATAAAACGCAAATCCTCCCTTAATGCTTCGGATAAACTTCTCAATCTGCGACATACAGACAAAATTCGATCAATCTTTTTCAAGGCTAATGATTCACATTCATCAGGAGATTCCATAACTTTTTTGATTTTTTCATAAGCAAAAGCCTCAATTGTCGAAATATCAATCCCAACTTCCAGCCCCTCTAAAAAATCAACCAAATCCTTCACCAAAGGCTCCCCTTCTATCAACCTATCCAAATCCACAGATACCCCTCCCACTTTTTCATCAGTGTCTGTAGTGTCCGGAGACAATGGTGGTGATGTTACTAACTCCAACATAACAAATAAGGGTTAATTAGTAATTGGTAATTTGCATGGCATCTTTAACCTCCTTCATCGTTTCTTTCGCCTCCTCTTTGGCTCGCATACTTCCTTCTTTCAAAGCCTTACGAACTATTTCAGGGTGTTGCTGATAATAAGCTCTCTTTTCCCGGATAGGTGTCAAAAATGTTATCAAGTCAGATGCCAAAATTCTTTTCAATTCACCGTCAGAAATTTTGCCATCCGTATAAAGCTTTTTAAAATCTGCCAATTCATTTTCATCCCTATGAAAAGCCTCCAAATACATAAAAACAACATTCCCCTCAACATGACCGGGATCATTGGCATGAACTCTTGTTGAATCCGTATACATCTTATTTACCTTTTTCAAAACAACCTGATCTTCATCGGAAAGATATATGCAATTCCCCAAGCTCTTGCTCATTTTCGCTTTCCCATCTACACCTGTCAGACGAGGAATCCTACCAACCAGTGCTCGCGGAACCGGAAAGACTTCCCCATATGTTCTGTTAAATTTTCTTGCAATTTCACGAGTCATTTCAATATGGGGCAACTGATCATCCCCTACCGGTACTACATCGGCCTTCGAAATCAGAATATCAGCTGCTTGACTTACCGGATAAGTATAAAACCCGACACTAACACCATCATTTCCCTTACCGCCGCGTATTTTTTTTATCTCTTCTTTCAACGTAGGATTCCTTTCCAATCTCCCCAAGGGAACCAGCATGCTTAATAAAAGAGTCAATTCAGCAGACTCTGGCACATAACTTTGCACCACAAAAGAAGTTTTTTCAGGATCAAGCCCAACCGCCAACCAATCCAGAGCCACCTGAATAACCGAATTTCGTATCATTTCAATTTCTTTCAAATGATCGCCAAATGCCTGATAATCGGCAATTAAAAACTGACAGTCATATTGTTTCTGAAGTTCAAGCCACTTTTCCAAAGCTCCCACATAATGTCCCAAATGTAACATCCCACTGGGCCGCATTCCCGTTAAAATCCTCTCTCTAAAATCCCCTCTGGAAGCAGCAACCAATGAGCTACTCTCGCACACCTCTATTCCGGAATCCATACTTTCCGGTTGCGAGACATCTCCTTCTTTCACTTCCATCGAATTATTGCCCATAGATATTCAAAATAATAAAGACATATCAAAAGTAACTGTCAAAAAAAAAGACAAGTAGTGAAAAATAAAGATAAAAAATCAAAGATGACTCTTCGCCAACAAATCCCCCAATTTCAACAGATAATTTCCCCGAATTTCTTCCGACATTTTATAGAGAGGTAGTGCTGCTAACTCCAACATTTTCTGCATTTCACAAGAAATTGGAGCGGTCTTCGTCTTAATCTCAAAATAGAGAAGCTGATATATCGGATCAACATAACAATAAAGCTGCTTTAGCGATTCCTTATTACCCCCCTTCATTAACTCGCTGACTTTACAAACAATCTGCTTTTCAAAAGCGGCAATATCCTTTTTCAGATAAAGAGAACGCATATGAATAACAAATGAACTGATTTCCCCACGCCCTTCGTCAATAACAAGTACCATGTGTAATCGATTTAAGTTCAATCACACTATAAAACACAAAAAAAAGACAACTACTGAAAAATAAAGACAAAATCAATTTTCCAAGCCCTTCCCCGTATTAATAATAATAACTTTTGACTTTTGAGAAATATCGGGCCTTTCCCTGGCAATAAAAGTAGCAAAGGCGGCCACTGCAGAATATTCCGATCTAATACCCACATCTTTCAGTAAATTATAAGCCCTCTCCAATTCATGGTTATCCACTTCCAAATATATATTTTTCGGTTCGGCAAAAATCTTGCAAAGAATTGGTAGTACTGCAGTAAACGGAGTTGTAAGTTTTTCGGCATAGGAACACTCACTATAATCATCAACCATTAATTCGTCTTTATTCTTCTTTAAAGCTTCCCGCAAAGGGTGTTCATTTTTAGGCCCCACTGCAATAATCCTGGTTTTAAGACCAAGTTCCTGTATGCCAAGCCACAAACCTACAAGGATGTCACCACTTCCACACGGAACAACCACATAATCGGGTTTTTCATGGGCAATCTCATAAAAAAGTTCTTTATATGCCACAAGACTAATCGGTTCAAAACTATTAGTAACCGCCCATATATTTTTCCAAGTGCTTAACCTCTCATACTTGTCATATTCCCTCACTATTTCAACAAAATCACGCGGACGAAGTATCCCGTTGTAACGGCTCCCATCAATAGTTATAACGTTCCCCCATTGGCTCAAAGTCGCCCGCCTTTCCTTTGAAACCCAAGGAAAAACCAAACTAGTGTAATCAATCCCTGCCCGTGCTGCATAACGACTCAAGCTGTATCCAGCATTACCGGCTGTCAAACAAACTATTTTGTCCACCTTCTGCTCCATTGCCACGTTAATAATCACCTCACTTCGACGATCTTTATGGGTACCATAAGGTAAACAACTTTCATCTTTAATCAGCAAATTTGGTAAATTAAACAATTCGGACAGTTTTTCTGAACTGATCAAAGGAGAGTTTTGAGCACCATAGGAAATCCTGGAAGGGCTAAATGGCATCTGTGAACGATATTGCTGCAAATCATATCCACCGGTAAATACCAGGTTGGAATAATTCTGAGTATTGCAGTCTTCACAACAGAAAGTATTCAATTGAAACGGATATTTTTTTTCACATTTGACACAGACCAAAGACAAATCATTCATAATTTATTGAAAATGTTTAATAACACCAATCTTCTGATTCTCCTTCAGCATTAATTTCAGAAAAAAATCCGTATTAGTCCCCTTGCAAACAAGTCCCAAATCCTTATGCGTTCTTGCTCTAACCAGTTTCAAAAGAGGTAAAACAATCTTCCCCTGCATTTCATTTTTATTTTGCGTATAGGAAGACCGTGGAAATTCTTTACACGAAATATCTTCATTTCTTTTGCTTAACAGCTTTGACAAAAATGTTAGTGTAGCTTTTTGCGAATGCAGATCCGAACTCGAAATAACCTTCCCTCCAATTAAAATTGAGTTATCAATCAAATTACACAAAATATCATATTCCTCCCCAATCTTTTTCAAACGATTTGTATTGACTATCATCTTCCCCAACTTTTTCCCACGATAAGTACAAAGAAGAACTGAAGAAGAATCAATAAATGATGAATAATTTTTGGTCTTCAGATTCTGTTCCACCCTTACGCCACTTTCACCATATCCATCTAACCAACTTAAATAATCTACCGACATATTTGGAAAACTAGCTTGCATTTCATCAAATACCGCCGTCAAATTTACTCTGTTCAATTGGGGGCTTGTGACAAATCCCATTCCTCCACCCAATTGAATATTATTGGTATTGAAAAAACCCACTCGGGAAAAAGACTTCCCCTGAAGTAAACCAGTATTAAGCTTCAACAAAAATTCACTCATATACGGAGAAGCCTCATCCATAAGAAGTGATGCAAAATATTTTTTACTTACAGTACCGATAAATTTGTCGACTTCCCCTTCGTCATAGCCGTGAAGCAACAAACTATGCAGCTGTCTAATCATAATTAGCGATAACACACCATACAAATCATAAAACTTATTCACCACAGCCTCATCATCCAACACACATGTTTCATAAAAATCCGGCAACAAAGGAGCCTTATCCACGTTCTTACCGAACACCTTCTTAAAATGGCTTTTAAAATCCTGATATTGATTATAATCGTTATCAATCTTCTGAGATACACGCTCTGAAATACAAGGTTTGCCCGAAAAAACAACACCCATATCAATAGGCCAGAAGGGAGAAGACTCCAAATCCTCATACAAATCATTCAAACGATATCCCCAAAAAGGCAATTTCCCAAGTCCCGCAAAGGAACTATGCTTAAGATCATTATAATCCCTGGACCTGATTGTTTTTGCCGGAAAAGTAATTATCGGATAAAAACTGGAAATCAAGGATGTAAACGGCCCCGAACCAGGCGAGTCTCCATATTTTAAAATATAATTGATATCCCAGGCAGTATAAAAGACATCATTAAAATGCAATTCCTTGTTTTTCATCAATTCCATGGGAGGAAACTTCTCCCATTGTAAAATATCATCTTCAGACAACTGGTCGGTCATTACAAACAAAAGAGACGCCACCAAAGAAGAAAAATTTCCAAAAAAACTATAACCATTGGATATAGGTAATTCAGTCAAACAATGAATCTTGCACCCTTGAAATACCCCTCCTGTCATTCTGCGTAATTTCCTATTAGTATATTCTCTTACCTCCGGAATAGGATAAAAAGACCTCTCCAAAGAATTCACCTCAAAGCTGTCAGTTAAAGGTTGATATTGAAAAATTTCCCCAAACGACAAGGTTTGATCGTCAGTTATCTCCAGCCCTACATAAGTCTTAAACGGCAGCTTTTGACTTATTGAAATCCCCCTATACCGCTGAGCAAAATCCTCAATCCAACTGAAAGAAAGACTTGTAGAAAGAACCACGCTGCACTTCCCGAAAAACTCTTGATAGATTTCAGAGAAATTCCTCTGTAATACGGCTGAGTTTAGGGAAAGTCTTTCCATAATCCAAGTGTTAGTTTTTATATCTCCTTTAAGGAATTATTACAGATATAAACATAATTAGGCAATAGAAGTTATTTTTTGCATCTTTATTTCAATAGGCTCGAAACATCGAACTGGAATATCTGGGATTGACACTTATCATCCCAGTTGCAGAAATATATTTCGTTAGTAAAATATCCAGACAAAAAAAATTCATAATCAGTTTAGACAATGATCTCACTGACGTTTGGGATTCCGGTTGGATTCTAGACGGCTTCTTCTGTGTCCTCGGACTACTTCTCAGCACAATCTGATTCACAAATCCCCAAATCCTTGCTCGCCTCAAAATCAACAATCACCTCACCTTCCATAACCTCTGGTCCTGGAAGTTGTAATTTTAGAATTTCTTGATACTCAGGATAATCAGACATCAAAAGATCTAACTCCTGCAAAACAGTTTCCGTTTCATCCGAATCCGGGAAAAATTCCTCAGCCGTGTTTCTAAGATCCATTAACAGTTGGAAAGGAATACCATTTTTCCTGTAATACCTAACAACATTTACCAATTGATCCAAACTATCTTCCTTCACAGTAGCAACCAACCCTGACCATTTCATGTCTCCCTTAGCCAACAGCTCCGACTCAATTGCTGTAAGTTGTTTGAACTGCATAATTTGCTCATGCAATAAGGCAAATAAATTCTTTTCTAATTCTGTCACATGAGCATTTTCAACCTCATTGACCAAATCATCTATCCCTCTAAGATAGGCTCTAAATGAAGACTCTGCGTCCTGCAAATTATTATTCGCAATCAAATTCTGAACCTCCAACAATCGATTTTTAGAACGATCCAAAAGATAGACAGACCGCGCCGCAGCATCACTGGCAAAATATCCAGCAGTGTCCATAACCACCTCCTTGGCTGTATATAACTTCTCTCCCGGAAGAACTAAGCTAAGCGCTTTTCTTTGAATATCAACCTCCTCACGCATTTGAGACATTAATAAATCAGCTTGCTCTGGATCACTGTCATGCAATCGATGATACGATTCAACAATTTCCCTGACCGCAGTTTGATACTGTATTAAAAGAGGAGTGGCCTGATGTCTAAAATCATTTTCTGTCGAGGCATTCTCCAAATATTCCTGAGCTTTAATAAATCCTAAATGAACATCTAAAAATCTCTGACGAGCCTGTTCAACATCTGCATTTGCAAACAAAGCCTGAGTGCCATCCTTAAAATCCGCTAACAACCCAAGAGTGTTATCCGAACTAACTGAACTTGCCACAAATTCCAAATTTTCTTCCTTCAATTTATCCTGATGTTCCTGATCCAAAGCAATATTAGTAATCACCCATTGATCATCCTCCTCATTAATTTTCTCCACCACGATGCCTGTATCTTTTTTCACAACTTGAAACGGACTAGTGGATATTTTAGCTTTAAAACCAGCCACCACAGGCTGAGCATAGTCCACACTCGAAACCTTCTTACTCAAATCAACAACGTTATCAAAAACGGCTAAAGTCGTAACATTTTCCAAAGAACTTAATCCAAAAGCTGCCCGTGAAGTAACATTCGCTCTGGCATTGCCAGTTTCAATCACAAAGGAAGACTCGCTATCAATCAAATTATAAACAGATGCCCATACTTGTCCCCCAATCAATGACAACTCTACCTGAGTCTTCACCGCATTATCAGGACGCACATAAAGTCTTTTAATCTCCAATGAGGTGTTTTCCCCAAGTCGAGTCACGCTATCATCCAAATAACGAATGCTAACCGCACTCCTGCTCCTTGTAAAAACCAAATCCCCTTCTTCAATAGAAAAGTCCTTATCAACATAAAATATCCTCCCATCCCGATTCACATAAACTTCTCCAAAAACACTTTCTAAAAATGTCCACTTAGCTGCCCTGGTAAGTCGTAATTCAAAAGGAGCTACCACAAAAATACTCAACATCATTGTAAAAGTGACCACAGAAGCAATTCCAGCCCGCCAACTTCTAGCTAAAGAAAAAATCGAAGCCCAAGAACCCGCCCTGGTCTGAATAGACCCAAGAATCTGCTGAAATAGCAATTTCTTTTGAGAATTAAGTAAAAAACTCTGTTGCGATACATTTTCAACAGCAGTACTAACTTTTTCGAGTTCCGCAGGAGCCGCCACATCATCTGCACAGATAGAAGCCATCAACGTAGATTTCATTGAGCCCTTCTGGCTCTCACTTAAACTTACATCAGCAGACAGCGCCTCAACCTGATCTATTACAGATTGAAACTCCTTTTCATTGTAGTCCTCGCCTATTTGTTTAAATATTTTCCACATATATACTTCTTTAAACGACAAATTCTCCCAAGCGTTACTAATTTAATTAATATTTCACCCCCATTTCTTCCAAGATCTTTTTCAATTCCCTAAGAGCCCGAAATTTCAATACACGAAGCGTTCCCTCGCTCTTTTTCAAAATCTCAGCAATCTCCGCATTCTCCAGCCCATTCACAAAAGCCAAAGTAATCACCTCACGATAATTCTCACGAAGTTTCGACAATGCCTGCTTCAACGCCCCTTTGCTCAAACTCTGTTCAGTCAAATACAACGGATTATTATCCACCTTATGATCAGCCTGAGAAACATCCAATTCCGCAGTAACCTTACGCTGCCGATAATGATCAACCAACAAATTATGAGCAATCCGATATAACCAAGAAGAAAAAGAAGCCCCCTCCCGCGGCTTATACTTACGAATATTCTCCCAAACCTTCAAAAACACATTCTCGGTCAAATCAAAGGCTTCCTCTTTAGCCGTTTTAAAGTAAAAATACTTATATATACGATCCACAAATTGGTCATATAGTTGAGCAAATGCCTGCATATCTCCTTTCTGCACAAGCGTGACTAACTTCTCGATATCCTCAGCACTTTGCTTCTTGTCCTCCTGTAAATTAGGGGATTGATCCATTCGTAAAAAAAGCTAAACAGATGTTAGCATACTATATTCAACAAAAATGGCAAAGGTGGATTTCTACATCAAAAAAACACGGCCTCAATTCCACAAATTATCTCAATCAGCCTTAGCCAGAACACTATCTCCAAACACATACTCCACACTCCCCGGCCTTCGCATATGATCCACAGCCCCACTATCAATTATCTGTGACATAGCCTTCGCATCCGCCAAACTTAAGGTGCGCAAATCATTCTGCTGTTGCAATTCCTGCCTAGAAATCTCCAATCTCTTCAAAATATACCCCTTAGTAGCAACCTTATTAAAATTCAATAAATACAAAGAGCTTAGAAGCACTGTAATTACAAACAAAGCAGTCATTAGGGTAAAAGGAGTAACCTTAATTTTCACAACCTCTGCGGAAGCTGCCGCCTTCTCTTTTTTCCCTAAAATATCTCTCATTCTCTCTTGCTTGAAAGAGCTTCTGTAAGGGCTGTAACTTATTGCGTAATTACTCATTTTTATTTTTTTAAATCCTCTCTGCTACTCGTAATTTGGCGCTTCTCGCTCTTGGATTGGCGCTAATTTCTTGGTCCGTAGGCAAAATCGGTTTTTTTGTTATTACTTTTAATTTTGGTTCTAAATAACGAGTAGTTAGTTCGTCGGGGACGTTTACATATTCCAATGACTGATCACGAAAGAAGTTTTTTACTATGCGATCTTCCAGTGAATGATATGAAACCACTGCGATCCTTCCCTGCTCATTCAACATGTCCACAGAATCAGTCAAAACGACTTCCAAATTCTGAAGCTCTCCATTCACCTCAATACGCAATGCCTGAAAAATCTTAGTGGCAGGATGTGTTTTACCTTTCTTCCCACCAATTACTGATGCCACAAAATCTGCAAACTCCACTGTTCTCTCAAAAGGTTTCTCTTTTCTTTGAGTAACGATAGAGTTTGCAGCTTTCCACGCTCGTTTTTCCTCTCCGTAATCTCTAAAAATCTTAGTTAACTGCTCCACAGAGTAGGTGTTCACAATCTCTTTTGCGGTTATCCCCTTTGTCCTATCAAACCGCATATCCAACTCCGCATCCTTTGCAAAAGAAAAGCCTCTCTCTGCCTGATCGACATGAGTAGACGCAATTCCAAGGTCCAGCATCAATCCATCAATCTTTTCGATACCTTCGGTCAGTAAATCCGCTTTCAGATTAGCAAAATTATCATGGAAGTAGACAACCTGATCGGAATAATCAGAAAGTCTCTCTTTCGCCTTCTCTAAATTGTCCTTATCCAAATCAAAAGCAACCACTTTCACCTTCTTTCCGCTGCTTAAAACCATTTCCGAGTAACCACCTAATCCCAAAGTTCCATCCACTACAACTTGCCCATCTTCAAGACCCAAAGAAGTAACAACTTCCTTGCCCATGACCGGATTATGTAATGAATTTAAGCTCTGTTCCATTATTGTTTTCTTTGTTTTGATCAAATCTTCTATACGACTACGCACTACTTTTTTGAACGCACCGTCAGTACTGAAGTTATAGCCAACAACCCCCAATGTCAAAGAATTTATACGCGACAGTATAACTTTTTTGAACGAACTGCCTACCCGACACCCAAGAACGCCCTATAACAAAAGTAAAACACGCAGAAACAAAATGACTTGTCGATTGATATGCTTATTGCATAGTTTTTTTGAACTAAAACCCACGAACAACTAATTTAACTGCCTAAATCCAGCCCCCTAATTCTCTCCCTCCACCAGTCATCCCACCCCCTCCTGTCATCCCCTCCCCACAACGTCATCCCGGACTCGATCCGGGATCCATCCCCTCACCTCTCTCTCTATCTGTCATCCCGGACTCGATCCGGGATCCATCCCCTCACCCTTCATTACCATCATTAATAGACCCCGGATCAAGTCCGGGGTGACAAAAATATTAATCAAACCCCAGAACCATGGTAAAATATACAAAACAGTAACATCAAAACAAATGACAAATGACAAACCCAAGGTAGCAATTAATGGATTTGGTCGGATCGGACGCCAAATTTTTCGAATAAACATAGAAAAAGGATACCCGTTAAATATTGTGGCAGTGAACAACCTCAGTGACAACAAAACCACAGCCCATTTACTAAAATACGACAGCAGCTACGGCACACTCGACGCTGACATAAAAGTTGAAGACGAAAAGTCCATCACAGTAGATGGAAAGAAAGTCGCATATCTCCAAGAAAGAGATCCAGAAGCACTCCCCTGGAAAGAAATGGGAGTAGACATCGTACTTGAATCCACAGGCGTCTTCCGCGAACGCGAAGCAGCCACAAAGCACATCACAGCCGGAGCCAAGAAAGTAATTATCACCGCCACAGGAAAAAACCCAGACATTACTATAGTAAAAGGAGTAAACGAAGGCGACTACAATCCAGCCGAACACAATATTATCTCCAATGCTTCCTGCACCACAAATTGCATGGCCCCACTAACCAAAGTCCTCAACGACACACTAGGAATCGAAAACGGCCTAATGACAACAATCCACTCATACACCAACGACCAAAGACTCCTAGACCTGGAACACAAAGACCTCCGCCGCGCCCGTGCAGCAGGACAGTCCATCATTCCAACAACCACAGGAGCAGCCAAAGCCGTTGGAATAGTAATCCCAGAACTAGAAGGCAAACTAAACGGCCACTCAATCCGAGTCCCCACCCCTGTCGTCTCAATTCTAGACTTCACATTCATGTCTAAAAAAGAAACCACCGCAGAAGAAGTAAACAAAATATTAACAGAAGCCAGCGAAGGCCCCCTAAAAGGAATCCTGGGAGTCAGCACAGAACCTTTAGTCTCCATGGACTACAAACAAGACGAAAGATCCTCAATAGTCGACGCCATCTCCACTATAGTAATAGGAGGAAAAATGGTTAAGGTATTCTCTTGGTATGACAATGAATGGGGGTATTCTACTAGGATTGTTGAGATTACAGAGATGGTGGCGGAGGGAATGTAGGGAGAGGGCTTCCGTATTTGAAAAACCAGAATAACAACTCTAGAATTGAATATTTAGTGTTCTATTATGTACTCCAACATCAATAAAGTATTCTTGGCCGTCATACAGTGTTGCGGCCAATTCTTCCGAAAAACCTAGGCCATCAAGCGCTCCAACCACAAAAGCTTCAAATATATATTCTCCCATTTTGATTGTGCAAATTCCACCGGAGGTAATAGTTCGCCCAAGACTTTCAGGTTGATTAGTATTTCTACTCATATAGAGTCCTAAAAGTTTTGCGCAGGCATTTGGAACAACCAACAAAGGATACTGCCTTCCCTCTTCACGTTCTATTTGCTCCCTATCCTGTTTCCATTGTCGCAGTAGCCTTTCAGGATAATCAGTCACAACTCTTTTTGCTACTAATGAAGTTGATACTTCTTTCTCTTTCATTCCCTCTACATCGAGAATACCTGTACTAATCAGCTCCCCTCTTCCATCAACACCATCATGCTCAAAAAATGAAGTAGCTAAACTGTCAGGCTCCAAAGGATATTCTTCAGCGATTGCCTGCGCCTCCTCTCCATTTTCAACCCCATCGTACTTATGCAATCCAGCAGCCGCTCTTGAAATAAATCCAGGACCACCTTTTTCAGTGCCTGGAATTTTCCAGTCTTCATCTGGAACTAAACCTGACAACAAATACAAGTCCACAAGCCCCGATCCATCTTCCCTTAATTTTGCAACGATATAATCGCTCGGTTTCTCTATTCCTAACTGAGATTGCATCTCTCGAGTAATTGAAACATACAATTTTTTACCGAAATACCCTTCTTTGTCACAACTAAGAACTGGCCGATGGTTTTTTCCCTCAACAAGCTCTAACACATCAATACCAGCTTCATCAAAAGCTAATAACCTATCTTCTATACCCGTATCTAATGTTCCCATGATATATTTTATTTAGTAGACGATAACTATGCCCGAAAACACAGAAACGTCAAGGGCAGCAAGGCCCCCTAATTAATCATCAACCCCAAAAGCATGAATCAAAGAGCAGCAGTTGTAATTACAAATGACAACAAAATCTTGGTTATCCACCGACTTTCAAATGGCAAAGATTATTATATCTGCCCAGGCGGAAGTGTTGATGATAATGAAACTATTGAAAAAGCTGCCATACGCGAAACCTTGGAAGAGACAGGATTATCAATCAACCTGGGAAAAAAA
>SWCD01024150.1_pt1 | contig 15720 bp, 11 predicted proteins | sample 4693011 | NCBI WGS metagenome assembly SWCD01 (sample SAMN10267278, study PRJNA491770) | bioreactor metagenome | isolation source: DHS bioreactor inoculated with marine | place: Japan: Omine Ridge, Nankai Trough | reverse complement strand
TGAAAAAATTGGTGGTCCCGACGCGATTCGAACGCGTGACCTTTCGCTTCGGAGGCGAACACTCTATCCAGCTGAGCTACGGGACCATTTAAGAGACTAATCGGAGACTAACGCTCTTTGGATTTCCTCTAGTTAATTGTATTTATTCGTTTCTTTCTTATTAGACCCTTGCCTTCGGAGGGCAGCGCTCTATCCAGCTGAGCTACGGGTGCATTATCGGGGTGTATAGGGGAATGATGAGTGGGGTTCAATCTTGATTTGCATCTGAATTAATATTGGTTTTGGATCATATCTTGGCTGCGTCTTGCGCTCTGGTCGCGCGTTGTTGGCGAACCTGATCAGCCAATGTTACCGTATAGTCAGCAAGTTCCGAAAGCCCCTCATCGGCAACTGCGGCGTTGCCGCTTGCGATCCCATCAGCGATTTTGCTGTGTAAGCTAACAATTGTTGCGCGGTCGCGTTTTGAAAAGGTGATCATATTCATCAATGGTTGCATCGACTCGATGGCGCTGGCCAGTTGATAGGTCAGAACCGGATTTCCCGCCCCTTCGATCAGGGCTTTGTGAAACGCGACGTCGGAAGCGCAAAAGCTTTCATCACTAAGACCGCTTTGTTCTTGTCGGTGTATTTCCGCACGCATGGTCGCCATATGATCGGGTTGGCATCGTTCAGCAGACAGCGGAACACAGGCACGTTCCACAGCAAAGCGGGCCTCGCAGGCGGTTTCAAAGGATACTTCATTCATTGATAGTAGAAGGGTAGAGGTGGTGATTTGCTGCGGGTAGGCGTCTTCAAAGCTGATCCGATTGACAAAGGCGCCGCCTGTAGCACCCCTTTGGGTGCGAATGAGGCTCTGTGCGGCCAGTCGTTTCAGTGCTTCACGCACCGTAGAACGCGAAACCTGAAATCTATCGCATAGCTCGCCCTCGGAGGGTAGGCGTTCATCAACCAAAAGGCTGCCGTTCATGATCTCGATGCGTATGGCTTCTGCGATTTGGGTGGAGAGTTCGCGGCCTTGGTTCAGTGTGTATTTCATATTTCTCTCAAATATTCTAATTGTCAGACATTTAGCTTTGTGTCATGTATATATCATACAAGGATTCCCGCAAGTATAAGGGGTAAAATTGTTTTCGGCCCATGGAACTTATGTGCTTTGTCGTGGCCGAGTATAATTTTGCTCTGATGAAAAGGACACGATATGACATTTAATGCATTGCTCGTTGAGAAAAACGATGACGGCAAAACCCATGCCTCTGTGCAGCAATTAACCAATGAGCAATTGCCGGAAGGTAATGTGACGGTCGCTGTGGATTACTCTACGGTAAATTACAAAGACGGCCTGTGCATCGGGCCGGGGGGAGGTTTGGTGCGCACCTATCCGCATGTGCCCGGCATTGATATGGCAGGTACCGTCGAACAATCATCAGATGACCGCTACAAAGAGGGCGACAAAGTTGTTTTGACCGGCTGGCGTTACGGTGAGGTGCATTGGGGCGGGTATGCGCAAAAAACCCGCGTGAATGCCGACTGGCTGGTGCCTTTGCCTAATGGATTGACCACGAAACAAGCGATGGCTGTTGGTACGGCGGGTTTTACGGCGATGCTATCTGTTGTGACTTTGGAAGCTCAAGGGCTGACACCGGGTAGTGGACCTGTGCTGGTAACAGGGGCTGCAGGCGGTGTTGGGTCTGTTGCGACCGCGATACTGGCTAATCTTGGATATGAGGTTGCCGCCGTGACAGGCCGGCCCGAAACATCGGACTATTTGAAATCACTCGGAGCCAGTCAAATCGTTGCGCGTGAAGATATCAATGAAACCGTCAAACGCCCGCTTGAAGCCGAGACATGGGCAGGGTGCATTGATGCGGTTGGTGGTGATATGTTGGCGCGTATCTTGGGCCAGATGAAATATGGCGGCTCGGTTGCGTCTGTCGGCTTGGCGGGGGGCGCTGGCTTACCGGCTACGGTCATTCCGTTCCTGCTGCGCGGAGTAAACCTGCTGGGCATTGACAGTGTGCATTGCCCAACTGAAAAACGTATTGCTGTCTGGAAACGGGTGGCGACCGATCTGCCGATGGAAAAACTAGAAGCAATGATTGTACCCGCAACGCTGAATGATTTGCCGAAACTTGGCAGTGATATTCTAAAGGGGCAGGTAAAGGGCCGTGTTGTTGTGGATGTAAACGCCTGAAGGCATTGCCATCACCGTGATATTTAAAATGTCCCAGTTGGGACAGGGGGTTAAGTTATTGATATAAATAAGTAATCTAAAAAACCTACCGCTTGTTTAAACGGGTGGTAGGTTTTGTCGTTGGGTGGACTTTACGTTTTTGAAGGGCAGGGGGATAATTCGGTCCAATACTCATTATAGGTAAACTGTGGCATCTCACTGCGCCCAATACATAGTGTGGAAAGCGGTCATTCTACCAAATTAGGGGATGATTGCTTTGAGCCTATTCTGTTGAAAAACTCGCAAATTGGGATTTCGAGAATTTCCGCCAAAAGCATACATTTGCTGAAAGTTCGTGAAGATTGCCGTGTAAGCTTCCAAGAAGCCACAACATGGCGGGAAGCCCCTTTCAGCCGAACCCCTCGCCTAGATTATTCATTTGCACTGTGTGGTTAAATATTTTCAGGTTTTGTTAAAAACCGGGGTTTTTCAACAGAATAAGCCCTTCTACGACATTCGTTTTATGTCAACCATGTCGGCTAACGAGGCCCAAACCTGCCGTTCGTTTCATCGGTCGGCGCTGTATCACAGCCTCACCAACTGGACATTCGTCCAAGTGGCGGCATTTGTTGACCGCGTGATATAAGAACCAACTTGATTGGAGTTCCTTGCCCTTCGAATTTAACAACCCAGTGCCAGTGTCGAACGAGTCAACTCAGTTGGAAAAGCCTATAAAACTGTAAGCGTGTGGTGAACGCATCCATAAATGATGGTTAATAGACACGATCAAGGGGATACCCAAATTACTTCAATTCTGCATTTACCCTTTCAAGAAACTTGAACATAGCTCCATATATCTCATACCAATTTCGCGCACCCCGAATTGAATGCCCTTGGCCCTCAATAATCACAAGCTCATGATCTTTATTTGCAGCATGTAATTTCTCTGCAAAAGATATAGAATGTAAAGCCGTAATCCTTTCGTCATTACGCCCATGATATAAAAAGATCGGTGCCTTGATACGGTTCATATGAGAAGTTGCCGACAAATACGATAAATGCTCTCGTTCTGTGTCTAGATTTCCAAACTCTTTATCAAACCAACCCCGAATATTTGTTTTACCTTCAGGTACATCATCAGCCATTTGTAAAAAGTCATAAATCCCGGCACCAACTAATGCGAAGCCAAACTCAAAATGCTCTGGCCCAGGATATGACAAAGCGCGTACAGCAGCCCAACCGCCATGGCTAAATCCCATAGTACCAATCCGGCGACTATCAGCTAATTCGTATTTTGATTGCAGATATCTTGCACCTGCAATCACATCACGTATAGGAGCATCTGCCTTTAAAAGGTCATTTGATTTTTCGAATGCTGCGCCCAAACGACTGTCGCCACGAACAACAGGACTGAGTGTCGTAATCCCTACTTGGCAAAAACTGTGAAACGCGGGTGTAAATGAATTTTGACCACCGTAAAATGCTTCAATGACGTATAATCTATTGTCAGCCGCAATAGGATTGCGTGGCTCATACAGATATGCATCAATATCATAGTTGATTTCAAAACCACCGATATGATCTACACTTTTGTAAGTCACACGACTGACCTTACATTGCGCCAGTTGGTCATTTAGCTGTGTTAACCCTTTGATGAAATCATTGCGTTGAATACGCCCAGCCTGATCAATATCGATCTTTTCATAATCAATTAATGTATTCGTGGATTGTTTGTAAAAAAATACAGTGCCATCTTCGGCATGTATAAATCCTGCATTCATATTAACCACAAAGCCATCAGTTTTCACTAATTGGTTTTTGACAAGACGGAATACCTCGAAAGTGGTTTCCGAAATACCCTTTGTAATTGCATAAAGATACGTTTGCCCCCCAATTTCCATGGCACCAATACGAAAGCTATTCTGAAATAAATGCAGCGATATATTGGAACCACTTACAATATCATAAGTGCGTAATTCCCTACCGAATTTATGTAAGAATTTATTTTCATCAGTCCAAGTGGAAACTACACCACTACTACCGGCAAGTCTTGTGACATCACCTGATGATCTGTCATATCTATAAGTCCATCGGTTGGTACGTGAACCACCTTTTTGCGCCGTGAAAATAATATTCTTATCGTCTATACGCAGTGGTCCCCACCCATTCAATTTAGCAGGTATTTTATTATCACTGTCACAAAATAGTTTTTGTGTTGATGTCGTTCCATTGTCCGCAATGGTCAAAAGCTCAAGGCATCCTTCATCATGATCCGGCGATCCATAACGACTGGTATAGACAACAGTTCGCTGGTCTGCTGATTGTGCAAAAGAATAGATATAATCTGCATCTGTTAGTTTAACTGCTTTTGGACTTTGTTCAGAAAACAGCCATAAATTTAGATTTTCTCTTTTTTCTTCGTCAGCCTTAACAATGAGCGCATCCAAAACTTCATTATATTCCTGACCCTCAAAATTTATGCCCTCGATATTAACATCTGAGACCTGTTTGGCGTTCTCAGTATTTATATCAAACAACCCATCAACGTCCCAAGGCTGAACATACAAATATGATCCACCTGTCAATTCGTCTTTTGTATAGTAAATCTTCTTATTGTTTTTACTGATCGCTCTAATATTGTAAGGAAAGGCGAAATAATAAGGCGCTAAATCAACTTCTCGCTCCCCGTACTTGATTATAAGAGGTTCCGCATATGCTGGCTTAAGCGACAACAATATAACTGTCAAAAAAAATGGCTTTAAAAATCGCATAAATCTCTCCAAATATCTTACTCGAATTATGCCTAAAAGTTGGTGATGGTATCATCAGGGACATCTTAAAACTGCTTGATCCCATCATTGAATGCAACCCAATTGATCAAATCTGGCGCGTGATACTTGATGCAGATAATCTCTCGGCCTTCGGGCCCAGAAGTGCTGCCAGTGTCTCGCTGAAGTCGACTGTCTGATAAAGCCAGGGAGGCAGCTCTTCTACAGATTTGGCCTTGCGCAAACATGGCGGTATCAATAAAGAACTGAACCGTATTCTGGATGCATCATCCACTGTACCGCGGTCACGTACGCGGGGAATTTGAACCGCAACTTCGCCCGCACTGCCGCCCTTGTCCATGATTTTCAGAGTGCCTGCTATGGACGCTGTAAAAATCCGGCTTAATCACTACAATGTTTCCCAAACAAAAACGGCGCCCCTAAGGGCGCCGTTTTCTTTTTAGATGTAGCTTGCTTATTCAGCAGCCGCCGCTTGGGTGTCGTGTTTATCACGTTGGCCATCACGATAAAGCGCTTTGGTGAGTGAGATACACATCAGGCCCATGACCATGGTGAAGGGCAGGGCGCCGATGATCATCGCGTTTTTCAGCGCATCCATCGGGTTGTTTTCACCCGCCGCCAGGATCAGCGTACCGATCACGGCTGTCAGGATGATGCCCCAGACGATGCGGTGCTTAATGCCGGTTTCCTGGCTGCCGCCGGACATGATGGTGTTCATCACGAGGATACCTGAGTCAGCCGAGGTGACTAGGAATGTCATGATCAGGACCACGCACATAACAGTCAGAACCGACAGGAGCCCGCCCGAGATCATCTGGCCCAACGTTGCGAACAACTGGTTGGTTTGGGACGCGCCGGTGATAGCACCTTGTGCAGCCCCGTTCAGTTCCAGATCAATCGCGGTACCACCGAGGATGGTCATCCAGGCAAAGCATACCAGTGCCGGTGCAATAACGCACCCGATGATGAATTCACGCACGGTACGACCCTTTGAGATGCGGGCCAGAAAGAGGCCAACAAAGGGTGAGAATGCGATCCACCAAGCCCAGTAGAAGGTCGTCCAGGCGGACTGCCAACCAAACTGACGGCCATCGTTACCGGCAGCGTAGGCTGCCATTAGTGTTTCCTCATCCAGTTCAACTGCAGCACCCTCAAGACCCGACTTAAAGGTCTCGAAGCCTACAGAGCCTCCCCATGCGCCCCATGCGTTGGTGGCACCAGCGTAAAGTTCACTGGCCAATGGCTTGGCAGCCTCGGGCAGAGTTGCGGCAAATTCGGCCGCAGACTGAGGCCCGTAGGACCCAAAGCTGATTGAGAAGAAGTTGATGATATAATCGATGAATGCCGAACCGTATGTGGTCATCGCGAAACCGAATGAGCCGAAGAACACAAAGGTTAAGAGCAGGATCAGCGACAGAACCAGATTGAGGTTTGACAGGTACTTAACGCCCCGTCCAACACCCGACACGGCCGAGATGATCGACATGGTCATGATCGCCAGAAGACCGGCAATCAGGCCTGCTTTTGAGGGTGTAGGCACTTCGCCGCCCATATTCATGACCCATTCAACACCAGTGATCGCATAGAGACCGTCGATGAACTGGCTGACGCCGAAACCGATGGTCACGGACACACCCAGGATCGTGGCGACAACACCCAGAACGTCAACGATATGACCAAAGAAACCGTTCATGGCACTGCCAAAGAGCGGCGTCAGAGCCGAGCGGATGGTTAGCGGCATATTACGGGTATAGGCATAGTAGGCCAGCGAAAGGCCGGTTACCACATAGATCGACCATGCGTGGAAGCCGTAATGCGCGAAGGTATAGCGATAGGCCGATTGAATGGACTCTTCTGTGTTGCCGCGCACTTCGCCTGAAACCACAAGCGGGTTCGAGCCCCAGAGACTCAGAGGTTCCGCCGTGGCGAAGACCATCAGGCCAACACCCAGACCGGCACCGAACATCATCGAGAACCACGAGAAGTTCGAAAACTCGGGCTTTTCACCAGGTACGCCCATAATGCGACGGCCCGTCGACGGAATAACCGCAACAACAAGCAAGAAGAAGGCAAAGAAGCCGACGATGACGATGTAAAACTGGTTGAAGAGTTCCAGCAATTTGCCGTTAAGACTGCCCAGCGTGCCATTGGCATTTGCCGGAAAGATCAGTGCCCAGAGCACCAGGGCGACCATGATACCCTTACTGATCAGAGCAATCGGGAGGCTGTTATTTTCGTAGAATCCCGATTCCTGTTTTTTGATGTTTACGTCTGTAAACGGTGGTTTTATTGACATGAATATATCCCCATTTTGTAGCGAAAGGCGAGTGTAAATGCGATGAAAGCCTTTTAATCGAATGCTTTCGGGCAACCTGTATTTTCCTCGGGACCTTCCGCGCGTTCCTCCCCCAAGGCCGTTGGGAAACTATAGGTGCGCATTTTGTCACAGGTCAAGAAAAAGCGACCCATTGAATAGTTAATACGGCGTTTGTTACAACTTTTGAGATCGCATAATTCTAACATTTAATGTGCAGTTTTGAATACTCTTTATTAAGATCAATATGATGGCAAAGGTGTTTAACAAATGGCGGCGAATGGGTTCGCATTTATTATTTGCAGCCAAACTGCCAAAAGCATGACGTAAGGTTGTACTGATGTTTGTATGATTTCCGAAATGATTGATGCTATGCGTGAATAGACATAATTTTAGGTAATATGAGATTTTTTATGCCACGTTTTATGAGATTGGCCATTCGAGGCGCCCTGATTGTTGTTCTAATCCTTAGCGCTATAGCCATATGGAAACGCGAGGAACTTACACGATTAATGGCGGTTAACAGTTTGTTTAACGCAGAAAAGATCGTTCACAATTTCAGCCATATGGATGAAGCATTTTTAAACGCACCCATATCACGGGGTCCTGGCAATGTTAGCGATCTGGTAAACGGGAAATCAATTGAATTGCCGTCAGCGGTGAACGACTGGATCAAGGCGCGTAATGTAACCTCGCTTATCGTATTGAAGGACGGGCAGATTGCCTTTGAAAATTACTTTTTAGGCACAGGTGCTGATGATCGCCGCATTTCCTGGTCGGTTGCCAAAAGCTTTTTGTCGGCCTTGGTCGGTATCTTGCTTGCAGATGGTACAATAGCCTCCATTGACGATCCGGTGATAGAATATGCGCCATTGCTGAAAGGCAGTGCGTATGAAGCGGCAACACTGCGCAATGTTTTGCAAATGTCCAGTGGCGTAACATTCGATGAGGATTATCTGGATAAAAGCTCCGACATTAATCGTATGGGGCGTGAAATTGCGCTGGGCGGGTCTCTGGACGATTTCGCCGCCGGCCTGAAAGACAGTTTTGCCAAGCCCGGAACCGTGATGCAATATGTTTCCATCGACACCCATGTGATCAGCATGGTTGTGCGCGGGGCTACGGGACGATCAGTGACGGATTTGATTTCTGAAAAAATAGTTACACCTCTGGGGTTTGAAAAACAGCCCTACTATATAACCGACGGGGAAGGGGTGGCCTTTGCTCTTGGTGGGTTGAATTTGACAACGCGTGATTATGCAAGGTTTGGCCTGATGGTGGCGCAAGATGGTCACTATGGCGGTCAGCAAGTTGTGCCAAAGGCATGGTTGCGTGCGTCAACGCGCGTCAGTGCAAAAACAAAGCCGGGTTATCGAAAATATGGCTACCAGTGGTGGATACCCGCGAAGGGTGCCACAGAAGGCGAGTTTTTTGCGCATGGGATTTATGGACAATACATCTACATCAACAGACCTTTAGGTGTCGTGATTGCCAGTAATGCTGCGGATCGCGGTTTTAAAAATGAAGGTGTGGGCGCTACGAACATTGAAGCGATGCGGTTGATTGCACGCGGGCTTTAGTTGATTTTTCATCTTGCGCTTCGCACTGATTAACACAAAGGTGCAAACACCAACGCAATGTTGGGCTGTTTTTACTTTTGAGGTTCCATATGACGTTAGATATTGATTTTGTACGCGCGCAGTTTCCAGCTTTTTCCAGTCCAGTATTGGACGGGCAGGCTTTTTTTGAAAACGCAGGCGGGTCTTATACCTGCAAACAGGTTATTGATCGTCTGACCCGATATTATGTGGAACGCAAAGTACAACCCTATAGCGCATATGACGCCAGCCGTTTGGCAGGTGAAGAAATGGACGAGGCACGCACACGTCTGGCTGCAATCATGGGGGTTGATACCGACGAGCTAAGTTTTGGCCCGTCTACTACGCAAAACACTTATGTTCTGGCCCATGCATTCGGGGATTATCTGCAAGTAGGTGATGCGATTGTCGTGACCAATCAGGATCACGAGGCTAACACCGGCCCGTGGAGGCGTTTGGCGGATCGCGGCATTGAACTGCGTGAATGGCAGATAGACCCTGATACCGGCCATCTTGACCCTGAAAATCTGACGGCGCTTTTGGATGGCAAGGTCAAGCTGGTCTGTTTTCCGCATTGTTCTAATGTTGTGGGGGAAATCAATGATGTGGCCGGCATCTGCAAGATAGCCCATGCTGCGGGTGCTGTTACCTGTGTTGACGGCGTAAGTTATGCACCGCACGGTATTCCCGATGTTTCAAAGCTGGGAACTGACATCTATTTGTTCTCTGCGTATAAAACCTATGGTCCACATCAGGGTGTTATGACAATCAAACGCGAACTTGGTGAAAAGCTTCCCAATCAGGCGCATTATTTCAATGCGGACTGCCTTTATAAACGATTTACCCCAGCAGGGCCGGATCATGCGCAAATTGCCGCTTCAGCAGGCATGGCCGACTATATTGACGCGCTTTATGCGCATCACAATGGTGGTGGTGCGGATGCAAAGGGACGTGGGAGTTATGTACACGATCTGATGCGTGCACATGAAATTAAACTGCTACAGCCTTTGCTTGATTATCTGGGTGATAAAAATTCGGTGCGTCTGATTGGACCGCGTGATGCCACACAAAAAGCATCAACAGTCGCAGTTGCTTTACAGCAAAGAGGTGAGGATGTTGCAGGTGAGCTTGTACAATATGGCATCATGGCGGGTGGCGGAGATTTCTACGGGGTGCGTTGTCTGGAAGCTCAGGGTGTTGATCCTGACCACGGTGTATTACGTTTGAGTTTTGTACATTACACGCAAAAAGAAGAGGTGGATAAGCTGATCAGTAGCTTGGAACGGGTTCTCTAATTTGCCCATTTATGCGTGCTATTAGACAAAACTTGGCAAAAACTACAGAATCGCGCTAGAATTGGCATATTGGGAGATGAGGATGAATATTTATACCTCTACAAATGGCCATAAAAACCTGCCGCGCTATTTTGCGTTGGTGTTTGCATCTTTGAAAGCACTGCAAAGGGGCATTCTGGAATTAGAGCTTACTGATGGCAGGGTTTTCCGTGTGAAAGGCCCGCAAGCAGGCAAATATGCACGGGTGGTCTCACTCGATGATACGATATGGGCCCGCCTTATACGCGAAGGCGATGCCGGGTTCACTGATGGCTATTTGGAAGGGCAATGGGTTACACCCGACCTTCAGGCATTTTTGGATGTGGTTTTTGATAATTTTCTTGAGATTTCTAAAAAATATCCAGGCGCCACAATATTGCGGGCGTATGAGCGGCTACGCCATTGGATGAAACGCAATACGAAAGAGCAGGCTAAGAGAAATATCGCATACCATTACGATCTGGGAAATGATTTTTACGGAAAGTGGCTGGACGATACGATGACATATTCTTCGGCGCTGTTCATTACCGGGCAGGAAAGTCTGGAAAAAGCACAGATGCAGAAATATGCATCTATTTGTGATTTGATGGGGATGAAACACGACGATCACCTGTTGGAAATCGGTTGCGGTTGGGGCGGTTTTGCAGAATATGCAGCAGGCCAGCGCGGTGCAACGTTGAAATGTTTAACGCTTTCCAAAGAGCAACATGACTATGCAAAGGAACGGATGTTCAATGCCGGGTTGGCTGACAGGGTCGATATCGTTTTGCAAGACTACCGTGACGAAGTGGGGCACTATGACGGGATTGCCTCAATCGAGATGTTTGAAGCTGTAGGTGAAAAATACTGGCCTTCCTATTTCAAGACGGTACATGATTGTCTGCTACCCAATAAACAAGCAGCGATTCAGGTAATAACAATGGCGGATCATCTGTTTGAAGACTACCGCAAAAACATTGATTTCATTCAAAAACATATTTTCCCGGGTGGTATGCTTCCCAGTCCGACAGTCCTGCGTAAACAAATTAATAATGCGGGATTGGAGTTTTGCGGTTCGATAGAATTTGCTAAAAGTTATTCACAGACACTGCGTCGGTGGTATCATACATTTAATGACAAATGGAGTGAAATTGCCGATATGAATTTTGACAAAAGATTTTTTAATATGTGGAATTTTTATCTGACATCATGTGCCTCTGGATTTGAATACGGTACTACAGATGTAACCCAGATAACAATGCGAAGGAGTTCGTTATAATGCCGACAGCAGCCAAACTTATCGGGGGAATATTGCTTACCCTGACGGCTTTATATGCGACTTTTCTGTTCTTAGCTGTGAAGACGACAATGGGTGTCGCCGATGAACTTTATTTTATAAATGGAATTCTTGGATTTATGGTTGGCTGGCGCTCCATAGGCAGTGACCCGGGCTTTGGCGGTTTTGGATCCATATTATCGGGTTTACGAGGCGGATTTCTTTTTGTGATGATTTCCGGTGTTATATACGGAATATGGGTCGTCATATTGAAACTGGAGAGGTTTTTCATAAGACAATTTGCAGATGTAGCTATTTCATGGTTTGAAGAAACAGTTGCCTATTTAACAGTGGCTATACAACCTGACATATTAGTTGCACTGATCGTAGGTGGAATAATCAGTGGAATCGGTGCCGGGCTTGCAAATCGGTATTGGACATAGGGTTCAATGTTTTTCGGTGTTGATGCCCTGTGGCAAGCGGCGTATCAATAAGAAAACATATGAAATGGATCTGCTATGAACGTTTATTCCGATCTTTCCAACGCTGTTGGCAATACTCCTTTGATACGGCTGCGCAAAGCCTCTGAAATCACAGGTTGTGATATTTACGGTAAAGCGGAATTTATGAATCCGGGGCAATCGGTTAAAGACCGTGCAGCACTTGGTATTATACTTGATGCGGTAAAATCCGGACGACTGCAGCCAGGTGGTACAATTGTGGAAGGCACGGCCGGCAATACCGGTATTGGTCTGGCGCTGGTTGGTGCCTCTATGGGTTTTAAAACTGTCATTGTTATACCCGAAACGCAAAGCCAGGAGAAAAAAGATATGATCCGGCTGGCAGGTGCGGAGTTGGTAGAAGTGCCTGCAAAACCCTATAAAGATCCTAATAATTATATTAAATATTCGGCACGCTTGGCAGAAAAATTAGCACAAACCGAGCCCAATGGTGCAATTTGGGCGAACCAGTTTGATAATGTTGCAAACCGCGATGCCCATGTGGTCAGTACTGCACCCGAGATGTGGGAACAAACGGGCGGTAAGTTGGACGGCTTTATTTGTGCGGCCGGAACAGGCGGCACCTTAGCCGGCGTTGCGTTGGGCCTGCGGGAAAAATCCAAGACGATTAAAATTGGTTTGGCCGATCCTGATGGAGCGGCTTTGTACAATTACTACGCCAATGGAGAACTTAAATCTTCGGGTGACAGTATTACAGAAGGTATCGGGCAGGGCCGTATTACGGCTAATCTCGAAGGACTTAACGTAGACATGCCATATAATATTCCGGACGCCGAAGCTTTGCCGGTTATATTTGATCTGTTACGTGACGAAGGCATTTGTATGGGTGGTTCAACAGGTATCAATATCGCAGGGGCAATCCGCATGGCCAATGATATGGGTCCGGGCCATACTATCGTGACCATACTGTGCGATTACGGCAATCGCTACCAATCCAAGATTTTCAATCCAAAATTCCTGAAAGCAATGAGCTTGCCTGTACCGGCTTGGCTGGACAACCCGCGGAAAGATATTCCGTCTGTTTTTGAATAGGCAATACATATGTATCGAATAATAAAAGGCTGTTTTCTAATTGTTGGCCTGCTTTGCTTTTTAAGCGCTGCAAGTCTTGCACAGATAAAGAACGGCGTTTTCGAATATGAGCGTTTTAGCGAACTTGCAACGCGTGCAGAAAGTGTTGTTTCGAACCAAAAGGCTTCAAGCGAATCCTTAGGTAAATTACGATCGGATTTAATTCTATTTCGTGCGGCAGCCTTAGGGGCGCAAAAATCACGCGCCAACCGCGTAGCGACAATCCAACAACAGATTGTAGCCTTGGGAGCGGCACCAGCGGAAGGAATGCAAGAGGCTGAAAAAATTGCACTTAGGCGTGCAGAGTTGACACAACAATTGCAAGATGTCCGCGCTCCAATGGTTATTGAAAATGAAGCATATTTACGCGCTAATGGGTTAATTGGCGAGATTGATAAAATTATACGCGACCGGAAAAAAGGCGAGCTGTTAAATCGGAATAAAAGCCCTTTGGATCCAACACTTTGGCCAAAAGCGATTGCTGACCTAAATTTTCGTATTTTCCAAATCATTGCCAATGCCCGTATAAACTCATCCAACAAGGTTACCGTTCAGCTTCGTAAGCAAAACATGCCCGCAATACTGGTGTTGGTTCTAATCGGTCTGATTTTGATGGTACCTGCTCCTTATTTGTTGGGGCGTCGCTTAAAAGTCACGCGCGATAAATCATTAGGAAAGCTGGGAAATGTAACGCAACTGTTATATTCTCTAAGTATTTTTTTCGTACCTATGATGGGTTTGGTTTGCCTTCTCGCTGCGGTTGAGCTGGCTGATATATTTTCTGTACGTGGTGAGTTATTGATACGTTCGATACCGATGATTGGGGTGTCTATTTTCGGTGCTAATTGGTTTGTGCAAAATTTGCCAAATAGCAATATATTCACTGATGATCAAACAGATTGGGCCTCAAGTTTAAGGCTGCATGGCCAATTTATTATCGTGGCCCTCGGTGTCGTTATGGCTATTAGCAGCTTACTTATAGGTCTTTCCAATGGAGCAAATTGGACCGGCGATGTGCGATCTGTTTTAGGATTTCCTATGGTTATCCTGCTAGGTGTCGGCCTGTTTCAGTGCGGGCGTATACTTAGTAAGTTTCTCAGTTTACAGGATAATGAAGAACGCAACAAAAGTATTACGGAACGTACTGCTACTATATTTATGTGGGCCTGTTATGTTTCGGGAACTGTAGGGCCGGTATTGTCTGCAATTGGCTACTCAAAAGCCGGTTCAACATTGGTCTACGCAATGGTGCAAACACTGGCTCTGACGGGAGCACTGTTTATTATTTATTCATTGTTGGTTAATTTTATCAGCAGTTTGAGTATATCACACGATCAACCAAATGATGAACGGCCAACAGGTGGGATATATAAAATAGCACTTTCGTTTGTACTATTATGTGCAGCTATTCCTGTTTTAGCGCTGATTTGGGGTGCAAGTGTATCTGACTTAACCGATGTGTGGTATAACTTGAATAAGGGAGTATCCATGGGTGAAACGCGGATATCGATCTATGATATTCTGATTTTTTTCCTGATTTTCTTTATTGGCTACACTATTACTAAATTGCTGCAATCAGTGTTGCGCACAATTGTATTCCCGAACACAAGAATTGAAAGTGGTGCGCAGAATGCATTAGCAACGGGATTTGGTTATGTTGGCTTTTTTATTGCGGGCTTAGCTGCGGTCACAGCAACAGGGTTGGATTTATCCAATCTTGCGATTGTCGCAGGTGCTTTGTCGGTCGGTATCGGTTTTGGCTTGCAAACTATTGTGTCAAATTTTGTGTCCGGCATTATTTTACTGGTAGAACGACCCGTTAAAATCGGTGATTGGGTAGAGATCGGTACTTATATGGGGACTGTAAGTAAAATCTCTGTACGTTCCACCAGCATTGATACCTTTGATGGGGCATCTGTGATTGTTCCGAATGCAGATTTGATTGCAGGGACCGTGACAAACTGGACACATGGTAATGTGCGGGGACGCGTTAAAGTGCCTGTCGGCGTGGCATATGGTACCGATCCCGAATTGGTTAAGAGTGTGTTGCTGTCAATTGCAGACGATCATCCAATGGTATTGAAAAACCCCAAACCAGTTGTTGTTTTCATGGGCTTTGGCGCAGACTCGATGGACTTTCAGTTGCGCGGAATCTTACGTGATATCAATTACGTTTTAAGTTCTGCGTCGGACATGAATTTCGAGATTGTGAAGCGTTTTGCTGAAAATGATATCGTTATCCCGTTTGCACAGCGTGACGTGACGATAAAAAATGCCACCGATTTTTTGCCTAAACCCAAGAAACCTGTCAGAAAAGCTTCGCCCAAGGCCAAATCATGATCCATCTTTTGTTTCGTGAAGATGCGTATTTAAAAGAAAGTATTGCCCGGGTTATTGGAATTAATGATCTTGGTGGCATTTTGCTGGACCAATCCTTGTTTTACCCAACGGGCGGGGGGCAGCCCGGGGATTGTGGGCATTTAGTTTATAATGGTCAGAAAATTCCTATTGTCACAACAATCAAAGGCGATGCGGATCAAGTAGTGCTGATACCCCAAGAGGGGGCAAATCTGCCTACACCCGGCTCTACCATTGAACAACATCTGGACTGGGGTCAAAGATACAACCATATGCGTATTCATACGGCACTGCATTTGCTGTCTGTTGT